>Ga0210400_10001909_pt1 | contig 20112 bp, 19 predicted proteins | sample IncBWH26MmetaG_FD_155456 | JGI IMG/M metagenome (GOLD analysis project Ga0210400, IMG submission 155456) | Forest soil microbial communities from Barre Woods Harvard Forest LTER site, Petersham, Massachusetts, United States - Inc-BW-H-26-M | ecosystem: Environmental > Terrestrial > Soil >...
CCGCGGGCTGCCCTCCACCAGGCCGAGCATGAAACGGGGAAAGGTCTTGGTGCTGATCAGTGCCGAGAGCACATCGACCATCACCACCGTCAGGTTCTTGTCGGCTTCCGGCACCGCCGCGAGGACAGCATCAATCGCGCCGGGTCCCAGGTCCTTCAGCTTGGCTGCGGCCTTCTGGACTGCCGGATCATTGGGGCCGGTGCCGGACCGGATGTCAGATACCAGCCTGTCGGCGCGTAAGTTCGTGAAAAAGCTCATTCAGCCGACAGCTAACCGTCTCTATCTACATGATTGGCCAACGGTGCATTCCGACGCCCGTCGGTAACCGATTAATTATGCCACAGCCCACCTATCGGCTGCGTCAAAGCCACGCGAGCGTAATAGGTCGGCAGCGACTACAATCCGGCGCCTTTCGCTGACCATGATGGTGTCATGAACGATCCGCGCCTGAACCTGATACGCACTGCCATCGAGCAACATGTCGACCCATTTTTGGGCGAAACCCTGGGAGCGGCGCAGGCCGTTGAGGCGGTGCAGCTGCATGAAGGGCGCGTAAGCGTCCGTTTGCGCTTCGGATTTCCCGTAGGGGGCTACGCGGACACCCTGGTCGAGGCACTGCGGGCTCTGGTCGAGCCGGTGGCGGGCGGCCTGCCGGTGGACATTCAACTGGAGGCAAAGATCCATGCGCACGCGGTACAGCGGTCGCTGAAGCCGCTGCCGGGCGTCAAGAACATCGTGGCGGTCGCCTCCGGCAAGGGTGGAGTGGGCAAATCAACGGTTGCCGTGAATCTGGCACTGGCCTGGGCGGCCCAGGGCGCCCGCGTGGGCATACTGGATGCCGACATCTATGGCCCGAGTCAGCCGCTGATGCTGGGCCTGACCGGACAGCGCCCGAGCGCCCCGGATGGCAAGCACATCAAGCCCCTGACGGCGCATGGCATCATGGCCATGTCGATTGGTTTCCTGATCGATCCGGATCAGCCCATGGTCTGGCGGGGTCCGATGGTGACCCAGGCGCTCACGCAGCTGCTCGGCGACACGCAGTGGGGGGAACTGGATTACCTGGTGGTGGACATGCCCCCCGGGACCGGGGATATCCAGCTGACCCTGGCGCAACGCGTGCCGGTTGCCGGGGCAGTCATCGTGACGACCCCCCAGGACATCGCGCTGGCCGATGCCCGCAAGGGCCTGGCGATGTTTGAGAAGGTCGCGGTGCCGGTGCTCGGCATTGTCGAGAACATGAGCATCCACATCTGCAGCAACTGTGGGCACGCCGAACACATTTTCGGCGCCGGCGGCGGCGCGCGCATGGCCGCACAGGCCGGCGTGCGTCTGCTGGGCGAGCTGCCGCTGGATGCGCGCATCCGCGAGGATGCCGATGGCGGACATCCCACGGTCGTCGCCGAACCGGACTCGCCGCGTGCACGGCTGTATCTTGAGATGGCCCGTCGCACCGGCGCGGCACTGGCGCGTCGCGCGCGTGACCGCAGCATGGTGTTTCCGAATATCGTTATCGAACCGTCCTGAATTGCTTGGCGAGCTTCAGTTCCTGGCCCTGGTAATTGGAAGCGATCTCGAGCCCGTACAGAGTGCTCGGGCGTTCCGCCATCCGCTCGTAACTGAGCCAGCCCACCACCTGCCCGTGTTCCAGAACGAAGGGCACCTCGTGTGAGCGCACCTCCAGAACCCCGCGGCTGCTGCCGGCCTTGCGGCTGACCGGATCCCAGCCGAACCCGGGGTCGAAGAATCCGGCGTAGTGAACCCGGAATTCCCCGGCACGGGTATCGTAGGGCAACATTTCCGCCGCAAAATCCGGCGGTACCGCGATGGCTTCCTTGGTCATCAGGATGTAGAACTCATCCGGGTCGAGCACCAGGGACGCGTTTCGATAAGACCGAAGCGGTTCCCAGAATTCCAGCGGGTCGTAGTCGCGACGATCCAGATCGATGCGTCGGGTGTGCTTTCGGGCACGCCACCCGATCAGTGACCCTGCAACGCCTGAGCCCTTGAGGTCGATGGAAAAAGGCAGATGACCGGTTCTGTCGGCCACCTCGGTGCCGGTCGCAATCTGGCCTTCACTCAACAGCAGTTTCCAATCGGCGGCAGTGATGGATTTGGGTGATTCGCCGCGGGTGCGGCGAAACCGCAGCTGATTCAAACGGGTTCCCGCCCGCACGACGACACTGAAGCTGCGGGGCGCCACCTCCAGGTAGAGCTGGCCCTCATAGCCTTCTTCGACCTGATCGAAATGAGTGGCCTCATCGGCGATCAGCCGGGTCAGGATATCCAGACGGCCGGTCGAGCTTTTGGGATTGGCAAAGGCTGCGACGTCGCTTTTCAGCCGAATCGATTCCAGCAGGGGTATCACGTACAGCCGCCCCCGTTCGAGGACCGCGCCTTTCGAAAGATCCATCCCGAATTGTTCGAAATCGCCGTCCAGTTCCCGCATCTTTTCCATGACCTTGCGGCCCGGCCCGGGCAGGAAGCTGGCATCGACGGGGTAGGCGACATTGCCCAGCCGCAAGTCGAGGCTGGCCGGTTGAATCTGATCCGGGAGGATTTCCGAGAGGATTTCGACCGGCGCGATCTCCTTGTTGGCAATCATCTCCGCTATTTTCTGGCAGGGAAGAAAGCCCGTGTAGACGGCGGATCGGGTCGGGATCTCGAGCAGATTGGCTGATTCCATGTCTATGAATGACCGGCTTGGATCAGGGCGTGGGACGCGTGAGCGCGGTGATGCGCATCGACAGGTCGACGCTGCCCTTGCGGGCGCGTTCGGCCTGCAGCGGCAGATAATTGAGCTTCGGTGCCAGCCACAGGCGCGTGACCCGATCGGAGCCGGGCCGATCGCTGCGATACACCACGGTATCCAAAGTGCCCAGCGGGGTCGTCAGCACTTCGGTGCGCTCGCGTGTGTAGAAGTATTCCTTGGCCTGATCCTTGTCGAACAGTTTGAACTGGGTGGGGGTCAGTCCCGCCTGCAGCTGCTGCATCAGTTCGATCTGAACCGACATCGGATCCTGGATGCCCGGATCCAGGGGTTCATTCACGGGATGCGTTTCGGAGGTGCCCTGCACCCGCTCGCTATCGCGGTCGAAGGTCAGATCGACCGTGTCGCTGTGATCGCGCGCGATGCCGCTTTCCTGGTAGTGCAGGGGGATTACATGGCCGTCGGCAAACGTGAAGGTGCTGCTTTGGACCAAGGCATCCGGAAACACCAGGCGGAAAATGCCATGCGCCTTGATGTTGGAGCTGTAGCTGTAGGTGCCCGGCGTCCGGATCGCCAGCGTCAGGTCCGATTCGCCCGCCGCAATGCCATGCCAGGCCACCTGGTAGGTGGCGACAAAGGGCGCCGGCGGGGATTGCGGAGGCATGGACGAGGTCACCACCCCAGTGATTGTACAATAGGGCGATGAACCCACCCTATCGATCGCCCCGGGAGCTGATCCGCAAGGATCGCTGGATTGCGCCGCGCCTGAGCGTCGCGCTGGCCCTGCTGTTCGCCGCACCGGCCTGGGCGCTGCGTCCGGTGCAGGTTTACCAGGTCACCGTGCGCGGCGCCTCGGCCGCCACCGTGGTCAACGACGGGCTGCGCGAGGCGCTGGTGCGGGCCACCGGACGCCGTGATGCGGCGGCCAATCCGCTGTTCGCCGGCATCGTGCAGAACGCCGGGCAGTATCTGAAAGGGTCCCGGTCCCTGCCGGGCGGGGTCGTGCAGGAGGACTTCGATGGGGTCGCGCTGGATCAGGCCATCCTGGCCGCCGGCGGCAGCCTCTGGGACAGCAATCGGCCGTTCACGCTGGTGGCGATCACGCCGGTGCCCAGCGGACCGGCGGGCGATGCACTGCGCATCCAGCTGGAACAGGCGGCCGAGGCGCGCGGCCTGCCGATCAGCCTCGTGCCGCTGGCCGTGACCGATGCGGCCGGCGTGACGCAGCCGGATGATGTCGTGCTGCAGAGTGCGCAGTCCTTGGGCGGCGATGCCGTGCTGATCGGCCGGGCGGATGCTGCGAATCCGGGTCAATGGCAGTGGCACCTGGTCAGCGGCTACAGTTCCGAGGGCTGGAGCGGTGCCTCCGATGCCGGCATCAACGGCGCGGCGGACCTGCTGGCCAGCGTCGCGGTGGACATGGGCTCCAGGCCCCTGGTGGCGGTCGCGGTCCAGATCACGGGGGTCGCGACGCTGGCCGATTATGCGCGCGCGGACCAGTTGCTGCGGGCGGTCCCCGGTGTGCAGTCATCGGGCCTGGCGGCCGCGGCCGGAACCACGGCGACCTTCACCGTGCAGGTGCGCGGCGGCGGCTCAACGTTGATGCGGGGACTCACCGGGTCGGCGCATCTTGGCGTCGCCGTGGCCGGTGAGACCCAGCTGCAGTTGAACTACCGGCCGTGAAGGCGCTGCGCCATCTGCCGAACCTGATCTGCCTGGGACGTGTCGCGCTGCTCTGGCCGATTCTCGCGGCGCTCGCGGTGCATGCATACGGCTGGGCCGCAGTGTGCTTCGCGATCGCCGGCGTCTCGGATCTGCTGGATGGCGGCCTCGCCAAGCGCTATGGCTGGACCAGCGAGCTGGGCAAGTGGCTGGATCCGATCGCCGACAAGTTCCTGCTGGTCACGGTGTTCGTGGTGGCGGCGTGGGCGGGACTGGTGCCGCGCTGGCTCACCGCCGTGGTCGTCGCGCGCGATGTGATGATCGCGCTGGGCGCACTCACCTATCTTGCCTGGCTGGGGCCGCTGGAGGGCAAGCCGACCTTTGCCAGCAAGCTCAATACGCTGGTGCAGCTGGCCTATCTGCTGGGCGTGCTGATGTTCAAGGCCATCGGATTTCCCACCGTGGGAATGCTGCTGCTGGGGGTCTGGATCACACTCGCCACCTCGGTGCTGTCGGGCCTGGGCTATGTGATCGAGTATTCCCGCCGCGCGGCGAGCGTGCCGGCCTAGCCATGGATCAATTGCCCCTGGGATTGCGGCTGGCGGACCGCGCCGTCTTCGACACCTTCTGGCCGCAGGGCAATGAACAGCTGCTGGCGCATCTGCAGGCCATCGCCAGCGGCGCCGCGGCCGGGGTGACCTGGCTCGCCGGTGCGCATGCCAGCGGCAAATCGCATCTGCTGCAGGCCACCTGCGCGCGAGTGCCCGCCGCGCATCGGTGCGGCTTCTTTCCCCTGGCGAGCCTGCTCGAGCTGGGACCGGCCGCGCTGGAAGGCCTGCCGCGCCTGGATCTGGTGTGCCTGGATGACGTGCACCTGGCCGCAGGCCATGCGGACTGGGAGCGCGCCCTGTTCGGTCTGTATCGCGAGCTCGAGGAGTGCGGCGGCGCACTGGTTGCTTCTGCCCGCGAAGCGCCGGCGCTGATCCGCTGGGAACTGCCGGATCTGGCGTCGCGCTTCGCCGCCGCGGCCATCCATACGCTGCGGCCGCTGGATGAGGCCGCGCAGCGCGATGCGCTGATGCTGCGCGCGAAGGTGCGGGGTTTTGAGTTGCCCGAGGATGTGGCGCGCTGGTTGCAGCGGCGCTATCCGCGCGACATGGGCACGCTCTACCAGCTGCTGGACACGCTCGACAGTGCCGCGCTGGTGGCGCAGCGCCGGCTCACGCTGCCCTTCATCCGTTCAGTCCTGCTGCGGGGTGCGCAGCTTTAGGCTGATCTGCGCCACGCGTTTGCCGAGCGCCTGCGCCAGGTCCTTCTCCTCCGCACTCAAGCCCCCGTTTGCCAGGCCGCTGACGTGGGTGGCGCCGTAGGGTGCACCCCCGGTGCGGGTCTGGTGCAAGCCCACTTCGGTGTACGGCAGCCCGACCAGGATCATGCCGTGATGCAGGAGCGGCAGCATCATGCTCAGGAGCGTGGTCTCCTGGCCGCCGTGCAGGGTCTGGGTGGCGGTGAAGACGGCCGCGGGCTTGCCGGCCAGGGCACCGCTCGCCCACAGCGCGCCGGTGCCATCGAGAAAATGTTTGAGGGGTGCCGCCATATTGCCGAAACGCGTGGGACTGCCGAGCACCAGACCGTCCGCGCCGGCCAGATCCTCCGCCGTGGCATAGGCCGGCCCGCTCGCGGGCACGGGCTGGGCCGGGCCCTCCACCGCGGTGACCACCGGCGGCACCGTGCGCAGCACGGCGGTCGCGCCGGGCACGCTGTCGATGCCACGGCACACCTGCCGCGCCAGTTCCAGCGTTGCGCCGCTGCGCGAATAGAACAGAACCAGGATCTTTGCCATGTGAGGCATCATACCGGCGTGATCAGCAAAGTGTGTTGGGTGAGCGGCCGGGTGCAGGGCGTCTTTTACCGCGGCACGGCGGTCAGCCGCGCCCGGGAGCTCGGCATTACCGGCTATGCGCGCAACCTGCCCGATGGGCGGGTCGAGGTGCTGGCGCAGGGAACGCCGGCCGCGGTGGCGGCCTTCATCCAGTGGCTGTGGATCGGATCCGGGGCTGCGAAAGTGACCGGAGTTGAGGTGCGCGCTGCGCCGGGGATTCAGCCGCGCGGGGAATTCACGGCCGAATGATGCAGCGGCGGGGCGCCCAGATCATCCGCACCGGTCCAATGCGCCCAGCGTCCCAGCACCAGATCCGAATAGTTGCGTCGGCCCACGCTGCCGTTGTAGCGGGCGAGCGCCCGGGTGTAATTGTTGTGCTCCTGCTGCAGATAGAAACGCAGGATGGCGCAACCCATGTGAATGTTGGGGCTGTCATGCACCAGTTCGAAACGGCGCATCCCGAGGCGTTCTGGCCAGAAGGGCATGACCTGCATGAGGCCGACGGCCCCGGCGCTGGATACGGCCCAGCGATCAAAGCGGCTTTCGACATCGATGACCGCCAGCACCAGTCCCGGGGGCAGGGGCGCGGCGCCGCTGCGATGGGTCTCGCAGTACACGGCCGTCAGGATGTCCAGGCGCTCGGCGTTGTCCTTGACCCGCACGCGCAGCCGCGGCTCCATGAGCTTGTACCAGACGGCGGAGTCGAAACGGTCCGGAAAGCACTGCGCCTGCGTGATCGCCTCGGCCACCACATCCCGCAGACCCGGGTCGAGTTGTTGATCGGCGTGCGCGCGGCCCCCGAGCAGCACCAGCAGCAGGGCCAGGACCCGCCCGCAGCGGCGACACGAAGGCGGCAGGGACGGGCGTGAGGTCGGCGCTGGCATCTGGTTGGCAATCTTACAGTATCATTCCGCGATGATGACCGACCCCAACGAGCCCAACGGCGCGCCCCTCGACCGCCCCCGCAGTCGCAGCATCTACCTGTTGCCGAACCTGTTGACCACCGCCGCCCTGTTCTCCGGTTTCTACGGCATCGTCGCGGCCATCGACAAGCACTTCGCGGCGGCCGGCATCGCGGTGTTCGTCGCCGCGATCTTCGACACGCTGGACGGCCGGGCGGCCCGCGCGACCCGCACCGAAAGCGCCTTCGGCAAGGAGTACGACAGCCTCTCGGATATGGTGTCGTTCGGGATGGCGCCCGCCATCATTTCCTACCAATGGGGCGTGGTGCGCATCGCCGAGTATGGCCGCGCCTGGGGCCGCATCGGCTGGCTCGCGGCGTTCTTCTACTGCGTGGCGGCGGCGCTGCGCCTGGCGCGCTTCAACGCCCGGGCGGCCACGGCCGACAAGCGCTATTTCGAGGGACTGCCGAGTCCCTCGGCGGCGGCGATCGTGGCGGCATTCATCTGGTTTTCCAGTGAATGGCGTGAGCCGGGGTTGCCGGGGTTGGTGGCCGCGTTCGGCATCACGGCGGTGGCCGGCGCCTTGATGGTGAGCCGTTTCGGCTACCCCAGTTTCAAGCAGTTCAACCTGGATCGGCGGATTCGCTGGGCCTACATGCTGCTGGTGCCGCTGTTCTTCGTGCTGGTGGCGATTGATCCGCCCACCATGCTGCTGTCGATCTTCGGCGTCTATGCGGCATCGGCGCCGCTGCTGTGGGTGGGGCGGCGCATCCGGCGCCTGTTCCGCGGGCCGGCGCAACTTGGCTGAGTCCGGCGAGTCGCTGCGCCGGGCCCATTACCTCACGGCCCTGGGCATAGAGGAGTGGCTACCGCGCCGCGCACCGGCCATGCCTGCGGGATCCGTCGACGCCGCGCCGGCCTGGCAGCAACTGACCGATGAGGTCGCCCGCTGCACCCGCTGCGAACTGCACCGGACCCGCACCCGCCCCGTGCTCGGGGTCGGCGACCGCCAGGCCCAATGGCTGGTGGTGGGGGAAGCTCCGGGCGCGGAGGAGGACCGGCAGGGCGAGCCGTTCGTGGGCCGTGCCGGACAACTGCTGGATGCCATGCTGCGGGCCATCGGCCTGGCGCGCGGCCAGAATGTGTACATCGCCAATATCCTCAAGAGCCGGCCACCGGGAAACCGCGACCCGGCGCCGGCGGAAGTGGCCGCCTGTCTGCCGTATCTGGAACGCCAGATCGCACTGATCCGGCCCCGCCTGATCCTGGCGGTGGGCCGCATTGCCATGCAGAACCTGCTGGGAACGTCCGGGAGCCTCGCCGGCATGCGCGGCCAGGTGCATGAGTTCGGGGGGCTTAAGACCCCGCTCATCGTCACGTATCATCCGGCCTATCTGTTGCGCAAACCCGAGGACAAGCGCAAAGCCTGGGAGGACTTGAAGTTCGCCCGCAGTGTGTTTGCAAGGCTCGCGTAAGGAAACATCCCGCAATCATGGCCACTGCTCCGGACCAGTTCGCATTCGCCGGTGGACTCACCGTGCGACCCATGCGCGATGCGGATGTGCTCGAGGTCATGGGCATTGAGCGGGCGTCCTACCAGTTTCCCTGGACCGAGGGCATCTTCCATGACTGCCTGCGGGTGTCGTACCTGTGCCGCGTCGCCATCCAGGACCAACGGATCATGGGTTACGCCGTGATGAGCCTGGGGGCCGGCGAGGCGCACATCCTGAACCTTTGCGTGCGCGCCGAATATCGACGGGCCGGCGTGGGGCGGGGGCTGATCCGCTACCTGCTGGAACAGGCCGAGGATGCCGGAATGGCCGAGGCCTTTCTGGAGGTGCGGCCCTCGAACCTGATCGCCATGGTGCTGTATCAGTCATTGGGCTTTGAGCAGATCGGGACCCGCCGGGGCTACTACCAGGCGGTGGGTGGCCGGGAGGATGCGGCGGTGTTGCGCCTGCGACTGGGGGATCTGAAGGGCCGCATCCCGGACGTACGCTAGGGTGTCGATCGCGCTCTTCGACTCCTGGTTTGTCCTGGCGCTGTCTGTGTCCTGCGCCGCATTCGCCTCGTTGCATGCGCTGCTGACGAAGCCCGATCCGCGCAGCGCCTTCGGCTGGATCGCCCTGTGCTGGCTGTTTCCGCTGGGCGGGGCGATTCTGTACGGCCTGTTCGGCATCAATCGGGTGCGGGTGCGCGCCAGGCAGCTGCGCGGCGATCTGGCCCATGCGACGCCCACCGCACGAATGCGCCTGCAGGCGCCCCCCGCCGATCACCTGATGCGCATCGGCGATGCGGTGACGCAGTGGTCGCGCATGTCGGGCAATGCAATCGAAGCACTGGAGAACGGCGAGAACGCATTTCCGAGAATGCTGCAGGCCATCAATGGCGCCGCGCACTCGGTGTGGCTGGCAACCTATATTTTCGAAACCGACCCGGTGGGCCAGCAGTTCATCCAGGCGCTGCAGGCTGCGGTGGCGCGCGGCGTGCAGGTGCGGGCGCTGGTCGACGGCGTGGGGGAATGGTACAGCTGGCCCCATGTGGTGCCCGAGCTGCGCCGGGCCGGGGTGACCGCCCAACGCTTCCTGCCACCGCGGCTGTTCCCGCCGCGCCTGTCCGTGAACATGCGCAACCATCGCAAGCTGCTGCTGGTGGATGGCCGCACCGGTTTCGTGGGCGGCATGAACATCGGCGGCCGCGAAGTCGGCAAGTCCGGCATGCGGCGCATGGCGGACCTGCATTTCCAGGTGCGCGGCCCGGTGCTGCGGCAGCTGGGCGAGGCCTTTCAGATCGACTGGCAATTCGCGGCCGGCGAGGCGCTGGTGGTGCCGGAGGTCAGCGCGGACTGCGGGGCGTGCCTGTGTCGGGTGATCACCGACGGACCGGATGAGGACAATGACAAACTGCTGCTGGTGATGCTGGGCGCCGTGTCCATGGCCCGCGAGCAGCTGCTGATCATGACGCCGTATTTCATTCCACCGCCCGAGCTGAGCTCGGCGCTGCAATCGGCGGCGCTGCGCGGCGTGGAGGTGACCCTGGTGCTGCCCGAGCGCAGCAATCTGCGCTACGTGGATTGGGCCTGCCGGCGCTGGTTGAAGCCCCTGATCGAGCGGGGCGTGCGGGTGTTCCTGCAACCGCCGCCCTTTGCCCACACCAAATTGCTGGTGATGGATGGCCGCTACGCGCAGATCGGTTCCGCCAATCTTGACCCACGAAGTCTGCGCCTGAATTTTGAAATCGCGCTGGAAGTCTATGATGAGGCGACCTGCGCGGGGCTGGGCCGTTACATCATCGCGGCGCGTGATCACTCCAAGGTGCTCACTGCCGCGACGCTCTCGAGCCTGGGGATCGGGGCGCGGCTGCGCGACAGTCTGTGCTGGCTGTTGTCACCCTATCTGTAGGGCCGCCCTCTTGACGGCAGGCGGGGACTGTATAAATATACAGTCATACTCCCCCAGGGTGCTCCCATGCTGCTCGATCCCAAACGGCTCATCGACCGCTCGATCGCTGATCTGACCCAACTTGCGACGCTGCTGGCCGCGGAGGTTCGCTGCGAGGCGCTGCTGCAGACCCCGGAGCTGCGAGCCTGCGAGGAGGCCATTGCCACCATCGGCAACCTGATTCCGCGACTGCAGGCGGCGCGCAACGTGCCGCTGGTCCCTTTGCCGGGGAACCGGTGTCGGAGCTGCGAAGACTGACCCCGGAGCGCGATTCAGCTCATTGCCCGACGACCAGGATCTGGAACGAGTTCGGAATCATCGGCGGGCGCGCGCGGCGCATCCAATCCGGAGTGCCCGGGGGCGGCGCTGCGGCCTGCGCGGGTGCCGCCGGCACCGGCCCGTACTCCGCCGTGATCAGGTAAAGCTGATTGGTCTTCGGATCCAGCGTCAGCGTCTTGGCGCGCGCCGGCGTCGCGACGGTCTGCTCCACGCGGAAGCTGGTCGGCGAATCCTCCTTCACCACCGTCACGGTGCCATCACCTTGTGAGCTGATGGCTTCCATGGTCGCCGCGTTGAACACCACACCGTCGCAGCCGACGCCGGTGGGCAGGTCGGTGATGAGATGACCGTCCGCAGCAGACAGAATCACCATGTTGTTCTTCTCGCGGCACGCGGCGAACAGAATCCCATGCTTCGCATCGAGCGCCAGTCCCGCACAGCCCGCGCCGCGACTGGAAAGATCGTAGCGGCCGACCATCTTCATGGTGCGCGCATCGATCACGGCGATGGCGGCCTTGTCTTCGATGTCCACGTAGATCCGGCCGTGCCCGTCGGTGGCCGCCTGTTCGGGCGCGCCGCCGAGATCGATGGTGCCAAGCATCGCGCCATCCTTGTCATCCAGGATCGTGATGTTCGGTGCCGAGTGGCTGAGGATGTAGAAGCGGTGATTGAAGGGATCGTTGAGATAGCCGTCCGGGTTGCCGTCCACATCAATCTTCTTCAGGATCGCAAAGGTCTTCGCATCAAACATCGTGATGGGCTTCGAGGTCGCGAAGCCATGGCCCGTGGCCGAATCGACCGCTGCGCCGTGCGCGCTCACCCCGGGGATGTCCCCCGCCGCGGCAAGCGTGTCGAGGTTGAACACGCCGATGTGACCCGCGGGGCCCGAGCGCGCCACAAAGAGCGTGCGAGCCTCGGGATCCGCCGTCACGTAATCGAAGCCGCCATCCCCGCCCACCAGTTGAATCCGCGTCACCTTGTACGGGCCGCTGTCCTGTGCCGGGACCAGGCCTGTCCACGACAGCAGCATCGCGAGGGCCAGCGGAAGGAGTGGTTTGCGATTCATGGTGAGATCTCCGTGGCGGGTTTGACGGCGGGGCCGGCTCGTAGGTCGGCTATAATAGCTGCGGCGCCACGCGTGCCCATAAGCGTTTACACGCGTGAGGAAACTGTCGGTGAACGAAGCTGGAATCATCAATGAAATTAAGCGCCGAAGAACGTTTGCGATCATCTCGCACCCGGACGCCGGCAAGACCACGCTGACCGAGAAGCTGTTGCTGTTCGGCGGCGCGATCCAGATGGCCGGCGCCGTCAAGGGCCGCAAGGCCACCCGTCATGCGACCTCGGACTGGATGCGGCTGGAACAGCAGCGCGGGATTTCCATCACCTCATCGGTGATGCAGTTCCCGTTCCGCGACTGCATCGTCAACCTGCTGGACACGCCCGGGCACGAGGACTTCTCCGAGGATACCTATCGCACGCTCACCGCGGTGGATTCGGCGCTCATGGTCATCGACTGCGCCAAGGGCGTGGAGGAGCGGACCGTGAAACTCATGGACGTATGCCGCCTGCGCGATACGCCCATCATCACCTTCATCAATAAGCTGGATCGCGAAGGCCGCGCGCCCATCGAACTGCTGGATGAAATCGAGCAGGTGCTGAAAATCCGCACCGCGCCGGTGACCTGGCCCATCGGCATGGGTCAGCGGCTCAAGGGCATCTATCACATCCCGCAGGACCGCATTTACGCCTACCAGCCGGCGCAGAAGGGCCGGATGGGGGAGAACCTGACCATCGATGGCCTGGCCTCGGCGCAGGCCCGCGAGTTTCTCGGTGCCGAGGCGGCTGCCTTCGCCGCGGAGGTTGAACTGGTGCAGGGTGCCACCGATGCCTTCGACCTGGACGCCTACCGGGCCGGCCGGCAAACGCCGGTTTTCTTCGGTTCCGCGGTCAACAACTTCGGCGTCGAGGAACTGCTCGGCGCCTTCACCGACAATGCACCCGGCCCGCTGCCGCGCGCGACGCGCGAGCGCACCGTGGCGCCGCTGGAACCGAACCTCACCGGCTTCATCTTCAAGATCCAGGCGAACATGGATCCGGCGCACCGCGACCGGATCGCATTCATGCGGCTGTGTTCCGGGCGCTATGAGCGCGGCATGCGCCTGTTCCATGCCCGTTTGAAGAAGGAAGTGCGCGTGGCCGACGCCCTGACCTTCATGGCGGCGGATCGCGCCCAAGCCGAAGAAGCCTTCGCCGGCGACATCATCGGCCTGCACAATCACGGCACGATCAACATCGGCGACACCTTCACCGAGGGTGAACAGCTGGGTTTCATCGGCATCCCGAGCTTCGCCCCGGAGCTGTTCCGCCGCGCCGTGCTCAAGGATCCGCTGAAAATGAAGGCCCTGCAAAAAGGCCTGGCGCAGCTGTGCGAGGAGGGCGCCACGCAGCTGTTCAAGCCGCTGCGCAACAATGATCTGATCCTGGGCGCCGTCGGGCAGCTGCAGTTCGAGGTCGTGGCGTTTCGCCTGCAGGACGAATACAGCGTGCAGTGCGTGTTCGATACCATCGGTGTGTACACCGCGCGCTGGGTGTACTGCGATGACCAGAAGCTGCTGGCGGAATTCCAGCAGCGCACCTATGAGCACCTGGCGGTGGATCACGGCGGGGCGCTGGTGTACCTGGCTCCCTCGCGGGTGAACCTGCAGCTGACCCTGGAGCGCTGGCCCGGAATCACTTTCCGGGAGACCCGCGAACACGCCGACGCGGCGGCCGCCAACGACTGACGCGCCGTTCGAATTCCCGCAGCTGCGCGGCGCTCGGGGCGACCCGGCCATAACGCAGGTGCGCATACAGACTCAACAGTTCCCGGGCCTGCTGCGCAGGCTGCGAGGGGCCGGCGATGCTGGCGGCATACGCCAGCGGCCCTTGGTGCGCCAGACGCAGCGCTCCGGTGCGCGCCAGCCGCGCGCACAGCCGCAGATAGGCGCGCGCCAGTCGATCCGGTCCGCTGGCCGGAGCCAGCCGGCCGAACTGCCACCCGACCACCAGCAGCCAGACGGACACCGCGGCGGCGAGCAGCCAGCCCAACTGCTGCCAGCCGGGGTCACCGAACCCCAGCCGGTCGAGCAGGCGCAGCTGTGAACCATAGTTGTAGGCGACCACCTGCGTGCTCCACCAGGCATTGAGCGCATCCCAGGCCTGATGGCCCTGCTGCAGCCAGGAGAACTGGTGCAGCAGCCGCTCCGGAACGGAGCCGGCGCCGGGCAGCAGATCCAGGATGCCGCGCCGCAGCCGCTCCGGGGCGACGACTGCGGTGGGATCCACGCGCACCCAGCCGCGGCCGTCCTCCCAGACCTCGACCCAGGCATGCGCATCCGAGCGTCGGATCAGCAGATAGCCGCCGATCGGGTTCCACTCACCGCCCTGATAGCCGGTGACCACTCGCGCGGGCACGCCCCCGGCCCGCATCAGCATCGCGAATGCGGAGGCGAAGTGGCCGCAGAAGCCGCGGCGGGTGTTGAACAGGAAGTCATCGACCGAGTTCAGGTCCAGCAGCGGCGGCGTCAGGGTGTATTCAAAATGACCGTCGCGGAACAGGTTCAGTACGCTGTTCACGAAGGCCGGGACGTCCGGGGCGGCGGCGCGCAGACGCGCGGCCAGCGCCTGGCTGCGCGGATTGCGTTGCCGTGGGTAATCCGCATCGAAGCGGCGCGCGATGCGCGACAAGACATCGCGCGATTCGGTCGCGGTGTGGGAGACCGCGCTGTAGGTGACGGCGTCATGCACCGGGCGGTACGCGACCAGTTGCCGGTCGGGCGTGATCGAGGTGCCGCGCGCGGTGGCGGACTGCACGGTGTCCAGCGCCGGCCACCAGGGCGTGGAGTCCGGCTCCAGGCGGATTTGGTAGCGGTATTCCGGACCCAGGAAGTGCAGGGTCTCGGCCTGATAGAACGCCCCGTGCGAGCGGGTCCAGGTGTAGCCATCGAAGTCGTGCAGGACGGGGCCGCGCCAGTAACGCTCCTGCGGCGGCGGCAGCGCGCCGGCAAACCAGACCCGAAAGACCGGATCAACGGAATTCCCCAGTTCCGAAATGCTGCCCGGGCTCATGGTGTCGGACAGTCCGGTCTGCGCCGAACTGTCATTGCCCAGGGACCAGAACGATCCGGACAGGCGCGGAAACAGGGCGAACAGCAGCAGTGCCAGGGGCAGCGCCAGCGCCAGGCTGCGGGCGCTGAAGCGGGCCGCCATGAGGGGGGGCATCGGGGCCTCCGGGTGCGCCGCGAACAGCAGCGCCGTACAGCACACCCAGGCCTGCAGCAGATACAGGGGCGAGCGCACCAGCTCCTGCGAACCCAGGCAGGCGGCGATCAGCAGGTAGAACGCGACGCCGACCACGATCAGCCGGTCGCGTCGGGAGCGGCCTTCGAGCAGCTTGATGGCGCCCATCAACACCAGCAGCGCCGAGCCGGCGTTGAGGCCATTCAAGGTGTGGAACATCGCCAGGACGGTGCCGGTGAGCGCCACGGTGAGTGATAACTTGAATATCCGTCCGGGCAGACGTGCCCGCCCGTGGGCGGCCGCCAGCGCCCACAGCCCCCCGCAGCAGGCCATCACGATCACCCAGAGGGGAACCTGGCCCAGGTGCAGCAGCGCACCGCCGACATAGGCGCCGATCACCCAGTGGGTCGCGCGACGCAGACGGGCCGTGGGCTCATTCACCGGCCGGCGCCTCGGTGCCGAACAGCGCGAGCGCCCGCAGGCAGCGCTGACGGTGCGCCTGCCCGTAGTCCAGGTCGAAGAGTTGCCGGGGCAGCGAGAGGCCAAAGCGTTCGCCATCGGCGGCGGACTTCACGATCCAGCGCGACAGTTGCGAGAGGCGCTGTTCGGTATCGAGGCCGGCGAGCGCTGCGAATTCAAACAGGCGCTCCGCACCGCCGCTGGCGGTGTATTCCTTCACCAGCAGCGGCGCGCCGCGTGCATAGGCCTTCCAGGCCACCTGGCGCGGCGAGTCGCCGTCACGGAACGGGCGCAGCGTGGCCCACTCATCGGCCTCACCCGATTCGCGCGGCGCCGTGCCGCTGCGCGAGCCGGCCGCCAGCGGCAATGGTCGATGGCCCGCGGGCCGTGGATACACGGTGAGGTCATGGGCCACATGCAGCCAGGTCCAGGCACGAAACAGCCCGAAGGGCCAGGTGGTCATGATCCGCAGCCGACCGATGGGCACGGCGCCGCGCCGCGGCGTGGCGATGTGCAGCGTGACGAGGGTGGCGTCATTGGCCGGGGCCGTGCAGGTCACCGAGGAGTGTCCTTCGGGCTCAAGCTCAATCCCGAGGCGCGCCTGTGCGGTGCTGTTGGTCAGGCGCAGCTGCAGCGCGGCCTGTTCTCCGGCGAAGCTGTCCTGGGATGACAGCTCGAGCACGCCCAGACCCAGGAGGTTGCGATGGCAGGCATGCATGGCGACCAGCGCCAGGCCCGCCAGCAGAAAGGTCACCAGCAGCGCCAGGCTGTTGGCGTAGTTCAGGCCCGCGATCAGCATCATGAACAGCAGTGCGCCGAAGGCGACGCCGGTGCGGGTGGGTACGATGTACAGGCGCCGCCGCTGCAGCGTGATCGGCAGCCGGTCCGGGCCCTGGCGGCGGCGGATCCAGGCGGCCATTCGGCGTTGCAAGAAGGCGCGCATAGGCCTCCCGTGACGGATCAGATCGGCACTGCAATGGCGCGGATCAGTTCCCGTGCCAGATCCGCATCGTTGCCGCCGCCGGCCTCGCGACGCTCGAGGCGATGGGCCACGACCGCCGGCAGCACCGCCTGGATGTCCTCCGGCAGCGCCGTGTCGCGGCCGGCAATGAAGGCATGGGCCTGGGCCGCATGCAGCAGACCCAGCGCGGCCCGCGGCGACAGACCGAGCTTCAGGTCGCTGCGCCTGCGGGTGTGTTCCACCAGGCGTTGCACATAGTCGAGCAGCGGCGCGGAGCGATGCACCCGGCGCACGGCCTGCTGCATCGCGAGGATGGCCGCCGGATCCAGGGTGGGCGCCATCTGCGCGAGCTGTTCGCGGGGTTCATCGCCCTGCAGCAGCCGCCGCTCCGATGCCGCATCCGGATACCCCAGACTGACCCGCATCAGGAAGCGATCCAGCTGTGATTCGGGCAAGGCGAAAGTGCCCAGCTGCTCGTGCGGATTCTGGGTGGCCACGACGAAGAACGGCTCGGGCAGGCGGAAGGTGGTCAGGTCCACGCTGACCTGCCGCTCCTCCATCGCCTCCAGCAGCGCGCTTTGGGTGCGGGGGCTCGCACGATTGACTTCATCGGCCAGCAGCAACTGGGTGAACAGCGGCCCGCGCTTGAAATGAAACTGCTGGGTCGCGCGATCAAACACCGAAACGCCGATGATGTCGGCCGGCAGCAGGTCACTGGTGAACTGCACCCGCTGCCAGGCCAGTCCCAGCACATGGGCCAGGGCGTGTGCGAGTGTGGTCTTGCCGACGCCGGGCACATCCTCGATCAACAGATGTCCGCGCGCCAGCAGGCAGGCCAGACACAAACGCACCTGGTCGGGCTTGCCCAGGATGACCCGCTCCACCGCGGCCTGGGCCCGAACCAGGCTTTGGCTTTGTTCGAGGGTCGCAATCTGGTTCATGGGTTCAGCTTGCGCAGGTCATCCAGCTGCGCCTGCAGACCGGCCAGGGTGCGCTGCTGCTCGATCTCGCGGTCGCGCTCGGCCGTCACCACGGCCTCCGGCGCATTGCGCACGAAGGTCTCGCTGGCCAGTTTGGCGCGGGTCTTGGCCAGATCCTGCGTGGCCTTGGCCAACCGCTTGGTCAGGCGTTCGGTCTCGGCGGCCACATCGATCAGCCCGGCCATCGGCACCAGGATGTGCAGCTCGCCCAGCATCGCGGTCGCCGCTTGCGGCGCGTCCTGCGCGCTCGCCAGTCGGGTCATGCCGTCCAGGCCCGCCAGGTGTTCCAGTACGGCACGGTTGCGCAGCGCGCGCTGCCAATCCGCATCGCTGCCGCCGCGCAGCAGCACCGGAATGCGGCGCGAGGGGGCGATATTCATCTCGCCACGGATCTGCCGCACGGCCAGCACGAACTGCTGCACCCAGCTGATGTCCTGCTCGGCGGCTGCATCGGCGGGAAAATCGCGGGCCTGCGGATAGGGCGCCACCATCACCGAGGGGCCCGCTCGCCCCGCGAGCGGCGCGACCTTCTGCCAGATCTCCTCGGTGATGAAGGGCATCAGCGGATGCAGGGCGCGCTGCAGCGCCTCGAGAATCTCCAGCAGCGTGGTGCGGGCGCCGCTGCGGGCGGCCGCCGACGCATCCGCGGACTGCAGCACGGGCTTGGTGAGCTCGAGGTACCAGTCGCAGAACTCGTACCAGGTGAACTGGTACAGGGCGCTCGCCGCGAAGTCGAACCGATAGTCCTGGAAGGCGCCGGCCACTTCCTCCAGCAGGCGTCCGAAACGCGAGCGGATCCAGCGATCGGCGGTGGAATACTCGGGCGCCGCGGCAGTGTCCGCGGCCTCGACCATGAGCATGACAAAGCGCGCGGCATTCCACAGCTTGTTGCAGAACTTCCGATAGCCCTCCACGCGCGCCAGATCAAAGCGGATTTCCCGCGTCGGCGTGGCGAGCGCGGCCAGCGTGAAGCGCAGCGCATCGGTGCCATGGGCGGGAATGCCTTCCGGGAACTGGCGCCGGGTGTGCTTTTCAATGGCGGGCTTGAGCTGCGGCTGCATGAGTCCGCTGGTGCGCTTGGCCAGCAGCGCCTCGAGCCCGATGCCATCGACGATGTCCAGCGGGTCGATGACATTGCCTTTGGACTTCGACATCTTCTCGCCGAATTCATCGAGGATCAGGCCGTGGATGTAGACGTCGCGGAACGGCACATCGCCGGCGAACTTCAGGCCCATCATCATCATCCGGGCGACCCAGAAGAAAATGATGTCAAAGCCCGTCACCAGCACATTGGTGGGATAGAAACGGGCCAGCTCAGGGGTGCGGTCCGGCCATCCCAGCGTGGAGAACGGCCACAGCGCCGAGGAGAACCAGGTGTCCAGCACATCGGTGTCCTGGCTGAGAATGACCTCGGGGCCGAGGCCGTGCCGGGCCCGCACCTCGGCCTCGTCACGCCCGACGTACACTTCGCCCGTGCCGTCATACCAGGCCGGGATGCGGTGGCCCCACCACAGCTGGCGGCTGATGCACCAGTCATGGATGTTCTTCATCCATTCAAAATAGGTGCGCGACCAGTTCTCCGGAACGAAGCGGGTGCGTCCGTCGCGCACGGCCGCCACGGCATCCTGCGCCAGCGGCTCGACTTTCACATACCACTGGTCGGTCAGATAAGGCTCCAGGACCGCCCCGGTGCGATCGCCGCGCGGCACGATATGCCGATGCTTGTCGATGCGCGCCAGCAGTCCCGCCTGCTCCAGTTCCGCCACGATGCGCTTGCGCGCCTCGTAGCGCTCGAGTCCGACGAAGCGCGCCGGTGCGTTGTCGTTGATGTGTGCCTGGGGCGTGAAGATATTGATCTGGGCGAGATGGTGGCGCTTGCCGATCTCGTAGTCGTTGAAATCGTGCGCCGGCGTGATCTTCACGCACCCGGATCCGAACGCGGCATCCACGTAATCATCGCCGATGATGGGAATCAGCCGCTCGGTGAGCGGCAGGCGCAGATTCCTGCCGATGAGATGGCGGTAGCGCTCATCCTCGGGGTTCACCGCGACGGCGCTGTCACCGAGCATGGTCTCCGGGCGCGTCGTGGCCACGATGACATGGCCACTGCCATCCTCCAGCGGATAGCTCAGGTGCCACAGGTGTCCGTCCTCCTCCTCGCCCTGGACCTCCAGGTCCGACAACGCCGTCAGCAGCACCGGGTCCCAGTTCACCAGGCGTTTGCCCCGGTAGATCAGGCCTTCGGCATGCAGACGCACGAAGGCCTCGATCACCGCGCGGGTCAGGCCCGGATCCATCGTGAAGCGGTCGCGCGCCCAGTCCACGGAATCACCCAGCCGGCGCATCTGCGCGTTGATGGTGTCGCCGGATTCTTCCTTCCACTGCCACACGCGCTCGACAAACTGTTCGCGCGACAGCTGGCTGCGATGCAGGCCCCTGGCCTCCAGCTGGCGTTCGACCACCATCTGGGTGGCGATTCCCGCATGATCGGTGCCGGACTGCCACAGCGCCGCCGCGCCGTGCATGCGCTGATAGCGGGTGAGGCTGTCCCTCCGC
>Ga0210400_10001910_pt1 | contig 20076 bp, 16 predicted proteins | sample IncBWH26MmetaG_FD_155456 | JGI IMG/M metagenome (GOLD analysis project Ga0210400, IMG submission 155456) | Forest soil microbial communities from Barre Woods Harvard Forest LTER site, Petersham, Massachusetts, United States - Inc-BW-H-26-M | ecosystem: Environmental > Terrestrial > Soil >...
GAACGCGCTCCTTCTGCGGTGGCGCAAGCCATCGTAGAGGAGAACCCTCGGGTAGGCTGCTGGAGTCACGGTGCGAATCGTGACCTAGAGGAATGATCGCCGCGCGCGCAAGCTGTTTTTCGGTTTGCGTGCGGCACAGAATCCGGCTTACAGGCTCGCCCGCCATAAACTACTTTGTTTTCATTGCGATCTTCGCGTGGCGCCCTGTGACTGTGTCCAAATCGTGCCAGAAGTCTTCTCCAGACCTTCGCCGTTTTCCATGAAGCGCCGTGCGCGATTGCGCAGCTCCTTCACGAATGGTGCATAGTGCTTCTCGATTGTCGCCGACGGTATCGCCCAGGAGCTTCGCCACGTCGTACGGGCTTGCTCCTCGCGCCAGCATGTCCACCGCGAAGGTATCCCTGAATCTATGAGGATGTGAATCTGACGCGGCATTCCTTTACTTGCGCGGTACTTAGTTGTGTTATAGCTTCACCTCTTTCGGGGGGCCTATGGCAACAACTGAATTTGATCTGTCATGGGTTCTCCCTTACGTGCGAATGGCAATGAAAGGCATCGGGAACTGTGACTTCGAAAGCTTCGTCATGGCAGTGCTGCAACAACTGGCACTAGCCAAAATACCTAGCGTTAAACAGACGGTCCCGCCGCAGAGCATTCGATTACCATTCAACACAAACGAACTTCATCAGGAAATTAAAGTGGCGATCACGGAAGCATTCCACTACTGTGAGCAGAATCGATTCCTCATATTTCAGCGGGACAACACTCTGAGTTTTTCCATGAGTAATCGCTGGATGAGAACAAAGCGTGGGGAGGATTGGGCGAACGATTTAACCCCGCTACCTGAGGACACGACTGGCTACATGAAACAGTTTGGTCCAGGCACGGACGCTGTCGTCCTCGAATACATAACAGAAGCGCTCCACACGTTCATTAACCGGAACTACTACGCCACTGCCGTCATGGTCGGTGCGGCGTCCGAGAAGACCATTTACCTGCTGGCTGGCTCAGTGCTTCCTGCCCTGGCAAACTCCAGTAAGCGAACGGAGCTAACTAGAAAAATGAATTCTCGTAGCTTGAATCAACTGTTGGAATACGTGGAGCAGGTCGTCGTTGATGGACACGTGCGACGACAAGGCCAAAGTGTCATTCCCTACGACGTGATGGGCGGAACGGAGCGTCACTTGGTTTCTTTGTTCGATCACATACGGCTGCAACGGAACGACGCTGTTCATCCGATAAACTTCGCCGTCTCGCCAGACTATGTGCGAGCGGCCTTGAGCACATTCCCTTTGGCGTTCCAGAAAGTAGATGCATTGCGGGAGTGGTGCGACGCTAATCCGGCTTCACTTTGACAACTTCATGGTGGATGAGGCTTGCGTACGGTAAGGGGTGGTGCGAGAGAGGCTAGATTCGCGCCAAGTCCTACTGAGGTTTGTCTATTCGTGCTCCACTTTTCTCACTTTGACCTGTGATTAATTTTGCGCGCAGGCTAAACCTTGTTGGATGGCGGGCAAGCCGCACGAACGCGCGCATTAAAACATACATTGATGCGAGTAAATTTCTCATGTTCATTCTCTCCTTTTACGGATTCGGTGGCGGACTCATTTTAGTGCATTTGAATGGAGATTGCGGCCCAGGGCCGCGCGAACAGTCGGGCAATTCATAAGCATCCAAGTATCGCCCCCCGTTTGAACCCCGACTCTATTGCGAGGCCCTCTCGGTGGGAGTAGCGTGGGTGTGAGCTGGGACACGACAGGTAATGCCGGACAGTCTGACGGGGGCGGAGGAAACGGAATCGTGAGTGGGCGCAATGAAGTTTTCTCTTCGAAAGTATGGGTGGATCATCGCATTGTTAGTTGCTGCGTGCGCGTTGGGTGTCGGCATTTGGCTCGGGCGGTAGCTCTTGGCTGGTACTTAGTTGTGTTATAGCCTCGCGCCAGTCCCGCAGACCTATGCTAGTCAAAGTCAAAATAGCGCCATTCGAGAAATGGTGCGAGGGCGCTCGCGCAGAATTTGCCAAGCGGCAAGACAGCGACGCTTGCGAGGGTGTGACAGTCGAGATAGAGACCACGGTTACCGCGTGGTGGCCTTATTGCGCTGGTCGTGCTTGGTATATCACGCAAAAGACGCACGACGAACTCAGAAGGCGTAATCAACGCGAGCCCGTACAAGGACCTGCTGCATTTTGCGAGCATATGTTGGAGTTAGGAGATTGAGCCCTTAGAGCGTCCTTTCACGGCCGGTAAGGGAGTGAAAGTAAGGGTAAACCCTGCCGCAGGAGTCCTGCGAGGAGCGGGCGGGAAATGGGCCGCGCGCTGTTTCCGTTTTTGAAACAGTGCTGACGGTTCAGGATCCTGGGGGCTTGCTAAATGCGGGAGTGATAGAATCCGCGCCGTGCAGCCGGAGGCTGGAAATGACTATCAAAAAGTTGGAGGGGAGATTAGGTAGAACACGGAAGGAACTAGCCAAAGCCAGGCACATTATTCTGCTACTTGGGAGGGAAAACGTCCGGCTACGCGGGGTGACGAGTCTGTTGTGGGAGCAGTGCAAGGCATTGAACGTGATGCCCGGCTATGACCTTGAGCGCCAAGTAAGGGCGGCACTGGCCCGCTCAAGGGATTCCACATCAACTGGAAAAAGATAGAGGAGGGGGCCGAGAAGCCCTCACTTTAGCCATTTCAAAATTACGTCTATTGCCAGCGGAAGAGCGAAGATACCCAGCGCGACCGTCAATCCAATCAGCCACTTCGTCAATCGTTCCAGTGTGCGATTGAGTTGATTCGTCACATATGCGTGGTCCATCTGTCGCGCCGTCAATTTTGTATTCAGAGTGGTGACGTGAAGATGATGTTGCAGACAAGCGAACATCATCAAGTCAAAGGGAGTAAGGTCTGCCTTCTTGACCTGGGCCGACAATTCGGTCAAGCGCTGCGTAATAACCTGCTCCTGTTCATCGATCATTTTCAATAGGCCCTCCGACGTGACGCGAGGGTCGTTGAAGATGTCGGTGATGGGCGGATTCAATATGCTTAGAAGTTCCACTCTGGTCTCCTGGACGGGGGCAATCGCGTCAAGCCTACTCGCATCGGGAGCCCGCAAACTGTTCTTTTGGGCAACCCGCACGGCCCCACTCAACGCTCAACGGATTCCACCTAACCTCTGGCACTGGCGTATCAATCAAACAGTAAGGCAGCTCTTCGCGTGTCTCCGCTCTTCGTTGAAAGCGTGCAGGAAGTCGGCCTCGTCATTGTCGCGTTGAAAGCGCTATCCGGCACGATTACCTCGAAATGAACCTCCGTGCCAGCGGAGCCCTGACACAGCGCGGCTTCCTTTGCTAGGATAGCCACCTCACCATTCGCTCTCTCGCGCCTTTTCTTCGGGAAGTCGTGAATATCCATAGAGCCTCCGGGTTGCTCTCACAGTCTAGCAATGATGGCGAATTTGCGCCGACGTGCTTGTCTTTGTATGAGAAATATCCTTCAGGCGTGAACACTCAATCTGAGGCTCTAACTGACGAGTGATCTAATGGTGTAGGCTAGCCAGGTACGTCCGTCACTTCGATTGCGTTGCATTCTCGGTTGCATACTCGCTGCCGAATCTCAGCGAGCGATTGCTGGACTCGAAGGATCACGAAAAATGCGCCCAAAACGCGCCACGATTCCTGCCGCGACTGACACGGTTGACAACATTGACGGTTGGCCGTCGCTGATTCGGAACAAGTTGTTTGCTTGCAATTCAGCCCGGAGAATCCGGCTTACAGGCTCGCCCACTAATTTTATTGAACTTGCGGCGCTTTTGCTGAGGAGCTTTGCGTTTTCGCGCCAGCTCCTTCCGGCCCTTCGTGGTTTTCCAATATACGCCGTACCTTTTCGCGCACGCCGGTACAAAAAGGCGCGTAATGCCGTTCAATGGTTTCTGTTTCGGTGGTTTCTATTTCAGTGGTTTCTATCTTATCCCCTAAAATACGGGCAATGCGGACAATGAGCTCAAGTAAGGTAACTCGGCTCCTTTTTATGCTGGCGCTCTCAACAGCAGCCTCCGCGCAAGAATGGCAATTCTATGGTGGTGACGCTGGCGGAACGCGATCCTCGCCGCTCAAACAGATCAATCGCCAGAACGTTGCAAGCTTGAAAAGGGCGTGGACGTATCACATAGGGGAAGCAGACCGCAAAGGCGTTGGCGGCGATCGGGATCGCGTTGCGCCGTTTGAATCTACTCCGCTGGTGATTGATGGCACGCTCTACTTTTCCACTCCTTCAAATCGTGTCATTGCGCTCAATGCGGAAAGCGGTCAAGAGACTTGGCAGTTTGATCCGCAAGCCGGGCGCGCGGGAGCGCGGCAGTTCTTCCAGCACCGCGGAGTGGCCTACTGGCAGAGCAAGAAAGGAGACGACCGGCGGATTCTATACGGCACTTTTGACGGCCGATTGATCGCGCTGGACGCGAAAACTGGAAAGCCTTGCCCCGATTTTGGAAAAGACGGCGTAGTCAATCTGCGAGCAGGAATTGCGGACGGTTATCCTAGCGCGGAATATTCGGTGACGTCGCCTCCTGCGATCTATCAAGATCTGGTGATTACTGGTGCGGCTGTCCCCGAATACCCTTCCAAAGGCCCTAGTGGCGTGGTGCGCGCGTTTGACGTTCGCTCTGGCAAACTCGTTTGGACATTTCACACGATTCCTCAACCGGGAGAAGTGGGGCACGAGAGTTGGGACGGAGATGCGTGGAAGGAGCGCACCGGCGCGAATGTCTGGTCGATCATGAGTGTGGACGTGGAGCGCGGTTTAGTTTTTCTGCCGATTGGTTCGGCTTCCTACGATTTCTACGGCGCGGACCGCAAGGGCATGGATTTCTTCAGCAACTGCTTGGTAGCGCTCGAGGCCGCCAGCGGCAAGCTGGTGTGGTACTACCAGATGGTGCACCACGATATTTGGGATTACGATATGCCCGCGCAGCCCGTGCTGATCACGGTGCGGCGGAATGGCCGGGATGTTCCTGCGGTTGGGCAGGTGACCAAGATGGGATTTGTATTTATCCTCGACCGGCTCACTGGAAAACCGTTGTTTCCGGTGGAGGAGCGCGCAGTTCCCAAGAGCGACGTGCCCGGCGAAGCTGCCTGGCCGACGCAGCCTTTCCCAGTCAAACCTCCACCTCTTGTCCGGCAATCGTTCAGCGAAACGGACATCAGCACGGTGACACCGGAATCCAATCGATATTGCACTCAGCTGTTTCATTCGCTTGAGAGCCACGGAATGTATAGACCGTACGGCCGCAAGATGACACTGGTGGTACCCGGCACATTGGGGGGAGGGAACTGGTCCGGGGCTTCTTTTGATCGTGCTTCCGGGTATTTGTTTATCAATGCAAATGAGTTGGGAGCCATTGGAGAGATGGAACCGCAGGCCGCTGACGCACCGGTGCAATACCGGCGAGGGTCCAAAGATGGCGAGTACGCGCGGTTCTGGGACGAGCACCAATGGCCATGCCAGAAGCCGCCTTGGGGAACGCTCAACGCCGTGGACGTGAATACGGGAGAGATCGCCTGGAAAGTACCGCTTGGAATTGTAGATGAGCTGAGGACGACCACTGGAACGCCTAACCTTGGCGGCTCGATCGTGACGGCCGGCGGGGTGGTATTTATTGGGGCGACGATAGACGGGCGTTTCCGAGGATTCGATGCGAAGACCGGAGAGCAACTCTGGGTAGCCACGCTTGAAGCAAGTGCACACGCCACTCCTATAACTTACATAGGCAAGAAGACCGGCAAGCAGTTCGTGGTGATCGCAGCTGGGGGCGGCGGATATTTCAGAGGGAAAGTGTCCGATACCCTGGTGGCATTTGCGCTCCCGGATTAGCAGAGCGGAGCAATTCCTAATTTTAAGAAATGGTTTGTCAGTCGAAGCAGAGTTCAATCACAGTCTGGGAACGGAGAATCCAAGATGTTTCGATCACGGATCGAGATTAGGTTTCGCGCGTACTGCAGCGCACGGTCGATCGTGATCGCCAGAAATTGTTGCTTCTGGATTCTCCTGACACTGGCAACGGGGCACCAAGGAATTGCACAATCGGACATCGTCGTCGTCCGGCCTAAAGAAATTCACGACGTACTGGTAAATCCCGGAATGGGCATTACGACTTTTCAGAGGTTCAACGGCCAAGCGACGAATTCTCCATTGAAGTGGTCCGAAGTCGGGCCTGTCACGAAGCTGCCGCAAGCGCCCACGAAGCCGGATTTTCCGGAGACTTCCATCGCGTATTGCCGCTGGTATTGGAACGTCCTTGAGACGGAGCCTGGCGAGTTTCATTGGGAGATTGTAGATCTCGCATTGGAAGAAGCTCGAGCGCATGGACAAACTCTCGCCATTCGCCTAATGCCATATTCGAACCAGGATCCACTCCCCGCTTGGTATCGGAACTTGGGCGCGCGGCGTGCCAACAAACCGACGGACAAGGATGGAGAAATCTGGCAGCCGGATTTCAGCGATCCTGTGTATCTCAAGTACTGGGGCGAGCTCGTCGCTGAGGCGGGAAAACGGTACGACGGGAATCCCTTTCTGGATAGCGTAGACATTTCTTCGGTGGGCTATTGGGGAGAGGGCTGGAGCCCCTATATGCCGCCATTTTCCAATCAAAAGGAGCTTATCGATATTTGGCTGAATGCCTTTCGGCGCACGCCGTTGCTGATGAACTTTGATGAGCAACAGGCGCTCACGTATGGCACGGAACATGGCGCGGGATGGAGGCTGGATTGCCTGGGAGACATGCGCACAAACTCGGACAATGAATATTTTCCGGCGGAAATGCTTGAAGTTTATCCGCAACAGGTAGCGCGTGCGGGCATTCAGGATGTTTGGCAACGCAGTCCGGTCTCGCTGGAGACTTGCTTCACGGTTGCAGGTTGGAAGGAGAAGGGCTACGACCTTGACTATATATTGGAGCAGGCGTTGCGCTGGCATGTGAGCTCCGTGAACATAAAGTCCGCGCCGATTCCGTCTGAATGGAGAGGTCAATTCGAAAGGTTTCAGAAGAAGATGGGGTACCGTTTTATCTTGCGCCGATTGGAATACCCAAAGGCGGTCAACGCCGGCTCGATGATGCCGATTCATATGTGGTGGCTGAACGCGGGAGTCGCTCCCATTTACAGAGAATACTCGCTGGCCGTTGAGCTGCGATCTTCCAAGACCGCGACCATCATTCGAGTCCCAGTGGACGTTCGGAAATGGCTTCCCGGAGACGCGGTGTTCGACGGCACGCTGTATGTCCCGGAAAATCTGGCCGAGGGCACCTACAATTTTCGCGTCGCGATGCTTGATCCATGGACCGGGCAGCCGGCGATTCGGTTCGCCGTCGAAGGCCGGCAAGACGATGGCTGGTATAACATGGGTTCGCTCACGGTAAAAGCGCGGTGAGTTATTTCCCGCTTCGGTGCGCTTCCGGAAGATTGCGATTGCTTGAATTCACAAGCGAGCTGCAAAGAGGAAGGATGATCCGGCTATGCATCATGGCCGTGCTGGCCGGAGCGATGGCCTTGTGCGCGCCAGCCGCGGACGATCCGCCGGCGCAATCTTTCCGTGTCCGTGAACAGTCGTTGTCCCCGGGACCACGCATAACACCTTTCCTGCAGTATCAAGCGGAGCAAGCGTGGCGCGAAGATGACGATCGCGTAAGAGCCTGGGATGCCATCCATGACCAGAAAGAATTGTTAAAAACGCGAGAAGACCTGAGGCAAAAGCTCCTGCAAATGATCGGCGGCTTGCCGGAGGTAAAGACGGAACTGCATCCGCGCCTCACCGGCAGGATTCAGATGGATGGTTTCTCCGTCGAAAAACTGATCTTTCAAAGTTTGCCAGGGGTCTATGTCACTGCGCTCGTTTACGTGCCGGATGATCACTCCAAGAAGCATCCTGCCGTGCTGGTGCCGGCGGGGCACGCTCCCGATGGAAAATTCCACTACCAGTCGCTGAGTCAAAGGTTGGCGGGGCGAGGATATGTGGTGATCTCCTGGGATCCCGTTGGGCAGGGTGAACGCAGCCAGTTCTGGGATGCGACTGCAGGTAAGAGCCGCTATAACCTGGTCTGTGGCGAACACGCATTGATGGGGAACCTTGCATATCTAGCCGGAGCGAATCTTGCCAGATGGGAGATCTGGGATGGCATTCGCGCGGTCGATTATTTGCTCACCCGCCCTGAAGTCGACGGCGAGCGAATCAGCATCACCGGGACGAGCGGCGGCGGCTTTCAAGCTGCCCTGATTGCCGCTCTGGATGAGCGCATTAAAGTGGCCGTGCCTTCTTGTTATATCAGCGCATTGCCGATGAGGATTTCTAACCGCATTTTTGCCGACCCTGACAGCGATCCCGAGCAGGATTTGTTTGGCATGATTTCAAACGGTGTGGACCATCCCGGGTTGCTGCTGCTGATGTATCCCAGGCCCGTATTGGTGGCTGCCGCGGTACTCGATTTTTTCCCCATTGAAGGCACGCGCAAGACCGTCCGCGAAGTGCGAAAGCTGTACGAACGTTTCGACCATGGAGACCGAATTGCGCTGGTCGAAGGCTATCACGCGCATCAGTTCTCATCAGAGAATCAGGAAGCCGCGCTGGACTTTCTCGACCACTTCAATGAGATGCCGGTTCGACACGGACTTCCCCCCGTAAAGGAACTGACGGATAAGGCCTTGCAATGCACTCGAACAGGGCAGGTCATGCTCGATTACAGCGACGCAAGATCTTTGATGCTGGTGATTCGAGAGTATTACGGCGAGCGCAAGACCGGACCGGGCCGTAGCCTCGCGAAGGAATATTACGGTGACAAATACAGCGGAGTGAAAGATTGGCATGTAACCGAACATGCCGGCGTCCCGCCCGGTCAAGAGCAGATTACTTGGGAAGCCATGGGGAGCTCAAGATCAGAGGGCGTGTCGATTGACCGCTATAGGCTGCGCCACAGCGAGCTGCTTGAAATGCCGTTGCTGCACATTCACAAGTCCACCGCTGACAAACGAACATTCCTGTTGTGGTTCCGCGAAAGCGGCAAAGCGACCGCGGAAGACTGGCCTGAAATCAAAAAGTATGTCGATGAAGGCTACGATATAGTCTCGTTTGATTTCCGCGGCCTCGGCGAGACTCGTATGCCGTATACGGCGGTTTCCGCGGATGATCCGGCTTTGGGTGCTTTGGATTTTGATCATGCCTATGTCAATGCCATTTCGGGCGTGCTGGCGAATCATGTTTACAACTCACTTCTGACCGGCAGGCCGTATTTTCTGCAAATGATTGAGGACTCAGAAATCGCCAGTCGATTCGCCCGTGAGAAGCTGGGTGCAAAAGAAGTTTCTATAACGGCTCCAGGCGATGCGTACACACTCGCGAGTGCCATTGCGGAGACGCTACCCGGCATCGAGCTCTTGCCCCGGACCGATGCGAAAGTCTTGAAATGGTCTGAAATCTTAGAGCAGAAACGGGAGATCTGGCCAATACAATATCTGCTGCCATCGGGAGCCTATATTCATTAGGCAAAGTGTTTTTTTCGGTGCCTTGGGCCCACACCGCCATCAGTCAATGTTCAGCGCGTCTCTACTAATTCACAAGCTGCAAGATCCCAAACCGGGTTGGCACGTGAAACGTTTTCCCTTCGGGAATGATGCTCCAAGCAAGAAACTTACGGTGCTCGTCACCGCCCTTTCCTGTCGCTCGAAAGAAATTCACTCGCCATTTAGTTACCGGATGTATCGCGCCAACATTCATGGACGAGACCGGTATGCGCATTTCGGCCGTCCAAATATGATTCTTGGCGTCGATGCGGGCTGCATGCGCAAAGCCCGAATTCCAAGACACATCATTGAAGGGCTCTTTGGCCTTATCGATTTCGAGATCCACCCACTGGTTATTGGGGGCTACCTCAAACTCATAGTAGTGGTTCACTCGCTCTGGCTGAGGGTTCAGGAAAACTTCCACTACGTCGCGATCCCAAAGTTGCCATCGCTCTACCGCCGGGTCCTCCCCTTCATAGACATTCAGTGAATCGTAGCGACACCAAAAGAAGAAGTAGATATATGTTTCGGTCCAAACGGATGCGACGCGTGTCGAAAGCTCCGGGTAGTGGGACTTGCCCGAAGCGTCATGGTCAAATTCCGCTGACTTGGCACGCTTCCAGGAAGGCTTGGAGAGATCGCCATCCGGCAGGAAATCCACTGTTGAACGTTTTGCCTGGAGTTGTACATCGCTGGCATACGATTGTTGCGGTATGGCAGCGATCTGGCCCGTGCACGAAAAGGGAAGCAAAGTGATAGCAGCCCCGGCGAGAGTATCAATCAAAACTCCGATTTTCCAAAGGACCATCAGTAACTTCCTCGGGTCTTTAGTGATCCGATCTGCTCGAGGGCGACTTGCCTCGTCGACACTTGCATTTGCCCTAAGCGGCCGCTGAACCCGGAGCTTTATCCCACTTTGACAAGCAAAAGTAAACGAGATAGAAGAAGTCGAACGAAAAAGGAAATGCATGGCGGCGCGATCAAATGAGATTGGAGAGTTCATGAATAGAACAGGCCGGAGACGCTGGTTGGAAAGCATCGGGGCGTTTTTCGTGGCAGGCAGATTACCGACGACCTCGATAACTTCGCCTCCCTCCGAGCTGGAGAGCGCGGGGAAGCCGCTGCAACTCGCGGACTTCCAACCGCGCAGCATGTTACACGTCCCTGAGACGAAGGTTCCTCGCCCACGCTATCCGGTCATAGATATTCATACGCATCTCTCTGTTACCGCCAGGTCAGACAACGGAGTTGGGATAGGCGAGGCGATGAAGTATTTCGCGCCGGTGGAGGCGTTGCTACCACTGATGGACCGAAAGAACATCCGGGTGATGGTAAACCTGACTGGCGGGGCTGGCAAAGGACTGGAGGAAGCGATTCGAAAGTTTCAGCAGCCCTATCCAGAACGATTCGTAACGTTCACGGAACCGTGGTGGGAACGCACAAATCAACCGGGATACAGCCAGTTTCAGGCCGATGAGATTGTTCGGGCGCACGAGGCAGGCGCGCGCGGACTAAAAATTCTTAAGACCCTGGGTCTTTATTTGCGTGAGGGAATCTCGAAAGGCCCATTGGTAAAAATTGATGATCGACGTTTCGATGCCATGTGGGAAACATGCGGAGCGCTGGGCATGCCGGTAGCGATTCACGTTTCCGATCCGGAGGCTTTCTTCCTTCCCATCGATCGTTTCAACGAGCGCTTCGAGGAATTGAATAACCACCCAGATTGGTCGTTTTATGGGCGCGATTTTCCCAGTAACGCGGAACTGCTCGAGGCACGTAACCGCGTCCTGGCCCGCCACCCCAAGACCCAGTTCATCGTGCTCCACGTGGGCAATAACGCCGAGAATCTTCCTTACGTGGGCGAATGCATGGACCGCTTCCCCAATATGCACGTGGAACTCGGTGCGCGGATCGGGGAGCTAGGACGCCAGCCGCGCATGGCCAGAAAGTTCTTCGAGAGATATCAGGATCGAATTCTTTTTGGAACGGATGCCGTTCCCCATGGAACGGACACGCCTCAGCAAGTCTTCGATGATGAGCTTTACGAGATCTACTACCGCTTTCTTGAAACCGAAGACGAATATTTCGACTATGCACCCGCGCCCGTGCCTCCTCAGGGGCGTTGGCGGATTTACGGTCTCGGTTTGCCCGACGGAATACTCAAGAAAGTCTACTATGAGAATGCAGCCCAGCTCCTGAAGGTGATCTAGCAATGCTTCAGAGAGGTTGACAAAGACGGAACTTTCTGCCAAAAAGAAAGCGAAACAAATGGTAACGAAAGCAAAGAAAAGAAATAGATGATCTTTTTCCTCCTTCGACTTGTCGTGGCCGCCGCGTTGATGCTGGCCGACGGTGGCTACTCCCGTCCAGGTGATTTCAAGATTATTGGCCCCGGTGGTGGCGGGGCAATGTTCCATCCAACTATCAGTCCTCACGACCCAAATACCGTCTTGGTGAGTTGCGACATGACCGGGTCCTATATCACCCATGATGCCGGCAAGTCTTGGCGCATGTTTAATCTACGCGGCGTTGTCCGGTTCTTTGTTTTCGATCCGCGGGATCAGAAAGTAATTTATGCACAATCTAGCGGTTTGTGGCGCAGCCAGGACCAGGGCGAGACCTGGAGCCTGATTTATCCACAGCCTTCCTCTGTGAAGGGCATCAAAATGAGCTCGGATCACTCGGACGAAGATCTAATTGCGGAGCCGGATCCGCTGGGCGACATCACGGCAATGGCCATCGATCCCTCTGTTTCCGAGATCTTTTATGTAGTTGCAGGCGATAGAAGGAAAGGGACGTCTGCGCTCTTTACCTCGCGTGATGGGGGCCAAAATTGGGCAAAAGAGGAAGAGCTGCCAGGAATGGCTAACAAGCTGTGGGTGGATCCTTATTCACCAAGCGACGCTCGTGTGCTTCTCATTGCAGGCTCCCATTTCATTGAAAAGAAAACCTCTTCGGGCATGCAGAGGATTTCCGGGCCCTCGGCAAAGACTTTCACGGATATCTCTGCGGGATTCAGGAAGGATGGCAAGCCTCTCATTTATGTTATCGGCGACGAATCCGCCTTCGCGTCGGATGACGAAGGAGCAACTTGGCGAAAGGCCAGCTTGGGTCCAGGTGGCGGAAAAATGAGGGCGATCGCAACCAGCCTGCGCAATCCGGACACCGCCTATGTTTCCTATAGAGAACTGGAAGAGGGTAGGAGCAAATGGCTAGGGGTTGCCAAGACCACGAATGCGGGACGCACTTGGCAACCGGTTTGGAAAGAGGACAGCAATCCTGCCGCCAAGCCCGCCAAGAATATCCATGACGCATGGATCACCGAGCGGTTTGGATCGGATTGGGGCGAAAATCCCTTGGTGCTTGCCGTGGCGGAGCAGGATGCCAACATAAGCTACGGGACCGATTTGGGAAGAGCAATGCGCACGACGGACGGAGGCGCAAGTTGGGTGGCCGTATACTCACGAAAATCCGGCGAAAACGGATGGGTCACCGCGGGTCTAGATGTAACGACCTCGTACGGCTACCACTTTGATCCCTTCGATCACAACCGGCAGTTCATCTCCACGACCGATATTGGCCTTTTCCGCAGCGAAGATGGCGGGCGGTCCTGGATTAGTTCCACTCGCGGTGTGCCGAAGGAATGGATAAACACCACGTACTGGATTGAATTTGACCCCGAGGTGAAGGGGCGTGTCTGGAGCGTGAACAGTTGGACGCATGATTTACCGCGACCAAAGATGTGGAGAAGGAAAGGAATTCGGGATTATCGGGGCGGGGTATGCCGCAGCGACGACGGGGGAAGGACCTGGACAAAGTCGAATGGCGGGATGGAGGAAACGGCAGCGACGCATGTCCTTTTGGACCCGACAAGCCCTCCCACCGCACGCGTGCTATACGTAGCCGCCTTCGGGCGCGGTGTATACAAGAGCGTGGACGGGGGCAAGCGCTGGAAGCTGAAAAACAATGGCATCACCCAGAAAGAACCTTTTGCCTGGAGAATTGTGAGAGATAACAGAGGGACGATCTACGTGCTGGTGGCGCGACGTTCGGAGGATGGGAGCATAGGAACGGAGGGCGATGGCGCGATTTACAGGTCGACGGATGGAGCGGAAAACTGGCGCCGCGTAACGATGCCCGAGGGAAGCAACGCTCCGAACGGCTTGGCAGTTGATCCCAGCGCACCGGATCGACTCTATCTCGCGGCGTGGGCGAGGGACAAAGGAGAGCACGGTGAAGGTGGTGGCATTTATTTGTCGGTGAATGCAGGGGACACATGGACGCGAGTGCTCGATCGGGATCGCCACGTCTACGACGTCGCTATAGACCCGCGCGACGCAAGAATACTCTACGCTTCCGGGTTCGAGTCCTCCGCATGGAAATCAAACGACCACGGCGAAAGCTGGACGCGCATACTTGGCTTTAACTTCAAATGGGGACATCGGGTCATTCCTGATCCCGAGGATCCCAAAAAAGTTTACATCACAACCTTCGGCGGGGGCGTTTGGCATGGTTCTGTGGATGGAGAAAATCGTCCATTGGACATCGTTACGCCTGTGCTTCAGCCTGGTCGATAACGCGCGAACATCCTGGGGAGAAAGAGACATAAGGATCCTATGGAGAGTGCTTCTTTATTGACGCAGTCGGAGTGGCAAGGTGCGCTCACGAAGAATCAAGCGAGAGCGGCAGAGTTATTTGGCCGGCCGGAAGCGGAACAACAACGGCTTGGATACTTCCACACACTGCGGGAGATTTGCCAGCAGCCCTGGACGTGGCTGGGCACTTGCGATCGAATGATCGCTTTGCGGGACGGCCTGAGAAAGGATGTGGCAGGAATTCGAAGTCTCGCGCTTACTGGTTCTGGGAGTTCGGAGTATGCCGCCGAATGCGTGTGCCTCCAACTGCAAAATGAGCTGGGGATCTGCACGGAATCGATCAGTGGCGGAGCGGTGTTAATGCATGGCGGAAAAACCTTGCCTCTCGGAAGGCCTGGCTTGCTTGTTTCTTTGGCGAGATCCGGAGACAGCCCCGAGAGTAGTGCGGCCGTAGAGTTGCTACTCGACACGGAGCCTGAGTTCCGGCACCTCGTGGTGACCTGCAACGAGCAGGGAAGACTAGCACGAGCTTGGCGCGCCCATGAGAAAGTACATGTCATCACGCTTCTCGCCGAGACTCAAGATAAAAGCTTGGTCATGACGAGCAGTTTCACCAACCTGCTGCTGGCGGCGCGCTTCATCGGAATGCTGGAAAGGCCAGATGAATATCGAAAATTGTGCGAGAAGCTCGGCCAAATAACGGAGGAACTGATCCGATCTAGCTTCGATGTCCTGGCAAAGGTTGCTGCCACAGATTTCCGGCGCGTGGTATTTCTGGGAAGTGGGTCGCGTTTCGCGGCCTCGCGCGAAGCGGCGTTGAAGATGCTGGAGCTGACGTCAGGCCGCGTCGCCACCCTTTGCGAAACGTATCTTGGTTTTCGACATGGTCCCATGAGCTACGTGCAGGATGACACTCTAATCGTTTGCCATTTATCGTGCGATTCAACGATCCGTGCGTATGAGCTGGATTTGTTGCAAGAATTGGACCGGAAGAAACTAGGATTGTCCAAAGTCATTGTCGGAGAGAACATCCCGGATTCTGCGGTTAGAGAGGGGGATGAGGCGATCGAGTGTCGAGGATTAAATGAGCTGGGCGATGAAGAGACCGCGACGGTGTATGTCGTCGCCGCCCAACTGCTGTCTTTTTTTCGCTGCCTTGAAGAGGGGCTCCGGCCTGATTCACCGTCAGAAGGAGGAATTATCAACCGCGTAGTGGAAAAATTTCCTCTGCACACTCCTTCGTGAAGAGCTATCGGAAGGAAACTCGGGGAGCTGGAAGAATGGGTTTAGAGGCTTGTATCAATCCATGATCGAGAAAAAAACTCGCTTGAATCGTCGTTAGCGAAGGTTTCCCTGCGAGGCGATGCCGATGCGATGGACGGTCCTGTTTTTATTTCTAGTGGTTAACGCCACACGCATTCAGGCGCAGGTGCGGGTATGGGAAGGTGTTCTGAATCTTCCAGCATACGAAGAGGGAGCGCCCGACCCCAACCCCTCTTTCGACCAGTTCGCGATCGGTCGATTTAGTTATCCCTATACGCTGCGGAAACAAATAACCGACCAGCGTGCCGAGCACCGATGGCGTGCCATCTATCTTGAAAACGAATATCTGAAATGTTCGGTGCTGCCGGATTTGGGCGGACATATATACACCTGCGTCGACAAAATCAGCGGGCAGCCGATGTTCTATGCCAACCCTTCCATCAAGAAAGCCAGGATTGGCTACCGCGGAGCCTGGGCCGCATTCGGCGTTGAGTTTAACTTTCCTGTTTCCCACAATTGGGTTTCGATGTCCCCTGTGGATTTCGCGTATGCGGGCCACGAGGACGGCAGTGCGTCCATCACCGTGGGCAATGTCGACAGAGTTTATGGAATGGAATGGTCCGTCGAATTGACTCTGCGTCCTGGTTCCACTGTTCTCGAACAGCGCGTGACACTTAGTAATCGAAGCGATGTGCGGCATCGTTTCTATTGGTGGAACAATGCCGCTGTGCAGGTCTGGGACGATTCTCAGATCCAATACCCCATGCGTTTTGCCGCAGCACATGGGTTTGCGGAAGTGCAAAGGTGGCCGATCGATTCGAAAGGGAAGGACCTTAGCGTCATACGCAACCAGACCGATGGTCCAGTATCGTTGTTCGTCCATGGAAGCCGGGAAAACTTCATGGGTGTGTGGCATCCACGAACAAACGCCGGGACCGTCCACTTTGCCGACTATGCCGAACTACCTGCTAAGAAAATTTGGTCCTGGGGTGTTGACCCGGATGGCCTTGACTGGCGCAAGGCACTCTCCGACAACAGTAGCGCCTATGTCGAGTTGCAAGCGGGCCTGTTCAGAAATCAGGAGACGTACGCATTCCTTGAACCGCGACACTCCATAGCCTTCACAGAATACTGGATACCGGTCCGCGATACCGATGGGATTTCCCGCGCGAATCTTGCCGGGGCGGTGCATTTGGAGCGAAGGGCCGGCATGCTGGCGGTTTCCCTCAATGCCAACAGAAAGCTGCCGGCTGCTGCGATCCAGATTTTGGATGAAAACACTTCCTTACTCAACGAGAAGGCAGATTTAGTGCCAGAGCGAGTGTGGAAGAAAGAAATTCGCATTCCAAATGTCAGCAGGAAATATACGTTTCAACTCAAGAACAGCGAGGATGCCCTGCTGTTGAGGCAGACGGAAGGCGAATATGACTGGGCGCCGGATTCGGAAATCAAAGTCGGCCCGCAAATTTCCTATGCCGTACCGGAGGAGACGCGTCGAACCGAAGACGATTGGCTCCAGCAGGGTAAGACTGAAGAATTGAACGGCAACCTGTTAGCCGCAACGCAAACGTATCAAAAAGCTTTGGTAAAGTTCCCCACAGATTTTGAATTGTTGAAAGCGGCGGGACGACTGGACGCCAGTTTGATGCGCTTTGAAGAAGCGTTATCTTATCTAGCTGCCGCGCATGACCGAAATACCACCGATGCCGAGATTTCCTATTATCTTGGAATTGCGTACGAGGGCGTCGAACGAGAAAAAGATGCTGTTGACGCTTATCAGGAAGCGATGCGATCACCTTCCTATCGTGCGGCTGCTGCCTTGCGCCTTGCCGAAGTGCAGGCACGCCTGGGTGCCTTGAAGCAAGCGACAGAGTCTCTGACTATAAGCCTCCAATCTGCTCCGGAAGACCTGCGCGCAGCGGAAGAACTGGCTGCTGCATTGCGCGCAGTGGGAAGGACAGCAGATGGAGAGAAACTAGCAAGGGAACGGCTCGCACGCTTTCCACTGAGCGATTTTCTACGCGAGGAACTCGGAAAGCCGAACCTCGTGCATCTGGCCGCCGATCCTTATCGTGTCTTAAATCTTGCATCGGAATACGCGCGGTTGGGGCTTTACCGTCGAGCCGTGGAGGTTCTTTCACGTGAGTATCCGCCGCCGACGGCGGACCAGACCGAACCTGGCGCGGTCGTCCCCCAGAACCACCCCCTGGTTGTTTATTTCCGCGGGCACTGCCGCGAGAAACTCGGGGAGTCGGGTGCCAATGACTATTTGCAAGCCTCTCGCCTTTCGACTGCATATATATTTCCGAGCACGGTCGAAGACCAGCAGGCGCTCAAAGCCGCCATTCGTACGAATGAAAAAGACGCAACCGCTCATTACCTCCTGGGAACCTGGTATTTCGCCCGCGAAAGAACGGACGAGGCTCTCAGCGAGTGGCAACAAGCGCGGAAGCTCAATCCCCAAATACCCGTGTTGGATGCCAGTCTCGGATTAGCGTTGCTTCACGCGAAGCGGGACTTCCCGAGTGCATGGAATGCATTCGAGGAAGGAATAAAAAATGATCCGTCGAATATCGTGAACTATTCCGGTGCGGTTGCCGCGATGACTCTTCTGGCGAAACCTGCGGCGGAGCGCATGAAAACACTTGAGCTTTATCCTGACCTGGACCGAATGCCCACTAGTTTGGTGTATGAACTGGCTTTGAACCGTGCCGAGAAAGGGGATTATAGCGGCGCGATTGAATTGTTCCGGAACAGGTTCTTTGGCAGTGAAGAAGGCGGAACAAACGTTCGCCAAGTGTGGGTTGAGGTGAAGTTGCAGGAAGCCCTTGGGCTGGGGCGAAGCGGCCATTGCGAGGACGCTGTTGCCACAGCGAGAGCACTCGGTTCTCCCGTTGCGGGCCTTTCGTTTACGCAAGACGGCTTACAACCAATACTCAATTCGGCTAGAACAAACTACCTGCTCGGTGAATTGTCTTCTGAATGCGGCCAAAAAGAAGAAGCGGAACGAAGGTACCGGCTTTCGGCGCAAATGACCGATGCATCGGACGCCGTATGGGCATGGGCCTCGGCCAAGAAGCTGAGCAGCTTTGATCGAGCTCTATGGCAGGAACGTCTCTCTTCAGCCTTATCTCGAGCGGAATCGAATGCACGAACCGGCGACCACCAGAGTTGGTTGCTTTATTCCGTAGGAGTTTTGCAGATCGCGCTTGGGCGCGGCGTGCAAGGCCAAGCGTCGCTTCGCGAATCCTTGCTATTGCCCGAAAACCGAATGTCTTATCACTTCAGCCGCCTGGCCATCGAAGGCGCTACACCTCGATAACTTCGATACCCTTTTTGCGAAGTGCTTCGGTAAATTCCTGAGTCGCACGGTTATCCGTGATCAGGCGACGGATTCTGTCAAGGGAGCCAATCTTTGAAACGCTTCTCCGGCCCAGTTTGCTGAAATCCGTGACGACATTGACCTCTTTCGCGGAGCGGATCATCACATTATTGAGCTGCGCTTCGAGCACATCCGGTGTCGAAAGTCCGTTATCGAGATCGAAACCGTCGACAGCGAGGAAAAGACGGTCAGCGTGGAACTCGTTCATCATGGCTTCCGCTTGAGGTCCGACGAAGGAGCAGGACACCGGACGCAACAGCCCACCGATCATAATTAGTGTAATTCCAGGTGTATCCGCCAGTTCGACCGCTATATTCAAGGCATTGGTAATGACCGTAAGCGATTGCATTCTCATTCTTTTCAAATGGCGCGCAACCTCTACCGTGGTCGTTCCTGAATCGAGAATGATGGTTTCGCCTGGCCGTACCAATTCTGCCGCGGCCTTTCCGATTCTGATTTTTTCATCCCTGTGCAGAGTTTCTTTGGTGCGGAGCGGGTAATCCTGAGTGGCCTCCACACGCCGCACGGCGCCGCCGTGCGATCGCACCACCGCGCCGGTAGAAGCGAGAGCGTCGAGGTCGTTGCGGACGGTGACGGCAGAAATGGAGAACCGTCTGACCATATCCACGACAGTTACCTGGCCGTCTTGTTCGACGAGGTCCAGCACGCTCCGGCGGCGCTGTTCTGTTAGCAGACGAGCTTTAGGGGTCATGCACCGTGTCCGTAAGCCAAGTATAGGGTGTCTCCTTCGGTTGGGTCAAATGACGAAAGCATAGCTCACTAAAATACTTTCTTATTCTTTCTCTTTGCGTCGTTTTTAATTCATTTATTGTTGCGTTTGCTTTTCTATTGTGGTACATATTTTCTCCTAGACTAGTTTGTGGGGGAGGTTTCCTTGATGCATAGAGCCGCGTCTACCTGCGTAGTTTTCTTGGCCCTTCTATTCGGTGGTGCCGGAGTCGTATTCGGACAGGGAACCGATCTCGGCACCATTCGCGGAACAGTGACGGACTCAACCGGAGCCGTCATTCCGGGCGCTATGGTAACGATCAGCGATGCCCTTACCAAAACAGCACGGGAAACAAGAACGAACTCTCGGGGCATTTACGAAATGTTCGGGCTTCAGCCCGGCACATACAGGGTGGTCATCGCCGCGGCTGGAATGAGCAAGGAAGAAATCACGGACGTCGTCTTGAACGGCAGCGACGCGGTGAGCGCCGATGCCGTGCTCAAGGTCTCCGCGGCGCAGGAGAGCGTGGTGGTGTCGCTGGAAGCGCCGGCCATCAACACGGAAGACCAAA
>Ga0210400_10001911_pt1 | contig 20069 bp, 18 predicted proteins | sample IncBWH26MmetaG_FD_155456 | JGI IMG/M metagenome (GOLD analysis project Ga0210400, IMG submission 155456) | Forest soil microbial communities from Barre Woods Harvard Forest LTER site, Petersham, Massachusetts, United States - Inc-BW-H-26-M | ecosystem: Environmental > Terrestrial > Soil >...
CCGTCACGCGCACCACCTGCGCCATTTCCTCAACATCGTGGACGCGCACGATATGTGCGCCCTGCAGAATGCTTGCCGCCACAGTCGCCGCGGTTCCCCAAATTCGATCAGCGGCCGCCAGAGGCTTCCCATTCCGCGCCAGCGTCGCGCCAAGGAATCCTTTGCGAGAAGTCCCCACAAGCACCGGGTAGCCGAGCCTTGCCAGTGCCGGCAGCTTGGCCAGCAATTCATAATTCTGCGCAAAGCTCTTCCCGAAGCCGATCCCCGGATCAAGAATGATCTGCGATTTGCGCACTCCCGCGCGCCGCGCAATGGCCACGGATTCTCGCAGCCCGCGGCTCACGTCTTTCATCACGTCCTTCGCCCAGGGCGGCTTCTGCATCGTGCGCGGCGTTCCGCGCATGTGCATCAAAATCAGCGGCAGGCCAAATCGCGCCGCCACTTCGGCAATCTTTGGATCGTGCTTCAGCCCCGAAATGTCGTTCAGCATTTCCGCGCCCGCGCTGATCGCCATCTCCGCCACGCTCGCCTTCTGCGTATCAATCGAAATGGGAATCTTCAATTGTCCCCGCAGCCCCTGCAACACCGTCAGCAGCCGCTCCAGTTCCTCTTCCCCCGAAATTCCCGTGGACCCCGGCCGCGTGGACTCCGCCCCGATATCTAGAATATCCGCGCCCGCCCGCTCCATGGCCAGCGCCGCCTTCACGGCATCAGCAACGCGGAAAAATTTCCCGCCATCCGAAAAACTATCCGGCGTAACATTCAGCACGCCCATCACCAGTGTGCGCTCACCCAAAACAATCGTCCGGGACGCGAGCCTCAGCCGGCATTTTTTTCTCAAAATCATTCCTTGACCTTTAGTCTAATTCATGTGACCGTATCTATGTTGTAACTCCGTCTCTGGCCAGCTGGCCTGAAGACGTAAAAAAAATGAGGTCCTATGTCGAAACTTTCCTTCGCATTGCCTGTTCCTCCACCCCACATCAGGAAACTTCAAGACCCGACAAATCCCCACGTTAGCCGCAGCGTCGGTTATTGCAGTTTTGAACGGTTGCCTTTCTCAATTCCGATGGACCCCAATCCAAGAACGCCAACTGAGAAATCTTTAAGGTCAAGCTTGGCTGACGATATCCGGACCACTGCCAGCGAGGCACGGGGCCTATTCCACCTGATTAATGCAGGGATTTTCATTTTGGCTGATTCGGTGGAATACAACAACGACAAAGGACTACTTACCTTTGTTATTGACACTAGCCGCGGACAAGGCCTGTATAACGGCGGCCACACGCTCAAGATTATCGAAGAATTGGTCCAGAACGGATTTACTCAAATTGAGGAACTCGGCCAGCGCCAATACTGCAATTTTGACATCCAAGTTGGTGTCGAGGCGAAACACCTAGCTGACATAGCGGAGGGAAGGAACTCTACAGTTCCGCTCAAACAAAAAACTCTTGCCGACTACCAGGACAAGTTCGACTGGGTTAAAGAATCGCTCAAGGGCAAGAGCTACAGCGACAAAATCGGGTACGTTGAAAATCACGACAAGCCAGAAGATATCGAAAGAGTCATCTGCAGGCTAACCGCTGTCAATGCTCTGCTGTATGACAAGGACAACCAGCCTATCGTTGCCTATACAAGCAAAAAACGGTGCTTTGAAATGTTCGTCGAAGAACCGGAAAAGTTTAAGCCCATGGCCGGTATTCTGCCTGACGTTTTGGAGCTTTACGAGCATCTCATTGCGCACGCCAAGGAGTATTATCTAGAACTCGTGCCCGGAGGCAAATTCGTTCAGTGGGATGGCGCAGTCAAACAGCTCAAGCGGACAACTGATACCCTGCCCCTCACCGGTGAACAGGTTGAATATCGCATCGCCGACGGTTGGTTGATTCCACTTCTGGCGGCGTTCAGAGCATTGGTTCAAATTAAGAACGGCAAGGCAGAGTGGATTGTTCTGCCTTCGACCATTTACAAGCGTATCGGCGGTCGTCTCATACGGATTCTATATGAAACCCACACGACACTCGGCAAGAATCCGAATGCCGTTGGAAAGTATGAAAACGTATATCGCCAGCTATATGCTGAGGTGGAATCTGAGTTGAAGTCTTATCTACTGGAACGCTACAAAGCCGCGAACTCCTAGACCCAACGGGGGATGAGTACGCAATTACTCGTCCTCCAACCTCCCTTGATGCGCAGAATTTGGTAGATCGCAGGTATCGGATTCTAATCCAGGTCGAAATCGCGAATCGGCTTCCCGGCGGGCGCGTCCTTGGCCTTCTTCATGGCCTCTTCAAACTTCTTGGCGAGAATATCTTCCTTGTGCGTTTCCTGGAAAAAGGAATCCGCAAACTTGTCCTCGCGATTCTTCTTCTGCTGCTCCAGGATGCTTTGCGCCTGCGTGAGGTCCACATCCGGCCCGGGCTTCACGTGAGCCTCATGCGAAAGCACTGCGCCGAAGATCGGGTCCACCACTAGCTTGGCCTGGCAGCACGGGCAAGTAATATTCAGGTTTTCGCCGTCTTTCAATCCCATGGCCGTATTGTACGCCTCTGCGCGCAAAAAAGTAGGGGCACCTGTCGCGGCGGGTGCCCCCTGGTGTAAATCCGTCTTCAAAAACTTAGAACTTAAAACTGACCACTTAAAACTGCTTTAGGCTTTCGCCGGGGAATCGCCTCGCGTGAAGCCAGGCGCGGGCCGCATCTCCGGCCGGACCACCTTGGGATCCGTCGCGGGTGCCGCGGCCGTTGGAGGCGGTGTCGGAGGCGTCCGCGGCTTGTCAGGCAGCGGCTTGCCTTCCATCAGCAGCTTCACTTCATTGGCGTCGAGAACTTCGCGCACCAGCAACGCTTGCGCGATCCGGTCCAGCAGGTCCCGGTTCGACGAAAGAATACTCTTCGCCTTCTCGTAACCGTCGCTCACGATCCGCTTCACTTCGCGGTCGATCTGCAGCGCGGTGTCTTCGCTGAAGTCGCGATGCTGCGCAATTTCGCGGCCCAGGAAGATGGCTTCTTCCTTCTTGCCGAACGCCAGCGGGCCCAGGTCGCTCATGCCCCATTCGCAGACCATGTTGCGCGCGATGTCCGTGGCGCGTTCGATGTCGTTGCCCGCGCCCGTGGTGATGTGCCCGAGGAAAATTTCTTCGGCGCTGCGTCCGCCCATCAGCACGGCCAGCATGCCCTCCAGAAATTCCTTTGTGTAGGTGTGCTTGTCGGCTTCCGGCAACTGCATCGTCAAGCCCAGCGCCATACCGCGCGGAATGATCGTCACCTTGTGAACCGGATCGGCGCCCGGCGTCATCGCCGCCACCAGCGCGTGCCCCGCTTCGTGGTACGCAGTATTCCGCTTCTCTTCGTCCGACAGGATCATGGACTTGCGTTCCACGCCCATCAGCACCTTGTCCTTCGACATTTCGAAATCGTCCATCGCCACGAACTTGCGATTCTGCCGCGCGGCCCACAGTGCTGCTTCGTTCACCAGGTTCGCCAGGTCGGCACCGGAAAAGCCCGGCGTGCCGCGCGCGATGATCGAAAGATCCACGTCATCCGAAAGAGGAACCTTGCGCGTATGCACGCGAAGAATCTCCTCGCGGCCCTTCACGTCGGGGCGCGCCACAACCACGCGGCGGTCAAAACGTCCTGGGCGGAGCAACGCCGGATCGAGCACGTCGGGACGGTTTGTTGCCGCGATCAGGATCACGCCTTCGTTGGATTCAAATCCATCCATCTCCACCAGCAGTGCGTTCAGGGTCTGTTCGCGCTCGTCGTGTCCGCCGCCAAGGCCTGCTCCGCGGTGCCGCCCAACCGCGTCAATTTCGTCAATGAAAATGATGCAAGGCGCATTTTTCTTCCCCTGCTCAAACAGGTCCCGCACGCGGCTTGCGCCCACGCCGACGAACATCTCCACAAAGTCCGAACCCGAAATCGAGAAGAACGGCACATTCGCCTCGCCGGCAATCGCCCTCGCCAGCAAAGTCTTACCCGTGCCCGGAGGCCCGACCAGCAGCACGCCCTTCGGAATGCGTCCGCCCAACTTCTGGAATTTCTGCGGATCCTTCAGGAACTCGATGATCTCCTGCAATTCTTCCTTCGCTTCATCGCTGCCCGCCACATCCTTGAAGGTCGCCTTCTTCTGCTGCGCGGAAAGCAGCCGCGCCCGCGATTTGCCGAAGCTCAGCGCCTTGTTGCCGCCGGCCTGCATCTGCCGCATCAGGAAAAAGACAAAACCCGCCAGCAACAGCAAGGGCAGGGCATTCAGAAGTATTAAGACCCAGTCGCCGCTGCGCACTTCCTTCACGCTCAGTTGCACGGCTTTGTCGCGCAGGGTCTTGGTAATCTCCGGCGAGTTTTCCTTGGGTACGGTGACGCGGAATTTCCGGTTGGCCGGGCGCACGTACTCGCCCTGCAACTCGTAACTGTTCGGTGAGAGGTACATCGTCACTTCCTTGACGTCGCCCTCGTCTACCTTGGCCATGAACTCGCTGTAGCTCGGCGTCTCCTCCCGCGCGGCCTGCCCGTTGGCGGAGACCAGTTTCCAGAGCATGACGCCCAGGAAAACGATCGAGATCCAGAATAAAATTGTTTTTGCCGTGGAATTCACATTGCCCTCACAATCAAGCCCGTACCAGAAATCCTGAAAATCGTCCGCGGCCTTAGCGTTTCCGGCTTTTCGCCCGCTTGGACACGCCGCCTACCCGTTCGCCGCTCATCAAAGATTTGCCGTTGCGCCCCAGGCCGTTCGATCCGGCCAACCCGTAGCCAGACCACATTTGGTTAGATGCAGTCTGGAAGCCAAAGTAATCGGGTTCCAGTGCCACGCGACGCTTCGATGCTTTGTCCAGCAGCACCGCCAGCCGCAGCGAGCGGGGCTTGTTTTCGCCGATGCGCCGCAACAGAAACTCCTGCGTCACACCGCTGTCCAGCACCACGTCCACCAGCAAAACGTCCCGCCCCTTGAATTCCGAGGGCCCCTCGCCGCCGCTGGTCGTCTGGCGATTCCCGAAAAAAACTTCGCGCCGTGCTCGCCCGTCCATTTCAACGTCGCGCACATCCTCGCGCACAAAATGCACCGCCACCGGCCCATCAATGGCCCGCACCAGGTCGGCCGCAAACACGAATGAGCGGTCCATCGTCACCACCAGATCCAGCCGCCGCCCGCCGTACGCCTTTGAAATCGCGCGTCCCATTAACTTCACTCGGCTGGCAATTCGCGCCGCGGAGTAGGAAGCAGCCTTTGCACGGCTCACGATGAGGATTCCTCTGTAATCACCACCGCTGCACGGCTCCCTTCAGCCATTGCAAATCCGTCTGCGACTGGCAAACCCAGAACCCACGCCACTTTCCCCGCGCTTGTCAGCACCGGCCAGCTTTCTTTTTCCCAGCGGTTGGCGCCTAACTCGTTCAGCAGCCGCGCCACTGTGCGCCGATTCTGGTGGCCGGTTGGCTGCATGGCGTCCCCAGGACGCCAATTCCGCAATTCAAGAGGTGCACGCAACCGGTTAGGGTCCAGAACCGCCCCTGTCTTAGTAGTTTCTCGCCCTTCCGGGGGCCAGTCAATCACCCGAATACGCAAGATGCGAGAAAGTGCATCTAGCCGTAACTCGGAACCAGTGGCGAGCAGATCCACCATCAGCGAAAAAGTTGGTGGCTCCGTCTGATCCTTATGGGATGCGGACGCGCGAAACGTCAGCGAGTCGCGTTCCCGGCGCACTTCCACTCCCCCTGGCAACGGCAGGGCCTTTCCCGAGTGGCCGCTTTCCGCCAGATGGAGCACCGCATCCACGTGGACCGACCCCAGTTCGCCGGCCCGCGGCTTCACCTTTTTGACCAACTCGCGAACCATCCGCTTCTTCAAGGCGAGCGTGCTTGTTTCGGAAGATTCTGCTTTGTGGCCCGCTTTTGGCAGCCCTTTCTGGATGCTGGCGAACTCGCCGGCTGGGGCCGAAATCCCCGCCTCAATCTCTTTCGCAACCTCATTCACCCGTTGATGGGCCGCGAAATCCAAAAAGGCATTATCCTCTCGCGCCAATTCGGCCAGCCGGCACAAGTGCTCGACAACCGGCACCTGGAACTTCTTCCCCAAAAACGGCATCAATTGATGCCGGATGCGTGCCCGGGTTCGCGTTTCATCTCGATTGCTCGCGTCTTCGCGCCAGGCCTGGCGTTTTTCTCTAAGGTACGCGCGCAGCGCTGCGCGGCGAATCCCGAGCAGCGGCCGGAACACGCTGCCTGCCTCCGGATGAATCCCCGCCAGTCCCGCCAATCCCGTGCCGCGCAAAATGTGCGCCAGCACCGTCTCCGCCTGGTCGTCCCCGGTCTGCGCGACGGCCACGCGCGAAACTCGCCCTTCCTTCACCAGTTGCTCGAAAAATGTATAACGCGCCCGGCGCCCCGCGTCCTCCAGATTCGCCCGCTCGCGCTTGGCCTTTGCCGCAACCTTCTCGTGCGCTACGAAGAACTCCAGTTCATGTTGCGCCGCCAGCTTCGCCACGAATTTCTCGTCAGCGTCCGAGGCTTTGCCGCGCAGCTCGTGGTTGAAATGCGCCGCGCAAACAACAACTCCCAACATTTCGCGCAATTCCACAAACAGCCGCAGCAGCGCCACCGAATCCGCGCCGCCAGAAACCGCCACGCCAATGCGCTCTCCTGCGCAAACGCCAAACCGCTCGCGCAGCAAAACTCGCAGCGATTCGACAAGTTCGTGCCGTTTCGCATTCACCTGTTTTTTAGTTGGTTTTTTCGCAGGCATGGCCCTGCGACGTATCCTAACAACGCCCGCACGCCAGGTCGAGCGCCTGGGAACGCCATTCTCCCGAATGGCCCGTTGGCTTACAAGGACATCAACACCAATCCGTTAGTGCTGCCCGTTTCCAAAGATGTGAGGCCATAACCCAATAATTCCAAAAGCTCCAAATATGAAAGCTGGAATTAGAGTGAGGAATACCGAGAACACCAAACCGATTTTGAAGCTTAGGACAGCCAAACGGTCTGATTCTGCCGCCCATAGGCTCCGAATCACAAGTTCAGCAAGCCAACCAACAGTGAAGCAGAGATTTGCCGCTATTCCATAGCCTAGGATTCCGAAAAGGAGAAAAATGGGCGGATCTGGCAGCCCACCTTCGGCGCGCCATAAGTATCTCGTTGCGGCCACATCCACCGCGACAATCATGCAGGAGAAAATCCCCGCGGCGCCCACAAGTAAGTTGTAAGAAACCCTTCGTGATTCCCACCAGGCGATAACGTCTTTGGCGCTCGCGGCAGGTTTCTCTCGCGAGAACAAAATAGAGGAATTAAGATTCTTCAACATTTTGGCATTTAGAATCTCGCAACAATTTCCGAATTCGCGTGGCCCTGAGCATCCTACTTGTCGTTTAGTTCGCTGCCGACCAGCTTCTCCACGTCGGCCATTTCCTTGGGGATCGCGCCGCTCAGGATTTCCGGCTCGCCTTCTGTGATGAGAACCGTGTCTTCCACGCGGAAGTGCATCTGCTTGTCGGGAAATTCCACGATGGGTTCCACCGTTACCACCTGCCCCGGCTTGATCGGGCCGCTTGGGGGCAACACGTCGTGCGTTGCCAGCCCCACGAAATGGCCGGGGAATCCGTACCACTGGCTGCCGATTCCCGCCTTGTCAAACACCGCTTTCCCCGCCGCTTCGGCTTCCTCGTAGGTGTGACCAGGCTTCAGCAGCGCAATCGTGGCCTTTTGTGATTCCAAGTCCACGGCATACCATTTCGCCTGCTCCGCCGTAAATTTCCCGCTGATGTTGAAGGTGCGCGTGATGTCCATCGTCATGTGATCCAGCGAAGCGCCGTAATCAAACACCACCAGGTCGCCCGCTTGAATCACATTCCGGTTTGAGAAGTAGTGCCAGGTGTTAATGTCTTTTCCGGAGCCGACAATCGCCAGGTAGGCCACGCCCTGCGCTCCATGACTGTAGAAGTAATCGTAGGCGCGCGCTTCGATTTCATACTGGTGTATTCCCGGGCGGGCGTGAGCAATCGCCGCTCGGTCGCCCTCCGCGCTGATTTTTCCGTTGCGGCGCAGGACTTCAATCTCTTTCGGGCGCTTGATATTGCGCATCGCATCGATAATCGAAGTCACGTCGCGCAGCTTGGCCATCGGATAGCGTTCCGCCAGCAGTTTCGCCGGCGCCAAATCCTGCGGAATCTCCTCGTGGTACGGGTGCGCGAATTTCCATGCGTGGTCGCGGCCCACTTCGGAGCGGGCGCCGTCGGCCTTGTCCGGAAAACCCAGCCGCACCCACAGGTCCACTTGCGGATGCGCGCTCAGCGCCGTTGACAGGACCAGATCGAGATTCCCGATCGGCAGCACGGTCTCGAAGCCGAGCTTTTTCGCTTCCTCGCGTTGCGAAAGCAAATTTGCGCCATAGACCTGCGCGGTCCGGGCCGCCTGCTGCGGCTCAAAGAGATAAGTCTTGCCGGTGGCATTATCCATCGCCAGCACCGCGCCCGGATCCTGCACTCCGGTGTAGTAGTAAAAGTCGTTGTCCTCCCGGTAGTGCGTCGCCTCTGCAATCTCGTTGCGCGCAAACAGCAGCGTGTAGCCGGTCTTGGCCTGCGCCATCAGCTCCGCGCGCCGCGCCGCGAACTCCTGCGGCCCGCCCAAATCCTCAATCGCCTGCCGGTCGGTGTACTGCGCCCGCGCCGCAACGCCAAATCCGAAACACAACAGCGCAACAATGATTAGCCTTCGCATGGCATCCGTCCTCGCTTGAAAAGTAGCGAGCACAGTTTAGGCTGTGGGGCTACAAAAGGGAAACCAGGGAAAAGGAAATAAGCTGATAGCGGCTAGCCGGCAGCCGTTAGCTTCGGAGCAGAAATAGAGAATTCGAGCCGGTTGCAACGCCCGGTGTTAGAACGGGTGAAGGGGGCTTTTGCTGTTGGAGTCGTGCAAGCACTCGGCGATCAGGCCACGGCTATCCTTGGTTTTGGTGGCGCGAGGGCGATCAGCGCGACACCGATGACCACCATCGCCAGGACGCCGACCAGGAAATGGACTCGTTCGGCCACATCGTAAAAGGACTGCACGGCCATGACCGCGGCGTGGGCAATGCTTGACCAGGCCGCGAAGGCGATCAGGCTGCGATGCGCGGTGGGATTCCGCACTGCGATCAACAGGAAAATTCCCAGCGTGACGTAGACGCTCATCATCATCTGCAGCGCCTCGTCCAGGCGCATTGTCAGCAGTGGATAAGCCATCGCCAGAAACAGCAGCCCCACTAATACCAGCACGACTTTCAGCGCTCGTTCTCGAAACATGGCGCCCTCCTCTCGGAGCGAAAAGCGGTCAGAAGTAATCAGTTATCAGTGAAAAGGAATCCGAAAATGAAAAGTGCGTGTGCCTATGAATACGCATCATCCGACGGAATGTTACGCGGCGGGGACGCTAAAGGACAACGAAATCCGAGCCGTGGCGCCCCCGGGGATCGGAAGTTGAAAGTCAAAAGTTAAAGGTTGAATGTCCATGAAAAAGGGAAGGGTTCCCGATCTAAGGTTCAGGCTGTTTTCGGTGAGAGCCACGCGGCCACAATCAAACACACGGTAATCAGGGTTGAGAAAACGAGGGGGGTGGTGAAGGCGTATCTCCAGCTCAAAGTTGTGACTGCGACAAAGGAAATGGCGAGCGCCCACGCAATGCTTCGCACACGTGCCAGGGTCTCCGCCGGAAGCCCGCCCAGCAGCCACGCCAATACCGCCGCGAACAAAAGAAAAACGGAGAAAAAAAGCCCGAACGCGCTGAAGAAGTCCCAATACGTCCGGGTGAACCCTTGCGCGTCAAAGTGGACGGAGCGCATTAACCCAAGAACCGCGTCCGCTCGCCATTCCGGATTATTCTGGCGAAACCCAAACGTATGTCCGGCGGCAAACAGCAGCAGAAGAACAGAAGCGATTCGGTAAAGAATTGGCGCTTTCACGAACTGCCTCCCGAACCCTCGCGGACGCAGTTTACACCATCCGTCAAAGCGAATCCGAGGGCCCGGCGGTGGAAGAAAAGAGAAGAGCGGCCCGCCCGTTCCCTCCTGCGCCTGGCTGCGGCAAGCAGGGCGGGCATGCCAAAACCGAAAGGGAAGGCACACCGGAGGTCTTCAGGTGTGCCACCGCCCGCTACACCAGCAAAAATGCTGGCGCGGGTGTAATTTTTGGGGCAGGCTAGCGTACTACCTGTACAGAAGGGGAACTCATGCGAACAATTTTGCGAATCGTGTTGGTCTGTCTGCTTGTGCCGGTCGGGGTCATCTTGGGTCAGGATAAACCTGCCGCCGCGGCCCCGGATAATCCACTCAGCACCTGGAACAAGAAGGCCTATACAAGGTTGAAAGACATCCTGCTGCGTTCCGCGGACAAAATGCCCGAGGAGAACTACAGCTTCAGGCCCACAGACACGGTGCGCAGCTACGGCCAGATCGTTGGACACGTGGCGGACGCCCAGTACCTGTTCTGTTCGCTCGCGCTCGGGGAGAAGAATCCCGCGCCGGACATCGAGCACACCAAAACATCCAAAGCGGATCTGATCGCGGCGCTGAATGCCGGTTTCGCCTATTGCGACAAAGCCTATGACGGCATGACGGACGCCTCGGCGGCGCAGACCATCAAGCTGTTCGGCAACGACGCGCCGAGGCTCAGCGCGCTGACGGTCAACAACATGCACGACATGGAACATTACGGCAACCTGGTCACCTACATGCGGCTGAAGAACATCGTTCCTCCCAGCAGCGAGGCGCCGCCGCAGCCACAATCGCAGCCGAAAAAATAGCGAGTCTCTACCTCATTAAAACGGCGCCGGCGCAAACCGGCCGCTGCACAGACATGTCGCCACTTGGGCGCGGGACCCTGGTTTGTGCGCCGGGTTCCGCGTTGCATTTTCAGAGGTCCCCGTTACCGCATGGATCCCGGTGTCGCCCCAGAGACGTGTCCGGCCGCTTTCGAACAGGTATCCCTCGACTGTCACAATTGACAATTGCCGCTGGCGGTGGCGGCCGTCACACTCTCCCGGTTCGTTGGCGATTCAGCTCCGTTGGCCGGGACCATGCCGCCACGAACCCCGATGAATTCCCCTAAGGGAAGCTCGATGGGTACTCAGCGTGGTTTCCATCAATGCAGAACTGGAGGTCCCATGATCAAGAACAGCATCGCAGCCGCTTTTGTGCTGATCGGGGTTCTTTTGGCCGGTGAGACGTCTTTCGCGCAGAACGGTGCAACCCAGACCGCGCAACCCGTGGCCGAGCGCGAGAGGGCACCATCCGTGGATGAACAGATCGCCATGCTGAGGACGGACTTGCGGTCCACCCGAAAGCAAGTTGTCGCCGCCAATATGAAGTTGACGGATACCGAAGCCGAGAAGTTCTGGCCGATCTACGACCAATACGTTAAGGAGTTGGTGGAGATCAATAACGCGAAGTACGCTCTCATCAAAGACTATCTGCAAAACACGAACATGACGGATGAGCAGGCCGATAGCCTCTCGAAGAGGTGGGTCGAGGTGGATGCATCCGTCGTCCAACTCCGGCTCAAATACATTCCGATATTCCGCAAGGAGCTGTCCGCGAAAGGCACAGCGATGTTCTTCCAACTCGACCGGCGCGTTCAGATGATGATCGACCTGCAACTGGCAAGCTCGATTCCTTTGGTTCAGCCGTAGCTGCCCGTGGCCCGAAAAGGGAATTAATCGCTATGCTGGATGGCCGGCTGATTTCGCGAAGCTTTCCGCTTCGACGGGGCAACAACGGAGAGTGTGATTTTCCTGCCGGGTGAAGCGGACGAGCAGGGAAGACGATTGCAACCTGAGGCTGGAATTCCAGTAACGAGGGTTCCCGCCTTTTTCGGTTTTGGGGACTCTTCACCATCCCACCCGTTTGCGGGATGAACGGTCGGCCTTTTTCTGTTTCTTACTCTCATGCGGGCTAGTGCTCACCAGAGCAAAAAGACCCACCCTTTTCGGGAAAATGGATGGAGCGCCCCGTTTCGGTACACTTCGTTCAGCTCGAAAAGTGGAATCCTCTCTCGGTGAAAGAACTTCACGGATATATTCTACGAAATTGAAGTGGCCGCCTGCCCGGCGCTACCAACTACCGCGGGAAATTCGCTTGACTTGCCTCAAATACGAGAGTTAATGTTCGTCGCTGGGTGCCCTTTTGGTGAATTGGCAATTCAATATAAACGCAGGAGGAGACACATGATTCGATGCGAATACGCTTCGGGATGCTTCCTTGCACTTCTGGGGCTGCTGGCGGTGAGCCCTTTGTCAAACGCGCAGGAGCCGAAAGCGCCGATGGTGTACGAGGGAACAGTCGGCGGGTTGAGACACCTTGAAGAGGGCCAGCCGCCGGCGATGATTCACGCAACCGTTGACGATATGAAACGGTTCCGTGAGGCTAACCCCAATGCGCGGCCCGGCGCCGTGCAACCTGCCAGCACAGCAAATGACCTCTACTATCATGGGGGAATCGGCGGCATCGGCGTCGAAACGGCCCCGAAAATCTACCTGGTCCTGTGGGGCTCGCAATGGAACAACAATGACCCCAGCGGCGAAGCCACCATCCTGGAGAACTTCTATCGCGGCGTCGGAGGCAGCTCCTGGCTCAACAGTGTCACCCAGTATTGCCAGGGCGTGGCCACCGGCACGGTCACATGCGGCAATTCCGGCACGCCCGCCGGCAACCAGACCGGCATTTTTGCTGGAGTCTGGGCGGACAACGCAAGCTCTGCGCCGTCGAAGCCGCGCCAGTCGCAGCTTGCCGCTGAGGCTGTTCGGGCCGCGGCACACTTCGGCAACACCACCGCTACCAGCAACGCCTCCGTCCAGTATGTAATCGCCACCGCCACGAGAAACAGTTCGAGTGGATTTGGGACACAATATTGCGCCTATCACAGCTCCACCAGCTCAACCTTCGGCAATGTCGCTTACACCAATCTGCCGTACATCACCGACGCAGGCGCGAGTTGTGGCGCCAATTTCAACGGACTCGGCCCTGACGCCGGGATTACCATCGTCGGCGGGCATGAGATGGGCGAAACGATCACCGACCAATTCCCGAACGGCGGTTGGCTGGACTCCGGCGGTGCGGAGAATGGCGACAAGTGCGCCTGGATCTCCTCGGGCCAGGGCGCCTCGGCGGACATTTCTCTCTCCACCGGCACGTTCCCGGTACAGTCTCTCTGGAGCAATGCGTTTAACAGCGGCTCAGGCGGCTGCGTGCTCTCGTATCCTTGAGGATGCCATGGCGCGGTGAGCGTCGAAATACCGGAGGTGTCGTGTGCATCTCCGGTATTTTCGTCTTCTGCAGCCGCCGACAGGTTAGCCGACGTTCGCGACGCTCGAAAGCGCCGTGGATGGTTCCACGACCAGCTTCATCGCCTGGCGTAACCCAAAAATTATTGGGCGGGTGGCCAGCTGATTTCGCGAAACTTTCCGCTTCGACGGGTGGACCCGCTGACCGTGTGAACCCCTTGCAAAACCTGATGGGAAAGACACCCAAGCGATTTTTGCGAATTGAATGCACCGCCCGCCAGGAATCGTCTCCGGGCCGACTTCCTGTGCAAAGCATTCAACTCCCGCACTCAATTAAATTAGGAAGGAAGAACTCTCTGCGCGAAGAAATACCCAGCTGCTCGCAATCTGGATCGTGGTTGCGCTGAAAAGGTAGCGGGCGGCGATCGAAAGTGGAGAGTCAAATGTGAAAGGTTGAATGTCCGGAAAAAAGGAAGCGCTGACGCCACGCCAAGTCCCGGGTACGAAAAACCGGAATCCGGGGCACCCCGCCTGCGATCGAACTATGCAACTTCGCGCTGTGGTGCAACGCGAACTATTTTGACTCTTGCCTTCTTCGCTCTCGGGTGTTCGGCGCATACATGGGCCGCAGATTCTTCATCGAGCCGACTCAAGTAGTGCTCCTTCATTTCCTCCAGTGAATTACCTATCGGCGGCCCCGAAGGCCTGAACACCCATGCGCATTCGGAACAACCCCAGCCCAGAAAATGTGGTTTTTGAATCCATCTCAGTTGGCGGAGCGGGGCCCTCATGCGGCGCCTGGCAAGGAGTGAGTAGGTGGCAGCCTCTCGCATTAGTTTCTCCCTTCCCCTCCTTCTGCCTCCAAAATTACGCCGCAAGCTGTTTTCGTCCATCCGGTAAATCCCTGAAAGGTTCATCGGGTAAACTGTCCAAACCTTCGGGACCGATTTGCTGGTTATTGAAAAAAACGAGATGATTCGCGCGCTCCACGCCGTACATGCGTTCTCCGACCGCTTCGTGTCTTATATGCTTTCACGGAACATCCGAATCGAGGAAGATTTGATCGATCAGCTTTTCAATTCGAGCGAGAAGCGGCTGGCTCGGACTCTTTTACTGCTCGCTGAAATGATTGGGACCACGCGGCCGCGGGTGAATTTTTTCATGAACAAATTCAGGAAACTCGGATTCATTAAATATAGCAATAAGGGTCTCCACGTCGACGCTTCCCTCCTCAGCGTTGTCCTGCACGAGTAGGCACCCAGTCTCGCGCTTAGCTTCTACGAAATCGATTTGGCCACCCGCCTACCCCAAAGACACGGGTACCGCAAAGCGGAACCTGGGCCATCCGGTCTGAAAAAAGTGAACAAAAGCGCGCGTGTTGCATCTCAAGTAGTGGATTCAAAATTACTGCGGAGAAATAATGGACTACGTCAATCTTGGCAAGACCGGACTTAAGGTCTCGCGCATCTGCCTGGGCTGCATGACCTATGGGCAACCCGCCACCGGAAAAGTCAAGCCGGGCAGCCACGCCTGGGCCCTGAACGAAGAAGAGAGTCAGCCCTTCCTGCGCCAATCGCTTGATTTGGGCATCAATTTTTTCGACACCGCCAACGTTTATTCCGCGGGGGCCAGCGAAGAGGTCCTTGGGCGATTTCTGCGCGCACATGCCCGCCGCGAAGCCGTGGTCATCGCCACCAAGGCGCACGGCCTCATGCGCGACGAGCCGAACGGTCAAGGCCTTTCGCGCAAGGAAATCTTTTATGAACTCGAGCAGAGCCTGCGCCGCCTCGGAACCGATTACGTGGACTTGTATCAAATCCACCGCTGGGATTACCAGACGCCGATCGAAGAAACGCTCGAGGCGCTGCACGACGTGGTGAAGTCCGGCAAGGTGCGCTATATCGGAGCGTCTTCCATGCACGCGTGGCAATTCACGAAGGCGTTGTATCTTGCCGATCGCCACGGTTGGACGCGATTCGTTTCCATGCAGAATTATTACAACCTGCTGTATCGCGAAGAAGAGCGAGAGATGATGCCGCTTTGCCAAGCCGAGGGCATTGGCGTACTTCCGTGGAGTCCGCTCGCGCGTGGACGTCTGGCGCGCCCGTGGCAGGCCGAGAGCACCAAACGGCTTGAGACGGATCAGTTCGGCAAGACGCTGTATTCGAAGACGGCGGAGGCGGACCAAAAAGTCGCCGGCCAGCTCGGCGAACTTTCCGAAAAGCGCGGCGTTCCCCGCGCTCAGCTTGCGCTTGCCTGGATGCTCAGCAAACCGTTCATCACTTCGCCGATTGTGGGCGCCACCAAGGCGAATCATCTTACCGACGCGGTAGCCGCACTGTCGCTGCGGCTTACAACCGAAGAGATTGCGTCGCTCGAGGAACCGTACACGCCGCACCCGGTGCTCGGTTTCAGCTAAGCCACCCGCCGTTAACTTCGGAGGGGAGGAAGAGTCTTCAAGCCGTTCGCAACGCCCGGTGCCCGAACGGGGAAAGGCGCGTGTTCCTGTCGTTCGATTTTGTAGTGGCCAGTCTTTAGACTGGCACTCCGCCTCCGGCGAGGAGCAAAACACCGACCTGAAGGTCGGCCACTACACAACGAGCGAAGAGGGGCCCACCGATTCCAAAACCGAATGGGAACGCCACCCAAGAGGTTTCAGCGAATTGAAAGGGCCACCCGCTGTTGGACCCGCACTCAGTAAAAGACCCTAATCGCAATTCAGGTATTCGCTGGATTGCTTCACGCTACACACGGCTGCATATTGCCGCGCAATATACATTCATACCCATAGGAAAGTTACGTGACCGAGGGACGCTCTCCGAGGGGCGTCCCTCCCCCCGCTGAGGTTCGTGCTCGGTCTGACCTAGGACCTTGCCGTCCGGCACCAACCTGCAATCGCCAGCGCGAAAAACAACACTGCGCCGTGAAGAAAACTCAAGCCGGAAATGGCGCTGCCGCCGGGAACGCCCAGGAGAGGCGGAGTCATCTTAAGGGCAGTGAGTACCCGAAAGACCAGTGCCAGGACAGTGCAGATCATGCCCAGCCGATAAGCCAGGAGCGAGAGTTGCTTTTCCATGCTTATCTCCCTCATTCAGGTTTTTTGGAGTTTGACCCGTGATGCCCGTGCGCCGCTTGCTTTGAGTGAAAGCGCGCTGCGTTTAATTCCACGGCCCTCTCCCGTTCCAGTTGTTCATCGGATGCGGCAATCTGGTCGTCAAGGCTCTTGATCTTCAAAGCGAGAGGAGTGTCCAGCGGATTCCTCAGAAAGCGGTTAAACAGCTGCTTTCTTTGCGCCTTCAATTCTTCGCGTTTCCTCGAGGGGTTGAATGGAGTTGCTTGCATAGGAAATAACTCCTTTCAAAAAGGTGTAAGTGGGGCCTTCTTGGAACCGGGCGGGAGAATTGTTTGTAAACTGCTCCTCTTGCTATTGGGTCACCGCAGGTTGAGGGCGTTCAAGACCTGGCGATACGAGGGACAGTAGAGGGATGCTACTTCTCCAAATTGCGTTCGTCAACAGGAAGGTGGCGAGATCTGCACCCGAGCTTTAAAGACCAGGGACAGGCGAAAGTTTTCTTGCGGTCCGGCAGCCCGGAAAATTCGATGGGAGCATCCCCCTGTCCCCCCGGGCCCTACAAATTGTAACCGGCATCCAAAGGGAATAGACTTGTGTGCAAGACCGCGCGATCCTCGCAGCTTTCGCCTGGAAGGCTGCAGGGAGGGTACCTGTATGACGCGCTTTTTCCTTCGTGGTTCGATCCTCGGAAAAATTCTGCTGATTGCACCCGGTGTGCTGGCTTGCCTCTGCCTGCAGGTTCCCGTTGTTTTTGCACAACACGCAGGCGCAGCCCACGGCGGAGGTGGGCACTTCGGAGGCGGGCACTTTGGCGGTGGTGCGCACATCGGTGCGCCGCATGGTTCTGCTCCGGCAGGCCATGGAGCGGTGTCCGGATTTCGCGGCTCGGCGGTAACCCTCCCTCGGGCAAGATTCAACGCCGGCAGTTTCCGTTTTCAACCCCACCCGATTCACCCTCGCCCAATTCCCCCGCGCCCAATTCCCATTTTTGGCTTTCCTGTGTTCTTTGGCGCGCCATTCTTCTTTTGCGGAGCGTTCAATTCCTTCTGGTGGCCGCCCTGCGGTCCCTTCTGGGGGCCAGGTTGCAGCTTTTCGCCGTTCTACGGTTATGGAGGTTATGGCTACGGCTTGGGCTTTGGGAACCAGTGGCCCGGCTATGGGTCAGGCGGCCAGGGCGCGGCGCCGGGGTACGAGTTTCCTCCATTTCTTTATGGCCAGGGGGCGCGCGACCTGGTGGAGCTCTTTTTCAAAGACGGCACGGTCTTCGACGTGACGGACTACTGGCTGGTGGACGGGCAAATCCATTTCATGACGGTTTTCGCCACGACAGACGAGAGCGGCGTGAAGCTGGTGGAGCATGTAAGGGATTTCGACGAACTGAATTTACAAACCACCATTGATGTGAATACGGAGCGCGGGTTCCGGTTCACGCTGCGCAACGAACCCCTGGAGCAATATTTGCGTAATCATCCGGATGCGAGCACGCAGGATAGTCCGAATCCGCCCAAAAATTAAATCAGGCCCAGGAGCCTGCGGCCCTTAGCCGTAAGAACGGAAGAAGGCGCGTGTTCCTGTTGTTCGATTTTGTAGTGGCCAGTCTTTAGACTGGCAATCCGACGCTGGGGAAGAGCAAACGCACCGACCTAGAGGTCGGCCACTACACAACCAGCGAAGAGTGGCCCACCCATTCCTTCCTGCGCCGGGCAAGCCAAAACCGAAAGGGAAGGTCGCCCAAGAGGTTTTTTGCGAATTGAAGGCGCCGCCCGTGATTGAGTGCGACGCGCTTTGCATAATGTTGGCAAAGTTCTTACCAGAATGTGCAGAGTGTTGGGCCGAGAGTTTTTTGCCGCGTGATAAGTCCTTTCTACTGAGTAGGGCTATTGATGGCCCGGAAATTGCGCGCTGTAAAATGGCGTTGTGTCGTCGTGTTTGAATCTGGGTCCCAAGGCACTTGGGATGGAGGTTTTTATGAACAGAAGCATTCTCAATATCCTGAGTGTGGGAGCGGCCGCGATTGCGGCTCTCTTTTTCATGGCGCCCCGCGCCAAAGCAGACATTATCGAAGTTGAGAGTGCCACCTCCTGTCCCGGCAGCTTGGGCGGAGGCTTGTGCAATGGCGCTCAGCCCTTTTTATTGAGCCAGCTGCTCCCCCTTCTGAGCCAGCCAGGCAGCATCGGCGCTGGGACGCAGAAGTATGTGGTCTTCAACGATATCGGCAACAGCTTCACTTTCACGCTCCAAAGCAATGGCCAGAACAACACCGGAATCGCCAACAACGCCTCGTGCCAGATCAACGGCGGCGCGACATCGCTCTTCAATGGGTGCTCGATTGTGGGCGCCAATGGCTCCAGCACTAGTCTCGGCACCACGCAGATCAACGGCCTCACCTTTCCTGCAACCATCACTTTCAGTGGCGGCTCGGGGCTTGGCTCCACATTTATACTGGGCTTCGTCTCCATGCAGGGGTCGTCCAGCATAACGACGGGTGTTCCAGAGCCGTCATCCCTGGGTTTGTTGGGTAGCGGGATTTTTGGCTTTCTAGGCTTGGCGGGTCTTCGGCGGCGGCAAACAGCCTGACCTGGCTCCAGACAATTAACGGAACTGAAAAGCCATCCGAGGAGGATGGCTTTTTTTGTGAGACGGGGCGCCCGGGGACGAGCCCGGTGGCGCTTGCGTTCCTTGAATGCCAAACCGGACATTCTCACCTTGCAGGGGCAACAGCAAAAACAGGTGTTGCTGGCGGCGTAGAACGGATGTACGATGCGTGCCAGTTTCCCTCCATTTCGGTACCCGGAACAACTTATCTTGCGTGGTATTCAGAAAGGAGAAAGCCCGTGAATTTCCGCGCTCTTCCAGGCTGGAAACCTTCCAGCTTTCCTATCGTCCCTGATTCAACCCATCAAGACAATCCTGCGCGCCGGCTCCCGGTCCCTCAGTCTCGGCGTCACTTCGCACGTACGGTCGCCGGAGGCGCGTTCGCTGCCGCCGTTGGCTCCAGGTTATGGACCACGAACCTGGTGGAAGCGGCGTCATTTGCACCGGTTCCGATCCCGGGTGGCTCGCCAGCGCTCGGCGGAGCCTACCACGTGTTTGGTCCCGCCGCGTTCGATCCCATCGATGCAGAGCCCGTCACGATCACAAATCTTAATGCCGCTGTCGGACTGGCGTACGTCAGTGGCATGGTCACGCAAACCAACACCAAAACCGGCGAGGTCGTACGTGTACCGTTCGTCGATTCGGACATGAGATTCATGCATGGCGTGTTCCGTGGAACGGACGGGAAAGTTCACCAAGGCGCTTTTGCCTTTGTTTGAGTCGATGTCTTTTTGCCCGGTCCGGGCAATCAGATTCATGACCTCAATCCGAGTACATTCCCTCCCGTCGGACTGTTCTGGACCACCGAAATTCCGATTGCAGGGGTCGACGTACAACTGGGAAAAGGAAGCGCAATCCTCCAAGCGTCCAATGTACCAATCCTCGATTATGGAAATATCGGGAACGCATTGTTCGGAGGCGGGCCGGCGCCCACGCCAGGAACGGTGTCGTTCAAGGTGGTCTGGAGTGGAGTGGACCAGAGGCTGAATATCACGAACACCGACCCGGTGTTCGGCGGCTTCGCGGGCGAATTCGTCCGCAACACCGCGCAGATGGAGTGGAACGCCGCCGTGGGGGATTTCACGTTTGTCTCGGATCCCATTGCGACTTCCTCCAGTTCATTTGCCGAAATCGGCCACGACCGGAACGGATCG
>Ga0210400_10001912_pt1 | contig 20049 bp, 14 predicted proteins | sample IncBWH26MmetaG_FD_155456 | JGI IMG/M metagenome (GOLD analysis project Ga0210400, IMG submission 155456) | Forest soil microbial communities from Barre Woods Harvard Forest LTER site, Petersham, Massachusetts, United States - Inc-BW-H-26-M | ecosystem: Environmental > Terrestrial > Soil >...
CCTGGTGATCCGAACTTCAATCAGTTGCTTGGCATCAACGACGGACGAATCATCGTCGGCTACTTTGGCGATGGCACGATCGTTCCGAATAATGGCTACGTGCTTGTTCCGCAGAATCATTACTCGGTAGAGAATTTCATCAACTTGCCGTCCGGTGATTTCGCCTCACAAACGCAAGCGATCGGCATTAACAACAGGGAATTCCCCGACATCGTGGGCTTTTATACGGACAATGCCACCGGCTTTACCCATGGTTTCTTGGACGCGAACGGCGTTCAATCGCCCGTCGATGACCCCGCCGGTTCACCGCCGAACGTCACAACCCCGTTACAGAACCTGCTTGGCATCAACGATAGGGGCAAGGCGGCGGGCTTTTGGACTGACAACAATGCCCACGAGCACGGCTTTGTGGTTGAGCTGGACTTTCAGTCGCCCGGCAACTCGAAGTTCATCGAGATTCCACCGTCAACCTTTCCGGGCGCCGTTGCGACGCAGGCCAGTGGCATCACAAACCGCGACGACGTGTGCGGTTTTTGGTCCGATGCCAATGGCAACAACCACGGTTTCTTTGGGCGTCTGGGCCACCAGGTGCGCACATTCAATGTCACCATCCACGGCATGACCGCCACCAGCACCTCACCGTTTGGGTGCAATGACAACGGTGAGATCGTCGGTTCCTTCACCGATACCAGCGGTAACGTCCACGGTTTCCTCTTCGTGGAGGGACGTTTCTTCCAATTTGACGCCCCAGGCTCGTCGCAGACCGCGGCATTTGGCGTAACGGGTACGTTCATCAACGGCGTGAACGACCGGGGTGATATCGTCGGATTCTTTTCCGACGGCACCAAAGTGAACGGGTTCGTGAACCTCGCCCGCAGCCGGGACGACGACCAGAGATAACCAGAAAAGAAATCACAAATTCGCGGCGTCCCCCTTGAATTGCCTTGTGGCTCCCCCACGGGCGGCGTCACGCTAGTTAGAACATTAGGTGGAGGAGTATATGAAGTATCGTTTCTGTATCGCAATCGCATGCGCAGTTGCGTTCGCGACTTGTGTGAGGAATAGCCAGGCACAGGAGGTTCCTGCCGGGGCGAATGAGCCGCCAATTCCGATCACTTCGCATGATCGCGTCTATCACGCGGATCAGGTATCCAACACCATTTCCGTCTATGACCCGTCAACCAACACTTTGCTCGGTGTGATTCCGCTCGGCGACCAGCCCCAGACCAGTGGGCACCCGCCCTGGGTCAATGGTCAATGGACTCCGGCCAATCTGAGCCCCCTGTACTATGGCCAGTTGCGGGTGCACGGCATGGGATTCTCGTTCGATCACAAAACTCTCGTTGTAGTCTCAATCGCCTCCAACTCAGTGACGTTCATTGACACCGCTACGAATGCGATCAAGCACATTACATATGTAGGCAGATCTCCACACGAAGCCTTTTTTACCCCGGACGACCACGAAGTATGGGTCACCGTGAGAGGAGAGAATTACGTTCAGGTTATTGACGGCAGGACGTATGAGGTCAAGGATCGGATATATGTCGGAGACGGGCCGGGAATGACAATTTTCCGGCCAGACGGAAAATATGGCTATGTCTGCTCCAGCTTTCTTCCTGAGACAAAGGTCGTCGACGTCAAAAGCCACGAGATCGTCGCCACTGTTCCCCAGGCATCCCCCTTCTGTCCCAATATTGCCGCGACGCCTGATGGGCGTCAGGTGTGGTTTACGTTGAAAGATACTGGCAAAGTCGAGGTATTTGACGCACGGCCTCCCTTCAGCGTTTTGGCAACCCTTGACCCCGGCCCAATTACGAACCACGTCAATATCGTGCGGAACATTCACGGCCAGTTCGCCTATGTCACCGTGGGCGGAGAAAATCACGTAAAGGTGTACACCACCACGGATACACCCCAACTGGTCGCGACCATACCAACGGGTGAGTTGCCGCACGGTTTATGGCCGTCCGGCGATGGAACTCGCGTCTACATCGCCCTGGAGAATGGCACGGGGCTGCAGGCAATCGACACCTTAAGCAACCAGGTCGTCGCAACCCTTCCTGGCGGACAGGCTGCGCAGGCTTTGGTCTATGTGCCCCGGGCAGTGCCAACGGGAAATGGACTTTCCAACCTGGTATCTCTGGATTCATTCGGGCAGTCTGTCCATCTATACATGGGCCCTCCAGGAAGTTCCGCCGCCTCGGCGCCGACCACGGTGACGCTGAATTATCAGGGTCCTCTTGATCTGCTCGAAGCAGCAGTCACGGGCCTTCACCCCAACACAAGCTATACCTTGGCGTATGTGCCGAATCTTGCGAATCCACGCGATAACTTTCAAGCGTTGAGCATGTTCATGACGAATGCGGCTGGGGCAATGATCGTGGAGTCGATTGGTCCACTCAGACAGGTGGTGGCCGGAACACCACAGCCCGGGGACCAACGTTTCCTCGTGATTGTGCCCACTGGTGAAACGCAGCCCGTACAGGTGCAACTGCAGTCGCATTAAGTACTCTGCTGGAAAAAGCGCAGCACGCGGAGAAGCGAGGCCCTACAACTCGCTTCTCCACTTTATTCGCAAATACCGCGAGAGCGCATGAGAGCCATTGCGTCATTCGCCGAAACAATTCTCTGGGAAGGGACAGGAGTCGAATGAGCATCACAACTATTTTGTCTGGGAAGCGCCTTTGGATTGCCGGCCTGATTGCAGCATTTTCGCTCGCGGCCCTCGCTCAAACGGAACCTCGGGCGGCGAGGTTTATGCAAGTCATGAAAGAGAGTATGGAGCGGATGGACGATGGTATGAAGTCGGCTCCGATGAACGGGGACATTGACCACGATTTTTGCACCACGATGATTCCTCACCATCAGGGCGCGATTGATATGGCCAAAGCCGAACTGCTTTATGGCAAAAATCCCGTGATGAGGAGACTCGCGGAGGAAATCGTCGTGGACCAGCAGTCCGAGATCCAGGCCATGCAACTCTGGCTCAGTAAACAGCCTGCGACCGCGCCAGAAGGGAAGAAATAAAGTCGCGATGGCGCACTGAATTCTCAATTAGACACAAGGTTGAATCGGTGGTTTCCAGCGGCAAGAGCGACAGCGTTACCGGCCCGGTACAAAGCTTCACGGCACAGTAGTTCGGCGGCTACGAACTCGCTTCGCAGGCACGCGAAAGGGGACATGTATGCCTGCGAAGATTCCAAGAGATCTAACAAACGAGCAAGCCGCGCCGCTGACCAGCGGCAGCAGACTGGTAAGGTTGGGCGGCATTGGCATTGTTCTTCTGAGCGTTGTGAGAGTTTTTCTCTATTTGGGCGGTTGGTTCACTCCAAACGCACTGGCGCCTGCGCGGTCCGCCGACGCATTTGAGGGGGTCGACGGAATCCATTCCGGTTTCCATTGCAATCATGCCAAGGGCGTGTGCTTCAGCGGTTTCTTCAAGAGCAATAGTCAGGGAGCGCGCCTCTCGAAGGACGCAGTCTTCAGAACTGGCCGTGTGCATAGACACATGTCGAAATATAGACAGACACAAGCGATGCGCTCGCGAAAGAATTTCTCTCACTCTGACTCTAAGTTCATCAATGTGAAGAAACCTTGCAGTGTTGCGTCATGGCAAATGACTTGCATGGTTTTCGGTGACGGGAACTAGTGACCGTGGAATGAAAGGACGCAGGTATGTCTAAAAAGAATCGAAGGGAAATGCTCGTCGAGGCCGGGCGCATCGCACTGGCTGGAGCAATCGCGCCCGTCTTGTCGTCAGGCGCTCCAGGTGCGTCCGAAGCGCCCGCCCAGTCGCATGACACGAAAGCGGATGAGAAGCAAACCGAAGCCACCGCCGAAAAAGTAATCGATGCCCTCGAAGGCGCCTATGGAGTACAGCGGGGCCAGCGCCGGAACCACACCAAGGGCGTAGGTGCACTGGGTTCCTTCGTTGGAAATCCCGAAGCCTCCACCTATTCGCGCTCCCAGCTTTTTTCGGGCAAGACACTGGAGGTGATCGCGCGCTTTTCCCTGGCGGGCGGAGATCCCGAGGCTTCCGACGCTGAGAAGAGTCCTCGTGGCATGGCACTCCAGTTCCGGATGCCCGACGGTGGTCTGCATCACATGACGATGATTCACACGCCGATGTTCTTTGCCGCGATGCCGCAGACTTTCCTCGATAAGTTCATCGCTCTTGCGGTGGATCCGGCGACGGGAAAGCCAGACCCGGAGAAATTCCAGGCGTTCAAGGCCTCACATCGGGACAATGACGGGCAAGCAAAATTCTTGTCGGACAATAATCCTCCGCCGAGCTACGCCAACTGCGCCTATTACGGGATTCACACCTTCAAATTCATCAACAAAAAGCGAGAGACCACCCTGGTGAAATTCCGCTTCGTCCCCCGGGACGGAGAGAAGCAGCTCTCCAATGCAGAGGTGCAGTCGGCGCCACGCGACTTTCTCGAAAAAGCGCTCAGCGAGCGGACCAAGAAGGGACCGGTACGTTGGGATATGATCCTGACAATCGGAGAGCCGGGCGATCAGGAGACGAATCCGACTATTCTATGGCCGAAGACCCGCAAGGAAGTCAATGCGGGCACGCTTACGATCACATCGGCGACTCCATCGGCCGAAGCGGGAAGCTACAAAATCAACTACGATCCCCTGGTGATGGCTGACGGAATCGCCCCTACCGATGATCCTGTGCTGCTATTTCGCTCTCCGTCCTACGCCACGTCCTACACCCGCCGGCTGCGCGGCGTGTGATCGTGATAGCAACGAACGTGGTCTGATCGGGAATGCGCCGTATCGCGAGTCTCCAAAAGCAACAGCATCCAGCTGCGACCAGGGGCTGGATCAAATTGAAATCCTCACCGCGCATGAAGTGAAGTGCTCGCCGCAACCTCCCCCAAAAGTCGCCATCAAGGTTAGACATCAGGTCTTCACCCGAGCCCTGCGCATCCGGATAACGACTGAGTGTCGGAATATCGGAACGCTAGCGAGTTCTCGCAATTCAGCAATGTATTCGGCGATCTAAGCCATGCATTTTCATTCCAGAAAAAGTGAGAGTGGACGGCATTTTGCTAGGTAATCCGCCGAGGTAAAGGGGGATGTTCGAAGTCTGGGCGCATAACCCATTGCACGTGGATTGGTCTGTTCGGGGACTGAGTTGATTTGCAGAAACGGTTCGCGCCTTGCCCAGAGTCGTGAACAAGGATCTGCAACCCCGAACGCAACAAGTGATGTGCCCACCAAGAAAGCCCCCACCCATGTTCCTCCGGACACCGGGTCACGAAAGGGGTACTACATGAAAGAAAATCGACTGAAAGCAATCGTAGTGCTGTGCTGTGCTGTCGCGGCCGTGATTTTTATTGCCGCGCAGCCCTCGTTCGGTGACGACAAAGGCAAAGACCAAGGCAAAGGCAAAGACAAAGGAGGCATGAAAGGTGATCGTGACACTCCGCCGCCCTTCTATAACCCCTATCCGTTCGGGATTCTCCCGCCCGACCTGACTTCAGAGTTAGCGCGGGTCGAGCGTGAAGTCGACTTTATCGAAAGCGAGGCGCTGGCGCAGCTGCACGCCTTGACGCCGCCGACGCTGACAAATCAACCGCCATTGCTGGCCAACACCGGACAAAGGTTAAACGTCTTGGTGGGCAAGGCTCTGAATTTCGACAAGAATATGTCGCCTTTCCAGGATGTGGCTTGCGGGTCCTGCCATATGCCATACGCTGGCTTCAGCGGACCGATCCCATCCGTCAACCTGACGATGATCGCGTATCCCGGATCATTCAGGTTTCGGGCCGGCAAGCGGACTGCTCAGAGATACACCTATGCACCCAATTTCCCTGTTCTCAATTACAACGCAACCCAGCAAGCCTTTTTTGGCGGAAACTTCTGGGATTCGCGAGCCACGGGCTACTTGCTGGGGAGTCCGGATGCCAATCAGGCGCAGGGCCCTCCGGTCGATACGCAAGAACACATGTTTCCGGATACGGCTTGCGTCGCGTTCCGGATTCAGAGCGCCGTGTATAAATCCTTCTTTATCGAATTATGGGGCGATGACATAGATGCCATCAAGTTCCCGCACAACACCGAGGAGATCTGCGAAACCCCCGGAGGGGCCAGCATATTCGGAACGGACACCATGCCGATCAAGCTGTCTCCTATTGAGCGCGCCATAGCAAACCATGTCTACGACCACTGGGGCCAGTCGCTTGATCAATACGAAGCCTCACCGGATGTCAGCGCTTTTTCGTCGAAATTTGACGCCTGGCTCTTTAACTCCACCACAACTCCGTTAACCCCAGATGAGCTGGCGGGTTACAACTTGTTCCGTGGCAAAGGGAACTGCAACTCCTGCCATCTGGATGGCAGGTCCACTGCGCCAACGCCTCCACCACCCGATGGCACTGCTCCGAATAGCATGGACACGGGCGTGGCAGCCTCCACCACGCCGCTGTTCACTTGCTTCGGCTCGGCTAATCTCGGCCTCCCGCTCAATCCGAGAGATGCTTTCTACTATCAGACCACGCCGGATTTCTTCGGCTTCACCGGAAATCCCTATGGCTTCGCCTACCGGGATTTGGGACTAGGAACCTTCCTGCGGAGCGGCTTTGGCTCTTGGGCAAGCCCCAATGACGAGTGGACGCAGTTCGCTCCACTCAATGACGGGCGGATGCAGACATCGACGGCACGAAACGTGGCCCTGACGCCCCCCCAATGTCCGACCACAGAGGCTCCCGGGCCGTACTTCCAGAAGGAGTTCTTCCACAACGGTTATATCAAGAGCCTGAAACAACTGGTGCACTTCTACAACACCAGGGACGTTTATCCTTTTCCCACCATAACTTCCGGGCACTGTCCGGCGGGCACCACCGAAAAAGTGAATTGCTGGCCGATGCCCGAGGTGAAGAACAATGAAGACATGACAGTGGGAATGCTCGGCTTGACCGATACGGAGGAGAACCAGATTGTGGCGTTCCTCATGACGTTAACGGACGGCTACACGAGACCTTACCCGGACATCAACACATTTACCGGCATGTGCATGACCGGCGGTACCGCGGCTACCCAAGGGAATGATTTCCTGATTCCCACGCCTCCTCTGCCCCCTTGTGCGACGGCGATATGCGGTGTTGCGCCGCTTCCCACAATGCCGATTCCCTAATGGCCTCGCGATCTGTCAAACCACGCATACCTAACACTGGATCACTCTCTCTCCCTCGGCTGGTCCCTTCGCGACCGCGGGGTCGAATGGGACCAGCCGGAGAGACATCGTGGAATTCAGTCCGCCTTGTTTCGCCCCTGGGGGACTGATCGCTGTTCTGAAATTTGTTCGCAGACCAAATTCTCATTGAGGTGTCCAAATGAAGAGAGCGATGCTGCTTTTGGTGACGTTCAACTTCGCCGGCTTTTGGTTTGCAGCGGCCCCCGCCGCTGGCCAGTTCGTCCCCTCGTCAAAAAGGGCCGACCACATGGAAGTGAGACAGGGGCCGGAGATCGAGTTGAACCACGAACGTCTGACCATTATCCGGTGGACCAGCAATAATCCCGGCGGCTCACCCGAGCACTTTGCCGTGGTGCACTACGGCACGGATCCCAAGAAGCTGGACCTGAAAGCCAAGTCGCACATCCGGCTGAATCCAAGCCATGACTACACGGTTTTCCGCTGCCGCCTGGATGACCTGCCGCCGAAGACCACCTACTACTACACCATCGATTCCGAGGACGCGTCCGGCGCGAGCGACGGCGTGAAAAGTTCCGTCAATTCCTTTACCACACCGTAGCCAGAGCGGCTGTTTGCGGGCATTTCTCCCGAATTCTCAAACCCGGCGGAATGTATACATCCGCAGGCCCGTCAACGCTTCTGTAGCATTCGGGTTTCGGTCGGGCCTTGCAACCCGGCTTTGGGACCCCGGCTTTCGGACAATGTCCGCTCGTTTGCCGGGGCCTGCACGTGCGACCAGTAGGCTTCGCTTTTCCCCTGGAGTAGGCTTTTGGTGCTGGGGCGGTGTCCCCGATTCGGGAAAAGCGAGGTTGCCGTGTATTGCGAGCATTGCGGTCTGAAAATACTTCCAGAACGTCCGGTATGCACGCGCTGCGGGAAGTCCCCGACCTATGAGTGGATTCAGTTGACGAGCCTGCTTGTGATTCTTTTGGCGGTAATAGGAAATGAGGTCACCGGGTCGCTGTTGCTGCCGAAAGTGGCCGCAACACATCCCACGGGCCATTTTTTCCGCAGCTGGCTCTGGATTGACCGGCAGACCAGCATATATGGCTGGATGCCGCTGGCCGCCGGATTGCTCATGTGGGAATTTTACGTTTGGCGCAAAGTTCGTAAAGCGAAACCCGTAACCAAAATCAGGAGCTGGATCAGCCGCAAGATTTTGACCTTCGTGCTCGCCGCGGGGTTCGCGCCGATTCTGCCCTGGTGGATCCCGGCGGGGCAACCTTCGGAAAAAACCATGGCCACCTTGGCGCTGTATCCCGGGCTGCCGTGCGCGATTTCCTGGGGCGCGATTCTGATTGTGGCTACGGTGCTGTGCTGCAAGGCCGAGACGCGCAATCTGCTCCTGGGCAATGGGAAGACGCTCTCGCTGGTCAGCCTCGGAGCCCTGGCGATATTTATGGGGCTGACCCTGGTCGGCTGGTCGCTCACGTAGGCAGCCCCTTTGGAGTGTGGGAACTCTGCTCCCGCTTTTGCGGCTCACACCGTCATCTCCCAAATTCGATTTGTTCGTTGGCCCACTCCTCACCCATCAGCGTCACATTTGGAAGATCCACTGCCATAGCCCGCAAAACAATCCAGGCCTCCGTCGAAAACAAACCGGGAATAATTATCAACAAGCACAACCTTTGTAGGGGCCGGGCTTGCCCGGCCCATCTTCGATTGCAGCCCCAACTCTCGCTCCTCGCCATCGTTCGGCCCGGGCGGAGCAAGCTCCGCCCTTACAATTGCACTCGGCAAAAGCGGCGGCAGAGACGCCGCACTCCCAAAATGGGAAATCAGTTGAATATCTGTGGAAATCATTTCGAATGTTTTCTCTCTAAGTGTTGCAATCGCGGCGCTTACCAATTTCGGGTAGTCCCGGTATTAAATAATTAATTACCTTAAAGTGTTACTTTAAATGTCGGCGCGCCGACATTACTCGTCCACTCTCCAGCTTGCTCCAGGCGTGGTCGCTACTTTACACACGAGCTGGATGATTTTATGCTGAACCTATGAGCGAGACCCGGTTTGGCTTTGCGACGGTGGAAGAGGCGGTGGACGAGATTCGCCAGGGGCGGATGATCGTCCTGGTGGACGACGAAGACCGCGAAAACGAAGGCGATCTGACGCTGGCGGCGGAAAAGATCACCCCGGAAGCGATCAACTTCATGGCGAAATTCGGGCGCGGGCTGATTTGCCTGGCGCTGACGGAGCAGCGTTGCGATGAGTTGAACCTGCCGCTGATGTCCCCGATCAATACTTCCGTTCACGGCACGGCGTTTTGCGAAGCGATTGACGCCAAGGTGGGCGTGACCACCGGCATCAGCGCTTCCGACCGCGCGATTACGATTTTGACGGCCATCGATCCAAAGACCCGGCCGCAGGATCTGGCGCGGCCCGGGCACATGTTCCCGCTACGCGCACGGAATGGCGGCGTGCTGGTGCGCGCGGGGCAGACCGAAGCGAGCGTGGACCTCTCTCGAATCGCGGGGCTGAATCCCTCCGGCGTGATCTGCGAAATCATGAATGAAGACGGCACGATGTCTCGCGTGCCGCAGCTTATCGATTTCTGCCGCGAGCATGGATTGAAAATGTTGACGGTCGCGGATTTGATCCGCTACCGCATGCAGCATGAGCGTTACGTCCGCCGCGTGGCGGAGGCGGTGCTGCCGACCCGGTTCGGCGAATTCAAGATGATCGCCTATTCGAGCGACGTGGACCACGACCAGCACGTGGCGTTGATTCGCGGCGACCTGTGCGGGGCGCCGCCGCCGCTGGTGCGCGTGCACTCCCACTGCCTGACCGGGGATGTCTTTGGCTCGACGGCTTGCGACTGCACGGATCTGGTGGCGAAGTCCCTGGAAAAAATCGCCGAGGAAGGCCGCGGCGTGTTTCTGTACCTGCACCACACGGGGCGCGGCTTCACGATAGAAAATGCGGAAACACCGGGGCAGTTGCCGCAGATTCATTTTCATTCGCGGGGGCAACTGGATCGCGAACCCGCACGGCAGCGCATGGTGCAGCACGAAAGCGGCATCGGCGCACAGATTCTGATCGATTTGGGATTGAAAGACATTCGCGTGGTAACCAATCATCCGAAGAAAGTAGTGGCTCTCGAAGGCTACGGCATCCGCATCGCCGATCAGGTACCTCTGAACCTTTCGACCCAGAGGCCCACTCATCAGCGGTTGTAGCACGTCCCGTTTGAATTTGCCTTCCCTCGACGCAGCGCAACTACGAACGCGTTGTCATCCTGAGACCATCCGACAAGGATGGGCGAAGGATCTCAACGCAAAAGTTCAGCCACTCCATCAATTGAGATCCTTCGGTCTGCAAACGGCGCAGACCTCAGAATGACACGATCTCTCATGGTTCTTCGTCTTCCGACCCGGCGGGGGAAGGGGGAGCGTTCTGTTTTGTTGGTGTCTTTATGGGCGGAGGTTTCGCGGGAGCGGCCGCAGTTGGCGGCGAAGTTGATTGTTTTTTCGAGGGCGGCTTGCCGACGGTCAGGTACTTGCGCATTTTTTCCAATTTTTTCGGGCCAATGCCTCTGATGGCCAGGAGATCGTCGACGCTCTTGAAGGTGCCGTAGGATTTGCGGGTATCAACGATTTTTTGCGCCGTCGACGGGCCGATGCCGGGAACTTGCTGGAGTTCAGTGGCGCCGGCAGTGTTGATGTTGATGGGATGCGCGGGCGGTTTCTTCTTGGCGAGGGCGCCGGGAATTGCGGCAAGCGTAAGGACAAGGATGGCGAGGAAAGCGCGCAGCGCAGAATGGCGGCACCTCAGCATGGGGTGATAATGCCAGAATGACTTAGCTAAAGCAATAATAGGGGCAGTGGCGAAAAAATGCATTGGTAGCGCCGGCATCCTGCCGGCCAGCATGCTTGCCGCCAGGATGGCGGCGCTACAGCAGATTGCCCTGGTTGTCGAAGACGGTCAGCTCGCCGAAGAGGGCGGCCTGCTCCTCGATCTGCGCACGGTCTCCCACGATCACGATTTGCATGTTGGAGGAATCGAAATATTTTCGGGCGGTGGCCATCAGGTCAGCGGAAGTGATGGCGCGAATTTTATCGCGATAGGTTTCGAGATAGTCGGCGGGGAGTTCGTTCAACTCCACCGTGGAGAATTGCGAGAGCAGGCCTTCCTGCGTGGCGAGTCCCATGGAAAATACGCCGGTGAGATAATTTTGCGCGTCGGCGAGTTCCGCGTCGGGAACAGGAAGCGAGCGCAGCTTGTCGAGTTCGTAGAAAATCTCCGTGAGCGACGCGGCCACGACATCATTGCGCACAGCGGCCGAAACGCTGAAATAGCCGTGCTGGCGCAGCGGATGGACGCTGCTGCGCGGGCTGTACGTGTATCCCTTGTCTTCGCGGATGTTCATCACCAGGCGCGAATTGAAAGCCCCGCCATAAAGGCTGTTGGTGAGGCCAAGCGGGATCCAGTCGGGATGCTTGCGGGTGATGGCGTGGCAGCCGGCGAGGATTTGCGTCTGCACCGAACCGGGATTGTGGACCAGGTAGACGCGGCGGCCCTGCGGCTTCGGCGGGGCAGGGAATTCCGTTGCTGCGGGCTTTTTGCCGGCCCAGGTGCCAAACGTTTTTTCGATCGTTTTGAGCATCGCTTGCGGATCGAAATCGCCGACCAGCATGAGCAGCGCGTTTTCCGGCGTGTAGATTTCCCGATAGGCGTTTTGGAAATCGTCGCGTTTGTAACCGGCGACTTGCGCTTCACTCGGCGAAACAAGAGCGTAAGGATGCGCGCCAAAAAGAATTTTGCGCAAGCGTTCGCTGGCGAGGAATCCCGGCGAAGTGCGTTCGAGCTTCACCTCCTCTTGTTTCTGGCGGCGTTCGCGCTCGAATTCGTTTTCGGGGAACGCGGCTTCGCGAGCGAGTTCGTTCACCAGTTGCAGAAGCGGTTCGGCAAATTCGCTGAGGCCGGCGAAGCCGATGGCGCTGGTGTCCTGCCCGGCGCTGCTGCCGAGATCGGCGCCAAGGCGGCGAAGGTCTTCTTCGATCTGGCGGCTGGCGCGCCTGGACGTCCCGGTGCGCACAAGCGTGGCGGTCATCTCAGCGAGGCCGGTGGAGCGGCCGGATACGAGCGCGTTGCCGGCGCGAAAATAAAGTTCACCGTGAAATTTGGGAATGGAGTGCGCTTCGGCGAGAACGACTTCGAGGCCGTTGGCAAGGCGTGCGCGGGTGCGCTTGGGCCAGGTGACCGGGCGCTCGGCGGTTAGCGCGGGAACGGCTGCGGAAATTTCCGGGGCGCTGGAAGCCATTATGCTGCCTCTTTCTTGCCCGCGTTCACGGGCGCTCTGAAAACGATGGCGCGATTTTGCGGAACGAGATATTTCTTTGCGACGCGCTGGATGTCTTCGCGCTTCACGGCCAGAAAACCGTCGAGGATGGAGTTCACGAGTTCCGGCTCGTTATCGAAGAGCGTGAAGCAGGCCAGCAGGTGCATCAGTCCGTAGCGCGGCATGTACCCGCCCCGGCCGCCCTCAAGAGTGGAGTAATAATCGGAGCGCCATTTCACCTTGAGCGGCTGCAGTTCGTCCTCGGCGATGCCGTTCTGCTGGACTTCACGGATGATGGCATCGAAGGCGTCGAGAGTGGCTGTGTCGGTGATCTCGGGCTTGTGGAGAATGCGCGTCGTCATCTGCGCGGGGCCGTTGAATCCGAAAATATCGTCAACGCCGCCGTCGGCTTCGACGGCGATCTGTTTTTCAAGGACCAGTTCGCGATGGATGCGTCCCGCGCGGCCGCCGTGCAGCGCCTGATCGAGCAGCGCCATGGCGTACCAATCGGGCGTGCGACGCGCGGGCATCACGTAGGCGATCGCCATCGCGGGAAGCGTGCCGAACTTTTCTTCGACTCGGCCGCGGCGTTCTTCGGTCTGCGGCGGTTCGGTGGGATCGGCGAAGGGCGGCGCGGCGCCGGCAGGGATGGAGCCGAAATATTTTTCAGCGAAAGCGAAACCGTCTTTTGGCGTGACGTCGCCGAGCATCAGCAAAACGGCGTTGTTGGGAACGTAGTAGGTTTTGAAAAAGTTTTGCACGTCGGCGAGGTTGGCGGCATCAAGGTCGTGAAAGTCGCCATAGAAATTGTGCGCGTTGGCCCAATTGCGAAACGCGACCGGAGGCATATCGAGCCAGGGGAAACCGCCATAGGGCTGGTTCAGAACGTTGACGCGGACTTCCTCCTTCACGACGTCGCGCTGGTTGCGGAGATTTTCGTCGTCCACCTTCAGCGCGCGCATCCGGTCGGCTTCGAGCCACAGCACGCGCTCAAGTCCGTTGGAAGGAACCGCTTCGTAGTAGTTAGTAACGTCGTACATGGTGGAGCCGTTCAGAACGCCGCCGCTCGAATTAATCAGCTTGATGTGCTGCATTTTGGGAGCGTTCTCGGAGCCCTGAAACATCATGTGCTCGAAAAGATGCGCGAAACCGCTGCGGCCCTGTGGCTCCAGGCGGAACCCGATTTTGTAGTAGACGCCGACTGTAACAACGGGCGCGGTCGCGTCCGGCGCGACGATCACGCGCAGCCCGTTTTTCAAGGTGTTGTGCTGGATGGGAATTTGCGGTGAACTCAAGCGGAGCCCCCTTTGGATTTGGAAAGAAGAGAAGAATGACGCGGAAGCTTTTCGAGCAGGCCGAGGACGGCGGCGGGGTCGGCGGCGAGGACGTGGCCGGAAAGACGGCTGACGGCGATATAGGCTTCCAGAAATTCGGGGTGATACTGCGCGATGGCTTCCTCGTGCGCGGCCACGACGCCATAATCGCCGCGGGAGAGCGGGCCGGTCCACGCCTTGTGGCGGCCGAGTTTTTCGTAGTGCTCCAGCACCTGGCGCGAGAGGGAAAGCAACGCGTGGAGCGCTTCGCGTGGCGGGAGCCCGGCGGTTTTCAGCATCTGCACCCCCGCTTCTTCCAGAGCGAGCACGAGGCCGGCGACAAAAGCGCCGGCGGCGTGATACAGAGGTTTTTTTTCGGCGGAGATGTTCACGGGGATGCCGCCGAGCGATCGCGCGATGGAGCGGCCGACGCGCACGGCGGGGGCATCCCCTTCGATGGCGAAGATTTTTCCCTCGAGCGGCGGAATGCTGACGCCGTTGAAAGTTTGCATCGGATGCATGGAAGCGGCGAACGCGCCCAGGGCCCGCACAGGTTGCAGCGCACCGGCGTCACACGCTCCGCTGGTATGCAGAACGATTTTTCGGCGTAGTTGCTCTCCCCCGATGCGGGCGAGTTCGGCCGCGATTTCGAGGATGGCGTCATCGGGCACACTCACAAGGAGAGTTCTGGCGGCGAGAGCGTGGTGAGAAATCCCCGCGATGGGGCGCCCGGCGCGGATGAATTTGGCCGCTTTGCTGGCCGTGGGTTCGGAATGCGCCGCGACGACGAGAATGCGCCAGCCGCGCTCGTACAACAAGCGGCCCAACGCGCGGCCTACGCGGCCGGCACCGAGAATGGCCAGGGTCTTCGGCATCCATGCTAGGATACCCTGAGGCTGGCATTCGACTCCAATCCGCATGCATCTCTTCTGGCTTGCTCTCTTCGGACTCATCGCACTCTTCTGGATGACCTATGGATTAAAAGTGGCGTATGGCGCTTTGCGGCTGCCGTGGTTGAAAGACTACTCGCCCGCGGCGGATGCGGATTGCCCGCGGATTTCGGTGCTGTTTGCGGCGCGGGATGAAGAGGAAAAGTTGCCGGGGGCGCTGGCAACGCTGGTGGCCGTGGATTATCCCGGGCTGGAAATTGTGGCGGTGGATGATCGCTCGAGCGATGCGACCTCGCGAATTTTGGATGAGTTTGCAGCAAACCATCCGCAGCTTCGCGTGGTGCATGTGCGCGAACTGCCGCCCGGCTGGCTGGGGAAGCCGCACGCTCTGCAAGAGGCGTACGAGGCTTCAAGCGGCGAATGGCTAGTGTTTACGGATGCGGACGTGAAGTTTCGCCCGGATTCCTTGCGGCGGGTGGTGGCGCTTGCGCGCGCGAGAGGGTTGGATCACCTGGCGTTGTTGGGGGACGTGGAGCGCAGTGGGTTTTGGGATACGGTGCTGATTACGTTTTTTGGCATGGGATTTCAGCTGGCGGCGGATTTGCATGCGGTGAGCAATCCAAATTCGCGGGCGTACGTCGGCGTTGGCGCGTTTCAAATGCTGAAGCGGAGTGTTTACGAGCGATGCGGGACGCACCGGCGGCTGGCGATGGAAGTGATTGACGATATGAAGCTGGGAAAGCTGGTGAAGCAAGGGGGCTTCCGTTCCGGCGTGGCGGTGGCGCAGGACGCGGTCAGCGTGGAATGGCATCTTGGATTGGAGAATTTGATTCGCGGACTGGAGAAGAATTTTTTTGCAGCGGCGGGGTTCAGCGTGGGAATGGTGGCCCTGCAGATTGCGAGCATGCTGCTGTTCAACGTGGCACCGTTCTTCGGGTTGGCCTTTGGCAGCGGATGGGTTCGGGTGTTGGCGGCAATTTCGGTGCTGATTGCGCTCGGCTTTCACCTGGGAGGCGACGCGGTGATGCGGGTTTCGCCGTTGTATTGCCTGACCCTGCCGCTGGGAGCGACGGTGTTCTCGTACATCCTGTTGCGCTCAACAGTGATCACGCTGCGCCAAGGCGGAATTTATTGGCGCGAAACGTTTTACAAATTGGATGAATTGCGCCGCGGGTTGGTGTGAGTTTTGATGTTTCCCTGTTGGGCCCGAGCGCCGGCTAAATCGAAGAGCGCTGGCATAAAAGCCAGCGCTACGTTTCCGCGATAGTAAACCTAGGATGCGGCGGCTGCGCCTTCGGCGGTTTCTTTCCCGAAGAGGCCGGCGAGGTCTTGTTGTTTGAGGGAGCGAATGCGGTCGCGAAGCTGGGCGGCTTTTTCGAACTCGAATTTCTTGGCCGCTTCGCGCATCTGGGTTTCGAGTTGCTGCAGCAGTTCGGCGAGTTGCGCTTCGGATTTGACGTTGGAGACGGCGGCGTCGAGTCCGACTGTATCCAGCGGCACGGTGACGTAATCGGCTTCCACGATGTGCGCAAGCTCCATGTCCACGCCCTTGATGATGGATTGCGGCGTGATGTTGTTTTCCTTGTTGTAGGCAACCTGCTTGGCCCGGCGGCGATTGGTTTCGCTGATCGCTTCATTCATGGAGTCGGTCCGTCGGTCGGCGTAGAGAATTGCGCGGCCCTCAATGTGGCGAGCGCAGCGGCCGATGGTTTGAATCAGCGAAGTGGTGCTGCGGAGAAAACCTTCCTTGTCCGCGTCGAGAATGGCGACGAGCGAGACTTCCGGCAGGTCAAGTCCCTCGCGAAGCAGATTGATGCCGATGAGGACATCGAATTCGCCGCGGCGCAAATCGCGAAGAATCTTTATGCGGTCGAGCGTTTCCACTTCCGAGTGAAGATAGCGGCACCGCACGCCGATTTCCGAAAAATATTCGCTAAGGTCTTCGGCCATGCGCTTGGTGAGCGTGGTGACCAGCACGCGCTCATTTTTCACGGCACGCACGCGAATTTGCTCCAGCAAGTCGTCCACTTGCCCCTTCACCGGGCGAATTTCCACCTCGGGATCGACCAGGCCCGTGGGGCGAATCACCTGCTCGACGAAAACGCCGCCGGACTTGGTGAGTTCGTAGGGGCCGGGCGTCGCGGAAACGTAGATGGCTTGATTCACGCGGTGCTCGAATTCTTCAAAGGTCAGCGGCCGGTTGTCGAGCGCGGACGGCATGCGGAAGCCGTAATCGACGAGCGTCTGCTTGCGCGCCCGGTCGCCGTTGAACATGCCACGAACCTGCGGAACGGTGGCGTGCGACTCGTCGATGAACAGCAGGTAATCCTGCGGCACGTAGTCGAGCAGCGTCGGCGGCGCTTCGCCCGGCAGTCGGCCGCTGAGGTGGCGCGAATAATTTTCAATGCCGTGGCAATAGCCGATGGTGCGCATCATTTCCATGTCGAACATGGTGCGCTGGACGACGCGCTGAGCCTCGACAAACTTGCCCTGCTTTTCCAATTCCTTTTTCCACCAGTCGAGTTCGTCCTGGATGCTTACGATCGCGCGGTCGCGCTGGTCGGGCTGCATCACGTAGTGCGTCTTCGGATAGATCGGAACGCGCGCGAGGTCTTCATGGCCAGCGCGGATTTCGCCGGTCAGCGGATCGATCTGGCGAAGCTTGTCGATCTGGTCGCCCCACATTTCGATGCGATAGCCGTTATCTTCGTAGGTTGGATAGATTTCCAGGATGTCGCCGCGCACGCGAAAGGTGCCGCGGCGGAGGTCTTCGCTGCGTTCGTATTGAATGTCAACAAAACGCCGCAGCAGGGCTTCGCGCGAAGTCTGATGGCCCTTTTCGAGCATGACCAGCATGCCGAAGTAGGCGTCGGGCGAGCCGATGCCGTAGATGCAGGAGACGCTGGCGACGACGATGACGTCCTGGCGCTCGAAGAGCGAGCGAGTGGCGCTCATGCGCAACTTGTCGAGTTCGTCATTGATGGTGGCTTCTTTTTCGATGTAGATGTCGGCGGCGGGGACGTAGGCTTCGGGCTGGTAAAAATCGTAATAGCTGACGAAATATTCCACCGCGTTTTCAGGAAAGAAGCCTTTGAACTCGTGATAGAGCTGCGCCGCGAGGGTTTTGTTGTGCGCCAGGACGAGGGCAGGGCGATTGGCCTGCTCGATGACCTTGGCCATTGCGAAAGTTTTCCCGGAGCCGGTGACGCCGAGCAGGACCTGGTGCTTGTCTCCGGCATCGATGCCGCGGGAGAGCTGTTCGATGGCCGCGGGCTGGTCGCCACGGGGCTGATAGTTGCTGCGCAGCTTGAAATTCATCGTAGGGATCTCCTGCAGGTTTCGCGGGCACAGCGGAAACTTTCATTATACCGCGGGTGGCAAATATTCGTGGGAAGGGCTTTCAGTGAGCGGGCGCGGCGGGAAGCTGGCGTACGAAGAGAGTTTCGAGGTGGCTGGCGGCTTCGATGTTGTAATGCACGCCGTTGCTGCCGTCTGATTTCATCACGGTGACGTCCATGGATTGCTGGACGTCTTCGTTGGCCCGCAGGACGAGGCCGGTTTTTTGCGAAATGTAGGTGATTACCTGGTTGGTGCCCTTGGCGGTGCCGATGGTTTTCAGTTCGTGCAGGCGATAGTCTTCGGGCGTGGAATCCTTGGCCGAGGATTTTTGTTTGAGAGTGGATTTCGTGAGAAAGACCGCACAGGTTTCGGCGGGGACTACAGGGCACTTGTCGTCGCGGGCGTAAGTGGTTTCCCGTTCCCACACGAGGCCGGCGATGAGGGAGTCGTTAAGCTCGGGCTCTTCGAATTTCCATTTTTCGCCGGTCTTCAGCCGCTTGGGTGGAAGGATCCAGCCAAAAGCGAAGCGGGCGACCCAGAATTGCCAGATGAGCCCCTCTCCGGGCGAGAGATCGTCAAATCCTTTTATATTCCCGAGCCGGCCATTGCTCAGAATGTCGAACGTGAGCTTCTGTGCAGGCGAGGCAGAAGATTTGGTTTCCGCGGAGGCGCCGGGCAAGATTTCCGTCTGCACGGAGAGGATAGGATGAGGTTTTCCCGCCAGCAACTTTTGCACGGACAAACGAATCTGGCTGGAAAGATCGCCCTGAATCGGCGGAGGGCCGAACATGGAGGAGACCCGGCTTTCTGTTTTCACGGAGCGATTGATGCGGCCGTGCACTTCGTAGAGAAACCTGCGCCCGGGATTTAGCTGCGGCACAAGTAAAGTGCGGGTATCGCTGCGCATCGTGACGGCGCAGAAGAAAACCAGTGCGGCGACCATAGCCGCGGATTTGGCCCGGTTTGCGAAACCAGGGCGCGTCATTGCTGCTTTCTTGCCTGAGCCACCGGAGCCAATTCGAGGGTAGCGACGGGTTTCTCGAGCGGGCCGCGCAACTGAAATAGGGGCGGCGCGGCGGCGGATTTCACGCCGCGTTTTTCGGCCGCCGGCGGCGCAAACGTAAGTTTGATGTCTTGCGAAAAATCGAGCGAGCCATCCAGACGAGTTTTGACATGAGAATTTTCCAGTGTGAGGGCATCAAAATGCACGGCGCGGTCGGCGATCCGGAACTCTCCTTCGCCGGACGCCCAGCGCGAGGCGCCTGAGTGCAGTGTGCCGGTATCCAAGCTGGCGCCGACGTCCCAGCCTCGCAGCTCAAAGGATTTGAGGTGCAATTCGCCCGTACCGGCAAGTTGCGCGACAAGGGCATCGCGGCCAACGCCGGAAGTTTTCAGGTGCAGTTTTCCAGAGGCCGTGCCGCTCCAGTATTCGGCCCAATGCGCGGACCAGGGAAGCTCCGAAAGGCTGGCATGATCGATTTCGGCGAGAATTTCGTATTTTGGAGGAACGGAGAATACCGCGCTGACGCTGCCGCGTGCGGCGCCGCCGGCCCAATCCGCTTCGGCGTCCTGGACTTCCAGGTGCAGATCGTGAAAGGCGACGCGCGCATGCACCTTCGCGAGTTTTATTTTTTCGATGGAGAGGGAATCGGCCTCCAGCTCCCCTTCGGCGGTCACTCGCCGCAAAAGTTCGCTGGGTTTGGCGTTTGAATCGGATTTCCCGAGCAGGGAAGGCAGAAGGCGTTGCAGCCAGTTGGGACGGGCGCGCGGGCCGAACCAGAGGTCGAGGTCGGCGGCGTCCAGATGATCGGCATGGAGTTGGAACTTCCAGTTGTTATCAGCCGAGTCGTCGAGCGGGGGCGTGTCCGTGATGGAGCCGGACCATGTGGCGCCGAAAGCGGAAGCCCGCGCGATGGTTGCCGCGTGATGGCCGCTTTTCCAGTCGAGGCGAGCATCTTCCAGTTTCAAGGGAAGATTCAGGCCGGCCGCCTGCAACTGCGCTTTCGTGAAGGTAAGGGC
>Ga0210400_10001913_pt1 | contig 20043 bp, 25 predicted proteins | sample IncBWH26MmetaG_FD_155456 | JGI IMG/M metagenome (GOLD analysis project Ga0210400, IMG submission 155456) | Forest soil microbial communities from Barre Woods Harvard Forest LTER site, Petersham, Massachusetts, United States - Inc-BW-H-26-M | ecosystem: Environmental > Terrestrial > Soil >...
AAAGAACGGCCCGCAACTTCGAACTCGCACCGTGCTCCGGGACACAGTGCGTCCTTGGGATCGACGATCGTGAGCTCATGCCTGGATTCGAGTGCACGGACGGCATCTTCAAAGCCGGCATAGTGGGCTGAAATCTGCGCGCGATTCACGTAAAGGAAGTCTGTGTCCAGGTCGCGTCGGCGCGCCATGGCGAGGCCATAGGGCTCGGCATACGGCAGTTCGGGTACGTCGAGTACCACGCACACCGATGATCCGGTGGCCCGGATTGCGGCTACCGTCGATGCCAGCGCCGCTGCGACGTGCGCCGCCGGCGAGCGGTCCAGATTCCAATACCCGCTCAAAATGGTGACGTCAGGCCGGGTCTGCCGCACGGCAGACAGCATGGCGAGGTTGAAGGACGCACAGGAGTCTGGGTCTTCGACGCCAGGCACTCCGGGGTCGGTCCCCAGGAGGGGTCGACACGAAGAGCGACTCGCGAAGAACAGCTGGTCACCTTGCGACCTCGCCAACGCTGCGACCGCCGGGAAAAGCACCAGCGCGTGACTATCTCCCCAAAGAGCCACCTTGAAAACCCCGGAATGATCGGGTCCGAAGCGACACAAATCCCCGCCGGCGACGCGCCCTAACGACAACGTGGCGCATGGGATGGCCTCCTTTGGTATGGGTGCCACCTGCATGAGAGTCTGAATGCCACGTGAAAATCGCCATGGCAGTCCATCACCCAGCCAAAACCAGACGCCCAAGAGTCCTACTGCAACGCCGGCACCGACGGCGGCAGTCACCAGTGTGAGATCCGATTTGAGAACGGTCTTCCGCCGAACGGGGTTTTCTATGAACCACCAGCTGAGAAATGCGACGCCATATAGTGCCGGCGCCAGCGCAGCCAACTCGCCCGGTGACAACTTCCGGATGGCAAAGTATTGGACAAAAACGAGTATCGGAAGGTGCCATAAGTAGAGCGAGTACGAAATACGCCCGGTGAATACCAGGGGCCTGAACGAGAGCAGCCGCGTTGCCACCGTGGCATGGCGTCGACTGATGAACAGCAGCAATGCCGTCGCAGCGCACGGGATCGCCGCGAAGGGGTGTGGAAACCCCGTGGCCTCATTCAGCGCATGAAACGACAGCAGCATGATGGCAAGGCAGGCGAGAAGGACGCACTCGGTGAGGATGCGGCGGTGAAACCACTTCACCGGGCAGGTCGCAGCGACTGCGCCGAGCATCAATTCCCAGGCGCGTGCGGGCATCAGATAGAAAAGGGCGGCTGCATGCCGGGCGGCTCCAACAGCGCAAAATGCCATGGAAGCCCCGGCAATCAGCACCAGCCCCGCTACCAGAAGTTTCCGGCGTGCGCCGACCAGCAACAGAAAGCCGATCGGGTACGCAATGTAGAATTGCTCCTCGACCGCCAGCGACCAGTAATGTCGCAGCGGCGCAATGTAACTGCCGGCGGCGATAAAATAGTCGCCGTCCTGCCAGTTCGCGACGTTGCTCAGCATCAGCGGCACGAATACCAGGTACCTCCCGAATTGCGCGAGATCCGCGGGCAGAAAAATGAGCAGCGCTGCCGCCACGGCAAAGAATGAAACGGCCAGGAGCGCGGGCAGGATCCGGCGGGCGCGGCGCACATAGAAGTGGATGAGCTGCGTCGATTTGGGAAGTGTTGAGGGCTCGGACAGCAGCTGCGTGATCAGGAATCCGGAGATCACGAAGAAAATATCGACGCCGACGAAGCCGCCGGAAAGGGCGGGCCAGCCAAAATGAAAGAGAATGACGGCGGTCACCGCGAGCGCCCGGAGGCCGTCGATGTACGGTCTGTAGGGCATGCGGGTCATGGCTGTCGGCGCCGACCTCGCGTCATCTCTTCAGTCATTGGTCCGCAATGACAAGGTGCAGACACACTTGCGACAGATGGCGTCGCGGTGCGGATCGAGCCCCTCGCGCCAGGCCCGTGACTGGGGCGAATTGATGATTTCCTGCAGATTCCGCGCCTGGTACAGGTTGCCGAGGGGTGGCTGGAAAAAGCAGGGCCTGACCGTGCCGTCGGCTTCGATGACGGCGGACACCCACGGGGCATTGCAGTCATTGGGATGAAAGTCATCCTCGCCCAGCAGGGCCGCATAGTACTGGTGAAGCCGGCGTCGCAGTTTCAGCGGCGGTTCGGCAATGAAACCGCTCGCAAAGTCTTTGGCCTGTTCCTGTTCCAGGCGTTCCAGCTCGGCCAGCAGCAGCGGCAGATCCTCCCTGGCCAGTGCCACGCTCGCCACCTGGCCGTCGTCCCAGCCGGCCGGTCGATTGAAGGCGTCCGTGCTCACGTCCGCCGCCAGGAAACTGATGCGCGAGAGGCCGATCTCATGCGATGCGCGCACGACGGCGCATAAATGCCGGAAGTTCTGCTTCTGCACCGTGCAGCGACCTGAGACCGACACCCTTGCGCCGCGAGCGACCGCCGCCGCATTGACCGCCGCCACGCCGCGGGCCAGGCGCGCAAAGGCCCGCGGCACATTGCGAATCCGATCATGCACGTCACCGGGACCATCCAGACTGACCACGACGTCATCGCAGTACTCAACGACGCGGGCCGCATGCCGTTCGAGCAGCAGCCCGGTGCTCAGCAAAGTGATCCCGATGTGCGACTGTTGGAGCAGGGCGCACAGCTCCCAGAGCTGGGAATGCATCAAAGCCTCCCCGCCGCTCAATACCACCCGCCGGACTCCCAACTGTCGCCATTCATCAAGCCATTGGGCGACGGCGCCGGGAGCAAGCTCGTTGCGCGAACGGCTGCGCCAGATATCGCACATCAGGCAGCGGCAATTGCAACGGCTGTGCGGGTACAGGATCAGCAGCGGCAGGTGAGTCAGTGGATCCACGCGCGGCAAGACCTGCCCGTCCAGCGCCTGATCCGGCAGCGGGTGCGGCGCGAGTGTGGTCAAATAAGGTCTCCGCAACAGTCGGTCCAATCGTGTAAGTGCCCTGTGCAGCCGATTTAGTTTTACGGCATTCCCAAACCAGGGCGCCGCCACCCCCGGGGTCCGGTCGCGGATTTGAACCGGCTGGCTCATATCGGGCACTTACCAGATTGCTGCACGTCGTCCAAATCAGTTTCTTCGCCGATCCCGGCGGGCGCAGGCCCGAGGAGCTGCTGCAAGCCTGGCCGACGCTTGTGGACGTCGCCGAGGCCGCGCAGCGGGCCGGAGTTCGGGTCTGCGTGGTGCAGGCGAGTTCGCACCGGCAGGAACTGATGCGCCAGGGCGTGACCTACCATTTCCTGCCCTTCGGCGCCGGCGCGGCGACGGTTGATGCCGATGGGTCGGTGCGCGAATTGCTGGAGGACCTGGACCCCGATGTGCTGCACGTCCAAGGCCTGGGCTTCGCGCCCCAGGTGCTGGCCCTCGCAGCGCATTTGCCCGGTATTCCGATTCTCCTCCAGGATCATGCGGATCGGCCGCCGCGGTGGTGGCGGCGCCGCTTGTGGCGGCGCGCGTTCTCGTTGGCCTCCGGACTGGCGTTCTGCTCACGCGATCAGGCGCGCCCCTTCATCAAGGCCGACCTGCTCAATGCTCGCACCCAGGTCTACGAAATTCCCGAATGCCCCAGTCGCTTTACGCCGGGGGATCAGACCGAAGCGCGCCGCCTGACCGGTCTCAGCGGCGATCCGGGGCTGCTGTGGGTCGGGCACTTGGACGCAAACAAGGATCCGCTGGCCGTCCTCGATGGCGTCAGTGAAGCCGTTCAATGGCTGCCGGCGCTGCAGCTGTGGTGCTGTTTCGGCACCGCACCGCTGCTGCCGGCCGTGCAGCGGCGAATCGAGAGCGATCCGCGACTGCGCGGCCGGGTGCATCTGCTGGGGCGGGTCGCCCACCAGCGCATCGAGCAGCTGATGCGGGCCGCGGATATCTTCGTGCTCGGAAGTCACCGCGAAGGCAGCGGCTATTCGCTGATCGAGGCGCTGGCCTGTGGCCTGGCACCGGTGGTGACCGATATCCCCTCCTTCCGCACGCTCACGGCCGGTGGGAGCTTCGGTGCGCTGTGGCCATGCGGGGATGCGCGGGGATTGACGGCGGCGCTGATTTCGGTCGCCGCCATGCCCAGACTTCCGACCCGTGCCGCGATCCGGACCCACTTCGATCAGGAACTGTCCTTTGATGCCGTGGGCCGGAAGCTCGCCTCGACCTATGAGGCTTTGATGGCTGCGAAGGCCGGCCAGGATCCCGCCACTATGGCTTTCCCTGCCAGCCACCGGCGCGTGCCTGGCCTTCCGCGGCGGCGTCCAGGGGATCCCCGGCGATCATCTCATTGATGGCACCCAATAGCGTCGGCGGCAGGGAGGAGGCGGCCTGCCGGTATTGCCCGGTGGCCACCTGTGAGACCTCGTCGTGGGCAAGGACCTGCACCTTCCAGACCTCATGGTCATGACAGGCCAGTCCCGCGGTTGCCAGGGAACCCTGCAGGTGAAAAGCGCGACAGAAATCGCCCCGCCGGGAACGAAAGCTGAGGCCGATCTGCACCGTGTCCGATGGATTCTGCTGGGCCGAAAGCTGCCCGGACAGCGCGCGTGCCAGCGCCCCGGACGCGACGAATTCGCCATGGCTCTCGCTTAACGGTCCAGGTGCGAACAGCCGCGAGCCGAACTGCCACATCAGCGCGCCGAGCACGAAGCTTGCGGCGAGGGAACTCCACTGCAACCACGCCCGTTGCGGTGTTCGCTTGGTAGGAAACTGCAATAGCTGACCCCGCGCGGGTTCCTTCGCCCGCGCCTGCACCAGGGCAACCAAATGCGGCGGCACCGGTTCCTCCAGCACCGCGTCGAAGGTCGCGCGCAATCGGCCGCGCAAGGCCTCATGTGCGGCCACACGTTGGGCCACCTCCGGATCCGCTGCGATGGCGCCAGCCACCCGTGCGCGCGCCGCGGCGTCCAGCTCGCCGTCGACATACGCCATCAGGGTCTCTTCGGAAGGTTTCACGCCTGCTCCTGTTCGCCATCGCGCAGTATCGCCTGCAGCGCTTCGCGGCCCCGCGCGAGGCGGCTCGTGACGGTTCCCACCGGCACGCCAGTGATCTGCGCGGCCTCGCTGTACGAAAGTCCTTCTACCAGCACGAGGCCGATGACCTCGCGCTGCTCATCCGGCAGACGTTGCATCGCCTGCTGGACCGGGAGGATCTCCGCATGGGCGCCGGCCGGGTCGGCCACGTGTTCACCAAGTTCCTCGGGCGCGAACACCCGAGTGCGTCGCGCGCGCGCACGCGCCTCATCAATCCAGGCATTTCTCAAAATGCCAAACATCCAGCCCGCCAGCGGCGCGTCGCTGCGCAATTGCTCCGATCTGGTGAGCGCCCGCTCGATGCAGATCTGCACCAGATCGTCGGCGTCGCTCGGGTTGCCGGCAAGCGTGCGGGCGAAGCGACGAAGTCGTGGCAGCAGTTCAACGATCTGGACACTGAGCGCCTCGCTAATGGGTGGCATTTGACGTTATGTAAGTCATACGATCCAGAAGGCCGGTTTCTTCCATGCGGACATGGTTTCAACTAGATTAGCCGCATGCGGCGGATCACTCTAGCACTGTTGTTGAGCTTGGCAGTTCAGGCCGCGCAGGCACAACTCGGCATACCCGGAGTGCGCGTACCCCTGCCTGTTCCGCAGATTCCTGTCATCGGCCGCACGTTGCAGGGCGTTGATTCGCAGCTTGATACAAATACGCAGCAGGATGCGCGGACCCTGCAGGTGCGCAACCTCATCCGCCGTAATCGGACCACGCTGGAGGCGGATCCGGCCGGTGCCGCCATGTTGCGCAGTGAGATCCTGGCGCTGTCACCTTCCGACGGCGATCTTGCGGCAGCACAGGCTGCTGGGTTTGGCGTCATCGGCGTGCGCCCGCTCGATGGACTTGATACGCGCATCGTTGTCCTGCAGGCGCCTCGCGGCCTGTCCACCGCGCGCGCACTGGTGCGCCTGCGCGCCCTCCTGCCTGCGGGCCGCTTTGATTTCAACCATGTCTATAGCGCCAGCGGCACGGCGAGCGCGGGCGGGGATTCCGGTGAAGCGGCGGTCGCATCCGCCCAAGCGCCCGCGGCGGCGGCTGCCATGATCGGCCTGATTGACAGCGGCATCGACGCTACCCATCCGGTGTTCCGGGACACGACGATTCATCGCCATGGCTGCGGTGATACACCGATACCGGAGGCGCATGGAACCGCAGTGGCGTCCCTGATGGTCGGGCGCTCCACTGCTTTTCACGGTGCTGCACCAGGCGATGAGCTGTACGCGGCGGATGTTTATTGCGGATTGCCCACCGGTGGTTCAGTGGAGGCCGTGGCTGAGGCGCTGTCATGGCTGGTGCATGAACGGGTCGCCGTGATCAATGTGAGCCTGGTCGGGCCGCCGAACCTGGTATTGGAAGCCGTGGTGCGGCAGGTGATTGCCCAGGGCTTCATCATCGTTGCGGCAGTCGGCAATGATGGTCCGGCCGCGGCGCCGCTGTATCCGGCTTCCTACCCCGGGGTGGTGGGCGTCACCGCCGTGGATGCGCATCGACGCGTTCTGGTTGAAGCCGCCCGGGGGCCGCAGGTGCGCTTCGCGGCCCCCGGCGCGGACATGGTGGCGGCGAAATCGCCGCAGGGCTTCGCGGCCGTACGGGGCACCTCGTATGCAGCGCCGCTGGTGGCCTGTCTTCTCGCCGCGCAACTGCATGCGCCGGATCACGATGCGGCGGCACGCGCGATCAGCACTCTGGCGGACCGGGCCGTAGACCTTGGCGCCCATGGCGTGGACCCCGTCTACGGCTATGGGTTGGTTGCAGCCGACCTGGGACCGGATATGCGTCTTGCAGGCTTGCGGGCCCATTAGCCGGTATTAAGTAAATAAGCGCTTTCTTTGCGGCCAGTGGAAGGATTCGCAGCCCCCGATCGTAGTTCCCAGTGAAGGTCGCGGATTGGCCGCGGTCTGAAACGGGAGATACGTTCATGAAAGCGAATCAACTGATTGCAGGCACGGTGATCCTGGCAGCGCTGATTTTCGGCGCAACGGCGCAGGCTCAGGGGCCTGCCGGGTTGGGCGGCCATCTGGGTGGCGCGCTGGGCGGTGGCGCCGGCGGCGGCATGGCGGGTTTCAACGGCATGGGTGGCATGAGTGGCGCGATGAACGGCAATGCCGTCGGTGCCAATGCCGATGAATTCGGGCGTGTGACACGCACGCACAACCAGGACGATGCGGCCGGCAGCACCACGAGCACCAAGAGCCGTCCCGGACACAGTCTCACGGCGGATGACAGCAGCAAGGCCGGTGTCGCCGGCACCAAACCGAAGGCCCTCAGTGCGGACAGCACCGCCACCGGCGCGGCGTCCACCCACGGTACCAGTGCTGCCACCGGATCGGCGGGGACTACCCAGTCGAGCCCACCGCCGGCGACTTCACAGCCCGCGGCGTCGCAGTTCGGCGGCCAGATTGCGGGCGGCGCAAACGCCTCCAAAGGCGGCGTGAATGCCGCTGCGTCGGGTCAGGGTACGGCGAGTCGCGGTGGATTTACGGCCACGGGCGGCGCGAGCACTGACGCATCCGCTGGCCGTTAAGGTTGGAAGCAGTTGCTGGCGGGTCGGCAGGGAAGCCGGCCCGCCTAGGGTGCAGATAGCGGCAGCACTTTCCAAATCAGCAATCCCACGATGCCCAGTGCGAGGTTCAGCGTGGCCGCCGTGATGAGGAAGCGCCGATTGGATTTGAGCCAGGTTCCCTGCCGAATGGGCCGCTCGACAATGCGCCAGCTGATCACGGCGAGTGCCCAAATCGCGACCAACAGAATAATCGTTTGAAATGTTCCCGGAGGTCCGCGATGCCAGGACCAGAACAACGACAGAATCGCGGCATGCCAAAGATACAGCGAATAGGAGATCAAGCCGGTGAAGACCAGCGGACGCGCTGACAGGATTCGTGCCGCCAGCGTGGTCCGGTCACGCCCGGTTGCAATCAATGCCGCGGCCGCAAGGCACACGGGCAGGGCATAGAAGCCGGCATAGGGGGTCCGGTTTGAATACACCTTCACCGTCACGGCGATAACGAGCAGGCTGGCGATCGCCAGGAATTCCCGGATCAGGGCGCTGCGGATGTTCCAGCGAGTCAGTACCAGCAGCGATCCCAGCAACAGCTCCCAGACGCGCGGCGGCGTCAGATAGAAACTGGCGACCGGCGCGGCATACGATGCCCAAACGCTCAGCGCGAAGGATAGGACCGCGAGCCCGCCGATCAGGAATGCGGGCGCAACGGCGCGGGCCCGCCCGGCCACCAGCAGCACCACTGGGAACACCAGGTAGAACTGCTCCTCAACGGCGATCGTCCACAGATGGATCAACGCCGGCCGGCCACCCTGATGGTCGGTCCATGCAGCCACATTGGTGAGCAGCACGGACGTGGAACCGAGGTACCTGCCGTAGCTCCTCAAATCCGCCGCCACCAGCACCAGCGCCGCGATCGGGGTCAGCAGCAACAACAGGACCAAGAGCGCCGGGAGCACCCGGCGGCAACGCCGCAGGTAGAACTCGGCCAGCCAGCGTCGTGGCGGCAGTTCCGCTGTAGCCAGAAGCACCTGGGTAATGAGGTAACCGGAGATGACGAAGAAGATATCGACACCGACGAATCCCCCGCGGAATCCGGGCACCTGGGCGTGGAACAGGACGACCGCGCCGGCGCTGATCGCGCGCAAGCCGTCAATGTCAGCTCGATACGGGGGCCGCATGGCGCGTCAAGTCACGATCCGCCAGGTACAACCCGCTGAACGCGATCCAGCCGCCGATCAGGCGCGGATAGTTGTACAGCAAGGACCACATCGGATGCGCCGCCTTGTAGTTGATCGGCACGGCAATCAGCAGCGTTGCGGCAAGGGCGCACACACCCAGTACGCGGTCGCGCGACTCGTAGGCGGTATGCCAGAGAACGGCCAGCGGCAGCAACAGGAGGATGTAGTGATACTGTTCGGCCGCCGGACCCAGCAGTTCCGAGAGCGCCACGGCGGCGACAAACGTCAGCGAGGTCGACTGCATTCGGGCTATCAGCAGCAGACTGGCGGCAATCGTCGTCGCCAGGGTCAGCGCCGTTGCCAGGAGTGGCGCGTCAAGAACCGGGGTCGGATTGAATTGGGGAACGTACCGGAACAGATGCTGCCAGAAGCTGGCCGTGTCCTGATACGCGGTCAGGGCTGCGACGCCCCGGCGCAGAGTGTGGGGAATTTCCTCAACCAGGAAAGTGCGCCACGCGGCGATTCCGACCCAGGGAAGACTGAGCAACGTACCGGCGGCGGCGGTGACGATCAGCCACCGTACGGCGAGCCACCGTCGCTGGGCGAGCATCAATAGACACACCGGCCAGCCGGATATCTTCAGCGTCATCGCGGCACCCAGGGAAATACCGGCGCGCGCGTCCCGGCGCCGCAGATAGGCGCGCCAGGCAATGACGTGCAGCAGCAGCAGACAGGCATACATCTGCCCGAAACTGAATTGCTCGCGAGTGGGCGCCGGCAGGGTAAAGAGGGCGCTTAATCCAGCCAGGGCCCATGGATGTCGCGACCAGCCGAGCTCGCAGGCGACCAGCCACATCGACCCGGCCAGGCATAGGACACTGACAGCAATCCAGACTTGTCGCGCCGCATCCACGCGCAGAAACGCGAACGGCAACCAGGCCACTGCCAGGGCTGGCGGATTCGCCAGATAGATGTCGGTGACCGTGCCCCGGCTTTCCGCCATGACGCGCGCCGCGAACCATTTTTCATCGTAAAGGCGGGTGCCCGGTTCGCCTTTCTGAACGGTTTGCGCTGCGACGAAGTAGGCCATGAATCCCGCCGTCAGTTTGCCTGAGGCCGGAATGACCGTGTGCCACAGAAAGACCAGGACGACGAGGACCAGCAGGGTGTATGCGGAAATGCTCGAAAGAAGGCGGGTGTTCAATGGATGCATGCTGGCGAATTGTAGACCACCACGCACCTCTACAGAGGATGGTCCGGGGTCGCCATCGAGCGCCACATGTGCGCACTGGAGCTGTTGTCGAAGCCGAGCCCCTCTTTGGGTTGCCGGAAATGTCGGCCGATAATGTCGCTGAATTGATCGAGCGTCGGATTCACGCCTTTTTCAAACGCATAGAGGTCATTTACGGTAACCATCCGCGACTCAACATACCAGCGGTGCTTGCGCACCTGCTGGTAGGTCTGCTCGATGTAAGGCTCGGGCTTGTAATCCGAACCGAATATCTGCCGATAAAGATCCGGGTAGATGTAACCGTACTCCTTGTCCTCATAGAACCGCAGCGCCTGATGGTACCGAATCGCAAAGGCGACTTTTTCGGAGACATACGGTTCGTAAAGCTGTGCGCTCCACCAGCCGTGATCGACCTTGATGAGCTCCTGCACCGTGTCGTGCAGCAGACAGGCGAGCACGACTTCTTCGGACATCCCGGCTTTCATCGCATGATTGGCGCTCTGCAGGCAATGATTGGACGTCGACGTAAAGCGCCGGCGGAAAAAATCCTGGAGCGTGGGCTGGTCCGGCAAAGGTTCCAGGCGCTTGACATTGCCCTCGCGTGCCACGAAAAGATTGCCAACGCCTTTGCGGGTGGGGCGGGTCTCGATCTGCAGGGCAATCTCGTCCGCGGTGGGAAACGAGGTGTGGGTGTTCGTCTGTGCAATGAGATGGTGCTCAAGGGCATCTGCCTTGGCCTCATCGCTCAGCAATGCCACTGCGCTCAGGCCGCCTAGACTTGCCAGCAACTCACGACGGTCGATATTCATGCTTGAGTAACCTCGTGCCCTATCTTTTCCAAAAAGACTGCTGCGGTGCCGCAAGGATCGCGTCACTTGCGCAATGGATATAATGCATGGATCCCATGAAACCCCGGATTATCGCCTCAACCTGCATGAAAGACATCACTGCGATCGGACTTCGGCGAAGCTCCGGGCCGACTCCGCCCGGATCGGCTAATGCAGTTTGAAACCCAGCATCTACATTGCTTTGGGCGTCCTGGTTATTGCCTATGCAGGCATTTGTCTGGCGGTGTTCATTTTTCAGCGGTCACTCATCTACTACCCGCAGCCGCGCAAAGTGACCGCGCCCGAATCGACGATGATGCTGCCCGTACCAGGCGCGGAGCTGGTGGTGACCGTAAGAGCGCATGCCGGTCCGAAGGCCATCATTTATTTTGGCGGAAACGGCGAAGACGTCTCCTTGAATCTGGAGAGCTTCTCGAAGGCATTTCCGGAACATGCTCTTTTCTTCCAGCACTACAGGGGCTACGGGGGCAGCACCGGCGCTCCCTCCGAACAAGCCAACCACAGCGACGCCGTCGCACTTTTCCGAAAGGTGTATCCGGAACATCCGGAAATCGCGATCATCGGTCGCAGTCTGGGCACCGGCGTTGCGATCCGGCTGGCCAGCGAGACCGCGGCGTCCCGACTGATCCTGGTCACGCCCTACGACAGCCTCGAAGAGGTTGCCGTGGCCGCGTACCCCTATCTGCCCGTCAAGCTGCTGCTGCTTGACCGCTACGAATCGTGGCGATATGCGCCACTCATCAAAGTGCCGACAACTGTGATCGCCGCGCAGAATGATGAGGTCATACCGCGCGCCAGCACCGAGAGACTGTTCGCGAGATTCGCCCCGCGCGTCGCCTCGATGGTGGTGATCGAAGGCGTGGGGCACAACGATATCGGGGCCAGGAACGAATACCTCGAAACAATTCAGGCTGCGCTGCAGTAAGACTGGGGTGGGTATGACGCCGGATGCTTTTCGCCGCTTGGCACTGTCCTTCCCCGACGCCGTCGAGTCGGCGCATATCGATCATCCGGATTTTCGAGTGAGAAACAAGGTCTTCGCCACCTTGGGGTATCCCGACATCCGCTGGGGCATGGTTAAGCTGACACCCGAGCAGCAGGCCCTGCTTGTTGCTCGGCATCCGGAAATGTTCTCGGCTGTTAAAGGAGGTTGGGGGCTTCGCGGGGCTACCAGCATCAAGTTGCGTCCGGCCACGCAGAAGGCAGTGTTGCCTGCTCTGTTGGCCGCGTGGCGCAACCAGGCCTCAGCCGCACTGATCAGGAAGCACGCGGAGCATTCATGAATATCTCAGCCCTCCTTCACCACATTGAGAAAGGCCGGACCGCGAAGACTTATGCCGCTATGACGAGCTCCCTTTCGCTCTGTCTGGGCTTGCTCGTCGCCTCCCTTGTGTTTGCGGACGGCCGGCCGCCGACGCCTTCCGAGTTGAACAGCCCGACGATCGGCTATCGAACGGTGGCGGAGGCGCTGGCCTCGCTAAAGCTGTTGAAGGACGCGTCCTTTTCTGTCGCAGGAGGCTGGACGATCGTGACCGACGAGCCGCACCTGACGGTCTGGTCATTTTCGCCGAAGACCGATCCGTCTTATCCTTCGGTCGTGAAGCGCATGGTGACCTCAACGGGCAGTGGGTCCAAGGTGACCACGAACGTATTGTGTGAAGCCGCCAAGAGTGCCTGCGACAACCTTGTTCGGGAATTCAGCAACGCCAAGGGATCCCGATGAATCAAGACTGACCGTACCAAGAGGCCAATATGACATCGCCGATATTGAATCTTGCCGACGTCGAACTCCTGCCACGTCCCGCGGCATTTGCTGCCAAAGGCGCCGCAGCCGCTCGTTTTGACGCACGCATGGGACAGATTGCAGCGCGCCTGGGCGCGCAAAAACTTGGCTACAACGTAACGGCCGTGCCGCCGGGAAAGATGGCGTTTCCGCATCACTGCCATCGCATAAATGAGGAGATGTTCTTTGTACTGGAAGGCTCCGGAGAGGTTCGTATCGGGGCGGTGAGCTATCCGATCCGCCAAGGTGACTTCATTGCATGTCCCCCGGGGGGCGCAGACCATGCCCACCAGATCAAGAACACCGGTTCCGTTGAACTGCGGTATCTGGCGGTCAGTACCAAGCTCTCCCCGGAAATCGTGGAGTACCCTGACAGCGGCAAATTCGGGGTCGCCGCGGAGTTTCCGCCCGGGCCGGACGGCCAGCCACAAGGGTTCCGCTTCATCGGCCGCGAGAACCTGAAGGTCGACTATTGGGAAGGTGAGGGGCAGGATTGACCGCTCACCACATGGCCTGAACGTCCAAGGAGTCGGCGCCGACCACCAGCGGGAGTGACATGGAGAAAAAGGAAGACGCGGCGCCGGACAACACTGCGGTTCGGGTCGCCCTGTGGCGGGCGCTGCATCTGGAGATCGATTCACCGCCGCATGTACTCGAAGATCAAATCGGTCTGAAGCTCGTGGCGCCCGAGACGGATTGGCGCAGCCGTCCCGACATGAGCCCGTTCACGCGGCCCTTCCGTGCCTCGATCCTGGCAAGGGCGCGCTTCATCGAAGACCTGGTCGCCGAACAGGTTCAGCTCGGCGTTGGCCAGTACGTCATCCTCGGAGCGGGTCTGGACACCTTTGCCCAGCGTCGTACGCAGCTCGCCTCCCGCCTGCTGGTATTCGAGATTGATCAGCGGGCCCCGCAGGCGTGGAAACGACGCCGACTTATCGATCTTGGCTATGGCATCCCGCCATTTCTGCGGTTCGTTGCCGTCGATTTCGAGGCAGGGGATGCCTGGTGGGAACGACTCGCAACGGCCGGTTTTCAGACGAGTCAGCCGGCGATCATTGCGTCCACCGGCGTCAGCATGTACCTCACCCGGCAAGCGATTGTCGCGATGCTGACCCGGATCGCGTCACTCGCTCCAGGATCGTCGCTTGCCATGTCGTTTATGCTTCCGATCGAGATGGCCGACCCGGCGCTGCGAGTCGGGGTTGAGCGGGCGGCAGCAGGCGCGCGTGCCAACGGTACGCCCTTTCTCAGTTTCTTCATGCCGGAGGAAATGCTGACGCTGGCCCGCCAGGCCGGGTTCAGGCAGGTCCGGCACGTTTCGGGGTCAGCCCTTGCCGCCCGCTACTTCGCGGGCCGGACGGACGGCCTGCGTCCGCCGGACAATGCCGAGGAATTACTCGTGGCGACGACCTGAGAGTGGGCGATGGTCGAAGCCATCCGCGTTGGTCTGATTTCCGATACCCATGGCCTGCTTCGGCCAGAGGCAGTGGCGTTCCTGCAGGGCAGTGATCTGATTATTCACTGTGGGGATATCTGTGACCCCGACGTGCTCAAGGCGCTGTCCAATATCGCGCCTGTCAGCGCGGTACGCGGCAACAATGATGCAGGCGATTGGGCCAACGACCTGCCGGAATCAGCAACGATTCGTATCGGGCAGATCTTCGTGCATGTCATTCACGATGTTTCGAGGATCCAGATCGATCCCGCCCGGACGGGCGTAGCCGTCGTTCTGTCCGGGCATTCTCACCAACCCCGCATCGCTCGGCGCGATGGCGTCCTCTATATCAATCCGGGTAGCGCCGGACCGCGAAGATTCAAGCTGCCCATTTCGGCAGCCGAACTGATGGTCGAAGGCCAATCGGTGCTGCCGAGAATCGTGGAACTGGCTGGCGGGACTTCGCGCGGCAGTCAGGCGGTGTAGCCGTGCGCTATTCGAGTCGCGACCTCCGACTCGGCCTCGAGCCAATCCTTGGCCTCATCGCCCGGAGCAAACCCCCGATGCTCGGCCTTGAAGTACGCTGCGGTGGCGATCCACTGACGCCGCTCATCGGCGGAAACTCTTGGCGTGATGCAAAAGCGGAGCGGATCGAAATTGCGGGGCGGCATGGATGTCATGTGCGGTTCCTCGATATGGAAGTAGGAATATCAGGTTCCGCTGCGCGCCAAAATGGCGCATGGGCCGGCGTTGTCTGACAGATAAATCCGACAACAACACACCCAATCTGCGCGCCGCGCTGATTTGCTCCAGACAGGCTTAAGCTACCGTCATGTCGGTCGACACAGAATGAAGAGATTTGCGGTCATGGTTTGCACGATCTGGCCGTGTTGATTACGGGTCTCGCTGCGCATGGACAGAATCCCGCGGCCCGGGCGCGATTGGGAGGTGCGCACCGACAGGACTTCCCCTTCCACCTGCAATACATCGCCGGGTCTGGTCGGCTTCGGCCAGCTGACTTCGCAACCGGCGCCGATCACGCCACCGGCCAGGCGCGGCCCGCTGTCGACCATCAGCCGCATGGTCACGGCCGCCGTGTACCAGCCGCTCCCCGCCAGCCCGCCGAAGAAGGTGGCCTTGGCCGCCGCTTCGGAAAGATGAAAGGGCTGCGGGTCGAACTGACGCGCAAAATCCGTCATCGCATCGACATCCACCACATGGGTGTCGGTGACGAAGCGCCGACCGACCTGCAGGTCCTCGAGATACAGCAGCGGTCGCTGATCCTCATCGATCCGTTTCGGGCCATCGCTGTCCATTTCCCGGCTCCCTGCGGTTCGCCACCAGGCTAGTATCCGATATCGTGTTGCAGTCGGCCGGACATTCAGGAGCGGCAGAATGATCAGTGCAGAATGGGCCCGAACATTTGCCGCGGAGTGGATAGCGGCCTGGAACGCGCACGACCTGGAGCGCATTCTGTCCCACTACGCCGATGACTTCGAAATGCAATCCCCGCTGATTGTCGAGCGGATGGGGGTGGGCAGTGGAATTCTGCGCGGCAAAGAGGCCATTCGCCCGTATTGGCAGCAAGGGCTTGCCGCGCGACCGGCGCTGCATTTTCAATTGCAGGAGACCCTCGTGGGAATCGATACGATCGCCATCTACTATCGCAGCACGACACGAAATAAAATGGTTGCAGAAGTCCTGCGCTTCAATGACCAGGGCCTGGTTGTCAGCGGCGCCGGCCTGTATGGCCAGGGGATCGCATAAGGCACTGCGCCCCACACCGCATCTGTACCGCTCGCAGACAGCGGAATCTGCATCTGCCGCTTCCCGGGTTGTTGGTCCAGGATGTCGCCATGAGGATCGCCAAACCCATTCTGCTGGTGTCCACGCCCACAGGCGTTGCATTCGGTCTGCTGGAAGGCTATCGCCTGGCAGGGGGGCTGGTGCTGCTCATGGCGGCCATGTTGGGCCTGGTGACGGTCGCCGCCGCATCGGTCGTGCGGACGGTACGCCGGGAACACGCGGCAGAACGCTCACCCGCCCGGCAGATCAACTGATGCCTCAGGATTTCAAAGTCATTGTCGTGGTTCTATTGGGCTGCATTGTCGCCTCCCTGGGCAAGGCCCTATTTCACATGAGTTCCGGGCCGAACCAATCCGGTGAGATGATTCAGGCGCTGTACTGGCGCATCGGTCTGTCGCTGCTGCTTTTCGTGCTGTTGATGACCGGTGCCCACCTGCATGTGATCTCCCCACACGGCATGCGCTGACATCACTACTATGCAGGCAGCGAAGCGGAGAGCTGCCGGTGAGACTGTACGAACGGCTTGCGCGTGATCTTGAGGGACTGATCCGGGACGGCACGCTGCGGGCGGGCGCCCGGGCGCCCTCCATCCGCACGCTCTGTCGCGAACGCGCGATCAGCCCGGCAAGCGTCATGCGGGCCTATGAACTGCTGGAGGCCCGCGGCCTGCTGCAGGCACGCGCACGGTCCGGATTTTTCGTCACCGGCCCTCCCGCACCAGTGCGCAAAGCACCCAGGAGCTACCGTCCCGGACATGTGGACGTGAGTCAACTCGTGTTTCAGATCCTGGAGGCCACGCGGCTGCGCGAATGTGTTCCACTGGGCTCGGCATTTCCAAGCCCGGATCTGTTTCCGTTGAAGCAGCTCGGAGGCCACCTCGCCCATGTGAGCCAACGGCTCGATCCCTGGAGCACGGTTGAGGATCTGCCTCCTGGCAGTCATGCCCTGCGTACGCAGATCGCCCATCGCTATCGTCTGATGGGCGCGGAGGTTTCGCCCGAAGAGATCGTCATCACCGCCGGCGCCCTCGAAGCGCTCAATCTGGCCCTGCAGGTGGTTACCGCGCCGGACGATATCATTGCGATCGAGTCACCCAGTTTCTACGGTTGCCTGCAGGCCATCGAAGGCGCAGGCCGTCGCGTGGTCGAAATTCCCACGCATCCTGATCATGGTGTCGATCTGGATGCGCTCGAACGCACGTTGGGCCGGGTGCCCGTGAAGGCCTGCTGGTTCATGACCACATTTCACAACCCACTCGGCGCCGTCTTGCCGGCGGCATCGAAGGAGCGGTTGGTGCGAATGCTCGCGACGCGCGCCATTCCTTTGATCGAGGACAATGTTTACGCGGAGCTGTACTTCGAACGCGAGCGACCCAGGATTACCAAAATCTGGGACCGCCGCGGCCTGGTACTGGATTGCGGATCATTTTCGAAAAGCCTCGCCCCGGGGTACCGACTCGGCTGGATTGCGGCCGGGCAATTCGCATCGGCGGTCAGGAATCGCAAGATCACGACCTCGCTTGCCACCAGCATGCCCATCCAGGCCGCAATTTCGCGCTACCTGGACACCGGCGTGTATGACCGCCACCTGGGAAAGCTGCGTCGTACCCTCGCAAAGCAACAGGCGGCGCTCGTTGGAGCGCTCGAGCGCTACTTTCCGAGCGACTGCGTCTGGTCGCGCCCCACCGGCGGATACCAGTTGTGGGTGCAGCTGCCGGCGGGTGCGAGCGCCCTGGATCTGCAGGCGCGCGCGCTGGAGCACGATATCAGCCTGGCACCTGGTCCCATCTTTTCGGCACAACGCGAGTTCTCCCGGGCCATACGCCTCAATTACGGCCATCCCTGGAATGCGCGGATGGACGCCGCGATCAAGACGCTGGGGGGACTGATCAAGGCGCAGTGCGCGCGGTCGAGCAACCGGCGCCGCTAGCCGGCCGCGAGCTTGGTGGGGACCGACTCGGGGTGCGACAATCGTGTTCATGGCAGAAATTCGACACCCGCTGGCCGATGACATGGTGCAACCACAGTGACCAGATCGGCGCGAACCATGCTGAGCGTCAACCTGAACAAGGTGGCCCTGCTCAGAAATGCCCGCGGCGGCCGGTCACCGGACGTGAGCCAGGCTGCCGAGTGGTGTCTTGAGGCCGGAGCCGGGGGAATCACCTTGCATCCGCGGCCCGACCAGCGGCATGCGCGCCCGTCCGACGTACGGGATCTGGCGGCGCTTGTCAGAGAACGGCCGGGTACGGAACTCAATATAGAAGGAAACCCGTTTCCGGATTTCGTCAGCCTTGTGCGCACGACCAGGCCTTCACAGTGCACGCTGGTGCCCGACTCGGTCGATGTGCTCACTTCAGATCATGGCTGGAACCTGGTCGAGGACGGGGCGCGCCTGCGGCCGCTGATCCGGGAGCTGCACGAACTCGGGATCCGCGTGAGTCTGTTCATGGAGCCCGACGCCGATCAGATCCGGGAGGCCAAAGCCCTCGGGGCCGACCGGATCGAGCTGTACACGGAACCCTATGCCCGTGCCTGCGGAACCGACCGGGAGCGGGAAGTCCTGAGCCGATTTGTCCATGCCGCGTCCGGCGCTCAGGAGCTTGGGCTGGGAGTCAATGCGGGGCACGATCTTAACCTGCAAAACCTCGGCCATTTCTGCCGGGAAGTTCCCGACCTGCACGAAGTGTCCATCGGTCATGCGTTGATTGCCCACGCATTCGAGGTGGGACTGCGACGTGCCGTGACCGAGTACCTGCAGGTGCTGTCGGGCGACTGATACCATTGTTTCTCATGCCGGAGGCGACGTGCATTTCCTGCTGCTCTACGACTTCACGCACGATTACATTCAGCGTCGAGCGCCGTACCGCGCGGAGCATCTGCGCCTCGCCTGGGCGGCGCAGGAGCGCGGCGAGCTGATTCTCGGCGGCGCGCTGGCCGACCCGCCGGACAAGGCCGTCCTGCTCTTCGAGGGTGAAGATGATCGCGCGGCGCGAAGCTTCGCCGAAAACGACCCATATGTAACCTCGGGTCTGGTGACGCAGTGGTCAGTGCGACCCTGGACGACCGTGGTCGGGGCGGCGGCTGCGACCCCGGTGCGATCTGCGACCTGATGCGCATCTGGACGCTACATCCCCAATACCTGGACCCGCAGGGCCTTGTCGCCCTGTGGCGGGAGAGCCTGCTCGCAAGAGCCGTGCTGCGCGGGGAGAGCAGGGGCTATCGACATCACCCGCAACTGCAGCGCTTCCAACAGCAGCCGGCACCTCGCTCAGCGATAAATTGCTATCTGGCCGGAGTACTGTCCGAAGCACGATCACGCGGCTATTCATTTGACGCCCGCAAGGTGGGTCCCATTCGCAGTCGTGCGCGAATCACCGCTACCGCGGGGCAACTTCTATACGAATGGCAGCACCTGCTGCGCAAGCTGCGGGTGCGGTCCCCTGCGCAGTATCGGCGACTGCTCGGCGTCACGGATCCCTTGCCTCACCCAATGTTCGGCATCGTGGCAGGGCCCGTGGCGCCCTGGGAGCGTATCGGATGCTCAGCACTCTTGCGCTGATCGCCAGTTCGCGCGCCGATGGCAACACCGGAAAGGTTGTGGCGCGGATCGCGGCCGCACTGCGGATCGAGGTGGTGGATCTCGCCACCGTTCGCATGTCGGCCTATGACTACGATCATAAGAACCGAACGGACGATTTTGAGCCGCTGATGGCGAAGGTTCTGCGTCATCAGCAGATCATTTTTGCGTCCCCGGTCTACTGGTATGCGGTGACGCCGCCCATGAAGATATTCTTCGACCGGCTGAATGATTTCCTGGAACTGGCGGATCTTCGGCCGCAGGGGCGGCAGATTCGGGGGCTGCGCGCCTACGTGGTCGCGACTTCCGGAAACGCCGAGATATCGCCTGCCTTCTTATCCATGCTGACTGAAAGTTTCGCCTATCTGGGCATGTCCTATGCAGGCTTGCTTCACATCAATTGCGACGGCGGCTACGCGCCGGAAAAATCCGCGGTTGACATCCAGGACTTTGTGACGCTTGTCCGAAACGCGAAGTAGCCGGTGAACATTCCCACGACCGGATCAAGCCAGCCCATGCCGCCTGCCGCACCGACCGCAGTTTTTGACTTCGACCATACCCTCACGCGCCAGGATACGGCGGCCGGCTTCTTCGTCTGGCTGCTGTGCCGTAGTCCTATTAAATTGCTGCTGGGAACGCCG
>Ga0210400_10001914_pt1 | contig 20042 bp, 21 predicted proteins | sample IncBWH26MmetaG_FD_155456 | JGI IMG/M metagenome (GOLD analysis project Ga0210400, IMG submission 155456) | Forest soil microbial communities from Barre Woods Harvard Forest LTER site, Petersham, Massachusetts, United States - Inc-BW-H-26-M | ecosystem: Environmental > Terrestrial > Soil >...
TGTGCCATCGAACCTCTTTGACGATAGCCATCCATGCCTTGATTTCGTCCGCTGCATCCGGGTACTTCTCCATAGCCTCGGTCAGATGCTTGCGCGTCACGATGTGCACTAGCCGAGGATACTTCACGATATGTGAAGTTGTCAAGTACGGCTAACCATTCCAAATAGCTGAACAGGTGCGGTTGTGTTTACGATCAGAAGCTCGCCGAGCTCCAAGCGCGCGTTCGGTCCCTGGCAGCCAAGTCTCCCTTAGGATGGAACGGCTAAGCAGGCGAGCACATTTTGGGATACGCACCTGTCTCGTGAGTAGGCGTTCTGCGCCAGCTATTCGGCACAACGGCCTAGGAAACCGTGGTGGATCGATCGTGAGCGAAGTTCTGGCTCACTGCGATCGCTTGGAGAATTGCAAGCCCGCAACGGTGTTTGAAACCGTTGTACCAAGGGGAGATTACTTCAGTTTCCGCCCTGCTGCTCAGATTCCCTCGTGCTGTCCCTCGAAGCGTGCGAAACTTCGTCGTCTATGGTCCGCATGATTTCGGATGAGCTTACACCTAACTCCCACGCCGTAAGGGCCCACTCAGCGGTGTGGTTTGGCTCTTTCGTGAGCGCGTGGGCAATTTCGTGCAGTATCGTATCCTTAACCTGGGCCACAGTCCTCTCGATGCAGGCCCTAGTTATCAAAATCCTTTTCTGGGTGATGTTGCACAAGCCGAGGTGTCGTACTTCCGTGGTGTCCTCGAGGAGTCCGCCAACAAATTCACACTCCCAATCTCCAAGACCATGGCGATTCATCAGATTGCGCAACAGGAACTCGGCTTCGCACGGCTCCAATCGCTTTTGCGCGCTCTCTGGATCCGTCCACCAGTTCATGGGGTTTGGATCAGGCACTTGTTATTCCTCACGTCCGCGTCACAGTATGCTCCAGAAATATTACACTCAGTTCTCTGCCTGCATCGGCCTCGTCTGCAACGGTTTAAAAAACCGCCGTATTTGACGGTGTCTGTTGGCAACGGTCCAGGAAACCGTTGCGGTGCCGTCGGAATCAGTATTGGTGCTGCGACGGTCTTGTAGTCCGTTGTCCTTGCCCTAACTGCCCGCAGATCGGGGAGCACGGGGAGCCTAGAATTTCAGTGGGTTAAAGTTCGTTCCGTTATCGAAGTAATCTACATTTTCTATTCTTTTGAGCCACAAGGATACTTTCAGTGTTGCCGGAAGCAAAAGAAGCTCCACACTGACTTTTGTAAGGCTCGCAATGACGATGCTTTTTGTTAATGCGTGTGTCGGTATCATCTTCCACAAACCGAAGATATAGAAGACCGCGGTATTCACCATTTGTCCGCATAGGGTCGAGATCACGAAACGCGCCGATATATAACGTCCGTTCGTCCACACCTTCATTTTTGCCAGGACATAATTGTTGGCGATGTCGCCACCGAACATCGCAAGAGTGCCAAACAAAACCAAGCGAGGGGCCGCGGATAACACATCAACGTGCGATTGATTGTTTGTCATAACCGCGGAGGGCGGATAGGCAAGCGTCCGTTCCGAGTTCACGTCGATCCCGCAAACGATGGCGCAGAAGTCGTCAACGGTGTTGCCGACCGTGTCCGTACCGAACTGCTCCGCAACTTAGGGCTTGCCGATCTCCTGAAGATCGCCCCCCGGGCCAGCAAAGACGAGCTCACCGGTTTGCCGCCAGCGTTGGTCGTGACGGCCGAGAATGCCCCCATTCGCGATGAAGGTGAAGCCTACGGCCGCAGACTTATGGACGCCTGTCGGCAATGCGCGCCGCCGCCATCCCTACCAACAGCTCTTTTCGAGTCATCGACTTCAAAGGTAGTTTGGAACAGGGTGGTCACTCTTGAATAAATCGGGCATGCTTCGGCGGATCGGAACAAAATGGTCGGCGTGCAATTGGAAAAGCGCCGGACTTCGCGTGTTATGTGCGCTTGATCGGCATAACCCGCAACCGCAGCCAGGTTCGCCAAATAGGACTTAGCCGTGGATCCGACGATAACTTCCGAGTTGCCGTCGATGTGGGACCTACACGGATCCCCATCCGCTCCTCCGACGAGCATAGGAGAGCGCATCCAGCTAGAGCAATCCGAGACGATCCGGATATTTCGCTTGCAACGAGCTCACCAGAACCTCAAATGCCGGAAGCTCGCGTAGATTCTTGAGCCACGGGTCTTCTAGAAAAAAAGGCCAGCATGCGAAGCCGCTGCTGACACTTCGCTGCAGCCATTCGAAGGCAGCTTCGCGGCGCTCCAGGATGGCAAGGATGCACGCGAATTGATAGTAACTGTGATGGGCGTGCCCAAAGGATTTGGGTATAGCACAAGCCCTGGTCAGGCAGTCCAGCGCTTTACCTTCTTTCCCGGTCATAGCGTAAAAAAGGCCTTGCAAGCTGGCGATCAGGGGTTCTTCGGGTAAAAGCTGGTGCGCTTCGTCGAGGAGGGTTTTGGCTTCCTTCCATTCGCCGGTCATCATTGCCAACTGCGGCGCAAAGTAGACGGGATATTTGTTGCCGGGATTCTCGGCGCGCCACGCGTCAATTTCTTTTTGAGCCAGGTCCAATTCTCCATTCCATAGATACACTTGCGCGATGCTGTGGCTAACCGCCTTTCGGGGATGAAAGGGGCGTCCTCTCTCGTACATTGCACGCGCGTGATCGAGCAGACCGATGTGCGCGAGGATGGTGCCTAGGCGATTGTAGGCGTGAGGCTGATTATTCTGGAGGGCGAGGGCTTGCTTCAGTTCGACAATCGCTTCGACATGCTGGAAGTTTTTTGAAGGTCCCCAGAGAAGAAAGGCGCTGGCGACGTGGCCCTCGGGCAAATCGGGATCGAGTTCGAGAGCGCGGCGGCAATGAAATTCCGCCTTCTCCAGCCATTCGCTCGCCGGATCGAGTTCAAAGTGGCGAGTGGCGCAGACCAGAGAGAGGGCGGCATGAGCGAGGGAAAAGCCGGGGTCTCGAGTTACGGCATTGCTGAGATGCAGCGCGGCTTCTTCGAGCGAGGCTGGATCGCCCGAGGAGCTGAGACGGTAGCCGCGCATGAATTCGGAGTACGCCATGGGGTCTTTGCTGTGACGCGGACGGCGTTGAAGGCCAACAGGGGCCACGGGGCGATTCAGTGACAAGGCAATCTGCCTGGAAATTTCGTCTTCGAGTTCGGAGAGGCGGTTGAGGTCGAGATCGCGCTTTCGTGCAAAGCACGGGTTCTGCGTGAGAGTGTCCAACATCTCCAGCGAGAGACGCCATTGGCCCTTGGACATTTGAATCGCGCCGTGAACGACAAAACGTACGCCCAGGCGGGCAGCGGATTCTGAAGCTGCCGCATCGGGTGGGAGATTCATGACCACGGAGATCGGCAGAACGTCAATGCCGGGAAGATTGCCGAGGCGCGTGATGAGTGCGTCGGCAAATCCGAGACAAACACCGTGGTCATCGGCGGACTTGCCGAGCAGGAGCAGAGGCAGGACGGCTAGTGAGGAGCGCTCGCTCCAGCCGCCAGGTTTCTCCGGGTTGACGGCGCCCCATTCAGAACCGGAGGGTGGATAGCGTGCATCGATGACACGGATGGGGCCGACGAAGCGATAGCCTTTGCCTACGACGGTTTCAAGGAAGCGAGGTTTGCCTGAGTCGTCGTCCAGAGCGGCGCGGATTTTTCTGACGATGTTGTTGATGTTGGGTTCGGTATCGATGAAGAGGTCCGAGCGCCACAATTTCGCGATGATTTCCTTGCGCGAGACGAGTTGCTCGCGGCGGCTGACCAGGAGGATCAGCAGATCCATGGGCTTTTTTTCGAGTTTTAGGCGTCGGCCGTGACGCCGCAGTTCGTAGCGGCCGAGGTCGAGTTCGATGCCGGAGTCCGGCGGTCGTTTGCGTGGCATCCGGTCCTCAAAGGGAGATTATTTCCGGGGATTCAGTAGCTTACGCCGATAGACAAAAGATAGGCAAACAGCATTTGGTCTTCATTGTGCCGGGCATCCGTTGGCCGCATTATTTTGCGAGTTCGACTCTGAGCTACGGAGGCTCACACATGAAACGTTATTTGTCCCTTGCAGTGGCAGTGGCTGGATTGTTGACAGGAGGGGGAGTGCTGTTCACACGCGCAGCGAGCGAGCACCCTCACGAAATCAACGCGTTCACGCCGGATACGATTCCCTGGGGACCGGCGCCGCCGGTGGTGCGGCCGGGCGCGCAGTTCGCAGTGCTGGAAGGCGATCCGACGGCGACAACGGGTGACTTCACGATTCGGTTGAAGATGCCAGATGGATTTCGCATTTCACCGCACTGGCATCCGAACCGGGAAAACGTGACGGTGATTTCCGGGACGTTCAAGCTCGGAATGGGAGATGAGTTTGAAACGAGCAAGTTGAAAGCGTTCACCGCCGGGAGCTTTGCGTTTCTCGATCCCGACATGCACCACTTCGCGATGGCTTGCGGAGAAACGATTGTGCAGGTTCACGGACAATCGCCGCTGCAGTTCAACTATGCCAATCCAGAGGACGACCCAAGCAGGAAGTAATCAACCCTCGCGCAAGCACCCGGGAAGCGACGGCAATCGCTTCCCGGCGCTCGTTTGCAGGAGCGATGTGACAAGGAAGACAGGCCAGTGCGTAGCTGCCGGTGAATTCAGAAAATACGTTTCCAAAGGAGAACACGAATGGCGATTGATACGGACAAGCTGAACTCGTTTCTGGGACGATTCGTTGAGGATTTGGGAGCTTCGGTTCACTCCGGGATGGTGGTGATTGGAGAGAAGTTGGGGTTGTACAAGGCGCTGGCGGAGGGTCCGGTGAACTCCGCCGAATTGGCGGCAAAGACCGGGACCGATGAGCGGTATGTTCGCGAATGGCTAAGCTCGCAGGCCGCGGGCGGATACGTGACGTATGAAGAAAAGACGCGCAAGTTCAGGTTGAGCGAGGAGCAAGCATTTACGCTGGCGAAATGAAGAAAGTCCCGCGTACATTCCCGGGGCTTTTCAGCTGGCGCTCGGTTCGCTTGCGGCTGTGCCGAGGCTTGCCGAGTCTTTCAGGTCTGGCGCCGGGATGGGCTGGCACGAGCACGACGAGGCGGTGTTTCATGGATGCGAGAAGTTTTTCCGGCCGAGCTATGCGGCGAATCTTGTGGGTTCGTGGATTTCCTCGCTGGAAAGTGTAAGGAAAAAGCTGGAGGCCGGCGCGCGAGTGGCCGATGTGGGCTGCGGCAAGGGAGCGTCGACTTTGTTGATGGCAAGAGCGTTTCCGAAATCAGAATTCTTCGGATTCGATTATCACGACAAATCGATCGAGGGGGCGCGGGCGACGGCGGCGAGGGAAGGGCTGGAGGTGCGAGCGAACTTTGGCGTGGCGAAGGCGAAGGAGTTTCCGGGGAAGGACTACGACCTGGTCACGATGTTCGATTGCCTGCACGACATGGGCGATCCAGTGGGCGCCGCGACACATGTGCGCAAGGCACTTCGAGACGATGGTACCTGGATGATCGTCGAACCGTTTGCCCATGATGAGCTAAAAGACAATCTAAATCCGGTCGGCCGCGTATACTACTCTTTTTCCACGCTATTGTGCACGCCTTGTTCGCGTTCACAGGAAGTCGCGCTGTGCTTGGGCGCGCAGTCCGGCGAAAAGCTTATTCGGGAGGTGGTCACCGCAGGCGGCTTCAGTCGTTTCCGGCGGGCCGCGGAAACACCCTTCAACGTCGTCTACGAAGCTCGTCCATGAACCGTTTACGGAAACCGGACAAGCGAAGTAATGGTACGGAACTCGTCCGGTAAGCGACGCAATATAAAAGGGCGCGCCTCCGCAGCTACGTACCCGAGCACGACCGCGGTAATCTTCTCTCTCACTGCTTCGGGGGCTTTGGTTTCTTTGGAGGGTGAACCGCTTCGTTCTCCGGGAGGTGCATATTCCAGATATCCTTGTCGGCCTGCAGACGGAAGACGCCGATCTGGTTGGATTCAGTGGTACCCACCTGGCCGGTCCATGCCACGCGGAATTTGGCTTTGCGCCACAGCCGCCGTATTTCAAGGATTTGGCCCGGAGTGGTGAGAAAACCTACGCCATCTAGACGCGCTCCTTCCTGGCTGAGATCAACCGTGTAGGCGCTCTGTATAAAATAGTTGCCTTCAGCATCCTCTCCCTTGACGACCACGCGCAGCGTCTTGCGAACGCGTGGGGACTTGCGCGATCTCTTCCAAAAGTCAGGAATCGGTTGCTTAAACGCAAGACCGACTTTCATTTCGCTTGGGGAGCTGGCCTCCAGAGAAGCCACGCGCACCTCCTGCACTTCCTGGCGGTTTTTGTGTATGAGAAAAACGACATCTCCCAGCTCCAGCTTGGTTCTCAGTACCACTTGAGCGCCGCTGGAATTGACAATCACGGTCTCCGTTTCTTCCTGGAATGTTCCGCACTTGCTTGTCCAGCCGTAAACCACCACGGGAACGCACATAAGCTCACGCGCGCTCGAGCGGGGTATTCTCTTCCGGGAGGCCGGTGGAATTGCAACGGAAACTGCTGGCAGGTCACCTTGTGAGGATTGTGAAGGCCGGAGGTCCTCGAGGGGGGCTACCTCAATCACCTCTTTAGGCATTGCTCGCTGTGCACCATGCTTATGGCACTTGAATTCCCAGGATCGTTGGAGAATTTGTTCGACGGATTCGTCGCGATCTGCCAGCGTCACCCAGGCGTCGGCGTCCCCGTACGAACAACTGAGCCGGATGGCAAAATTCCTTGGCATGAGCGTTCACTTAAGATTCTAGTGGAAACTGTCTTATGTGAGGAGGGCGCCCTTTCATCATGCATCGGCAATTAGCCTTGCCTACGGGAGGTATTGTCCGATCAACTGAGTAGATGGTGTTGCGTCGACTCATAGAATCCACCGCGTTTATCAGGACTTAGCCGATTACTTCCGGCTTGCCGACGATCCGGAACTAACTTGCATAACGCGAATGCGACGGATGATCGACATTCGCTGGAGGCTCAAGCCCCTGCCATCGCAATTCCGTTCCTCAAAGTCACAATGTAACGGCAGGGATCCCTGGCTTCATGGGCGCGGCACAGTCAATCCCTCACAATGTGGGCCACCTGCTCAATCGAGCCCGACGCGGTGCAATAAATCCCGGAATCGGGCCTCCGAGCGAATCGAATCAAACACCGGATCAACGGCCAGGTATGACATCCAGACAGCACGATCACGATAGGCAGTCTCAAGCCAATTGTACGTCTGTTCCTTATCATTCAGAGCGGCGTAGATTTGTGCTATGCCGTAGGGCGAAACATAGCGCTTGGTGGAAATGTTTCGCAGCTCACGAATGACGCGAATGGCTTCCTTTTTTTCTCCGGCCAGAGCTAGACTCACTCCGACCTGGGCCGTGTAAAGTGGGCTACCTCCAGACAGGCTGGCGGCTTTCTGCAACTCATCGAGACCTTCCTTGAGTTTCCTCTGTTGTACGTAGCTTTCGCCTAGGATGAGATGGGCGGCTGCAAAGTTCGGATCTAAGTCGACCGTGTTCCGGCTTTGCTCCATTGCGCCGTCATATCTGCGCGCGAGGTAGTAGCGTAAACTGACCCAAGTCCCGATCATGAGATTTAGCGGATCGAGTTCGAGTGCTCGTTTGGCTTCAGCCTGAGCTTCATCGTGCCTCCCCTGGATCGACAGATAATCGCCGTACCAGTGATGCGCATTGGCGTATTGCGGGTTCAACTCCAATGCGCGTTTGAACTCAGCCTCTGCTCCAGCCCAATCCCACTTGTGATCGAGCACCAGAGCGAGCGACGCGTGAGCCTCAGCCGATTGCGGATCGATTTCAACCGCCTTTTGCGCCGCCGCGTACGCCTTCGGAAGCACTTCCGCCGGGGACATAAACCCGTGCCAGGCGAGTCCACTGTTGCAATCGGCTAATCCCGAGTAGGCGGCGCCGTAGCCGGGATCTCTGCTTATTGCTTGTTCGAAATAAAGCGCCGCTTTTGGCATGCTGTCGGCTGTCCGCTTGTTCCAGTAATAGCGGCCTTTCAGGTAGGCTTCGTATGCTTCGGGGTCTACCGTGCGCGCGGAGGTAAGCCGCGCGCGTTCCTCCCCGGTGATCGTGACCTCGACTTTTCGCGCGATGGATTGCGCTACGTCGCTCTGCAGGCTGAGCACGTCGCGCAACTCGCGATCATATGCCTGCGACCAGAAGTGTTCATCGGTTGCGGCGCGAATCAACTGCGCGTTAACGCGGATGCGGTCGCCCTCTCGTATGACCGAACCCTCCACGATCGCGTCCACCCCAAGCGTTCCGGCAATCTCGGGTACTGAGAGGCGTGTGTCCTTGAAGCGGGTTATGGAGGTGCGGGAGATGACGCGCAGATTGTGGATTCCAGAGAGGCGGCTGATGAGCGCCTCAGTCATTCCGTCGGCGAGGTATTCCTGCGTTGGATCGCCTGAGAGGTTTTTGAGCGGCAGAACTGCGAGCGACCGGATAGGCGTTTGCTTTGCACCTTTGGTACTGCCGCGGTAGAACAGCAAAGCGACTGAGACGACGGCCAGCGCGGCTATTCCTGCGAGCAAAACCCTGCGACGCCTTGAGAGGACATTCTCGTGATTCGTCGCGGCGCCAGAGTTAGGAGCAACTACATTCGTTTTCGCCGGGGCGCTTCCTTTCGGCTCTTCTACCGGCGAAGGGAGCACGGCTGTCGCAACGTCGGCCAGCCGCCCTACGAAACGGTAGCCGTGCCTGGGAATGGTTTCGATATAGCGAGGTTTCTCCGCAGAATCTCCCAGCGCATCGCGGATCTTTCTGACAGCCGTATTCAGTCCGTCATCAAAATCCACGAACGTATCCGCCGGCCACAGCGTTTGCTTCAGTTCGTCCCGAGTAACAATTTCGCCCCGCCGCTCCAGCAGTACTCGGAACACTTGAAACGGCTGGTCTTGGAGCCGAGTCCGTTTGCCATGCACCCATAGCTCGGCGGATCGGAGGTCGATCTCAAATTCATCGAAACGCAGACGGCGGGAAGGTTGAACATTGGCAGCCACGTGTGACCCCGTTGGTAGGCAGCACTATAAGACTAAGCGCGGATCACCGCAATTCCGTTTCCCGATTTATCCAAGCGCTAAATTATTTCTCTAACTTGTTCTCTGGAATCGGTTTATCTGTCCGGCAATTGTCCAGTAATAATCTAGCCGCAGTCCATTGACTCTTCGGTCCCTCCATCCGAAAGTCGCCCTACCCCCAAAAGGAGGGACCCTCATGAAAAGACTTTCTCGAATTACCGCAGTTTGCATGCTGTTGCTCATCGGCATCGCAGCGACGCCAAGCCCATCCGCGGCAGCGCCCGACCCGGTGTTGGAATGGATCAACATAATGAACAACACGGTGCTTGCAGGTGGTACACCGCCGTTTTTCACATCCCGCGTAGCTGCGATGGTATCCGCCTCAGTTTTCGATGCCGCCAACGGCATTGATCCGCGCTATCGGCCGATCCATGTTCCGCCGAACGCGCCAGACGGTGCTTCGCCACGGGCGGCGGCCATTGAAGCCGCGTATGTAATCCTGGCTGACGCATACCCGACGCAGGTCCACTCGCTCACTATGCAGGTTCAGGCGTCGCTGGCGGCGCTTGCTCCCACCGAAAGTGCGCAATCCATATCAGACGGCGCCGCTTGGGGGCAAACGGTCGCCAATGCCATCTGGGCCTGGAGACAAACGGACGGTTTCGCGCCGCCTCCTGCCGCCTTTGAGGGTGTGCTCGCCATGGTTGGAACTCCCGCAGCCGAAGGCTACTGGCGCCCCACTCCTCCGCTCAACGCACCTGGAGCCGGGACTCAGCTAGCGACGATGACTCCCTGGATTCTCGTGCGCGCCTCCCAGTTCCGTCTGCCACCTCCTTACGCCCTGAACAGCGCGCAGTACGCCGCAGACCTGAATGAAACGAAAACCATGGGCGCATTTTCCGGTTCTCCGCGGACTGCCGATCAGTCCGAACTCGCACTTTTTTGGCAAAGCAATACGCCACTAACCTGGAACCGGGTCGCCGCTCAGATTTCCGCGGAGCGCGGTCTCTCATTCCACGAGAATGTCCACCTCTTTGCCTTGTTGAATGTCACCATGGCCGACGCCGTCATCGCCTGCTGGGATTCCAAATACCGCTTCAGCTTCTGGCGGCCGATTACCGCGATCCGCGAAGGCCTCACCCCAGCAGATGCCGACCCCACATGGGAGCCTTGGCTCGACTTCTTTCCACCCGGCACTCCTGCCTTTCCGGAGTATCCCTCAGCCCACGCTTCAATTAGCGGCTCCGCGGCGTTCGTCTTTGCCTCCATTTTCGGAGACAAAACGTCCTTCACAGTCACCTCCGAATCGCGTCCCGGCACGCGATCGTTCTCGAGTTTCTCCAGCGCCGTTTCTGAAATCGCTGACGCTCGCGTCTTCGGCGGCATCCATTTCCGCACTTCCTGCGACCTCGGTAACACGCTGGGCAGGAACGTGGCGAATTTCGTCGCGAGGCACGCCATACGCCCGCTAGGTGACGATCAAAACGATCAGTAGGTCTGGATTTAGAGGCTTCGCTACTCCAGACATGGGCGCTCGGCTACCCCGAGTCACGGGCAGCTCGGAAGTAATCCACATGCCTGGTTAGCGTTAATCAGGGCTTGGGTCTAAACGCCTTGCAAGTCGCCATGCAGCCCGGCCAAAAACAATGAACAGTGCTAGGCCAGCGAAGAGTGAAAACAAAGGGTATGAAGATGCAAGAAGAAAAACCTTCCCAAGAAGTGGGGAAGCCGGAACATCATTCCCTAGCCCCAGAACGAACGCGGCGGTGAGAAAGGCAATTGCTAACAATACCGCAAGGGATGCGATGCACAGAGGCACAACCCCGAGTACTTTGATGAAATTCAAATAGGAACTCCTCCCCGGTGTGCCACATCTCTGGTACCCGCGTTAATAACGAGTTATGTAAATTTGCGCTAGGGTTACAGAGACGACCGTTGCCCACAAGCCGATGGTATCGTCACGACTGGAGATGACCAAGCTAACTTGCATGATTGTTCTCTTTCTCAGTTAGGCCACGCTTGCGTTCACCTGTTTGGAACGTGTGGGGTATTTCGCTTAAAGCGAATTGGATTTCGATGGCAAACTGGGGAGCAGTACGTACTTGAGAGAAGGCTGGGGCATCGCTAACCTGGCGATGCCCTCGGCCTATTACTGCGGCCAACTCCTGCTAAGTCCCGATTTAGTCGGCAAAACCGGACACGTCCCGTACCATTACTTCACTTTCCCGGTTACCGCGTTAATCGGGACCTTGGGACAAATCAGCGCTGTTCGTCACTGCTTGTGCTGGTTGCTATTGCCTCCGACGAAGATTCGGGGATTGTCGAGCGCGGCGGTGGGGTCGCCGAATGTGAAAGCGCCCATCGCCGATTTTGCGTAAGGCACAATCAAACCCTGAGACTTCCCGCCTGTTTCTTCTAACGTAATCCAGATTGCATCCTTCCAATCCCCGCTTTTGAGCCGAGTATCCAGTGCTATGCCAGCAGCGCGACAAGTACCTTCCGCTGCCATTTCTTTTAGACCAGACTCAAGTATTTGCAAAGTGACATCCGTGCCAGGCCGCTCTTCTTCTGTCTTCGCGCCCACATGAGCCAGTTCTCCCTCTTGGGTAACAATCGCGCCAATCGGTAGAAATTCGCCTTGAGTCTGCAAAAGCCGTTTCGCCATGTAGAGCAGTGCATCGAAGAGAATCTGAAAATCTGGATGCTCTAGGTTCATCGCGAACCTCGCTAGGGGGTTTGCCGGCGACTGGACCTCGACATTTTATGCCCTCCTTTGCACTGACAAGGCTTAGAACTCCACCATTTACAGACCATCCGACCACTTCCGAAGAGTCCTGTGCGCTCATGACCGGCCCACCCACGCCATAGACTGAGTCGCCGCCCACTTGCGTCGTCGTCCACCAGTTTGACGGTGTCCCTTCCGAGGCACCTTCCTCGGGCACTCCCGTCTGCATCACTTCCATAAAACCTGCCATGGCACGCAAATTGGTCGTAACTGGAATTGCTTTGCCCTGCGAATAGACTTTCTCAACTTGAATAGAGATCCTTGGGCCTGAAGCGCTTCCGACTGGCGTGACTTCAACAATGCGCCCTTCAACTTTGCTACCTGCGCGTATGTTTGAACCGTCGGGCAAGGGAACGTCCTGGGCAATTCTCCCCACAACCATTTGCCCCGCCTTGCTTTTTTCTGAAGAAATGTTTGTTCGCAATCTAACAGGGAGTATTGTTCCTGACGGAATCACATCTTGCTCAGGGAGAGGAAGTGCCTGCGAACTCAAAACGTCGTTCGAGGGTTGATTCGGTTGAGAGAGAAGTTCGATGAACTGCAGGAATGGAGGAAATCTGTGCCTGACTGCTCGCTGCTCCAAATAAAAAGCATGCAAAGGCAGTGACGTGGCCCCTGATCATTCGGGGCAAGCCTGTCCCCAACGGGCGAATATTCTCCAACATAAATTGCTCCTTTCAAACCATGAGTTTTTCCCCTTTTCGGACGACCAACGATCTGCTGATTTGTCCCTTTGCGCCTTGAGAGGCAAGTGAGTGGCAAGGGACTTCCCGGCAGGATGCACGGCTTTTGCGTTCCGCGGGCAGATAGGCCCCGCGGATCCTTGCGGTCAGAATTCGCCTGGAGCGATGGAGTCGGGTCTTCACCGCACCGCAAGTAATGCCCAGTTTCCGGGCGGTTTCCTTTTCACCCAGGTCTTCCAGATGAAAGCAATTGAACGCAACTCGAATTCCGGCCGGCAGTTCCCGGGATGTCTCGCGCAAAATGTCAGAGCGTTCGTTCTGAATACAGAGTTCTTCGGGGGAGGGCCGCAGTTCAACACACTTGGTGTCCGCAAAACTCGGCCTTTCTTCTGGAGTCACCAGTTCCACGAAAGGACGATCCTGTTTAGTTGCCTTACGGTAATGCATTCGAGAGCTATTTCTGACGATGCTGTGCAACCAGGTTGAGAAGGCAGACCGTCCCTGGAATTGGTGGAGATTGCGAAAGGCGAGGAGGAGGCCATCCTGCAAGGCATCCTCCGAATCCTGTTGGTTTCGCAGCATTTTTTGGGCGGCCTTTTTGAGCTTAGGAAGGCAGGCGGCGAAGAGATCGTTCAATTCTGTCTCAGACAGTTGCGAGGGAAGAAGCCTATTGGGCAATTCGTGGTGAAAAAGTTCGTCCTCGCTAATGTGACCCAAGATGCCCTCCGTAGTTGTTGGCAATAGACCAATCCAACTCGAGGAAGACATGAGCAAAGAGCGTTCCAATCCGAAATTGGCATTGCGAGAACATAGTGATTACACAGGCAGGCAAGCGTCCACGAGCGCCGGAACTTCACTGCCTTCATCCAACAACGGGCAGTTTCAATAGATCCGAAGCGGGGTGTAGCAGACTCAAGGGGCAGTATTCACCGGTCACATTTGTGGAGTGAGTGCCTCGAAGAGGCGCATTTTCGTTCGCTTTCTGCACGTGGAGTGTTCGCTTTCTTTACAATTCAATCTATTCAGGACACAGGAGAATGAACACCCAACAGATTCATCTAAAGAACTAGAAGGGTTTATTGGCTCGGGTGGGTCGCTGGTTTTTGGTAGGGCGCTTGCTTGGTCTGTATTTTGTGGCATGACTGCCAGCGATGGCCGTTACGATCCGTGTTCTTCGCTTCTGTTTGTTTTTTTCCTGCCGCGGTTTGCTGCGCGGCTGTGTTCACGTGGTGAACTCAGATTCTGGCTGCAGTCTCGCCGTACATAGAGTGAGGACATGGTCTTCGTTTCGGGCTGGACACGGGAATTACTGCGAGATCGCGAAGGCGGACTCCGCGGAATTCTGTTAGACAATGGTCTGGAAATTCAGTTTCCGGCTGCTCTGGGACACCGCGCCGCTGAGGTCATCAACGAAGGCTGCCTGGTGCAGGTCGAGGGAAGGCTGGAGCGTGAGGAGTTTGCCTTAGGTTACGTGCTGCAAGCTATGGCTATTAAGAATCTGGATTCGAAAGAGAGTGCGACTTTGCCAGCCCCCAAAGAGGAAGGCAAACCAGGGATGCAGTTGACTACCCCCATTGCGACTGCATCCTTGGCTCCCGCTGATTCAGGGAGTTGGGAGGAGGAAGCCAACCTTGCCCAAGGCGAGGCCTTCGTTTGCACCACCACGAAGCAGGCCCCGAAAGAAGAGGATTCCAAAACTCTGGCGCCAGGCTCCTTCTTCCACCGTTTACTTCAAGAAAATGACGGCCAAGGACCAGAACTCGCGCGAAACGAATCGGCTCGAAGCATCGGATTTGCCTACGACAGCCTGCACCGGATTCAAGCGATCCTGGCGTACCTCCACATTATGAAGCACGGGGTTCCCGGAATCGGGCAGTTCTTGGATGAGGCCAAGCACACGTACGAACAGGCCCTGGCGCGTTTCGCAGATGGCGATTTTACGGGTGCAAAAGAATTCGCAGAGGCATCGGGAAGCCTTTCGCGAGTAGTGGAAATCGTGATGGCCCGAACCCTTCGCTCGGACGACACTCTACCCTCCCTAGTGCCTCCCCCTCCCCACCACATGGGTGCCTCGCCGGAACCGCAGCACGTTGAAGAAGACCTGACTCAAGCAGAAGCGGTTCTTTCAAGGATTCATTGGGTATTGGAGAATGGAACCCTTCCCTCCGATGAACGCGCGCAGGTTCGCAGAATTGCTTCTTGGGGAGATACCTTTTACAAACAGGCGCAGCGGACATATAGAGACGCGGTCTTGCAAGATGCGGCGGAGTTTGCTCAAGCGGCGCTTGCAGGCGCTTATTCCGCAGAACACGTTTGCCGAAAGTGGTATGTGAGCCATCCCTAGCAACCACAACGATGCCAAGGCGGGAACCGAGTCAAATCGTGGAGACGATGGACACCGGAACCGAGGAAGCTCCGGTGCTCCTGGAAAATTGCTATTATGCGGTATTCAGGGACGGGGAGAGAGGTGGATCTCTGCCTTCGCCGTTTTCGCTTTCACGGTTGAGCTTTCGCTGGCAGGTGAGCTTACTTGGCACGCTGGTGGTGATTCTATCTCTGGCGGTGTTGTTCGCGATTGTTGCAACCTTGCGGTATACCAAATCCGCGGTCCTAAGCAGCGAGAAAAAACGGCTGGCAGAAACGGCGCGCAGCCTGGCGCGGGAATATGAGAACCGTGCGGATACCGCACGACGCAACGGTCAACAGTCTCCCCTGGACATTCCAAACGCGGGCACCTCTCAAGAAGTGCTCGCGCTGATGAGCCGACTGGTCACCCAGAACCAGGAAGGCGTGGGCGGCGGCTTTTATTCCTCAACGGCAGACAAACTCATTGGCAACTTCTACCCAATCGCGGAAGCTTCTCCGGACACTGCGGAAAACCGGGACATTCCCAACGTAGAACGTCAGGCGGTGCTGGAGATCGCTCGAGGCACCGCGAGCGTCCATCAAAGTTCCGAACGGGTTATCGCCAATCCAACGGGTCTCTTCCTAATCAGCGCCATCCCGATCCGAGAAGGATATTCCACAGTTGGAAGCGCGTGGGCTGTCAAACGCATTGCCGACCTTCCTGGAGCGAACCGCTTTCGGGCCTACTTAATTACGGTGGGCCTGGCTTTCTCAGCCCTTGCGAGCGTCCTGTTGACTCTGCTGGTGATCCGAAATCTTCAGGGAGGAGTGCGCAAAATCGAGAATGGACTGCGGGCGCTGGAAAGCAACCTGGCGTCGCGAATCGACACAGGAAATGAGCCCGAGGAGATTCAACATATTGTCCAGGCGATCAACCGGCTGGGGAAGACACTGAAAGAGAAGCTGGAGCATGAGAAGACAATTGAGTCGCAACTCCGGCACGCAGAGCGGCTAGCCAGCCTCGGACGGCTGGTGGCCGGGGTGGCACACGAAGTGCGAAATCCACTGGCCACGATTCGGTTGCGAGTGCAAATGTGTAGGCGAGACGCCGGCGATCCGAAGGTGAAGGAGTCGTGTTTTGTAGCATTGGAGGAGATTGAGCGGCTGAATGGCATTGTCAACCGGCTGCTGAGTTTTGCGAGGCCCATCAATCTCCAATTAGAACCCGTGGATCTGAAGGGCCTGGTGCGGGAACGAATACGGTCGTTCGAAGAGGTGGCGCTGCACCGTCAAGTGCAGTTGATGACCAATCTTCCGAGCAGGAGTTTTCTCGCGGTTGTCGACAAAGACCGTATGGCCCAGGTGTTCGATAACATCATCCAGAACGCCCTGGAGGCCATGGCGGAGGGTGGCGGAACGCTTTCGGTGACCTTGGCGTCTGATGCAAGGAAGGATGAATCTGGTGAAGGGGTCAGTGTGGAATTTCAAGACACGGGCAAGGGGATGGATGAAACCGTGGCAGGACACGTATTTGATCCGTTTTTCACGACGAAGCCTTCGGGAACCGGACTGGGATTGTCCATATCGCATGAGCTCATTCGCGCGCATGGAGGGGATATTAGGATCGACAGCGCGGAAGGTCGGGGCACAAACGTTAAAATTACGATTCCGAACGCTCTCACGTGAAGGAAGCGCGGACGCAGTTAAATTATAGATATGGCGAACACGATTCTCATCGTTGACGACGAAGCAAATCTGCGCAAAACACTGGCGGAGATTCTGCGGGCGCGTGGCTACGCAATTCTGGAAGCCGATGACGGAGCCACTGCGGTGGAGCTATTGCGCGAGGCGCGACCTGATCTGATTTTTAGCGACTGGAAGATGCCAAAAATGGGAGGCGAGGAGTTTCTGCAGCACCTGCACAGCCACCCTCAACTGGCAGCCGTGCCGGTGATCGTGATTACGGCATACGGCTCGAGCCACAGCGCCATCGAAGCTGTGCGGCTGGGCGCTTACGATTTCGTGACCAAGCCGTTCGACCTGGATGAGATTGTGGTAACCGCCGAAAGGGCGCTGGATCATTCGGCTTTGAATCGCGAAGTGATCCGGTTGCACTCGCAAAGCGGTCAAGGCTACGTCACGGGAGCCGGACGGCTAGTCGGGGCGAGCGGGCCGATGCTGGATGTATTCATCATGATCGGCAAGGTAGCGGAGACGGATTCGACTGTGCTGATTTGCGGGGAATCCGGGACTGGAAAAGAGCTGGTCGCGGAAGCAATTCACAATTACAGCCAGCGCAAGCACGAGCCGTTTGTGGTGGTCAACTGCGCAGCGCTGCCGGAAAATCTGCTGGAGACGGAATTGTTCGGGCACGAACGGGGGGCGTTTACCGGGGCGGTTGGGCGCAAAGTGGGCCGTTTTGAGATGGCCGAGGGCGGCACGATTTTTCTAGATGAGATAGCAGAGATTTCACCGAGTTTGCAAGCCAAGTTGTTGCGTGTATTGCAAGAACGGTCGTTTGAACGAGTGGGCGGGACGGAGACGATTGCGGGTAATTTCCGGGTTCTGGCGGCGACGAATCGAGACCTCGAAGCCTCAGTCCGCGAGAAGGTTTTTCGGGAGGATCTCTACTACCGGCTGAACGTCGTGCGGATCCAGATTCCAGCTTTGCGAGAGCGGCGCTCGGACATCGTGCCGCTGGCGGAACACTTTCTGCGTCAGTACAGTGAGAAAAATGGATTCGGGGTAGTGGGCTTTTCCGATGAAGCCGTCCTGATGCTACAAAACTATTTTTATCCCGGCAATGTCCGAGAACTGGAAAACATGGTGGAACGCGCAGTGCTCATGGCGCGCGGACGGGTTGTGATGCCCGAACACTTTCCGGCGAAACCCAGCTCGAATGGGAACGGAGATTCGCACCAATCGGAATTGGATTTGCTGGCACTTCCCTTCCACAAATCCATCGCGGAGCTGGAAAAACGGCTGATCCAGAAGGCGCTCAGGGATTCCGAAGGCAATAAGTCGGAGGCATCCGACCGGCTGCAGATCAATCGCCGGTTGCTGTACAACAAGATGGAGGAACACAAGATCGAGGAGTAACAGGAGAGATCTGTGATGAAGACAGTCCGTATGAGGCGGATTACCATCATTGGGGATGAAAACGTGAGGTACCGGATACTGAAAGAAGTTCAAGAGATGGGCGCCACGGGATACACCGACTGCCTAGTCCATGGAAAAGGAGCGAGGGGAGTTCGGCCGCGGCATGCCGAACCGGCCAACGCGAAGATTGAAGTGATCGCGACACCGGAAGTGGCCGAGCGGATTTTTCAACACATCGCGGATCACTATTTTGAAAACTACGCGATGATTGCGTTTCTGGACAATGTGGAAGTGCTTCGGGGTGAGAAGTTTGGAGTGAAGGTCCTTTAGAAAAACCAGGGCCACGAATTCGCAACGGTGGCCCAAGTAGACTCGTGAACGCTAGGCCGGAATTCCCAAATCCGAGAGAGGGTGATTCTACAGGGGCCAGTTGCCCCACGCAGTCGTCGATACACTCGAGGGGCAACAAACACCGGTGGACCGGTGTCTGACGGAGCTGGGCTTGAAACGGCGCGCCGGGCTCCACCTCCCGTTTTTCGTGCCGACGATTCTTACCATTTCTCGTATCGATCTGATCCTCACGCTGCCACGAAGATGGCGAAGATCATCACGCCGATCGCTGATGTACGTATTGTGGAACCACCACACGAGATCAAAGGTTTTTCCTATTTCATGGCGTGGCATCCTCGACTCACCGCCGAGCCCGCGCACATATGGTTTCGCGAACAATTGCGGCGGGCTGCTCGCACGATCTGACCAAACCGAACCGATCAACTCCGGGATGGTCGGCAACCCGGAAATGATCCTGAAAGTCACAAATTAAGCGGTCAAGTCCTGGTAACGCCGTAACCGGAGAGGTGGGTACTAGCCTAAGTCCCGGTGGCGTAATCGCTGGTGTGATGCCCGACCCACCTTGTGATTCGAAATGCAATGAGGCTCAGAGATAAAAATGGGCGGCACTCCTCGCTTTCTCATAATCCGATTCCAACACGAAAACTTGCCAAGACATTTTCAACTTCCGTGCGAAGGGATTGAAACTGTAAGCCGTGTCAGGATCGGCGGCGGAGTTTGCACGATTAGGAATGTTTGCATCGCACAAGGCTGCAACAATCGCATCGAATTTGGAGAGTCGTAGCCCTTCCCATAGAAGGACTGCTTTTACCGCCTCGGCCACTTCCAGACTGTCGACAAGGTCGGCAAGGCAATCCGAGCATTGTCTGAACTCTGCGCGATATTCGGCCTTGCAGATCGGGCAATACCGCATACTTGGCTTCCGTCTCTTGGCGGATTCTAGCACAGGCAAGCTGACGCGACGTGCAATTCCAAAAGATCTCGGTCAGATGACGAGCAAACCGGATGTAATCCTCAAGTCCTGATTAACGCTGCCGGTTCAGACGGTCGATGCAACACCATCTGGTATAAAGCTGTTTTTAAAGGTGGTGTTTATGAAACAAGGGAGACGGTTTGGGTTTTCGACGGAGCAGAAACTCGATGTGTGGCGTCGTTGGAAGGCAGGGCAGACCCTGCATGAGATCGGGCGCGCTTTTGGCAAGGAGCATTCGTCCATTCGTTGCCTGGTGTCGCGTTACGGTGGGATTGCTTTACCGAAGTTGGCCTGAGCTGTCGCAAGTCAAAATCGCCCATCGTCCCGCAGTGGTCGCATCGCCGACTGGTTGTTCCTTCGGGGAGTTTTTCTTCAGCGCTCACCCCTTGTGCATCCAGCTTATATCTTACGTCTCGATATCCCACCATACCGCTGCAACTCTTACATCTTGCTGCCCAGTACATTTTGTCGGCCACTTCAGCCTTCTTGGCCTGGGAAGACACGTCTGAATCGGTGGTGGTGAGTCACTGTCAATTGGTGCTGGCTCGGACTGGGCGGAAGTGGATGAGCAGGTGATGTCCGAGCCAGCTCTTGGACTATATGCCGGTCTAACGCCTATGGCTAGATGAGAATGTTATGGCACACAACGCCGTGAGGCGTGCCATGTGCGGCTTCATCCCTCGGCCTACGCAGGCTTCGTAGAAATTTCGAAAGGGTCCGCTGTTGCTCGCTGCCCAGGTGGCCGCACCCTTGAAGATATTTTTC
>Ga0210400_10001915_pt1 | contig 20021 bp, 15 predicted proteins | sample IncBWH26MmetaG_FD_155456 | JGI IMG/M metagenome (GOLD analysis project Ga0210400, IMG submission 155456) | Forest soil microbial communities from Barre Woods Harvard Forest LTER site, Petersham, Massachusetts, United States - Inc-BW-H-26-M | ecosystem: Environmental > Terrestrial > Soil >...
GCTGGTAGCGGGTATGAAAATCACAACCTATAATCAACATTGCTCGGCTCCTTTCTTCCGAGCCCTGGTCGTTTAGCGCAACCAAGTTTACTCGGTCGGGGGAGCCGACACCGTCATCCAATCAGCCTTAGTCAGGCCAGAATGAGCCGCCAAAAGAAAAAAAGAGCCGGCTCAGGGTATGAGCCGGCTCTTTTGGTCAGGTCAGGGTAGGATTACTGCGGAGACGTTGCTGTTGCGATCGGCTGAAGGACGATCGTGCCGATCGTGGTGCCGATGACTTCACCGGAGACGACGAGTTCGACTCGGCGATTCTGCTGGCGGCCTTCCGAGGTGTCGTTGGACGCGATGGGCCGCGTCTTTCCAAAACCATGCGCCGTGGTGGAAGTTTCAGGGACGCCTTGCTGGGTCAGGTAGCTGCGGACACCTTCGGCGCGCTGCTCCGAAAGTTCCTGATTGTAGAGTTCTGTTCCAACGCTGTCGGTGTTGCCTTCAACGGCGAGCCGCAGGGAAGGATACGCAAGCACGATGCCCGATATTTTGGCCAGCTTCTCGCGTGCCAGGGGCCGAAGCGTATATTTGCCGGAGTCAAACAGCACATCCGACATGTTGACGACCAGGCCGCGCGCGGTGTCACGCGTTTCCAGGATCAGGTTGAACTGTTGAAGGAGGTTGGCGCGAAGCTGTTCGCGGTCGCGGACGGCCTGTTGCAACTGCGCATCGGAGGAAGCAGCGGCAGCGCGATCCCGGTCGGAATCGGCTTCCGCAATATGTTGCTTGTGTTGCGCGTCGTTGCGGTCCCTCTCGGCATCGGCCTGTGCATCTGCTGATTGCTGAGCGGCGGCCTGCGCGTTGTTGTTTTGGCGATTTGCCTCGTTGCGCTCGTGATCAGCCTGAGCACTGGCGGCTTCGGCGTTCACGCGTTTCTGAGATTCATCGTCCGCGCGGTTGTTGGCAGCGGCTTCACGTCCTCTTCCGGCCCGTCGTTCACCTTCGGCGCGCTCTTCGTCCATGTGCTTCACGGAGATTTCCCGCGCGTCTTCTGCTGTCTGGACCACTTCGCGCGACACTGAAATCAGCGATTTCCTGTTTTCATGCCTGCTGGAGGCCATGGCATCCGCCTCATTCAACTGGCGAAGGGCCTTTTCATAGCTCTCTGCGGCGTATCGGTCGGCGCCCGCGGACTTCGCGATGCGCACGGCGTTGCGCGCTTCGTAAAATTCCAGCGGCAATCGGGCGCTAATAATCACGGGATCAAAAGTGTAGCCCGTGGGAATGTAGCCGCCGCGATCAATCAATTCATACTTGGCATCGACGAACTCGGTGCCTCCGGCCGTATCCCGGCGAACTGCGTTCTCAAGCACCACCACGTTGCTGGGGCGGCGCACGGCATAGTAAGGTTCCGCGGTTACGATCAGCGCGAAAGCTTGCAGGTCCGTGGTCACGTCCAGCTTGCTGCGGTGGTTTTCGCCCACCAATACTTCACCGATGTTTACCGGCCGGCCTTCCGGCGAAATTGCCCACAACACGTAGGTGAGATACTCGTTGCCGAAACTCGTAGGCCTGCCCAGCCCGGAGAATTCAACTTCGATTTCCAGCGCCCCGCGCTTGCTCTCGACTTTGGCCTGACCCGCTCCTCCAGGCATCAAATCCGTGCCCTGGAAATCAATCTTTGTGGCGCCACTGCGGTGTTTATAACTGACCGCCTGTGTCGTCCGGCTCACCACATTCATCCGATACTCCACCACTTGTTTGCGGGAGTCTTCCCGCACGTGCGACTCGGTCTGCGCTTGCGCAGAAACACCAAGCGCCATTACCGCCACCAAGGTGATACTCGAAAGCTTGAACATAAGTCTCCTTCTCAGATTCTCGAGATTCGAGTATCAAGCTTTCCAACTTTGAATACTGTCCTGTTGTGCACGTTTGGGAAGGAACGGGAAAAGACTTGGATTTGGCGCCCACTGCCCGGGGGGAGTCTGAGAAACGGGCACCCCGCATGCTGCCGCGTGATCACCGCGTTGCTATCAGCACCTTGCGAACAAGGTCTTCAGGCTCGGGCCGGTGGAAAGCCGCCGCGAAGCGGAAGCAACGCGATCAGTGTAAAAATTCCGAGCGTGGTTCCAAACGGTAGATCGGAGACCGACAAAATTGCCACGGCCAGTACTAGCTTGCGCGCTAACCCTTGATTGGCCAGCAGAGTCAGACCGCTCAACAGCCCCAAAATACCGCACACAAACGACAGCGCCACCATAACGGCGTAAAAAACGTGAAAATCCGCCATCAGGCTGAACGCATCCGGCACTCGGCCCAGCAACGCTCCAAACATCACCGTCGCAGTTCCCGTATACACGATAAGGCAAATCCCCAGGATCAGCCGGAATATCCCGTACAGGATCCAGCAAACACCCAATGATTGCCGGTAAGCACCCAAGTTGCCCCTTGCCGATTCCTCCAATGACATTTCTACCCCCGATTATTCGCCCTGCCGGGTTGTTCCATCGCTTGATTTGTAGCGCATTCCCCGGCCTCCGTCTGTCCAGTTTGATACGTCTGCCGGCGCAAGCCTTCCACATTCGCACACACCATGGCGGGTGGCCGCCCTCTCCCGATGAAATTAAGCGACACACGCGGCGAAGAAATCAGCGCTGCTCGATTACGCGTTGCTTGATGGCGAAGCGGAGGAGTTCGGAATTGTTGGCGAGGCTGAAGTCTTGCATGATGCGATATTTGTGAAAGGCCACGGTGCGGGTGGCGACGTTGAGGATGGCGGCGGCTTCTTTCATCGTGTGGCCTTCGGCGAGGAGTTGCAGGACTTCGCGCTGGCGCGGCGTCAGGGCGCGGCCGATTTCCGCCGAACGCGGTTCGCGTGCGGTGAATTCACCGATAATTTCCTGCAGCGCGGGTGTGATGTACTTGCGGCCATGCAGCACTTCCCGAACGGCTTTGACCAATTCCGAGCCGGCTGATTTTTTCAGGAGGAAACCCGAGGCCCAGGTGCGCAGGGTCTCGGCCGCAATCTCAGCATCCTCGTTCATGGTCAGGACGATGATTTTTATGGCTGGATTGGCGGCCTTTAATTGTTCGCTGGCGTCGAATCCGTTCAGCATGGGCATGTTCAGATCAACGAGAGCGACATCAGGCTTCAGAGCCAGGGCTTCGCGAAGCAGCGAGCGTCCGTCAGCAACTACAGCGACAACCTCGAACTCTGGTTCCAATAGCCGCTTGATGGCTTCCGCGACGAGGGTGTGGTCGTCAGCGAGCAGGACACGTGCTTTGCCCACTTGAAGAACCTCCAAATTGAACTGCCCCGGGGGAAATGGACCGAAAACTTGTCAGAAGGATACAGCAATTGGCTGGAGTTAAAAAGGTGAGATGCGGGCTTGGGAAAGCACGAAGAATGTTCGATGTGCTTACTTTCGAGCAACCCAGCGCAGCTCAGAAATTCTCCGCCCAAGAATTTCTGAAAGCCCGCCGCTCCGTCAAGAAAAAAACGGAACAAACTAGCCGACCACGCGGGCTGCTCGAAGGTAAGCACATCGAGAGGCGAAAGCACAAGAACCAGCAAAGCGACCCGAGAACCCGTGAGTTTCGCCTAAAGAACGCCGCCATAATGAGGGAATTCTGAGAGCTTGGGAACTGTCAATAGTTACAGTTCTGGTAAGATTTTCGAGTTTTTAATAAAAGTAATTTTCGGGGTTGGGTGGCGGATGGGGAGGCTAAGCGCTTTGATTTCAGGTGGTTGCCCGGTGCCGGGGAGCGCGGGCGGGCTGTGTCTCCCGGAGGTGCCCGGCGGCACGGGTCATTCCCAGTCAAAATTACTTTTATCGTAACGCTTGATGTGGAAGACCGGGTGAATCAGTCCGCAGCCGTGGCGGCCACGGCTTCCTCGGCTCGCAGCCTGGGGCGCTTGATATCCCAGGCAAGGCCAAGCGTCTTTAGCGCATAGATGCCGTACCAGTTCACGTCCACTTCATACCAGGCGTGGCCATGGCGGGCTGCCTGCGGTTCGGCATGGTGGTTGTTGTGCCAGCCTTCGCCGAACGTCAGAATGGCGACCCAGAAGCTGTTGGTGGAGGTGTCGCCCGTCTCATAGCGCTGAGAGCCCCACATGTGGGTGGCGGAGTTCACCAGCCAGGTGGCGTGCAGGCTGACTACGGTGCGCAGGAAGACTCCCCAGAAAACCCAGGGCCAGCCGCCAATCGCGTAGAAAACAATGGCAATGACAACGGAAGGCACAACGTGCCACTTGCTGATCCAGAGATGAAACTTGTCCTTGCGCAAGTCCGGCACATAAGGGAGGAGTTCGTCACGATCGCGATGCATGGCCCGGCCGGTGAGGATCCAGCCCATGTGCGACCAGATGCCGCCGTCGCGCGGCGAATGGGGATCGCCCTCTTTGTCCGTATTCTGGTGATGCATGCGGTGGGTGGCCACCCAGGAGATGGGGCCGCCTTCGATAGCCAGGGTGCCGCAGGTGGTGAGGATGTATTCCACTATTTTCGGCGTTTTGTAGCCACGATGAGTAAGCAGGCGGTGATAGCCCATGCCAATGCCCAGGCTGCCGGCCACCCACCACATGGCGAGGGCGAGAATCAGAGCTTGCCAGGTGAAAAAGAAAAAGGCTCCCAGGGCGGCGAGATGCAGGCCGATCATGACGGACGTCACGCCCCAATTGACAGGCTGATGAAAGGTACGATCGTTTTCGAAAAAAGTGCGGAGGCTCATATACAAACCCAACTCTATCACTAAGGGATTTGGATTCGCAGTACAATGAGGGACGGGTTGTGGTTCTGCACACTTGGCCGGTGGGCCGGGGAAAATAGTTGTAGCCAGAAGGGTAAATTGTGGTACTATGTAGATGCGTTTGTTGCTCTTGTAACACCTTTAGATTCGATATTTAGAGGGGCTGCGAGTTCAAACTCGCGGCCTTTTTTGCTTTACGGCTGGAGGCAGTCGAGAAGCAGCAAATAGTTTAAAACAAAGAATAGGAAACACAGTGAAAGAACAAGGAACAGTGAAGTGGTTCAATGCCAGCAAGGGATATGGCTTCATTCAGCGCCAGTCCGGGGAAGATGTATTCGTGCACTTCTCCGCGATCCAGGGAGACGGCTACAAGTCGTTGAACGAGGGTCAGGCCGTTGAGTTCGAGGTCACCAAGGGCCCCAAGGGTCTGCAGGCTGCGAACGTAACTAGCCTCTAGTCTGATAGGGCGAGCCGCGCGTCAAGCCGGTTCGCCCTTATTTTTTTGTTTGGACGAATCTCGCACCGCTTGCCCCACGCACCTCAGTTCAGAATCAGGTAGCGCCGGCTTCCTGCCGGCAAGCCGATACTACCTGAAGAGAAGCGCGGGCCGGCTGGAAGCCGGCGCCACCCCGCATGGTCGTAACACGCCTCCGCCAAGAGTGGAATTTTCTCGCCGCTTCCGATACGCTTGCGCCTCATCCGGAGCCTCCGGACGGGGTGGAGATGCAACTCACAGCCGTCGATCCCTCTCTCTATAACCACGATCTGGCACCAATTCCTCAGGAAAAACGTTCCTGGGGCACATACAACTACGCGTCGCTTTGGGTCGCGATGAGCGTTTGCATTCCCACCTACATGCTGGCATCGGGGCTAATCGCCGGTGGGATGAACTGGTATCAGGCCGTCGGCACGATTTTGCTGGGGAATCTGATTGTGCTGATCCCGATGCTGCTGAATGCCCACGCAGGGACTCGCTACGGGATTCCATTCCCGGTGTTTGTTCGGGCTTCCTTCGGCGTTCGTGGGGCGAACGTGCCGGCTGTGCTTCGCGCATTGGTGGCATGCGGCTGGTTCGGCATTCAATCGTGGATTGGCGGCCAGGCGATTTATTCCATGCTGCGCATCGTGTGGCCCGAAGCGGGGAATATCCCGGGTGCGCATTGGGTGTGCTTTTTCTTTTTCTGGGCGATCAATATGTTTGTGGTCTGGAAGGGAATCGAGACGATCAAGTTTCTTGAGGGGATTGGCGCTCCCTTCATGCTGATTGTCGGAGTTCTGCTGCTCGGATGGATTACGCGGAAAGCCGGCGGATTTGGCCCGGTGCTGCATACGGAGAGCAAGTTTCGCTCGACCGGGGAGTTCATCCGGTTTTTTATTCCCGCGTTGACGGGCATGGTGGGATTTTGGTCCACGGTGGCGCTGAACATCCCTGATTTCACGCGTTATGCCAAATCCCAGAAGGCGCAAATGGTGGGGCAGGCGCTTGGCCTACCCACGGCGATGACGCTTTATGCGTTCATCGGCGTGGCGGTGACTTCGGCGTCGGCGGTACTTTTCGGCGCGCCGATTTGGGACCCCGTCCTGCTGCTTGGGAAGTTTAATCAGCCGCTGGTTGCATTCGTTGCCCTAATTGCGCTGATGATTGCCACACTGAATACGAATGTGGCGGCGAACGTGGTTTCCCCTTCGAATGATTTTTCCAACCTGCGGCCCAGCCTGATTTCGTTTCGCACCGGCGGACTGATTACGGGTGTCATCGGCATTCTGATGATGCCCTGGAAATTGATGACCGATTTCAGTTCCTACATTTTTGGCTGGCTGGTGGGGTGTTCCGCGTTGTTGGGGCCGATCGCCGGAATCATGATTTTCGACTACTATCTGGTGCGCCGGCGACGGCTGGTGCTGGAAGACCTTTACCTGCGAGGCGGCGCGTATGAGTACAAGAGCGGCTTCAACGGCAGGGCGATGCTTGCGCTTGCTGCGGGCGTTGCAGTGGCGCTGGCGGGACTGCTGATTCCCACGGTGCGCTGGTTGTATGATTATGCCTGGTTCGTGGGCTTTATCGTTTCGGGGGGAGTGTACTACCTTTTGATGCATCGAGCCCGGCAGCACGCAAGCGAGTAACACGGCGGTAAAAGAAGATTGAAACAATGCAGCCCCGGTTTTAACCTTCCTTCATCCCGTTTCACCTGAACACAGTGTGGGTTTCATGAACCGTTGGGAGGGTGTCTTGAACGAACAGGCAAGAGTGGCCGCGGGCCAGGAGGCGCTGGCGGAGGCATTGCCACCGCTGACGCGGCACGAAGCCCTGGTGGAATCCACGCGCTGCCTGATGTGTTACGACGCGCCGTGCACGCACGCCTGCCCAACGCACATCGATATTCCGAAATTCATCAAGAAAATCAACACTGGCAATTTGTTGGGGTCTGCACGCACGATTCTGGAGTCGAATCTTTTGGGAGCAACCTGCGCGCGGGTCTGTCCGGTGCAGGAATTATGCGAAGGCGCATGCGTGCTAGGTGCGGAGCATAGACCCATTGCGATCGGCCGGCTACAGCGCTATGCGATGGACTATGCGTACGCCAGGGGCATCGATATTTTCTTAACCGTGAAAGTCAGCGGCAAGAAAATTGCCGTGGTCGGCGCGGGGCCGGCAGGACTCTCCTGTGCGGGGGAACTCGCAAAAAACGGCCACGAGGTCACGCTCTTCGAAAAACGAAATCTCGCCGGAGGGCTCTCGACATTTGGGATCATCGGCCTGCGCGAACCGGTGGTCATTTCGCTGGCCGAAGTGGAAATGATTCAACGGCTGGGAGTGCGCATTGAAACTCAGCGGGAGATTGGCAAGGATCTGTCGCTTGCTGAATTGCAGTCAAAGTTTGACGCGGTTTTCCTTAGCCTGGGGCTGGGCGCAACGCCTAATCTGGGAATTCCCGGTGAAGATCGGGTGATCGACGGGCTTGAATATATCGAACAGAGCAAATTGAACGGTCACAACCTGAAGATCGGGCGAAACGTGGTGGTGATTGGGGCGGGGAATACGGCGATTGACTGCGCCACGATTGCCAAACGATGTGGCGCGGAGCATGTCACGATGCTTTACCGGAGGACTGCCAGCGAAATGACGGCGTATCCGCACGAATACGACTTCATTAAGAACGAAGGCGTGCGGTTTGAGTTTCTGGCCCAACCTGTGCGGATCCGCGTGGAAAACGGAAGCGTCGAAGGCGTCGAATGTGTGCGGATGAGTCTGGGGCAGAAAGACGCGTCGGGCCGCCCCGCGCCGCGGGCGGTGGAAGGATCGCATTTCGTCATTGCCGCGGACCAGGTTGTGAAAGCAATTGGGCAGGAGAAGGCTTCGCTTGCCGCGCGCCTCAACTTGAAAACGCAAAAAGGCTTCATCGAGGTGGACGGGAAATTCCAGACTAGTCTGCCGGGAGTCTACGCGGGTGGAGACTGCATTCGCTGGAATGGAGCGGCCTCCACGGTGATGGCGGTTCAGGATGGAAAATTGGCGGCGCGGGCAATCCACGAAAGGTTGGTGGGGAATGGCTGATCTGAGGATAAATTTTGCGGGGATCCGTTCGCCCAATCCATTCTGGCTGGCATCGGCGCCACCTTCGAATTCCGGCATGCAAGTGCATCGCGCGTTTGAGGCGGGCTGGGGCGGCGCGGTCTGGAAGACGATCGGCGCGCCGGTGTTGAACGTATCCAACCGGTATGGCGCGTGGCACTTTGGCGGGCAAAAGATGCTTGCGATAAATAACGTTGAGCTGATTTCCGATCGGCCGCTGAAAGTGAACCTGCGTGAAATCGCGGAAGTGAAGCGGGCCTGGCCGGATCGCGCGGTGATCGTTTCGGCGATGGTGGAATCGAAACCGGAAGCCTGGCACGAGATCATCAAGAAGATTCAGGACACAGGGGCGGATGGGATTGAGCTGAATTACGGCTGCCCGCATGGAATGAGCGAGCGCGGCATGGGCAGCGCGGTCGGGCAGGTTCCGGAATACTGTGAGCAGATCACCGGCTGGGTGATGCAAGTGGCGAAAATTCCGGTGATCGTGAAGCTGACTCCCAACATTTCGAATATTGTGATGCCCGCGCGGGCGGCGGTGGCGGCCGGTGCGGATGCGTTGTCGCTGATCAATACGATCAATTCGATTATTGGAGTTGATCTGGATACGTTTGACATCGTTCCCAACATCGGCGGGAAAGGCGGGCATGGCGGATATGCCGGGCCCGCCGTGAAACCGGTTGCGTTGAACATGCTCTCGGCGCTTGGGACGGACGCCGTGGTATCCGAATCGCGGCTGCCCATTTCGGGGATGGGAGGGATTTCGACGTGGACGGATGCCGCCGAATTTTTGCTGCTTGGCGCCAGCAGTCTGCAGGTTTGCACGGCAGTGATGCATTACGGCTTTCGCATCATCGAAGATTTGTGCGACGGGCTTTCCAACTGGATGGACGAAAAGGGGTTCAAGAAAATATCCGACGTGGTTGGGAAAAGCGTTCACCGCGTCTCTGATTTCAAAGATTTTGATTTGTCGTTCAAGGCGGTGGCGAGAATCGACCAGCAGAAATGCATTCGCTGCAACCTTTGTTATGTGGCGTGCAACGATACGGCGCACCAGTGCATTGACCTGGTGACAAAGGATGGAAGCATCGTGCCGCCGGGCAGCTACGACGTGCGGTCGAATGGAAAAGAGGCGGCGATTCATACTCGCCCGAGCGTCTATGTTCGTGAAGAGGACTGCGTCGGTTGCCGCTTGTGCTTCAATGTTTGCCCGGTGGACAGTTGCATCAGCATGGTGGAAGAGCCGTCTGGCCGCCCGCCTGTGACCTGGGAAGAAATCACACAGAAGCAGCCCGAGGTGACGGAAGACTGGGAAAAGATGAAAGCGTACCGAGAAAAAATGGGTATCCACATTCACTAAGAGCGGGAGAGTATCCGATGGCTTTGCTGATCAAGAATGGGGAAATCGTCACCGTTGGGGCGCGGGAACGCGCCGACATTTTCGTGGAGGACGAGACAATCACCCGCATCGGCAGGAATCTGGAAGCGCCTGCCGGGACAGAAACCATTGATGCCAGTGGCAAGCTCGTTTTTCCGGGATTTATTGATCCGCACGTTCATATCTACTTGCCGTTCATGGCGACTTTCGCAAAGGACACCCACGAAACGGGCAGCATCGCGGCTTTAATTGGCGGGACGACGACGTACATCGAAATGTGCTGCCCGAACCGCAACGACGATGCGTTGCAGGGTTACGAGCTTTGGAAGTCGAAGGCGGAAGGGAAGAGCGCCTGCGACTATGCTTTCCACATGTCGGTCACAAAATTTGTGAAAGAGACGCCTGGCCAATTGCGCCAGGTGGTGGCGGATGGGACTTCGTCCTTCAAGATTTTTCTTTCGTACAAGAATTTCTTTGGCGTAACCGACGAAGAGATGTATCAGACCTTGCGATTGGCACGGCAATTGGGCGTTATCGTTACGGCCCACTGCGAAAACGCGGAGCTTGTTGCGCAATTGCAGCAGAAACTGCTGAGCGAGGGGAAGACTGGACCAGAATGGCATGAGCCGAGCCGGCCGGAATCGGTGGAGGCGGAAGGAACCGGGCGATTCGCGACGTTTTTGGAAAACACCAAAGCGACTGGTTACGTGGTGCATCTGTCCTGCGAGCCGGCGCTGAAGATGGCTCTGGCGGCGAAAGAGCGCGGCGTCAAACTCTACATCGAGTCGGTTATTCCACATTTCCTGCTGGACAAGACCTGCGCGGAGAAGCCTGGCGTGGAAGGCATGAAGCATGTGATGTCTCCGCCGTTGCGGGCAAAGAAAAATTTGTCCGTGCTATGGAGCGCGCTGGATCGTGGATTGATTGACACCGTTGGCACGGATCATTGCCCCTTCGACACGGAACAGAAGCTGCTGGGCAAGGATGCGTTCACCAATATTCCCAACGGGATTCCGGGAATTGAGGATCGCATAAATCTCCTCTACACCTACGGGGTGAAGCGCGCGAAGCTGGAAATCGAGCGGTTCGTGGACGCGGCGAGTACCCGCCCGGCGAAACTCTTCGGATTGTTTCCGCGCAAGGGAACCATTGCCATTGGCAGCGACGCGGATTTGGTGATTTACGATCCCGATTATCAAGGGGTGATTTCCGCGAAGACGCATCACGTTAATAACGATTACAGCGGGTTCGAAGGAATGGTGATCGAAGGACGGCCTTCTGTTGTTACTGTGCGGGGCAAGGTTCAGGTGAAGGATGGAAAATTTGTTGGTGAACGGGGCCGGGGGCGTATGTTGAAACGGGAGCCAAGCTATTTCTAAGCGAGGCGCATCATGAGCCTGATTCCCCAGCGAACTGTCGTTGAACTGAAAGAGCTTCGCGAGCTGACCGCCGACGAGAATGGCGCGCAGCGGGTGGCGTGGACCGACGTGTGGCAAAAGGCCCGCAAATGGTTCGCCACGAAACTTGTGGGGCTGCCCATCGAGCATCACTATGACGCCGCCGGAAATAATTGGGTAACCCTGCGCGGGGCGTCTGAAAAAACGCTGCTCATAGGCGGGCATCTGGATTCGGTGCCGAACGGCGGCTGGCTCGACGGCAGCTTGAACGTTCTTGCAGGGCTCGAGGTGCTCCGGCGATTCGCAACGGAATTCAAGGGCAAGCCGCCGGTGACGATTCGGCTGGTGGACTGGGCGGACGAGGAAGGCGCGCGATTCGGACGCAGCCTGCTGGGTTCCTCCGCGTTTGCCGGAACGCACAGTATCGCCGCCGACCGCGTGCGAACGGATAAAGATGGCGTAGCGATGGAGGACGCGCTGCGGCGTTGCGGCGTTCACATGGATCGGTTTCCTGAGGCGGAAAAAGAGCGCGCCCATGCCGCGGCATACATTGAATTACACATTGAACAGGGGCCCGTGCTTGAGAAATTGGGATTGCCGCTGGGCGTGGTTCTGGGCACCAAGGGAGTCGAGCGCCACTTGATTACGTTTCACGGGCAAGAGGCGCATTCGGGCGCAACGCCGATGAAGCAAAGAAAAGACGCTCTGGCCGGAGCCGCGAAGCTGGCTCTGGAAATCCGGAACATTGCCGGCAAGCATCCAGATGCGGTTTGCACAATCGGAAGCGTGAAAACATTTCCGGGAATTGTCACGGCGGTGGTAGGGCGGTGTGAAGCGACTCTCGATCAGCGCGACCTGGACACCAAAGTGCTCGCGCAAATGTACCGGGAAGCTCAAGAGGCCAGCAAACGATTTGCGAGCGAAGAAAATTGCACGGTGGAATGGTCGCGGATCTGGAGTATCGAACCGATCCCGTTTCATTCGCATCTTGTGGAACTGTGCGAACAGGCCGTGCGCGAAATCTCCGGCAGTTCTCAGCGGCTCCCCTCGGGGCCACTGCATGACGCCGCAGAGGTCTCGCGCGCGGGCATTCCAACGGTTATGATGTTTGTGCAATCGTTGCGCGGCATCAGCCACAACAAGATTGAGGACACCCGGGAAGAGCACCTGGAAATGTCCGTCGCCGGACTGGACCGATTGGCCACCAAGACGGTGGACTGGATTTTGAAGGCAAACTGATTGAGCTGGAAGGGAAATCGAGCATGGACGCCAAATCGCTGAAAGTAGTTCAAGAAAATCGCGACTACACGATGTTTTCGTGGTCGGTGCAGGGCGCGTCGAATCCGATCCACATGAAGCGCGGCCAGGGCGTCTGGTTCTGGGATGGCGATGACCAGCGCTGGCTGGATTTCAGCTCGCAACTGATTAATCTCAATGTCGGCCACCAGCATCCCAAAATGCTTGAAGCGATCAAGAAGCAGGTGGATGAGCTTTGCTTCGCGGGTCCGAGTTTCGCCACGGAGCCGCGTGGTTCGCTTGGGAAAAAACTTGCCGAAGTCACCGGTCTGGCGAAAGCTTTTTTTACCCTTGGCGGCGCGGAAGCCAATGAAAACGCGATGAAAATGGCGCGGCTCGTTACCGGGCGCGACAAGATCATCACGCGGTACCGCAGCTATCACGGGGCCACGATGGGTTCGATGACCGCTTCGGGCGATCCGCGGCGCTGGCCTGTCGAGCCGGGCATTCCGGGCATCGTTCGCGTGTTTGATCCATATTGTTATCGTTGCCCGTTCGGGCAGAAGGTGGAAACCTGCCACCGCGAATGCGTCAGCCATATTGAAGAAGTGATTCAGATGGAAGGGCCGCACACGATTGCGGCGATTATGGTGGAAGGCATCACCGGATCGAACGGCTTGCTGGTTCCTCCGGACGATTATTATCCGAAGCTTCGGGCGCTGTGCGACAAATACGGCATTTTGCTGATTGACGACGAAGTGATGGCCGGTTTCGGGCGAACGGGAAAATGGTTGGCCACGCAGCACTTCGGCATCAAGCCGGATATCGTTAGCTGCGCGAAGGGCTTGACGAGCGGCTACATGCCGCTTGGCGCGGTGATTGTCTCCGATAAAATTGCGAACTATTTCGAGACCAACATGCTCTGGGGCGGACTGACGTACAGCGGCCACCCGGTGTGCTGCGCGGCGGCTGTGGCCAATCTGCACATCTATGAGGAAGAAAAGATTTTTGAAAACGTTGAGAAGCAGGGCAGGTATCTCGCTTCACGCCTGGAAGCGATGAAGAAAAAATACGCTTGTGTGGGCGACGTTCGTTATAAGGGGCTGTTCAGCGTGCTGGAGCTTGTGAAGGATAAGGCGACGCGCGAGCCGCTGGCTCCGTTCAACGGCACCAGCCCGGAGATGGGAAAACTAGCCGCGCATTTGAAGTCCAAGCATGTGTACGCGTTCAGCCGGTTCAACATGCTTTGGGTGTGCCCGCCTCTCGTCATCAACGAAGAGGAACTGCGTCACGGACTCGACATCGTCGAGGAAGCGCTGCACCTGGTGGATGCCGCGATGAGCAAATCCAGCGTCGCGCAAACGGGCGAACCGGTCGCCGCGAGATAAGGCCGGCTTCTGCTGCAGCGTTTGCAGCCGCATTTTATTGGCGAATTGTGAACACGGGACGCAGCTCGAGCTCCGCAGCCGAATACTTGCTGTAGGCTCCTCCCTATGAGGAATTTCTTGACGCCCTCAAGCCGCTGGTTCAGGTGTCCTTCGCTTCCGTTGACGATATGCCTCGCCTTCGCAGGTGTCGCACATGCCCAGGCCCAGCAGATCAATCAGAGTTCAGTACCGTCTTCGGTGAGCCGGGCGTGCAGTGCGAATCCGGTGCTGGGTTCGAGCGGCAAAAATAAACAAGCTCACAAGCCGAAACATCCCCTGCTCCCCGAGCCTCCGCCGGCATGCATGGAGATGAAAGGCGAGGCGCTCGAAATCCAGGAAACTCTACAAGCGGTGATTCGCGATCTGAAGTGGCGCGTCCATGAAAACCACGTTTCCGAAGATTCCTGGACTTTCGTACGCACTCTGAACGTGGAGGAGCTGGAAAACTATGCGGACACCAAGGTGCTGCTAGAGCCTGTCGAATTCGAGTACGGGAAGGCTGCACTGATGGTGCGAACGGCCGATGCCGGGCAAGGATTCGTGCGTGTCCAGATTTCCGCGCGAATCCAAGGGGAAGGGAAGTCGGCCGACGCCGTTGTCAAGCAACCGGCATCATCCTGGCCCCTTCGTTCCAAGGGATCTCTGGAGCAGGAGTTGATGGCCGCGCTGCAGAGGCGCTACAAACACCTCGAGTAGTTCCAGCGCACGATGAATACTCGACCACAACTGGACCTCCGTACAGCTTTCGCCACATCCCGCCGACCTGCTATCTCTACAGGATGCGATTCGGGTGCAATCTGTCAGCAGGAAACCCGGCGCGGCCCCGGCAATTCAGAGCGACATAGCGGAGGAATGCGTGCGCAACAGCGCGCCCGGCGTGCGGAGGAAGCGCCAGGTGGTCTTTGGGCTGAAACGCTGGGCAGTGCTTTTGCTGCTCCTCACCGCGTCGTGCCTGCTGGGCGTTCCACGCGCGGCGGCGCAAATTTCTCCCGGACCGCTTTCCAAAGCGCACTCATCGCTCAGCGGCACGACACAATGCGCAACTTGCCATTCGTTTGGGGCCAGCACTCCCACCTTTAAGTGCCTCGATTGTCACAAGGAAGTGGCCCAAGCTCTTGCGGGAAACCATGAGTATCACGCGCGGCTGCAGATGCAAAATCCGAACGGGAAGGATTGCGTACGGTGTCACCTGGAACACAATGGGGAGAATTACAATCTCGTCCATTGGGAGCCTTCGCGGGAAAAATTTGATCACCGTCTGACGGGCTACAACCTGGAAGGGAAGCACGCGCCGCTGGCGTGCGAAAAGTGCCACACGCCGGCCCACATGGTCCCCGCAGACCGCGCGTTCATCAAGAATAAAAATCTCGCCAAATCCTATTTCGGACTTTCCCCCCTTTGCCAGACCTGCCACAACGATCCGCACAAAGGCCAACTCGGCAACGAGTGCACAAAGTGCCACAACGTGGAGAACTGGAAAGCAGCCAAGGATTTCGACCATTCTAAGACTCGGTATCCGCTCACCGGCTTGCATGCGAGAGTGGCCTGCGAAAAGTGCCACAAGCCGGATTCGCCGGGTGGGCCCGCTCGTTATCGCGACATGAAATTTGATACCTGCTCCGCCTGCCATATTGATCCGCACAAGGGAGAATTCAAGAAATCCTGCGATTCCTGCCATACGACCAGCGGCTGGAAAACGATGCTGCCAGGATTTGATTTCGACCATTCGAAAACGAAATATCCCCTGGCGGGCAAACACGCGCAGGTCTCCTGCGTGGCGTGCCACATTAACGGCGACTTCAAGAAACAGCTCCCATTCACGAACTGCAACGACTGTCACAAGCCGGATCCGCACAAGGGCCAATTTGAGGCCCGTCCAAGAAAGGGCGAGTGCGCGGAATGCCACAACATGGAAGGGTGGAAGCTATCCCTATTCGGAGTGAAGGAACACGACACCTCCCAATATCCATTGAAGGGCAAACACATCCAGGTGGAGTGCGCGAAGTGCCACATCCCAGCGGGCAAGGACACGATTTACAAAGTAAAGTTTGGAGCCTGCGGCGATTGCCACAAGGATACCCACGACAATCAGTTCGCCGCTGCGCCTTACAACAACAAGTGTGAAAGCTGCCACACGGTCGCGGATTTCCACCGCACTACGTTTACCGTCGTCAAGCATCGAAACACTCGTTTTGCGCTGACGGGCGCGCATTCGGCGGTTGCTTGCGTCGACTGTCACAAGCCTGGCGCAGCCGGCCGCACCGACAAGACTCTACCGTTCAAATTTGAAGACCGCACCTGCACCGCCTGCCACAAGGATCCGCATAAGGGAGAGTTCAACGATCGCATGGCGCGGAAAAGGGCGAATGGGACGCCGTTCGGATGTGAGGCTTGCCACAACACGAAGTCCTGGGCGGACATCAACGGATTTGACCACAGCAAAACGAAATTCCCGCTGCTGGGCGCGCATCGCACCGTGGTTTGCGGCGATTGTCACAAGGCCACGACAGAATATGCGTCACGATTCAAGGGCACTCCGCGGCAATGCGAGGCTTGCCACAAGGACGCACACGACAGGCAATTCACGGCCAAGGATGAGAAGACCCATTGCGGCGACTGCCACACGGCCCAGCACTGGGTTCCTTCCGCGTTCGATCACGACACGCGAACCCATCTCCCCTTGACCGGGGGACATGCAAACGTGCCTTGCGCCAAGTGCCACATCCAGACCAAGTTCGTCGGCGACAAGTTGATCGTGATTTACAAGAACACACCGAATAAATGCGTCGACTGCCACGGGAGCGACCCCAGGTACGTCAAGCCGGAAGCGTTCGATTGATAAATCGTTGCGTGGTCTAGACAATGATTACTATTCTGCGAATATGAAAATTTCTGGCAACCTTTCAAGAACTGTTTGCAACGAATAACCCAAGCCCAGCTAGGTCGAAATCACTGGTTATCAGAGGGATACTGCTGTCAGCTGTCCTACAACTGTACACCTGGACAGTGGCAAGGAACGGGCAGTCTCCCCACAATGTGTTGAGAATCCCCCAGTGTCCCCTACACGTGTTGGTGTCTCGGGGAGGGAGAGCTATACGTTCACGTTGCTCCAGTCCGCGCTCTGGGCTCTGTTGGCGATCCCCGGCTCTGCCACGCCCGTCATGTCCCACGGTGCCACACCAATTGCGCCTAGTCCGAGTTACGCTCAACAGGAAGCCAGGCGAAATCCGCACGGGCCGCTGAACATCCCTTGCGAGAACTGTCACACATCGGCGGGTTGGCGCCCGATCCGCGCGGTGCCCGAATTCGATCACAACAAGACGAAATATCCGTTGCGCGGCATGCACGAAAAAGTGCAATGCACACAATGTCACGTAAAGCCTGTTTTCACAAACGTCGGGAAAAACTGCGCCGATTGCCACGCGGACATCCATCGCCGCCAGACGGGTTCGGACTGCGCGCAATGCCACACCGTACAAGGATGGAATATCGCGGTGCAGCAGGTGCGCGATCACCAAAACAGGTTTCCGCTCTTAGGCGCTCACGCCACTGTGCAGTGCGATGAGTGCCACAAGCAGGCCGCAACGGGGATGTTCCTGGGTTTGAGCACTGCCTGCGATTCCTGTCACCTGAAAGACTGGCAAAACACCACCAATCCGGTGCATGCCAGCGCCGGGCCCGCGTTCGCATCCGGAAATTGCCAGGGCTGCCACAAATTTGACAGCTGGCTAAGCGCGACATTCAATCACAACGCCACCGGCTTTCCGTTGGTCGGCACACACGCCACAACTCCCTGTGTGCAGTGCCATGTGAACAACAATTACACGCTGAGCAGCACCGATTGCATGTCTTGCCACAGCACGGATTGGAATAGAACGCAGAGCATCAGAGGCAGCGTGCCCAATCACGTCACCGCGGGCTTCCCGTCCACGGCGGCGGCGTGCTCCACGTGCCACACCATCACCAAGTGGTCGGATGGAAGGTTCGATCACAGCGCCACGGGATTTCTGCTGACGAATGGCCACGCCAACGTGCAGTGCGCCCTGTGTCATATCAACGGCAATTACAGTTTGACCATCCAGCCGACAGATTGCGGCAATTCGCAATGCCACCTGACAACCTGGCAGCAAACCAATAACCCCGTGCACTCCACTTCCGGTGCGGCTTTTGGCGCGGCGAACTGTTCGAAGTGTCATACCACGCTCGGTTGGGATGCAGCGTCCTTCAATCACAGCGCAACCGGTTTCGCACTGGTCGGGACGCACACGTCACCCACGCCGACGCCCTGTGCCGCCTGCCACATCAGCAACAACTACACCTTATCTTCCGCAGATTGCATGGGCTGCCATCAATCGTCCTGGAACAGCACCCAGACGATTGGGGGAAACGTGCCAAACCACGTGGCCTCGAATTTCCCCACCAGCGCGTCGGCCTGCTCTTCGTGCCACACGATCACGGTCTGGGCGGATGGCAAGTTTGATCACACTACAACGGGATTCCCGCTGACCAACTCGCACCAACTGGCGCCGGCCGGCAAAGTCACCGGCTGCACGCAGTGCCACATAGGCGGCAGCTACACGCTGACCACCCAGCCAACGGATTGCGGCAACTCCAACTGCCACCTGAGCACCTGGCAGGGCACTAACAATCCTGTGCACTCCACGGCGGGTGCGCCATTCGCGGCGGCGAACTGTTCCACTTGCCACAATACGATTTCCTGGACCACCGCGACGTTTAACCATAGCTCGACCGGTTGGCCGCTTACCGGTTTTCATTTGACTACGCCTTGCACGTCCTGCCATGTCAACAACAACTACACGTTCACCGCGGCGAACACCGATTGTTACGGTTGCCACCAGGACAAGTACAACGGGACGGCTACGATGGGCGGCACGGTTCCCAACCACGTCGCAGCCGGTTTCCCGACGTCACAATGCTCCAGTTGCCATACCACGACGAATTGGACTTCCACCTGGAGCCACAATTCCACCGGCTTTCCGCTGCAGAACCTGCATCAATTCGCGCCGGCAGGAAAGATTTCGGCGTGCACGGATTGTCACACCGGCAACAATTTTAATTTGCAAGTTGCGCCGACGGCCTGTGGCACAGCCGGCTGCCATCTTACTACCTGGCAGCAAACCACCACGCCCGTGCACTCCACGGCCGGAGGGGCTTTCGCCCTTGCGAATTGCTCGACCTGCCACACGACCGCGGGTTGGGGCTCGGCGAATTTTGATCACACCACGACCGGCTGGCCGCTCACTGGCTATCACTTGACGACGCCTTGCGCGTCCTGCCATGTCAACAACAACTACACCTTCACCAGCGCGAATACGAGTTGCTACGGCTGCCATTTGGATAAGTGGAACAGCACGCAAACGATGGGCGGCATAGTTCCAAATCACGTCGCGGCAAATTTTCCCAGTTCGCTTTGCTCCACTTGCCATAACACCACGGCGTGGTATCCGGGAACATTTGATCACGCCACCACGGGTTGGGCGCTCACCGGCGCGCACCAGATGCCGCCCGCCGCGGGATCCAAGATTACGGGCTGCACGGATTGCCACGTCAGCAACTATTACAGCCTGACCTCGGCGAACACAGCCTGTTATGGATGCCACCAGGCCGCATGGCTCAGCACGCAAACGCTTGGCGGCGCGGTGCCGAACCACATCGCGGCAGGCTACCCGCAGACGTGCGACACCTGCCACACGACCACCAGTTGGCTGGGCGCCACATTCAACCACACCTATTTCTCGATCCCGCACCACGGCTCGGTCTGCAACGACTGCCATCAGGTTTCAGCGAACTACGCCAGCTTTAGCTGCATCAATTGCCATACGAAGACGGCGCACCAGCAGACACAGACGAACAGCATCCACCAAGGGATCGGCGGTTACAGCTACGGCCCCACCACCTGCTACGCCTGCCACAAAAACGGTGGAGGCTAACATGCGTCCTAATTTCGTTTTTGATCTCGCATGGTTTTCTTTGGCCGGCCTTCTGCTGACCACTTTTTCCACCGGCCTGTTCGCCCAGACTACTGCCCCCGGCGAGAAGCCATCTGTTTATCGAGTGAAGTACATTGCCGACGCTTCGGTCTATGTGGACGCCGGGCGCAATGCCGGACTGCAGGAAGGCATGAAGCTCTACGTGATCGAGCCGCCGCCGGATAACGCGATCACTGACGGAGTTCGCTTCCGCGGCTATCCGCACGTGGCTGAGTTGAATGTTGTCTCCGTTGCGGACGCGTCTTCCGTTTGCGATGT
>Ga0210400_10001916_pt1 | contig 19994 bp, 19 predicted proteins | sample IncBWH26MmetaG_FD_155456 | JGI IMG/M metagenome (GOLD analysis project Ga0210400, IMG submission 155456) | Forest soil microbial communities from Barre Woods Harvard Forest LTER site, Petersham, Massachusetts, United States - Inc-BW-H-26-M | ecosystem: Environmental > Terrestrial > Soil >...
GACCGCGACATAAACGCCTGGAACAGGCGCTGGAGGGGCTTTACGACCTGGCCATTGGGGGAACCGCGGTTGGTACGGGTCTGAACACTCATCCCGAGTTTGCAGAGCGCGCCGCGAAAAAGATTGCCGAACTCACCGGTCTTCCCTTCCGTTCGCATGGAAACAAATTTGCCGCGCTGTCGGCGCACGACGAGATTGTCTTCGCGCAGGGCGCGATGGAAACGCTGGCCGCTTCGCTGATGAAAATTTCCAATGACATCCGCTGGCTGGCTTCCGGGCCGCGCTGTGGATTAGGGGAGATTTCCATTCCGGAGAACGAGCCGGGATCGTCGATCATGCCGGGCAAGGTCAATCCCACGCAGTGCGAAGCCATGACCATGGTCTGCGTACAGGTTCACGGCGCAACGGCCGCGGTGGGATTCGCGGGCTCCCAAGGCAACTTCGAACTCAACGTATACAAGCCGGTGATGATTTACAACTTTCTGCACTCGGTCACGCTGATCGCCGACGCCTGCCACGGCTACGTTGAGTACATGATTAAGGGCATCGAGGTCGACCGCGCAAAGGTGGACTGGTACGTGAAGAACTCGCTCATGCTGGTGACAGCACTTGCTCCGAAGGTGGGATACGACAAGGCGGCGCAGATTGCCCACACCGCCCACGTGGAGCATAGTAGCTTGCGTGAGGCGGCGTTGAAGCTGGGATACCTTACGGGCGAGGAGTTTGATGAACTGGTGCGGCCCGAGAAGATGACGCGACCTTAGCCCTTCTGGCAGGCCGGCCGTTTTCTTGTCCCTAGTCTTCTTCGTGCACGACCGTGGAAGAGCGGCGCTTCAGGCCGCGTAAAGCACCCCACGACTACGCGGGCTTCAGCCCCGAGGGACGTAACCCTGTCCCTTCGGGGAAAGCCGGAGTGGAAAACCCGGAAATACCACAAGAGATGATATTAGGAGAGGTTGGGCCAGCCTCCACGGAGCGCTTCCGGCTGCTAATCCAAAAATGCATGGAACCGAGGAGCTTTTGCCAGGTTTGAATATATTAACTCTCCGTCATCCGGACCCAGTCTCAGTTTGTCTCCTGCTTCCTGTTTCAGAAACGCTTTGGTGATCAGGTGCGTGCGCTTAATTAGCTGCCCACTTGCGACAAGATTGAAGCCGGACAAGAGGGCGGTGCCCAATGCCATTGTCAACTGAGGGTAGCCACTTTTTGCGTCTTCCTTTATCTCCTCTTGCGTGAGGGCGAGCTGGAACGTCTCGCCGAGCGCCTTGACGAAATCGTGGACGGTTTCGTCGGTCGCCTTCTCCACCTTTCCAAACTTCTCGACGATTTTGTTCTTCGCTGTCTTTACTCGAGCCCCTTCCTTTGGGTCCCCAGCCCCCTGCCTCTTTCTCGTTATGGATTCGTTGGCATTGTAGGCTTCGAGATATTGTCGCGCCCCTAATTGAATTGCCTGCTGGAGGTCGAGATCATCTTTGGCTTCTTGGATGGTGCGGCTGTAATTCGCTGCGACCTCCTCGATCTTGTTATCCTCTAATAACGCGTTGGTGTCGTCTATGGTCATGACCAATAAGGCCGCCGCGTCTTTTAGGTTGTCGGCCTTCATCAACTGATCTCGGACTTCCTGTGTCTTGATCGTCCAGGCAATGACGTGATCTTCCTGCTTGCTGCCGAACTGGGTCGGCGGCCGTTCGCCAAACCGGACAGCGGTGACTTTCCTGTCATTGCCCATCCCAGACCTTCCCACGGATACTTCGACCGCAAACTCGCGCTGGACGACCTTTGTGTCCCCCTGCAATCGAATCACCGGAGCGGTTTCGATTGCGATGACATGGTCCGCCGTTACATTCGTGGCCGGCGCAGCTTTGGCGGGTATGATTTGAGGGCCCAGATCCGCGCTCCGTTTTTTCAATAAGCGGTTCGTCGCGCGATTGCCCAGCGTGCGTTGCAGCATCAGAAGGCCGGTAGCCGATGGCGACTCTTGCCGTTGTGCGGTCCCTTCCAAGAGGCGACGCAATTCTCGTTGCTGCGTCATGGTGCTGGTGCGTGGACTCTGGCTCAAGGACGAGTGAACAGAATCCGGACCGGCCTCGCGGGATAACCTTTCCATAGTGGCAGATCGCGTGAGAGAGACGACTCGTGTCGAAGCCGTAGGAGATTGCTCCCAACTCCGAGTTTTCTGCCTGTAGCCAGGCATGTTTATTCTCCGGACGGGATAATTTCTGCTAGAGCATCATACACCCGTGCTTCCAAGGCGAGGACAACGCGGGGAAACAAGCCGGGGGACAAGTTGGGGAATTCCCTTCCGTTCCCTTCCCAGTTTTCTTGTCCCCAGTTTTCTTCGTGCACGACCGTGGAAGAGCGGCGCTGCGGCGCCGCGTAAAGCACCCACAATCAAGCAGGCTTCAACCTCGAAGACAGCGCGGCCTGCACGCGATCGGGCGTGAAGGGCACTTCGCGAAGTCTCACGCCGCTGGCATCGAAAACCGCGTTGCCGATCGCTGCGGCCACCAGTGTGATCGCCGTTTCTCCCGCGCCGGTTGCATCCACTTCTGGGCGGTTGATGAGAACGCTCTCGATGACCGGCACCTGGATTCCCAGTGGTAGCGTCTTGTAACTCTGCCAATCAATTGAGGTCACCTTACGTTCGTCCCACGTGATCTCTTCTCCGAGAGCACGGCTCGTCCCCTGCAATATTCCTCCCTCAATTTGGTTACGCAAGCCCTCGGGATTGGAGATCGGACCACAATCGTGCGCGATGACAAACCTCATGGGCCGTACTGTGCCGCTGGCCTGATCCACTTCCACTTCGGCGATGAGAGCGGCGTATCCGTTATCGCCTTCGTAAGCAACGCAGGCGATGCCGCTTCCAGTCACAATGCCGCTGCGGGCAACACCGGGTCCCGGTGACGGACGGGCATCCCAGTTCGCCGCCTTGGCAGCGGCCTTCACCACGTCGATCATGCGAGGCTCCCGCAAATGCTGCAACCGGTAGGCAACCGGGTCCGCCTTTGCATACGCACAGATCTCGTCCATAAAGCATTCGTGCGCAAATGTGTTCTGCAACCGCAACGGCGATCGCAGCGGTCCGGTAAAGAAAGGCGACTTCACCATGTGCATGAGCACTCGTTCACTGCGGATCGAACCGGCTCCAGCACATTTGCCGTTGATGCATCCCGCCACATACGAGGGAACGGCGTTGCTCCCATTGCTTAGTTCCCCGGCGGGCTCGGTTGCGGCTCGCGGAATAATCGCTTCGGGCTCAAACCCGGCCAGCATACCGGTGATTACATTGCCGGGCTTGTCGTAACCCGGTCGGCCGCCGAGCGAAGCCGCCCACGTTTCGCAATCCCAAACCTCAATCGCACCGCTTGCCTTGAGTCCAGCCTGCTGCTCGATCACGCACGCCGACCCATAGTTTTCGGAAGTGAATTCGTCTTGCCGCGTGAGTTGCACCCGAACCGGCTTGCGCACAGCCTGCGATAACAGCGCCGCATCGTAGGAAACCGTGTCAGCAGCGTTTAATCCGTAGCAGCCTGCGCCACGAACGAAGATCACCCGGACGCCCTCGAGCGGCAAGCCCGTGAGCGCCGCTATGCCGTGCTGGGTGGGATAGACAGACTGAGTCGCCGACCAGATGGTGGCGCGATCCGCTTGCACATCGGCCACTGCACACGATGAGCCAATCGAACCGTGCGCCTGATACGGATGCAAATACGTTGCCTTCAAAACTCGCGCAGCCGACCGTAGTTTGTGATCCACGTCTTTGGAATTGACCAGCATTACATCCCGGGACGGTTCCTTCCGCATGGCGTCGTAGAAACTTTTTTGCGGAGGCAGTCCCGGACCCGGTTTCCATGTGACCTTCAGGTCCTTCGCGGCTTGAGCGGCCTGCCATTGCTTCTCCGCCACCACCCCCACGAAGTTATTTCGCACCACCACCTTGATCAGCCCGCGAACGTGCCGCACCGATTCCTCATCCACCCGAACAACCGTGGCTCCGCTCTCCGGAGGCCGAACCACCCGGCCATGAACCATTCCCGGCACATGCACATTGTGCACAAATTCGAAAGTGCCGGTCATTAGAGCAACTGCATCCCACGACGGAACAGATTTGCCCAGAACTCTCCATTCACCCGGGGACCGGCGCTTCGCTGCGGCATTTACCGGAATATCGAAATGCTTGCCTCCAATCAGCTCGCCATAGCTCACATGGCCTCCGCCTTTCGCGCTGACGACCCCATTCTCGATCATGAGTTGATCGGCTGGCACGCCTAACTTCCCCGCCGCCATTCCAACCAGAGTCTCACGTGCGGTTGCCGCAGCCTGTGCCAGATTCTGGGTATTGAAATTGGTCGGCGTGGATTGACTTCCCGAGGTCGTTCCCTGATCCGGGGTCACGGCGGTATCGCACTGAATCAGCTTTACGTTATTAAGAGACACGCACAGTTCTTCCGCTACGAGCTGTGTCTGCACGGTGTACATGCCTTGCCCGAAGTCGCATTTTCCCGTGTATGCAGTTACCGTGCCATCGGCTCCGACCGCCAGCCAGGAGTCCAGTTTCTCCGGATCGATATGGGACTGGTGCGTGTCGAAAGGCCCTTGCGCCCTGGCCAATGGCTCCATGAACGACCCCGCGCTGAGGCACACTACCAACGCGCCCGAAGTCTGGAGAAAATCGCGGCGTGAAATTTCCTTTCTCATGCGCGGGCCTTCTGGTAGCGCTTGATTGCACGCAGCATCCGGGTATGGGTAAAGCAACGGCACAGGATACCCGACATCGCCTCGCGCATCTCCTCGTCCGTAGCCTTAGGATTTTCATCCAGCAGCGCTTTCGCCGTCAGCATTACGCCGCTGAGACAGAAGCCGCATTGTGCCGCTCCTTCCTGAATAAATGCCGTCTGAATCGCATGCGGTTTTTCCGGAGTTCCCAGGCCCTCCAGCGTCGTAACCTCCTGTTGTTTGACGGCGCCGACCGGCATGACGCACGAGCGCCTCACCTCGCCTTGAATAAGGACCGAGCAAGCTCCGCACTGCGCCAGACCGCATCCGAACTTTGGTCCACGCAAATGCAATTCGTCGCCGAGGACATCGAGCAGCGGGGTCTCCGGATCGACGTCAACCGTGTGAACCTGTCCGTTCACCTTGAGAGAAATCGCAGCCATCATCTCACCCCCTCATGCCCGATACCAAAAAGCCTAAACTCCTGCCTCACGTTTGTCATTCCGAGGCGCACCGTAGGCGTGCAAGAGCCGGCCCTGAGCCAGCGCCTGCGTGAGTCCAAAGAGAGTTTCCACACGGCCGGAGCGACCGTGGAAGAGCGGCGCTTCAGTGCCGCGTTAAGCGCCCACAATCATGCGGGCTTCGGTTCCTGAGTAAGTTAACTCCGTTTCCCTTCGGGGAAACCGTGCAGAAACCGGGAATACGAAAAACCGAGCAGAAGTCAAAGTCCTCGTCCCTGAAGAGAACGGATGGACAAGAGCCTGCCCAGAGCAAAGCCGAAGGTACGGGCACCCGCAAGGGGAAGCTGTCTCGAAAAGGGTAGGCCAACCCCCGCATAGATTCTTTCGTCGTTACCTCAGCTCTTCCTACGGGGTGATCTCGTAGATCTCTCCATTTTGATATTGCCCGCCGTATTGAGTGACGCCGTAGAGATTTCCGAATGAATCAAGCACAACGCCACCTTGCGGGCTGATTCCACTGTTGCCGGCACCATCGAATGTAACGAGGGTAGTTTCGGTCCAGCCGCCTGCTGAGTTGGGGGAAAATTGAATGGCAGCGCCGTATTCCACCTTGCCGGACTTGGTTGTGGCGTAGAAATCGCCGGAAATTCCCACCGTGAGAGGGCCGCTGGGAAGCTCTCCGTCTGCGTTACCGGTGAAACTGTAGACTGCTCCCTCGATCCAATGGCGTCCTAGCGGCGACGTCAGCTCGTAGAGGGTTCCAAAGCCGAAATCTCCTCCGCCTGAACTAAGGCCGTAAAAACCTGAGGACAAGCCATAGTTGAGCGGGCTTTCCGGATCAAATCCACCGGCGTACGAAAAGGCGTAGAGGAATTGGAAGTTCCATGGGCCGTAAGGTGTGGACAACAATTCGAACGCTGTGCCTTGGCCAAATTCACCGCCTCCCCCGGCAACTCCATAAAAAAAGTCGCCGATGGTTATGGTCGGAGTTACGGGGTATGCGCCATCGGCGCCGCCGGTGAAATCGTGGAGTACATCGAACTCGTAAATAGTCGAGTGAGGCAATTGAAATAGTTGATAAATCACACCAACGTTGGATGAGCCGCCAGCGCGCGTGGCCCCGTAAAGATAGCCGTTGGAATCCATAGTCAGGATCTGATCGGGATTGGCTCCATCAGAACCTTTGAATTGGTGCAGAACCTTGAATTGCCATTGGCCGCCAGGGGTAGGATGCAAGCGGAACGTTGTTCCGCATCCGCCGAAACAAGCTTTATTGCCGCCATTCATGGCGGTACCGTAGAGGTTGCCTGTTAAGTCAATGATAAGACCTGCGTAGGGATTGGCTCCATCGTTGCCGCCGGCAAAAGTGTAGATGATTTTTTCCGTCCACGCACCGCCCGCACTCGGAGAGAGTTCGAAGACAGTGCCATTGGACTTGTAGCCGCCACTGAAAGTGGTCCCGTAAAGATTGCCGGCGTTGTCGAAAACCAGCGCTCCCATGGGGTTTTGCCCGTCGGGAACGCCTGCGAAAGAGTACAGAGTTTTGATGCTGGCGGATGCAAAAGCTTCGTGCGCTGATAATAGAAGGCTACAGAGAATCGCAGTGGCCAAGATGCCGGACAACGTCTTCGATCGCATGGTGATCTCCCTTGGAGTGGCTTGTCGATCGTGAGGAAGAACCGGCCGCGGAGTGGAAGTATAGCACGTCGCAACGAACGGCTACCGGCCTAACTAAACTCCGGAGGGTGCCCGCTCAAGCTCTGCCCGGGCGGGGCTTTTGATCTTCACAGCAAGAGTTCAGACCCCACACGAAGACGGAACCTGAACACTCAAGTAAGATCAGGGTGACGTGGATGCCCTAGCTGAACTACTGAGGTTGCCGGACGCGGAGAAAGTCCGCCGCGGACTGGTGCATACGCCTGCGGAAATAGCGCATCAGCCCGATTCCTGGTTAAACACTTTTCAACTGTTTCGGCGAAGGCAGTCTGAAATTACGGAATTCCTGGGGCGTCAGGGATTGGGAGGAAACTCGCGGTCCAAGCCGACCGTGTTTCTCATCGGCGCTGGAACGTCCGATTATGTTGGGCAGTCCGTCACCTATCTTCTGCGCCGGTGTTGGGGTTGCGAAGTTCTCGCCGTACCGAGCACCGATCTGCTGACTCACATGGATGAGTTGCTGATCCCCGATCAGAAATATTTCTGGATTTCCATTTCGCGCTCGGGAGACAGTCCGGAAGGAGTCGCCGTATTAGAACGTGCTCGAAGAACCCGTCCCGACATTCATCACCTTGTGATCACGTGCAACGCGAACGGTCGAATGATTCGTGAAAGCGGCAACGATCCGCGAGTGTTATCCATTTGTGTGGATGACGCAGTAAACGATCGCGGATTGGCGATGACCAGCTCGTTCTCGAATATGCTGATCTGCGCTCAATGTCTCGCGCACACAAACGATCTCGCCGAGTATGAGAGAGTCCTGTTGCAAATGGTGCAGGCCGGGAGGGATTTTCTGCCGAAGGCCGCAGACTGCGCGGCCGCGTTGGCGAAGCAATCGTACGCAAAGGCGTGCTTCGTAGGTTCGGGACCACTGCGGGCAATCGCTAAAGAATGCGCTCTCAAGCTGCTGGAATTGACGGCGGGAAAAACCCTGACCATGTCGGAATCGGTATTGGGCTTGCGTCACGGCCCCATGGCGGCCCTGGATCAAGACACGTTGTGGGTTTGTTTTCTGTCGAGCGATCGTCGAGTGCGACAATACGAACTGGATTTATTGGATGAGATCGGGAGAAAACGTCTGGTGAAGACCAGAGTTGTTGTGGCAGGAGGCGGAGATTCACTTGCAGAAATCCCGGCTGAACACTATCTGAGGTTAACCGCGCCAACGGCCATCCCCGATGACTACCGCCCAGCAGTCGATGTAATTTTCGGGCAAGTGCTCGGTTTGTTTTTTTCGCTGCAATGGAACTTGCGTCCGGATTCTCCAAGTCCAAACGGCGCCATCAGCCGAGTGGTAGAAAATGTCAGCATTCATTCCTGAAGAAAGAAGAAATCCGAGGAGGCATCTTTGGCTGCTGTTCCTAAAATATCTCCCGCGCTCAAGAAACGTGCCGCCCGAATCAAGCTGCTGCTGATGGATGTGGACGGCACAATGACAGATGGCAGCGTCACGCTGCTCTCCCAAACGGACGGCACCGCCCTCGAAATCAAGACTTTCGACGCACACGATGGGCAAGGGCTGACGCTGGCACATACCGCCGGGCTCAGAACCGGCTGCATTACGGGCCGCGAGAGTCCCGCCCTGCTCCGCCGCGCTCAAGAAATGAAGATGGACTTTATTTACATGAAGCAGCCAGTAAAGATGCCGGCATATGAAGAGATCTTGATAAAGGCGGGCGTGGACGATTCTGCCGTCGCCTTCATCGGCGATGACCTTCCCGATATTCCCTTATTGCGCCGCGCTGGCCTCGCGGTCGCGGTAGGGGATGCCGTGCCTGAAGTGAAAGACGCGGCACATTTCACGACGAAAGCGCACGCCGGCCACGGTGCTGTGCGCGAGGCGGTGGAACTGATTCTAAAGTCGAAAGGGATTTGGGAAGCGATGATAGACAAAGCCCGGGCGTGACTGCCAGCTCCGGATCATCGACACAGCGCAGCGCCGCCAGCGATGCCGGCGTCCGCCCCATAGTGGGCCATCACCAAGGGGATTTCCTGGCAATGCGAATTCACGCACCAGCCCGGCAGTCGTTCCCGTATTTCGCCAAAGAACGGCCGGAGCATCGCGCCCGCGCCTCCGCCGATAATCATCACGTCGGGCTCGAGCAGGTCAATAATGTTTCCCAACCACACGGTGAGCAACAGCGCGGTTTCCTGTAAAACTTCTTTGGCCAGCGAATCCCCAGCTGCATAGGCCTTGCCGACCATCTCACTGCTAATCCGATCAGGTTGACCGGACACCATGTCGAGCATCAACGACGCGCGGCCGTCCTTCGCTATTTTTTCCGCAGCTCTGCGTGCGATGGCGGGACCGGACGCAAAAGCTTCTATGCAGCCCAGCTTGCCGCATCCGCATCGTGGGCCGCGATAGTCGATAGTGTTGTGGCCACCCTCGGCAGCCGCGCCGGTGCGGCCATGATAAATGCGGCCATCGAACACAATGCCAGTTCCAATTCCGGTCCCGATGGTGGCACAGAAAACATTGCGAAAGCCGCGTCCAGCGCCCCACAGCGCTTCCGCCAGCGCAGCCGCATTGCCGTCATTGTCCACCCGGACGGGCAAGCTGTAGATCTTCGATATTTCGGCCGCCAGAGGAAAATTGCGCCAACCCGGAAGATTGGGGGGATTAATGACGGTGCCCGTCCGCGGATCGAGCGGGCCAGGCGCACAGATTCCAATCCCAGAAATCGCATTGGACTGAGAACTGTTTGCTTTTCGCACGGAATCGATGGCCGCGATCACCGCAGCCAGACCAGCGGCAGCGTCGTTTGCCGCCATCGGCGTCCGCATCTGGTAACTGATTTCGCCGGCGGAATTTACCAGCCCGGCGGCAACTTTTGTTCCGCCCACGTCCACGCCGATCAGATTTCCGCTTGAATCTTTTGTCATTGGATCCGGCGATGAGGCCAAGCCTCAAGCTGGCCAATGGTAAACTATTTGGACGAGGACGGGCGCGTAGCTCAGTTGGCAGAGCAATGCCCTTTTAAGGCATGGGTCGCAGGTTCGAATCCTGCCGCGCTCACCAGTCACTCACTGGCCGACCGATACCTTTCTAGCTGCTCTTGTGCAGGCGCTCGATATCGGCATTCGTATAGACGTGGGTCGCGTGCCTTACCCTGGCTTTGCTTTCTTCCGCCCCTTCCGCCAGAGTTACTCCATAACCGCGTTCACGCAAGGCTTCGGCAGTGGTTATCTCCCAAACTCCAGTGTCCAGAATGCTGGAAGGCAGTTCGCGGAATGACCGCTCCGATTCTTTGGCAAAACTGATCTCGATGACGCTGACCGGAACAACGCCATAGTAGATGGGGAAAAAATCGACAAACGGCAAATCGGTCGCCGACCGCGATGTGACGGTCTGATTTTCCGCGCCCGCTGTCAAGCCTGCAGTAGCACTGCTCGCTCCCAGTTCCAGTTGCGGCCCCGAGAGTGACATCGAAGGCGTGGAAATAGGTCGCGCGAACAATGGCGAGCCGTGGGTCATCAGATACTGTGGACCGCTGGCAAAGTTTGTGTCCTGGCTAAAAGCCGCTCCCAGAAGAGCCAATACCAGTACAGTGCACCAAAAGGAGACGCGCATAGTTCCTCCGACAAAACCTGTCGTACAGGAAATTATGAAACAACCGGACCGCATACCGCCAGAGTCGTTCGGCCCTACTTGCCGCTCCTACTTGCCGCTCCCAGCACGGGATTCCGAGTCAGTTGGAGGCTGTGCCGCTGACAGGCGCCCCGAGCGCAGCAGATAAAGCATGTACAAAACGATGGCCAGATTGCCGACAAACAGGACCGAGCGCACCAGGGTGATCCCGCGCATGAGTTCCCGGATTTCCAGCGGCATCAGTAGCGTGCCCGATCCAAAGGCAACCCATTCCGCCCATCTACGTTCTTTCCACAAGCCATAGGCCTCGGCAAAGCGCAGAGCGGAATACACGAATGCCAACCGGACGGCTATCCACAAGCGCGTATCAGTTATGTCGTCAGCAAAGTTCAGGAAGAGCTGTGCCGAATGCCGGTCAGTGCTGATGTGAAAAAGCGCCAGCAGACTCTCCGCGATGACCCAGGCGTCTTTGTGCACCAGCAGGATGGCGCTCAAGCCGATCAGCAAAACGAAGACGCCCTTGATGAATTCGAAGGAAGCTACCAGTCGCAGGAGACGCCGCTGCGCGGCATGGAGTCCGGGTTTCGTTTCAGGCGAGGACATACCGCGCAAGAATTTTCAGAATACCACGCCACGGAGTGGCGGCGTCCCCACATAACATTGGCCCACGTATCTCAGGTCAGGGTTTTTCCAGCGCGGACCGCCGCTCGCAACTCGTTCACAATTTCTCGCGATGCCCGGATCGCCGCGGCATGCTGATTCACATTGAATGAGATGGCTCCCACGCGAGCATGTCCGCCTCCGCCATAGCGCTCACAAATTTTCGCCAGGTTGACTACCGGCTCCTGCGGAGCCCAGGGGTTCGATCCCACGGACACCTTCACGCGGAAGCTGCTCTTGCTCAGGCCCACGCTGTAAATGGATTCGGGATGCAGGTAGTAGGGAACGAATTTGTTGTACCCTTCCAACTCCTGATCGGTGATATCGAAAAAGATTGTGCCGTCCGTACATTCGGAGCGCTGTTTCAAGATTTCGATGGAAATTGCGTGGCGCTTCAGCAACGGCGGCAATAGTGGAGCAATAAATGGCTCATTCAGAATGTCGGCTAAAGGCTTGGTTGCCAGGAGAGGAATCAGGTTCGGAACAAATCCCTGGTCCGGCGCGGACTCAATCACCATGGTCAACTTCATGGCCGGCGCCTGCATCTCCACCGCCGTCTGGGCATCGGGATAAAGAGCGCCGTCAATCACGTCAGTCCAATGCACGAGGTCGGCCAGCGGCGCGGGATCGAATCCAAAGCGCTGTTGCGCGATCATGGCAATAAAACTGGTACACGACTTGAACGCTGGATCGTAGAACTTCTTGTTGCTCTGGTCGCGCTCAAAATGGGCGGCGTCGGCCGGCGAGAGAAACGCACTCTCGTGATGATCGAACCACCAGGTAATCTTGGGCGAACTCGAATACTTGAAGTCGACGATAGCGTTCTCGTCACCGTCGAAATGCGATTCGTCAAATAGCGCGCCGGCGCGATGCAGCAATCCGGAGAAAACAAAGTCAACGTCGCTGCGGATGCGCTCGCGGTAAAAGCGGGAGAAGAGCGCCGCCGAAGACGCCCCATCAAAACATTTGTCGTGGTAGAAAACCTTAACGATCAATCCAATCCCCAGTCGTGCCAAATTTCCGCCGACGGCGTTCCCAGCCGGACATAATTCGTCTGCGGAGTAAAAGCTAATAGGAATGACAGCTTAGAGAGGGAAAGTCAAGAGGCACAGTGCGGACTGGCTGCAACCGAGGACATGCTATGCACAGGTATCCCTCGGCGGCAGGCGGCTAGATTCGAACAAGTACCGTGTTAACCGGCGTCAATCTACACCGCATTCGCCTGCTTCTCTGCCATATCACCAATAACCGGTAACTTATACATCAGCCCCTGATTCGCCTTGATCATCAGAACAATCCATGCGATCAGATAGCCCACAACGAGGCCCATCCATAGAATGAACGCGACCAGGTGCCCCAGGATCGGGATAAGCGCCAGCACGGCTGAAACAATGAAGAACGCTATCCAGATCACAAATGCCGCGAGGTGCAAGAACAGATTTTGGAAGGAGTGAAACCGAATGAAGCGACTCTTGTTATACGGCTCCACAACCAGAAAGATGATGGCCGGGATGATGGTCACATAGGCCAGCATTCCAGCCACATTATCGGCGAGTCCCGAGCCTGCGCTGGCGGGTGCGACGGCAACCCCGGAACGCCCGCTGCATGCCGCACAAACGGTCGCGCCCTCCGCTATGTGTGCCCCACACATATTGCAAAACGCCATTGGAGTTCCTCCTCGTTGTGAGTACTGGCCGTGAGTAGTGGCCGCGCGAATCCGTCCGAGCGACGTGGCGGCAAAATAGCAGAAAGCGCCCGCAGAAGCAATCAATAAGTTCGTGGTCATCAGGCGTCAAATCGCAGCGCTTTGCTGTTCCGCATAGTCGCCGATCAGGGGTAGCTTAAAAGTTTCACCCTGCAGCGCCTTTACCACTAGAACCACCCAAATGACGAAGAATCCGAGGATCACTACCATGGATACCAGCACCACAAGCAAGTGACCCAGCACCGGGATGAAATAGAGCAGAAAGCCCGCAACCCGGAGCGCCGCTCCAATCACCAGACCCGCCAGCCACAATCCAATGCACTGAAAGGACTGAAAACGTATAAACCGATCCTTGTTGTACGGTTCCACGAGGAGGAAAATAATCGCCGGGATAATTGTGCAGTAGGCCAGCGCCCCAGCGATGGTTCTGGGCAGCACGCCCACGGTGCCTTGAACCCGTTCGACAGGACGCGTTGGCCGCCCACAGCCGGGGCAAAACGCTGCGGTGTCGGGCATCGACGCGGCACATTGGGAACAAGAGATGGACATTCGTTTAGAGTAACCTGTTGCCGCGCACCTTACCAGAACGCCCGCCCGCAAGGCAATCGGCTATCGGCGCGTGCAGGAATGGAAAGTCCGATATAATTCCTCAACCAACGAATGGATTTCGATCAACTTATTACATTTCTCGAAGTCGCCCGGCAACGCAGCTTCTCTCGCGCGGGAGAAAAAGTATTCCGCTCGCAATCGGCGGTCAGCGCGCAGATCCGTCAACTGGAACAGGAATACGGCGATCGTCTCCTCGACCGCTCGGGCAAAACCGTCAAGCTCACGCCCGCGGGTCAGATCTTCTATGAATATGCGCTGCGCTTGAAGAGCTTGCGGGACGAATCCCTGGTCGCGGTCGCCGATCACGGTCAAACTCCCCGCGGCACTCTCATGGTGGGCGCCAACGAAGCTACCTGCCTTTACGTTCTGCCCGAGGTGTTTGGCGAATACTGCCGGCACTATCCCGATGTGCAGATCAGCATCTATCGCAACTTCACCTACAAGATTGTTGAGAAGCTGGAGAATGGTTCTCTCGACGTGGGCATCCTGAGTCTGCCGGTGCAATCACCCAGTTTGAAAGTCCAGCCGATTTTTCGCGACCGCCTGATGCTGATGGTGAACCCCAAGAATCCGCTGGCGAAGATGAAAGCGGCGCATGTCAGCGAGGTGGTTAAATATCCGCTGCTGCTTCCGAAGACTGGCCACACGCGCAGGCTGCTGGATAAGTTATTCCGCGAGTACGGCTCCGAACTCAAGGTCAGGATGGAATTGCCGAGCATCGGGATGATCAAGAGCTTCGTAGCCGCGGACCTTGGAATCTCGCTGATCAGCGCGTCCTTTGCGCGCGATGAGGTGGCCGCCGGGCGGGTGAAGCTGGTTGAACTGGAAGGTGCAGAACTGTTTCGGGAATTGGGGCTGGCCTACCGCCGCGACCGGACGCTTTCGGTCGCCGCGAAAGCCTTCATCACAACTTCGCGCCAGCTCGCCACTTATCCCAAGAAGGCCGAGGCTCCGGCGCATTCCTAGCGGTTAGGCGGCTTTCCCGCCTCGCCCTTTCACACTCTGAACCACAGTCGCGGGCAACTTCAGCACTCGAACGGTGGAATCATGCTTGGTCTTGACGTGAACCGCGATGCCGTCGTCTTCCGGGAACGGGTCGGATACCACTTCAAACTCCTCGCCATAAAGTCGAATGCGTCCCGAAGTAGCATAGCCAAGATGTTTAACGTGGGCGCACATTTCCGAGACAGAGGGAGATTCAAGATTGCGAGCGATCATAATAACGTTATTGTAGCCTTCGGAAGACCTCCGCGGGAAGGCCCCCCACTCCAAGTAACCGGGGAGGGCCGACCCTCAGTCAGGTTCGCACACGGCGGGTTGCCCAAGTGCTCGCGCGAGGAATAAACTCGGGCTTCTCCGAATCAGCGAAAGGATCTCAGCGTGTCACAGAACGTGCCGCAAAACGACAAAGGTGGTTATAACCGCTTTCTGCTGCTCGTAGCAGGCCTCGGCGGCTTGCTCTACGGGGTGGACGTCGGCATCATTGCCGGCGCTCTTCCCTACCTCGAGGCCACTTCTGGTTTGAACGCGGGCCAGCTTTCGACCGTGGTCGCAGCCGTCCTCCTCGGCAGCGTGATTTCCACGTTATTTGCGGGCGCACTCGCTGACTGGATGGGGCGCAAGCTCCTCATGACGCTCAGCGGTGTGCTTTTTGTTGTCAGCATTCCGGTGATTGCGCTGTCGCACGGTTATGAGCCCTTGATTCTTGGCCGCCTCTTGCAGGGCATTAGTGCCGGCTTGATCGGTGTGGTGGTTCCGCTGTATTTGGCGGAGTGCCTGTCGGCATCGAGCCGCGGCAAGGGTACGGGTATTTTTCAGTGGCTGCTGACGCTTGGCATCACAGCGGCTGCCATGGTTGGCATGTATTTCAGCTTTCGGGTCGACGAAGTGGCAAGGCTCGGAGACGCCGTCCGCCTCATCGCCTTTAAGGACATCGCATGGCGCAGCATCTTTTGGGTTTCGCTGCCACCCGGCATTTTGTTCGTGATCGGCAGCCTGATGGTCGCAGAGTCCCCACGCTGGCTCTTTCGCCGCGGCAAACGCGATGCCGCTTACGCTGCCCTCCTCCGTTCCCGCACCACTGCGCAAGCCGACGTGGAGCTTGCAGAAATGGAACAGGCTGCCGCAGCCGAGAAAGCCCAGACGTCCACCGGAACCAGGGTTAGAGAATCCCTGCTGCGCCGAAAGTACGTGATCCCGTTTGTGCTCGCCTGTGTAATTCTCGCCTGCAACCAGGCCACCGGCATCAACTCCATCATCGGCTATAACACCAACATTCTTTTGCAGAGCGGCCTCTCCGACGTTCAGGCTCACTGGGGCTACGTTCTTTTCACCATCGTGAACTTCCTTGTAACCATCGGCGGCGTCCTGCTGGTGGATCGCAAGGGACGCAAATTTCTACTGTCGGTGGGCACGGCCGGAATTATTCTGTCACTGGTCTGCACCGGACTGCTTTTTCACCAGACGGAGCGCCTGCGCGTAGATTCCAGAAGCCCGGTTCAGTCCATGGCTAACGCGGATCAGAAAATCACGCTTACCTATGATCAGAAACTGGCGACAACGCTGCTGAGTTCCGCCGGGGACGCCGCCCAGCAAATCGGAAGCCGTCCAACTTCCCTGGTCGTCATCTATTCGTATGGAGACTTCCGCGCCGCCACCAAGGCCGCGCGCTCCGACGACACCGCCGCCACCCCAATTGAAATCACTCGCGAAAGCTGCGTGCCCGCTAATAAAGTGGTCGCGTTTTTTTCCAATCCGTTCGGCGATCTCGATACCGCTCGCCAGGCTCCGCTGCGAATCGATAACGCGCTGATCACTCCCCTGCCCAGCCCGCGCAGCGGATGGATGGTCGCCATCACTCTCTTCGTATTCATGGCGTTCTTTGCCATCGGCCCTGGCGTTTGTGTATGGCTGGCGCTGTCCGAACTCATGCCAACCCGCATCCGATCGAACGGTATGAGCATTGCGCTCTTGATCAATCAGGCAGTCTCGACCGGCATCGCTGCAATCTTCCTGCCCACCGTGGGCAAGTATGGTTACGCCACAATGTTTTGGGGATTTGCCTGCTGCACGGTTGTCTACTTCGTCACCGCCGCGTTCTTCCTTCCAGAAACCAAAGGGAAAACGTTGGAAGAGATCGAAGCCCATTTCGAGGGCGACGCAAAGAAACTTGGACTGGCAACGCCCTGATTGGATCGCTCGCTGGGAGTACCTTTCATCGAACGCCACCGTACAGATGACAGTACCGGAATGTTAAGGCACAGTAGTGGTGGGGTGATGGCACGAGGGTGCCATTTACCAAATCCGGGCTATGCCGTATCTTCCTAATTGAGCAGCACTTGGGGGAGGGCTGATCAACATACGCTCCAAGACTCAAACCGAGTCTGGGGCGTTTTGTTTTGCCCGAATATTGACAACCGCCTCGATTCTCCCCCACCATCCTCATAGAAACGCGAACTCCAAGGCATCCAAACGTTTATGAAGACCCTTGCCACCTTTGCAGCCAGCACCCTGCTCCTATTGACCGCCTTTACCTGTCGTTCCTTGGCCGACGCCCAGCGCGGAACCCTCATCCACGAGGAAACCATTCGTGTGAGCCCGAGCGCGGACTCGGCGCGAGTTGGCGATGCGAAACGCGGAAACGAACTCATCATCATCGACGCCAGCCGCGACTGGGTTCACGTGGAAGCGATTCTGCGCGCGCCCAGCAATGAAGAAGGCGCCACCGAAGATGAGGCCGAGGGTAAGGCCATCACCGGCTGGGTCCAGAACCGCTCTGTGGTTCGCAGCACCACGCAAGACGGCGACAGGATTATCTTCGGTGAAGCCGCCGACTCCGAAGGCCAGGCCAGTCGACGCCGCGGCCGCCGCGACGCCGCTCAGGACGCCATGCGCCTCTACTACCGCGTGTATGATCTGATGCCCGCCTCGCCACTCGCCGCCGAAGCGCTTTACCGGGCCGCCGACATTCGCTGGCAGATCGAGCGCTCCGACGTGATGACGCGCCCTTCCGCCCGCGAGCGCGATGCCTACATGCGCGGCCAGATGAAAGAAGAGTGGATGAAGTTGGTCATCAAGAAATATCCCGGGACGAAGTGGGCCGACCTCGCCGCTTTCCGCCTGCTGGAAAACAAACTCTGTGGCGACTGGGAAGGCCTGTCGAAGTGTCCCGAAAAAGAGGCCGACATTTACGAGAATTATGCGAAAGATCATCCCCAGTCCCCGTCAGCCGCGGAAGCCCTGTACAACGCGGCCTGGCGGCGCGCCGCGTTGATCGAAATCTACAAGAACGAACCCAATCAGAAAAAGGCCGCCGAATCGAAAGACCGCGCACTGGCTCTAGCGCAAAGAGTTGTAAGCCAGTATGGACAAAGCGATTGGGCCTACCGAGCGCAACGCCTGAGCTTCTATATCCAGCAAGGCATCGCGACATACGGAAACGCCAGCGACTGATCAGTCGGCGCTCTCCGCGGTAGTTCTCCGCGAACTCCGCGATTGACGCTCTTGTTTTTGCCAGTAACCACCGCGCAAAGTTTTTCTGCGATACTGTTGCCCTGTGAACGGAGGCTGATTGAACGACTACCTGCTCTCGCTGGTTCTAGGGATTGTTGAAGGTCTAACTGAGTTTTTACCGGTAAGTTCCACGGCCCATCTGAGGATTTCCGAAGCTCTGCTTCACATCAGCCTCTCGGACGGCTACTGGAAGATGTACACGATCGTGATCCAGTTAGGCGCGATCCTGTGTTTGCCGGTGTATTTCCGCGAACGCATCGCCAAACTCCTGTCGACCTTTCCGCGTGGCGAACGCGGAGACCGGACTGCGCTCACGCATCCTCTCGGCCTCACCATCGTAGCTTTCGTAGTGACGGCGATCCCAGCGTTTCTGCTCACCAAAGTGATTGGCAAGCATCTGGAGAGCCTCACCATCATGGGCACCTCCCTGCTGGTAGGCGGAATAGTGATGTGGATCGTCGATGCGATGAACGCGTCATCGGAAGCCGAGGGCCCATCCGCCGGCGGGGGCCGCATCCATACCTGGAAGATGGAGAGCATGTCTCTGGCGCAAGCGGTTTGGATTGGCGCGTGCCAGATTCTGTCTGCAGTTTTTCCCGGAACCTCGCGGTCCATGTCAACCATTGCTGCAGGGCAAGTGGCTGGAATGTCTCGGGCGGCGGCGCTGGAATTCTCATTCTTTCTGTCCATCCCAACGATGGTGGTTGCGACCTGCTATGACTTGCTGAAATCTCTGCGCGGCAAGGGAGCGAATCCCATCGGCGTCTCGCAGATCGATGCCCATGGGTGGATCGTGCTCGGCATCGGCTTCGTGGTTTCTTTTATTGTGGCTTACGCCTCTGTGGCGTGGTTCATGGGCTACGTACGGAAGCACGGCTTCGCTCCGTTTGCGGTCTACCGCATTATTCTGGGAGCGCTCGTGCTGGTGTTCGCAGGGAGGTTGGCGGGATAAGCTTGCCAACTTACTCCAGGGCGAGAGCCATTTTGAGAGCACGGCCCAATTCCTCTAGCTTTACGCGCGTCAGGGAGCCGACGAAGCGGGTGAGTTGCACCTTGCGGAGACTCACCAGGTTATCGCAGAGGATCCAGCTTTCGTGTTTCAAGCCTTCGTCGACGCCGACCGGGACCTGAGTGGAGAATCCGTGGCCGCGAGTGAGGATGGGTGCGCAGATGACTGTGGGAAATTTGGAATCGATCAGGATCTGGCGGCTCACGACCACGAAGCAGCGATAGAGTTTGGGATCGTCGCTGGGATGATGAACGCGAGGATGATGAACGCGATAGATTTCGCCCCGTCTCATCGGCTGCCGCCTGGCTGCGCCTACGTCTGCTGATAGCGGAGGACATCCTCCACTTCTTCATTCAGTTCATCCGCAGCCTTATTGATCAGTTCGAGATCGCGAGCTTCGATCTGCGCCCGCGCCTGTTGGCGCAGGTACCGGGCCAGCACAGCTTCGATAAATGCCGACCGCGATTGCTTCGATCCTGCCATGCGATCGATGCCCCTCAGTATCTCTGTGGAGAGTGTGATCGAGGTCTTCTCTTTCATACTACTCATATACTACCATACGGAGTATCACTGAAAGTGAAATCGCATGGCGCTGCGATTTCAGCAGGAAGCCAAGTGTACACTCCCAGCGATTTCCGCCATTGCCCACGCACCCTGCTTCTTGGCATAATAATGAGGCTCTGGCCGATTTGCGCCACGGACAGTTTTGTGCCCGTGTAAGAAACGGCCCACATGCGTTTTCTGGCAAGCATCTTTGTGCCCACGGGCAACCGGCGGCTGAATGAGCTGATCGGTTTTCTGTTGTGCGTCTCTGCGCTCCTCCTCTTCCTCGCGCTGGCCTCATATTCGCCGCTCGATCCTTCGCTGAACAGCGCCTCGGTTCTCACCGGAACCCACGCAGCCCGCAACTGGATTGGCGTGGTCGGCGCACTCATCTCCGATCTCGCGCTCCAGTTCTTCGGCGTCGGAGCCTTTCTCCTCCCGATCTTCCCGGCGATGCTTGGCATCCGC
>Ga0210400_10001917_pt1 | contig 19993 bp, 18 predicted proteins | sample IncBWH26MmetaG_FD_155456 | JGI IMG/M metagenome (GOLD analysis project Ga0210400, IMG submission 155456) | Forest soil microbial communities from Barre Woods Harvard Forest LTER site, Petersham, Massachusetts, United States - Inc-BW-H-26-M | ecosystem: Environmental > Terrestrial > Soil >...
CGCTTTCTCAACGTAACCCTTTACAAAACACTCTGCGCTTCAGTTTAAGTTTTGATTTTGCCGCCATGAAAAAAGGTGACCCTGGCAGCTCTGCTACTACGCCTAATTAATTTTGAAATGAAATATGTAAAACGCATATTATTTATTTTCATTACATACCTGATTTCTTTTCAAAGCATATCTCAAATTCAACGTAATGGCTATCCTGAAACCCAACATTTAGCCCCTCAGGCAGATTTTGGCTGGAGTAATTTGTGTTTTGGCGATTCAACTTATTTTATCAATCAAACCATAAGAGGGACTTTTTATTTGTGGCATATTGTAAAAGCAGATACAGATACAATCTATACTTCTACAAAAAAGAATATTTCTTTTCTGTTTGATTCGGTTGGGTATTATACGGTTTGCCTTCAGGCAAACAATGGTCATCTTGTAACGCAAACAAAAACCATCTATGTTGACAGCATAATAAGTACGACAGCAAATTTTTCATTTATGCATTGCTCCAATCATTTTATTAATATGTCGAGCTGTGCGTCGACGTTTAAATGGGATTTAGGTGACGGAATAACTTCAACAGATGCTTTCCCCGTTCACGAATATGCCGACACGGGTCATTATACCGTAAAATTAATATCCTATAACGGGCTTAACTCTGATACAATTACAAAAAAAATATTTATAGACTGCGAGCATTTTCCGAATCCGACTTTTACTTACCGGATTTCTTACGATACAGTATTTATTCATTTAATTGACGACCATGTTCACACCTGGCATACTGCATGGCTGATTGATACTTTGTTTAATGTATTTAATGTAACGGATACTTTTTACGTTTTTAAGGACACAGGAACTTATGACATTGTTTTTTATTCTTTGAGTAATTGCCTTAATACAGGTTCAGACCAAATAGTGCAGGTTGTATTTCCGAAAAAATTAAATTATTCCTCCTCGTTCATAAATATTTTCCCTAATCCGGTTTCAAATAATGATTATCTCGATATGTATTACAACGCTGACTCTTCGGGAACGGTTCAGTTAAATATTTATAATGCCCTCGGGCAGGAAGTGTGGCAACGGGATGATTATTTTCAAGCCGGGCTTAACGAACGAAAAATAAGCATTATGGGATTGGATTATGGTTGTTATTTTATTACCTGTAACAGGCGAACGCAAATTATCCGTGCCAAGTTTATTGTCAGGCCTTTTTAGAGCTTCGCCCGAGGAGACATTTTCCCTCTTTTTATACCCGAAACAAACTTCTTTTCAGTTACACAATTCAGTCGTTTGTCTATGCTACCCTCACCCAGCCATTTTTCAATTTCTTTTTCGTCAAGCGTTATGTAATTAACTTGATTTTCAACGACACTATTATTTATAAGATAAATGCTTGGAAGATTGATGCCCGCCAAATAAACAAAATGACTCCCTTTTAACAGGCAATAATTTATGTTTCCTGTTTTCGTATCATCAAAAAATCGCTTTAAGTCCTCTTCTTTGCCGTTAAGCACAAAATAAAAAGGAATAGCGGAGTTTCTTTTATTCATAACATGAATTTTTTGCGCTGCTATTTTACAGTGCGGACATGTTAGGCTCATAAATGCTATAATTTTCTTGCCTTTGGAAAGTTCTTTTGGAGGTTTGCTCAGTAAGGCATTATTGAATAAAGTATCTAATCTTAGCGTATATCTATTCTCAGATTTAGAAAGATAAGCTTCGGAGTAATCCAATTGCACAGGGTTCAAAATAAAAGGTAATCCAAATGAAACAAGCACGGTTGCCGCAAAGATGTAGCTTGATGCCCTGCCAAAATCCCACCCATTATGAAATTTGTATAAGCCAACAAACACAAAGAGCAAAGAAATATTTTTTAATAAAGCTTCTGAGGGCGTCATGTAAAGGGTTGTGCCAAAACACCCACAATTGCCTTTGTTTCCAGAGATAATTAATTGCAACAGTAGATAAACGCAAAAAATCAATATAGCGGTAATACCTAATTTGCATGTTATTCTCCTTAATTGAATGTTTAGCACCAACAATAAACCGATTAGGAATTCTACAGCAATTATCAACCGGGCAATAAAGGGCGCGAATTGCCAGTTACCAATTCCCAAATCAACAAAAGTGTATTCAAATGGTTCAATAGGATAGAGTTTTGCTATAGCAGAAAAGATGAAAACACCTCCCAGCAAGGCACATAGAATACTCAATAGAATTTTCTTAAACATGAGGTAATTTAATTCGGTCAATTCATTGTAATAATAAGGCAGCTATATTTCGGCTGCCTTATTAAATGAATCAATTGATTACTGAATGGTGCAATTGGTTGTGGCCGTACCCGCTACTGTCATTGACCATGAATTGCATGTTGTTTTTGCCTTTGACTGAGTATTGTCGATTGTTACCACTGTTTTAAAATCTTCGATGCCCGGTTGCTGCGTTACGCACGTACAAGTGTATGCCTTTCTGCATGAAGTTGAAAGGGCAATTGCCGCTATCATTATTAAGATCGTCTTTCTCATTTTGTTGATTTATTTTTAATGTTGTTTATAAAAAATTGGTTGAGTAAGTAACCCCGTCATGAAAAAATCACCCTCCAAAAAAGAGAAAACTTTTACGGGGCACTTACTCAATTTCAATTGCCAAACTGATAAATTAGCCCAAGGTTAATATTCATCATTGAAATAGGCTCATGATAATTGGTTAACAGTCTTGCCCCGGCAATAGGCCGGTTTGAGTTCTGTATGGTAATATTCGGGTTGGTACTATAATAATCTGCGCCCAGTTTTAAGCCTATCCTATTGGTTATGGAATACCGTACCCCTAAGCCAGCCTGAAACCCGAATGCCCCGGCGCTTGAAATATTCTGTGCACAGGGATGAGGTTTTCCACCATCCTCCACAAAGATGTCAAACTCAGGCGTTGTAACATAGACAAACCCGGCGACAACCCTTGCATCAAATGTGAATTTTTTATAAGGATATGCAAAGTAAGGCCCGACAAGATAATTGAAGAAATTGTATTTTGTAGTTACAGTAACTGCAATGCTGTCAACGCCAAAGTCATGTTTAAAGCCATCTGACATGGTTTGCAGGCCGGTTACATTAAATGATGCAAAGGAAAACACACCGCCAACACCCAGGTATTTGTTAAGGAAGTAAGCCCCTTCAATACCTGTGTTATACCCCATTGCCGCTGCATAACCCGATGAGTTATTATGGTAATCTGTTTTGGTAATGTTGCCCATCAGGTTAGACATTCCTCCCGTAACAGCAAAAAAACTTTTGGGTTTGGCTCCATCACTCGCATTGTCCTGTGCATACGCAGCATAACTTATAAAGCTCGCCGCTATATATAAAATTAGTTTTTTCATTTTTCGTTTTATTTATTGAATAGTAAATGTAAAAGTGGCGTCGTTATCCGTAGAGCCGGGAGCGTAAGTTCCGTTCTTACTGTTGGGCTGATGCCTTAACCGTCCTTCTATCCTTCCATTGCAGGTAGCGGTATCCGTAACAAAATTATCCTGCATTCCAATCCAGATAGGTGGGTTATTGCTATCATGATCAGTAGTTGTAATAGTTACATGGTTGGTAAGGCTTCCATATTTAAAGAACCAATATGTGTGATAATTACCCCGGTCTATGGCAATTTCATTGGTCAAGTCAAGTATTGGCGTTTTTGTTTCATCATAAAAATGAACGGTTAACTTGTATGTTGTGTTCTTTTTTAGAGTTGCTATCGCATGACTTGTATCAGGGGGATTAGTCCCGCTTGGGTCTTGATACCATCTTACCCAAACCGTATCTGCCGCGTTTGCCGCGTTCTGGAAACGCCATTTAATAGTTGTAAAAAATTCGTTTCCCGGTATGGGTGGGGATACGGCTTGTTCCTTCTTTTTACAGGAACCCAATATCAGCAGGCTTAACAGAAAGCTGCCAAATAATATTTTGTTTATTATTGTTTTCATTTTAAGTTTTTGTTTTTAATTATTGATCTATTTTTTTGCTACACTAACATCATATAACAGGTGGTGCTCTTGATTTAATGTATTTTTTAGTTTTCACACATTTCTTAATATGTTCAAATAAAAAAGAAACTGGCTTAGCAGAACAGACAATATTGTTATTTGCTTCTGAAATAAAAAGAGACTTATTGACCATCCCTGAACAGAGCAGGCATTTCTCTATTTCAGACGTATGTCTGTGGTTAATTCCTACTGCGTGTTTACAGGATAATATTTCACATTCGGTAGTGTTTTTGTGATAATGGGTAAACACAATAAACTGGCCGCTTAAAAAAGCTATTAGCAATAGGTAACAATAGAAGTTATTTTTCCTTTTGTTATTCATCTGTTTTTTTAGTCTTAAAAACTGAAAAAGGTATTTTAAGCCTTAGTGTGAAATTTCTGCCCAGTTCGTTGGCATAATAACGGAAGCGGTTTAAATAATCCCTGTAAACAGTATTCAAAATATTATTCGCGCTGAAATTGATACTTATTAACTGCCCCCTTACGGGAATGGAAAAACCAATGCCCGCGTTAAGTAAATTATATCCTTTAGGAGGAGGCACATAATCGCTGTTTAAAGGCACATGGTTTTGTGCGGCTACCACCAAAACCGAAGCGTTAATGTAAAATTGCCTTAATCTCCCCAAGGAATCTTTATTGAAAGAAATTCCGTTATCGGTACGGTTAGCCGGAACATAAATTAAATAATCCTTTATATCCCGGTTATAGGCATAAATAAAAGTCGTTTTGGAGGTTAGCGAAATATTTTTGAAAATACTGTAGTTGATGCTGGCATCTATTCCTGTATAATAAACATTCGCCTGGGTATATTTGAATTCTGGAAATTCGCCCGCTACGGTAAAATGCGGCTTAAGGGTAGGTTTTAAATAAATATAATTGTCAATGATATTGAAATAGCCACCTATTTCTGCGCTCAGTCTGCGTGAGGCATAATTCAAGTAAGATTGAGTATTGAAAGAACGTTCCGTTTTTAAAGTGGTATCGCCGATTTCATAGGAAGCCGCGCTTTGGTGAACACCATTGGCAAATAGTTCAATTGACGCAGGCGGACGCCAGCCAGTACTGAATGATGAATTGAGTGAAAGGTTTCCATTAAAGCGATAAATGGCCCCTAAAGTCCCGCTAAAATTATCCCATGAGTAATCTGTGGAATGTTTTGTAAGTGTAGAAAAGTCTTCAGTATAAGTCCGCATCCACTTATAATCATAACGACCACCAGCTTCTATAGTCAGTTTCTTTTTATTCCATTTTTCAAGTATAAAAGCGCCTCCTCCATAATTGCGGTAATTAGGTATCAGAGCCCTGTAATCAAGCCCCTGATACACATTACTCTGTGTAATAAAGTTAGCACCTATACTCCCTGAAAGATTACCTATGGCTTTATGTTCAAAGATCAAATCGGAAGTGTTCGTAGTAAGCTCAAAATAAGCATCCGGAATATTAGCATCAATAATAGACTGGCTTAACGAAACATCCTCTCCGTACTCAGACCGCCTGTTTTGCTGCCATGAATACATATAAGTAAGTTTGCCTGCTTTAGGAAAATTATAAAAACCCTTCGCTTTTGCAGTTTGATGATGTACGGTTTGATAGCCTCTTTTTATGTCATAAGAAAACATAGAAGGGACATTGGGCTGACTTGTATTAAATAAATACAACAGATCGCTTATATTGCCAATGTGCGATCCTGAATATATATCTATGGTTGTATTAAAACTGCTGTAGAATAAGTCAATCCCAAGGTTTTTCTTATTGTATGATAAAGCCCCCGAGTAATTATTTTCCTGTACTGCTGAATTGGTTAAATAATAGGTCGGTGTACTGAAGGACCCGGCCTGCCTGTATGTCCCCTGTATGCGCCAACTTAAACCCGAAAACCTTTTACCAAAAGCCCCTTCAAGAAACCCTGATGTTGTTCCTGACTTTCCATTTGTCGCCCCTACTAAATTTATTTCACCGTTAAGGCATTTGGTATGGGGCATATCCTTGGGATCAACCAAAACAACCCCGGCAATAGCATCCATCCCGTAACGGATACTTGCCGCTCCTTTTATAACGCTCAGTTTGGTGGCGATGAACGGGTCTATTTCAGGTGCATGATCTGCCCCCCAGTTTTGCCCTTCCAACCTAATGCCATTGTTTAACAATAACACCCGGTTGCCATACATACCGTGTATCATAGGTTTGAATATGGTTGGCCCTGTTTGTATAGTTGTGACTCCGGTAATGGATTTCAGGGATTCCCCAAGTGTCAAACCCCTTGTCTTATCAAGAGCGATACCGCTTATCTCTTCTCTTTGTAATGTTTCAACCTCCTGCTTTTTTACCTGGTGTTCTTCAACAAGAACTTCCTTCAAATTGTTATCGGGCAACAGATTAAATATTATTTCCCTGTTTTCATAAATAGTAATAGCCGTATCAATGGTTTTGTGTCCTACATAAGCAACTTGAATGTGGTAAGTGCCCCTACATAAACCCCTCATATAGAAATGACTTTTTTCATTTGCTGAAGCCCCTTTCTTTAATTCTTTGATAAATACGGTTGCAAAGCCAAGCTCTTCGCTCAGTTTGGTACATACAACCTTTCCGGACAATGAAAGTTTGCAAGAATCATTTTGTGAGAATGTTCTTGCATATAGAGTTACTAATAAAAATATGTACACGTGTTTATTCAGCATATTTCTATGGCCTGTTGTACTTTACTTTATTCCCAAACTATTCTGATAATGCCTTTTTTGTTCACAAAAACGATTATCCTCTTATAGGGATAGGTGCAAATTGTTGTGAATTAAAGACCGAAAAGCGACGGTCTGATTGTTTTCGGATTATTTTACCAATTAACGTGTCATAAAGGAGATTGCTCCCTTATTTCAGTTTACACAAAATAACACGAAAACCTAAGCAACAGGAGGAGCCCTGGCAGGAAGTATGCAAAAAAGCGAATGACAGGGAGTGGAAATTGCACCCGCTCGATATTCCGTTATTAAGCTAAAAGGGGAAGAAAAATCAAAGTTAGTTTTAACAGCATCATAAAGGGGTGTTTGTGTCTTGAAAAGATCACAATGATATTCCTGTTGTTCAATATGTTTTCCTAAATCCCTATGATAAAAGTGACAATAATTATCCTTTTCATCTGTATGATCAGCAAAAATATCGTGTAAAAAAGGGGTTGGAAGAATAACTAACAGAAATACGGAAAGCAAAAAGGAAGAAATATATCTTTGAAACTTGTGCATTTAGGCAAATGTATAAAAAAATACTGGAATACAGTATAAAGAAGTATATATCAGGCTTTACATGGGTTTTTCTCCCCAATATAAACCTCTCCCATTGGAATTGAGATAATTGCGATGTGGGGCAGAAAGCCCGCTTACAGTGTAAGCAATTCCTAAGTTATCTTGTGGGCGTTTTATCATGTCCCCGCTTATTCTTATCCCGGCACTTGCTTTTTGTTTTGCTGTTGTTTGTTTTTAATTCAGACAGATTTTATTTTACGATAACCAATCGTTTACTTATCACTGAGTCGACAGCACTACCAATAATGCTGATGGTATAAATCCCTGCTTTTAAACCACTCGCATCAAAGGTAGTTGTGCCGTCTGTTTTTTTTATAAAAACCAATTTGCCGTTTTCATCTAATATATAAGCTGTTTGTTTTGTGCCTTCCTGTGCCGGAACTTCTAAAACAAAATTACCATTGCTTGGATTGGGATAAATAAGAACAAAGTTATCGTTCTTTATAATTCGCTTTGTTCCATTTGCAAGAGTATCTGCTTTTATTACCGCATCAGGTATGATAATATTATTTTTAGGAGTAGGGTCTATCAAGACTACCTGTTTAACTGTAATTATTTCGCTTGTATCTTTTTTTGTATTTACCGGGATTGATTCAATAACTGTTATGGGTTGTTGTATGGCAACATCGCCCATTATCATCGGTTCAGGTTCTTTAACGGGTTCGGGCTTTGTGCATTTTACTTTTCCCATGATAACCTGTTTCTCCGTATTTACAGGAGTAGCTGTATGTTTTCTGGTAGTGTCTTTTTGCACCGGCTTTGGTTTTTCGGGTATATAAGCTACCTCTCCTTTCATCATATGATTTGATTGCGCTACTGCATTTGAGTTTGAAAAAATCCAGAACCCGAAAGCCATAAAAAATATCACCGCAAATTTTTTGGAGAAATTCCAATAAGTAAACTTCGCGAAGAAATCGTCAAAACTTAATTCCTGTAATTGCTTTTCTTCAAAACGTCCGCATACTTTTCCTTCCTGCGGTTTACTGAAAAAAGATTTTATCTGTTCAATGCCCATTTTACTGAAGTCAACTACATCTTTTTTGCAGCTCCCGCAAAAAGCGCCTTGTTGGTTGGGAGTCATTGCGTCCCAGTTTTCGTGGCAGGGTTCGTTTATGGAGATTTTCATGGTATTTGTTTTAAGGTTTCTATTAGGATGCGGGGTTTTAACAAATTCCATAAGTTTAATCTAAAATTATTTTTCTGACTACTAGGCGGTCGTTTTTCTTATTTAATAAGCAGGGTAAACAAATAAATGATGATTAAAACTTTCTTACATTTGAGGATAGTGTAAAGATTCCTAATCCGGCATCTTACGCTTGCTTTTGACATAAACTAATGAGAAGATTTTTTGTTTTGTTTTTGTTTCTTGCCCTGATTATCGTGGTCTCGGCATTCAGTTCAATGAATAGAGGTGTCTGCCAGACACAAAATAGTTCAGGCCCTTCTGCCGGGTATGCGGGAGATCCTGCTGGTAATGGTAAAACATGCAACCATGCTTTTTGTCATTCGGGCCCGGTGCCGGTAAGACAAACCGGTTGGATTATTTCAAATATTCCTGCTACAGGATATATGCCTGATAGCATTTATACGATTACTGCAACGGCCTTTGGCCCCGGCCACGTCAGATTCGGATTTGAAGCTACGGCTCAAAATAGTATCGGCAGTTTTTTAGGAACTTTGATTAAGACAAGTAGCCAGACAAACCTGGCAGGTATAAACAATGCTTACATCACTCATAATTCAACAGGTACAATCGGAACAAATTTAAAATCATGGACATTTAACTGGAAGGCACCTCCTGCGGGAAGTGATACGATAATTTTCTATGGTGCCTTTAATATTACCAATAATGACAGCATGACAACCGGAGATACTGTATGTACGTCCAGGCTTATGGCATTGGAAGATAAAACCAGCGGGATAAACCTCAATGAGGTAACGATTAATTCTGTTTCTGTTTTCCCTAATCCCTGCAATAATTTCATTATCGTAAAGGCAAATTCATCCCTGGGGTTAATTGAAATTTATGATTACAATGCAAAGAATGTCTATGAGCAAAAAGTATCAGATGAGATAAAGAAAATTGATATAAGTAGTCTCCCCGCCGGTGTTTATACACTTAAAGTACAAGGAATGTTTACTACCAAGGTGATTAAAGAATAAATAAATCCATTAGTTGCTGAAAAATAAAAAAGGCCACCCGCGAAGGCAGCCCTTTTACTTAAGCCAAAATAAACCCACACTATGCTTGCTTCACAAACTGTACTTCGGCGTTAATTTTTACTTCTTCACTAACCAAAACCCCGCCGGCTTCAATAGGTGCGTTCCAGTTAAGGCCCCAATCTTTTCGGTTAATTTTTCCGCTTAAAGAAAAACCGACTTTTAAATTGCCCCAGGGATCTTTGTTGGTACCGTTAAATTCTGCATCTAAGCTAACAGGTTTGGTAATTCCTTTAATGGTAAGGTTGCCATGTATTTTTCCTTCTTTGGCATTGTAATTTGTACTTTCAAAATTTAGTGCCGGGAATTTCTCCGCATCAAAAAACTCAGCACCTTTTAAATGCCCGTCGCGCTGCTCGTTACCTGTTGTCACCGATGCAGAATCTGCAGTAAAGCTGACTTTTGCATTGGTAAAATTTTCATCGGCAACAGCGTTTGCCTTTATTACCTGGAATGAGCCTGTAACGTTGGTTATCATCAGGTGTTTTACTTTAAATTGAACTTCGCTGTGTGTGGGGTCTAAAGACCAGTTTGTTGTTTCCATTTTGTGTGTTTTATGGGACAAAGGTATGGTAACCACAATGGCCAAGTAAATGAAGTAGATTACATAATTTAGTTAAGGTAGGTTAAGTGTTTAGTTTCGCGCAAAGACGCAGAGGCGCAAAGTGGTAACAAAATAGAAAAGGCCACTTTTCAGAAGCCTTTTTTTAACTTCCGAATTTACTTAGACAAAGCCTCTTTCAGCTTACCCTCGTTTTTTGCAGCAATCAGTTTTTTAATTTTTGAAGAAAGCTTTACTTTGTTTTCGGGCTTCTCGCAATATTCAAGAAACATTTTTACGTATTTAATCTTGAAATTGATATCAGTAGATCTTGGCTTTTCAACAATGGCAATTTTTGATTGAGAGGCCAAATAAACTCCCGATAATATAACATCCGATTTAATAGATTTATATACGGCATCGTCAAAACCAAATGTATAATCCGGTGTTTTTTCCATCCACTCAATTATAAATTGGCAAGCATTAAGGTTTTTTAAATTCTCAACACATGGAGTTGACAATAGATAATCGGAACACTCTAAAACCTTTTTTTCAGCGTTCTTACATTGCAGAGAATCATCCAGCTTTATAGATTTAAGCTCTGAGTAATTTTGCGATAAGGCATTCAGAGTTGTGAATATCAGAACAAGCGAGATAAATTTTTTCATAAATTAAGTTTATTAAAATTACTTATTCAGCAGCTTTTTCTCCTGGAGATATGCTCCGATTGAATTCTTTCAAAACTCTTTGTGTTCTTTGCGTCTCTGCGCGAAATACTAAGCTTCCACTTCCGTAACAATGCTCGGGAAGATACGTACCGAGTTGTCTTCTTCGCGGCGGAACTGGTATGTATAACGATAATGACTTTCCAAACCGCTCTTGTTCGGTAATCCGTTAATCATCATAATATTCCTGTTCTTCGCAAACTTCAACAGCTCTTTTAAGTAATGGGCAGAAATTTGTCCTACCTCGTCAATGATGCAATGCACCTTAAACTCTTTACTGCTGCGGTGTGAAGATTCTTTAATGAATACATGCAACAACGTAATGTAAATAATCGCTTTTACAAGAATGTCTGTTCCGGTAGAACCTATGCTGTCGATTTTATGTGTCCAGCCGGTTTCGTTCACACCTTCTTTAATGTTGAACTTCAATTCAAATAAATCCTGTAAGCGGATTTCTTCCTGCTCCTGTTCTTTAATCGCTAAACGCAATTGCTCAAGTAATTTAACAGCTCGTTGGTTAATGTCGCGGTTTTTACCGGTAGCAAAATCGGTGTTGAATAATCCTTCTCCGTAGAAATGCCCGTGCTCGTCTTTAAATTCTTCGATCTTTTTAAGCAACTTGTACACTTTGTTGTCCGACTCCTCCAGTTTAATTTTAATAAACTCAATCAGCTTGCTCTCCTGGAACTCGGCCGATTTAAAGTCTTCGGCAATCAATGCAATGATGTGCTGAATTTTATGTTGCTGGCTGCTTAACTCTTTTACTTTGGTGGCGATAGAATCGGTTACCAAAGAAATTTGCGTAGCGGTTTCCGCAATAGAAAGTTCAATTTTATTCTCGTGGATAAAATTGGTTAAGTATTGCGCAAAACGCTCGTACTCGGCCTGTGTGGCGTCGTGGCGAATGATAAAGTTAAAGTGGTTCTCTAACCTGAACTTACCGCTGAATTCATTTACATAACGTTGGAAAGCTCCGTACTCTTCGTTAAAGAATGAATCGTTCTTTAATAGTTGAGTACAAACATCCATTACGTTGTAATTGGTTTTCTTAGGCTCGGCACGCTCAATAATGTCAGCATATTTGTTATATACCGGTGTATCACGGAAGTTTTTACCGAAATAAACAATACCGTTATTGATTTCAAGTAGCTCTTCTTCGATAGCGCGCTTCTCTTTATTAATCTGCATGCGCTTAAGGTTGTACTTACGGTTCGATTCTTCCAAATCAGTCGTAAGGTTGTTCATTTGCTTTACAAACTCATCTTTCTTCTGAATGAAATCCGGTAATTTGTCAAACAACTCGCGTTTATCTTTTAAATAATCATTTACAATTTGCGAATGACGGTCAATCTCACGGATGCCGTCCTGTAAATCTTTAATGCGCTTGTCAATGTCTTTTATTTGTTTACTGTCAACGCCTTTATCTTTGTAATTGCTTTCTTTATCGCCTACTAATTCTTTTTCTTTTTCGTCGAGGGCCTTTAAAGTGCGCCCTTTTTCATCTTCTAAGTTTTTTACTTCGTCTTCCTGCCTTTCTTTCAATTCGGCAATGCGTTCTTCAAAATAATTTTTCAGATGGTCGAATTGTTCGTTGAATTCCGACAACTGAATATTTTTACGTTTGCTTAAGATAGAAAGTTCTTCTTCCAGTAAATTTGCTTTCTGGCGATTACCGGTTAAAGAAGTTTCAATTTCTTGATTTGCCTTTTGATTCCACTCTTCCAATTCAACAACTAATTTTTTCTCGCGTTTATCGGCCAATTCAAGACTGTACTCCAGTACTTTTACTTCTTCTTTTAATTCGCCTAATTGCTTACCGTATCGGTCTGCCATCAGCATTTTCTCTTCGGTATTGGCAGCCTGGTATTGGTTCATGCCGTCTTCAATTTCGCGCAGGGCGGCAAGCATGGTATTTTTTTCCGACTGATATTCTTCAATCGATTTTGAAACGGGAGGAACAGTTCCCAAATCAAGGCTGATACCGTAAAGCGTATCGGTTAAACCGGCTTTTATCTCAGGCTTAAGGTCGGAGCGGAATAAAATATCCTCGTTACAAACTTTACCAATGGTTTCGTGCCAGCCTTTGTGGTTTTTTTCGAGATAACCGTAAAATGCGTCGGCTTGTATGTTTAAGCGCTCTTCAATTCTTTTAATCTCTTCTTTCTTGGCTGTAATTTCTTCATTGGCTTTGTCAATGCGTGCCGACAGTTGAGATTTTAATTTTAACTCGGCAGTTTCCCATTCTTTTTGCATGGAAATTACTAAGTTATTTTTAATGGCACGGTCCGAACGGTTTTTATAAGTAACAGCACGAAGCTCGTTCAACTCAGTTTCAATTTCTTTAATTTCCCTCTCGTGGAAGCGTGAACTACGGATTACTTTTTCTTCCGAGCGTAGTTCGTTAAACTCAATTTGCTTGGAAGTTATTTCCGCGTTTACTTCTGCAAGAATTTTATCACGGCGTTCTTTTAACTCAGTTTCTTTCCGGTTATAATCGTTCTTGGTTAAAAGCTGGCGCTCGTTATAATCATTAAACAACTGAGAAATTTTCGCGTTAATGGTATTGATGTACGAATTTTTTTCATTTTCTACCTGTTCCATCAACGAAGAATATTTCATCTCCATGCTTTGAACGTTGGATGTAAGCGCGTCGTACTCTTTACGTGCTAAATTCAAATCAACCTGCATTTTTTCGCGTTCGTTGTATTTTTCAAGAGCCCCGTCAATATTCTGGTTCTGGTATTCTTTAAGTTTTTTATTTGAATCGCGAATGGTGCGATCGTAATAACCTATTTCCTCGCGAATGTTATTTTGCTGGTCTTCGTTGTTTGCCTTCTGTAATTCAAAGTCAGAATTTATTTGTTGCAGCTCCTCTTCTTTTTTATTTTTCTCGGCAACGATATTCGAGTTTTGTGTTTCGGCGTAGCGCAGGCTGTTCCCTAATTTCTCGGCCAGTTCAAATTGTGAACCTTTCAGTAATTTTACCTGGTCGTATTTTTTCTCAATCATCTCGATGAGCTGCTGAGTTTCCTTTTTCAAATACGTTTCAATGTCGGTGTATTTTTCATAGAATTGGCGCAACTGGCGTTCCACCTGATCCAACTTAATACCCGAAGTTTCGGTGGTAATCGCGTTGGCGATAAAATCTTTAATGAAACGAGAATCAACCGAAGACTTGGAACTTAAGAATACGTTCGTGATAGATTTCGGGATGTTCTGGTATTTTTCATTTCCTTTCAGGATGAAAAACTTGCTCAGTTGTTTGTCGGTCTCGGTTCCGTAAATTACGTTACGGTAACGCTCAAAAGTATCAATCTGGTTGCTGACGTATATTCCGTTGCGTTCAAAATTCTTTAGTACTTCCCCGATTTTCAATGCTTCGTCATTTTCGTTAAAGAAATATTCAGAGCTGTAAGGAGTGTCCACAAAACGGAAACAGATTTTATTGTGCCGGTAAGCAATTACGATAAAGTCTTTCTCTTCGGTGTGTATTTCGTAAATCAGGTACGAGTTTTCGTAACGGAAGTAGTGTTCCTCAAAAGGTTTTTGCGAGGAGGAAATCCCCAAACCGCGACTGTTAGCGCTATAAAAGAAAAGGATGGCGCGTTGCAGGCTGGTTTTACCAAAGTTATTGGTTCCTACAAAGCAGGTATTACCGCACAGTTCAATATCGGCATACTTTACGTTTGCGATGTTAATTTCTACAATGCGGTTTAAAATTCTGTAATTTATCATTGGTGTATTTTAATTCTTAATTTTTAATCCTGAATTCTTAATTGTATATAATTCCCGAAGAACCTTCTGTGTTTCCGCCTTCTTCGTAAATGGCAATTGCGTTAATTACGTCGAGCAGGTAAGTGTAAGAGTCAAGAACTTTATAAGTTTCACTCATTTCATCTTCGCGCTCTAAGAATGAATCGCGGCTCATCAGGTCGCAAATCTCGCGCACTTTGTTGTGCAGGGTCTCTGAACGGTATAACGGAATTTTTTGTAATTTTTGTTTTAAACGCACATTGGCAATACACTCTTCGGCGATTTCTCCTGTGCGGAAGCGTGTGCCGATGGTGATTTTGTTATCCATAGAGGCAAACAAATCAATGATGTCGATGTATTTTTCAAAGGTTTCTAATTTTTTCTCAATAACGCTGGGCGCTTCGTCTATTTTGGAAAAATAGAAATAATTATTGCCGCGCTCAATGCGGTAGCGTATGTTGCTGAAATAATTCTGCAGGTTTTCAAAATTCTCGGTATCGTTAATGATATCGTACAGGCGGTTCATTCCGTCTTTGGTTCCGTTGCTTGAAATAAAATGCCCGCGCGCCATAATAGCGAATATGTCGTGGGTTTGTTTGGGAAGTTTAAAGGGTGTGCCGTTTTCGTTTTCCATTTTTCAGTTATTGAATTATTTAGTTATAGAATTATAGAATGTTTGATTTTGTAATTTAATTTATTCATGTTGTATTTAATCGATAATTCAATAACTCTATAATTTATTAATTGTCCTATGCAGCTTTTTTCTCTTTTACTTTTCCGGGTAATATCAGTGTGTATCCTAAGCGCTTTGTCTTTCCGTCATCCGCCAGCCACTCGTATTTCTCCAATGTATAACGGAAATCCAGTTTTTTATCAAACTCCATGGCTATCTCAACAAAGAGTGTAATGCGCTCTTCGAATGTAACTGTACCCAGCGTTTTCGGGAATTTGTAATCCATCAAAAACTCGAAGAGGTTCCTCTTCTGGCCTATGAATTTATTGAGGAGTGTAAGCGTATCCAGTTTAACGAAAGCTTCGGCACGCTGGTCTTTAAAGTTTGCAGGAAGTTTTTCCGCCAGCCTTCTTGCCATTAAGCGGGTAATTTTATATTTCTCGGCAACTTTCTGACAAATGATATGGCCCTCGTCCATGTATAAAAACTCAACCGCAATTTTTGTACGCGGGGCCCGTATGCCGTTAAAGCCAATCGGGTTTAAACTGTTAACCACTTCCTTGAAATTAGTTTTGTAATGCAATTGCCCCTGGTCTTTAACTTCTTTAATTCGCTGCGCTTTTTTGTAAACGTCAAGTTGAAACTGGATTTTGTTAATGAAATCCGTAATGTCAGTTTGAATTTCAATCAGGTAATCTAAATTTTCAATCAGTGTTTGGCGCAGTGAAGAAACGATGCCGTGCAGTTCAAGGTCGTTGGTTAAATCAAAAAGTTTACGGGTCTCGTCGGTAACTTCTTCGGTGCGCTCAATGAATTCAATGATGGTATCGCGCTTTAAGCGGTAGTCTTCCAGCTTTTGTAATTTGATGCGGTAATTACTTTCGTTTTTGTAAGTATCATCCACATTTTTTTGCAGCTTGATAATTTCGCGACTGATGGCAACACCGATGCGTTTTAAATATTTTTTGATAGAGCGCAGGAAGCGGTATTCATTTCCTTCGCGGTAATATTTGATGTTGCGTTTTAATTCGTTGATGTAATCAGCAATGAAACTTGGTGTTACCTCGCCAATCTCCATAAAGTCTTCAAACATGGCGATTACGGCATCATTGAGGCCTACCACTTGTTGATGCTCGTAGAGGATATCGGTGGCAATTAATTTCTGGTATTGCTCAGGTGTGATATCGGTGCGGCTGAGGAGTTCATTTACCGTAACCGACTCGCGTGTACCGAATAAAAAATCAATCACATCGCGGTTGTAATACAACAACGATAAAATTTCTTTGGCATTAACCTGTAGTCCCATTTTACACTCTTTTTATAATGATGTCAGGTTGAGCTTGTCGAAACCTTTTTGTATTTACAAGGACTTCGACAAGCTCAGTCTGACGGGCACTTTTAACTTATCGAATAAAAATACGGCAATGGTACGGGCTGCAAAAACGGGGTTTTGAACAAAAAGAGGGGTAATTAACATATCCTCTGTAACCCCTGTAAAATCAAGACTTTCGGGGCTATTACTTAAATTTAACAGCAGGGAAAGATTTTAACATAGTGTTGAAAACGTCGGGTATGAATCAATCATGATTCATCTTCAATTCGAATTAAAAACTGTTTATTATAAAAATTCCAAGATATTATTTAATTGAGATATTGATTTTTTCTTTGATTTCCTATATGATTTTTGTTTGAAGGTTGCTTCCAATCCTTGTATATAAAAAAATTCTAAAATCGGGAATTTTTTTGCTAAAAGGAGAAATGAATTATTTTTCTAAATCTCTTTCAAACTTCGCTATTGTTTTGTGTATGTAGCCTAACTTCTTATTAACGTTACTTGAACCGGTGAAAAGCCTCATGTTGTTGGCGTATTTTCTTACACGGTCAACATCGTAAAACAAAGGGGGCAAATTATTGTAGCCGTAGCTGCCGGGGTATATCCAGCCGCCCATACCGGGATAGATCCAGGGTCCCATCCCAATACCCGCGCCAAAATATACGTTACCTCGTGAATAACTGTTTCCGTTATCGTATAAAACGGCAATTTCGTCTTCAAAGGTTTTGCTCACCAGCACAATCTCTTTGGCGTATTGTTTTATACGGTGTTTATCTTTTGTACCATTAATCCGGGAGGTGAATTTTTCTACCTGTTGATCATATAGTTTCAGTTTAGGGCCGATAACAATTTGTCTCAGGCTATCGAGTTCCCTGCGAGGGTTCTTATTTTGTTGGGATAGTATTGTGCCGCAAAGCAGCATAAAAAATACTATGAATTTTATTGTTTTCATAGTTAATTAATGTCAAAAAGCCTGCCAGTCTTTTATTTTTTTAACTGAATTTAACAATAGAATTTTTTATATTCTGAAACCACAAAACGGTGTATTCGTAACAGAAAAATAACCAAACCGCATGTTGCGACCTTTACTTTTCATATTACTCAATATTTTCTTTTTTTGTGGTATAGCGCAAAGCAAAAAAACAAATGTAGATAGCGTAATGGTCACCCTGCATATTGACGACAATGATGATGCAGATGATATTGCGAAGGATGTTTGTAAACCTTTTAAAACCGATTCGGAAAAAGTGCGCGCGCTTTACTTATGGGTAACCTCAAATATTGCTTACGATTACAAACAATTGAGAAACGGTCCGCCAATGCTGAGCACTCGAGATCCATGGGCTTTTTACGATTATACCATTACCCGCACGCTGCAAACCAAAAAGGGTATTTGCGGACAGTATGCTTATTTATTTGCTGAGTTGTGTCGCAGCGCCGGAATTCCTTGTGCTGTAATCACAGGATGGGGCTTGCACAAACCAAATAATTTATTGCGTCTTTTAGCGGAGGATGTAAGTAACCATGCATGGAACGCGGTACTGATAAACAAAAGATGGTACCTGCTTGATGTAACCTGGGCCAGCGGAACAGTAAACGGTCGCCTCACCAAATTTACGAGAGCGCGCAACGATTTTTATTACCTCTGTCCGCCACAAAAATTTATTTTAAACCACCACCCCGAGCAAAAAGGCTGGCAATTATTAAACAAGCCTTATAGTATGTGGTCGTTTATTGGCAACGCGCGCAAGAAAAAGAAGGAAGAAAAATACCTGGCAAAAAATTAAACCTGCAGGCGTATATCTTTGTTATAAAGTTTTATAGCTCTCTTTAAATGTACGGCAAATAAAATGCGTGTGCCAATTAAAGGGATTATGCTTGATGTAAAAACAATTCCAAAAGCCTGATTTAAAAGTCGCATATCAGGGTTAGTTTTTGCTGCTTTGGCTGTAAGGCCTGCACCTAAATAACCAATATCAAAGGCGTAAACAGAATCCCAAAAAGCATGATCGTACGCTTTGTATTTTTTGAATTCATAAGCCGAATTTGGAAATAAATTTAAACGATTGGTTAATTCCTTGAAGTTAATTCGTTGGTCGCCCATATAAATAACGGTGTGCTTGCCGAGACTAACAAGTTTTATGTATTGTTGATTTTGATAAGAGGTATCGGCGCTTTGCGCTTTGAGCGAAAGGCCGAGCAAAACTAAAACACCTGATAGAACGATAGTTTTTTTCATGACACGCGATTTTACCAGGGAACAACAAGGATGGTGCCGTGAAGGGATCGTTTTTCCTAAAAAATGTGAAAGGTTTGTTTTTTGTTGTATTAGCGTGAGCGATTGAGCGCTTGTTTGAGCTCTTTTTTGCTCACAAAAAAAGCGAGTAGCGAAAGCGCGACCCCGCCGAAATTAATTTTTGAAAGTGGATGATTGATGCGGGGGCACGCCCAAAAATCATAACCCGGCCTTGGCTTTTTCCCAACCAATCAATGCTTTTTTACGCGTTGTTCCCCAGCGATATTGGCCAATGATAGCTTCCTGCCGAATTACCCTGTGGCAAGGAATTAAATAAGCAACGGGATTTGCGCCCACCGCGTTGCCCACCGCACGCATTCCTCCCGGACTACCCACCGAGTTTGCAATGGTTTGATAAGAAACTAATACACCGAATGGAATTTTTAAAAGCGCTTCCCACACTTTTAACTGGAAGGGTGTTCCTTTTACGAAAAGTTTTATGTTTTTGTTCTGTTCCTTTTCAAAAATGTTTTCTGAAAAATATTTTGTGACAATCTGATTTTTTTTAAAGCGGGCGTTTTCCCAATTAGATTGAAGGTCGCTCAGTAATTCATTTTCATTATTCTCAATAAAATTCATTCCGCAAATTCCGCGCTCTGTTACGGCAATCAAACAATCCCCGAATGGTGTAGGATGAATTCCGTATTCAATTTCTATTCCTTCACCTTTAGTTTTAAACTCCTGCGGCGTAACGGCCTCAATGTTTACAAACAAATCATACACTCGCGATTGTGCGGATAGACCTACCTGCTCAGCCGCTTCAAGCAAATTAGTTGTTTTTGCGAGTTGTTTTTTTAATTCTTCAACTGTTAAGTATTGTAAAAACTTTTTCGGGCTTATACCGGCCCACTCGCTGAATATTTTTTGAAAATGAAAAGGGCTTACGTTTACATTTTCAGCCACATCGTATAAAGAAGGTTGTTGTTTAAAATTTTCGGTTAAAAATTTTATGGCTTCCTCTACGCGTGCGTAGTTTATGTTTTCGGTTTCTGTCATGTAGCAAAAGTAAAGGTAGTAAAAAAGGGGCTCAACCCGATTCTTGCGGTTTTGGTAAGGGACTCATCTCCGCTACCATCTGCTATGTCGGCACCCCCTCTCTATCTGTAGAAAGGGGGTGAATACAACA
>Ga0210400_10001922_pt1 | contig 19956 bp, 12 predicted proteins | sample IncBWH26MmetaG_FD_155456 | JGI IMG/M metagenome (GOLD analysis project Ga0210400, IMG submission 155456) | Forest soil microbial communities from Barre Woods Harvard Forest LTER site, Petersham, Massachusetts, United States - Inc-BW-H-26-M | ecosystem: Environmental > Terrestrial > Soil >...
GCCAAGATCAAGGGTGTCACCGAGATCTGCCCGGCCAACGCCTCCTATCAGGTGAAGTTCGATCCGGATCTGATCAAGCCCGATGACATGCTCGCCGAACTGAAGCGACTGGATTCGGCTGCCGAGAAGTCCGAACCGGTGATCGCGACGAGGATCATCGAGATCCCGGTGCTTTACAACGATCCCTGGACAAACGAGACGCTCATGCGCTTCCGCGAGCGCCATCAGGATCCCAAGAGTACTGATCTCGAATATGCGGCGCGCATTAACAATCTCGATGGGATCGACGCCTTCATCAAGGCGCATTCGAGTGCACCCTGGTTCGTCTCCATGGTCGGCTTCGTCGCCGGCCTGCCCTTCCTCTACCAGATGGTTGAGCGCAAACGGCAGATTCAGGCGCCAAAATATCTGCGCCCGCGCACGGACACGCCCAAGCTCACGGTCGGGCACGGCGGCTGCTTCAGCTGCATCTACTCGGTGCGCGGCGCCGGCGGCTACCAGATGTTCGGCATCACACCCATGCCGATCTATGACCCCAATCAGAAGGTCAGCTATCTGCGGGATTTCATGTGCCTGTTCAAGCCGGGCGATATCGTGAAGTGGAAGCCCATCGACCGGGCGGCCTATGACGCGGCGGTCGCGGATGTCGAGGCCGGCCGTTTCTCGCCGATCATACGCAATGTCTCGTTCTCGCTCACCGAATTCAACCGCGACATCGATGGGTACAATCGCAAACTCGAGGGGGTCCTCCATGGCCATTAAGGTTTTGAAGCCCGGTCTGGCGACTACCGTCCAGGACCTCGGACGGCCCGGTTATTATCATATTGGCATCCCGCTCTCCGGCGGCATGGACCGGCATGCGCTCGCGGCCGCGAACCTGCTCGTCGGCAATCCGGAGGGAGCCGCGGTTCTTGAGGCCGTATTCATGGGACCGGAACTCGAATTTACCGATGACGCCATGGTGGCGGTCGCGGGAGCCGAGTTGCCGCCCAGGCTCGATGGCGTTCCGCGCGACACGTGGGCCTCCTTCAAGGTGAAGCGCGGCCAAAAACTCTCCTTCGATTACCTGAAGAACGGCGCGCGCGCCTACGTTGCCGTCGCGGGCGGAATCGATGTGCCGGTGGTTCTCGGCTCGCGTTCGACCTACGCGCTGGGCGCCCTCGGCGGCTTCAACGGTCGAAAGCTCGAGGCCGGCGACGACCTGCCGGTCGGTGCGGCTGCGACGGCGGTCAAGGAGGGCCGCACGGTCGGGGAAGAGTTGCGCGGCTTGCCGATGGCCATGCCGACGGAGTTGCGCGTCATACCCGGACTTTACTGGCATCGCATCACCGATGCCGCCGGCAAGGGGTTCTTTTCCGATACCTGGAAGGTCGCACCGGAAGCCGACCGGATCGGTTACCGCTTCAGGGGCGGCAAGCCGCTCGAGTTCGTGCCGCGTGAGCCACCCTTCGGCGCGGGCTCCGATCCCTCCAACATCACCGATGCCTGCTATCCGTATGGCTCGATCCAGGTGCCCGGAGGCACTGAGCCGATCGTGCTGCATCGCGACGCGGTTTCGGGCGGCGGCTACTTCATGGTCGGCACGGTGATCTCGGCCGATATGGATTTGATCGGCCAGCTTCAGCCCAATACGCCGGTGAGGTTCGTCAAGGTCGACACGGATCAGGCGCTTGCGGCCCGCAAAGTGCGTGCCGAGCTAATGGCGAAAATCCGCTCGTCCTTGAAGTCATCGTCCTGAATTGCCGGACAAAATTTCGAGCCCGAATGACAAGATTGGCATCGTGGCGGAAGCGCTGTTTTCCTGGTGCGTGGGTTGGCCGATGAACCAACGCGTTTACTAGCCAAGGTCGGCTCCGCGCCGATAACATTGATTTAGAGCGTGATCGTTTGGGGCTGAATCGATTTTGGATTCCCAAATCACGGGTAGTTCTGATTCAAGATGCTGGCCGGAATGGAGGTCAGCATCCGATGCGGCGAGCTTATTCCCTTGACCGGCGCGAGCGTGTGGTCACTGCCGTTGCGGCGGGTAAGAACTGCCGGGCGGTGGCAGCGACGTTTAAGCTCAGCGTAGCCAGTGTGGTGAAGTGGTCGCAGCGGTTCCGCACGACCGGGAGTGCCGCGGCTCGAGGGATTTTTTGGCGCGCAACATCCATGCCCGCTCCCCCGTCACTACGCCGGTGAGCTGGGCAACGCCCCTACCCGCAACCGTCCATTCCAGCGACTTTCAGTTAGATTGATGATTCTGCAGGAAAAATTGAGGAGATAGGCCGGACGGAATATGAGCAGAGGGAGTCGGGCTAGGAAAGGCCTGAGGAGAGGAAGCCTGACTAGGCAGCGCCTGAGGTAAGGTCTTCGCGGGCTCTGCTTGCGGATTCGTGACAGACTGGGCTTGAGGTGAGGTAGACGGCTTCTCGCTTTCAAACCCGTTCAGGATGATGGGCATTCCTCCCGGTCCATTTCCGACAATCACAACCTTGCTGTTGGGCGACTGGGCTAATTTCAAAGTCGCTTCGATGCCTGACCATCGTAAATAGGCGTCCGAAATCGCAGGTGTGACAATTTCCTGGAATTTGTGGATTCCCGTCGCCTCGATTTCCTTGCGCTGGCTCTCTAGCTCTTCGCGCTGCACTCTGAACTTATATTCCTCCACCAACTCAGCTTGCGCGAACTTGCGCTCGATAGCATCGCGCAGCGTGTCGGGGAGCTTTACTTCTGTGATCAGAACATCCGTTAGAGAAATCAAATCGGCCGTATCATCGTCGCTGCGATCGCCAATGCCATTTCCAACGGTAGCAACAAGAGCTTGATAGATCGCCACCTGAACTGCGCGGCGGTCGTTTGCGTACAGGTCTTCAGCTTTGTGTTTGGAAATCGTCTCGCGAAGGATCGAACCGACTTCGGGAACAAGCAGGCGCTGCAAATAACCTGGGCCGATCGTCTTATGAAGCTCTCCGAGCCGTTTACGTCTTGCTCTCCAACGGATAGTGGCGGTCACTTGGAGATTAAGACCGTTGTTGGCGACGACGGCGAAGTCCCCAGTGTATTCCTGCAATCGGGCATCATAGATAATCAAGTGATCCCACGGAAAGATGATGTGCAGACCTTCATCCTTGGGCGGCGCGCTCACGTCGGTGCCGCCGAAGAAGCGCCACCACATGACACCTGCATGTCCCGCCGGCACCGTGATGATCATGCGGTGCCAGAGCATGGCCACGAGGAAAAGCGCGACCAAAAGACTGAATAGACTGGTCGTCAGCAGCCGGCGAAAGGTTCTCTGAGGAGTCATGCCGGAATCACCAGTTTCAGTCGCCCATCCTCCATGTGATAGCGCTTGTCAGCGAGATCGAAATATCTCTCGTCGTGCGTGACCGCGATGATCGCCTTACCGGTCGCTTTGATGCGGGGAAGGATGGTTCTGTAGAAGCGCTCGCGGTATCCGGGATCCTGGTCTGCGGCCCATTCGTCAAGCACCAGGATGGGCCGTGCTTCGGCCAGCGCCAGTGACAGCGCCAGCCGTTTGCGTTGGCCGGTGGAAAAGGCCTCGGGATCGTAGCCATTTTCAAAGTCGGGGGGCAGCTTGTCCGCGATGCCGAGGTCGGCCGCGTTTTGCAGGAACGTCGCCACTCCCGCCTCGTCCAGACCATAGGGCTTACGGAACGTGTGGAAGTCCGAGAATACGGTCGAGAAAAGATGGCGATAGTCTTCCATATTCTCTTGGAAAATCGGCGTGCCGTTGACCGTGACCGTACCCGAACGGGCCTCATAAAGCCCCGTCAACACCCGCAACATCGTCGTCTTGCCGGATCCGTTGCCGCCGGTAACAAAAATGAGTTCGCCGGGAGATAGCTCAAGCGACACGTCGCGGATTTCGAATCCTTCTTCACCGAGACTCCGTTGATGCGCGTAGGCAACGCGATCGATCTGTAGGCGCTCGAACAGAAGCTGCTTTGGTGCATCGACCTGCGCAGGTTTCGCGCGCTCATCGAGCGAACGCTCGAACTCGTCGATACCATTCAATGAAAACCGAGCGATCGACAGTGGCTCGGCCGCGCGGACGACAGCTCCCAGCGGCCCAAGCAGGAACAGTTCTGTCGTCACGATCTTGGCAAGCTCCGCGCCCGCAACACCGGAAATAATCGGTAGGATGAAGACGACAGTTGCACCGAGCATAAAGGAGGTCGAGCCAGCCAGGATGACCAAATCGCTGATCACGGCCGCGCCGTTGGTACGGCATTTGGCGACGTTGGCTGAGAGCGAAACTATCTCCTGATAGATCGCATCCTGCTTGATTCGGCTGAGGCGGAGTTCTTTGAAGCCATCGACGATGTCCTCGGCACTGGCACGCAGTGCCGCATCCGCGCGAACGGCGCCGAACATCTGTTCCTTCAGTTCGTCCTCGCGGCTGATATAGTAGTGAAAGATCAGGCCCACGAAGATGATGGTGAGAACCCCAACGATGATGTTCTGCCAGAACAGATAGAGAATGATCAGCAACAGCAGGAGAGCGTTCTGGAATCCGCTTAGCAGAGGCATTGTTGCTTGCGAAACGGCATCATAGTGGCGCGCCATTCCGTCCAGAATGGCGGATCGACTTACATGATGGATATCGCCCAGATCGAGCTGGAGAACCTTGAGCGCGACACGGCTACGCTGCTCATGAAGCGCATCTTCTATCGCTTGGGCGCTCTTTCTTAAAAGGAGGGTCTGTGCAAAGCGATAGATCAGAAGCAGGACGACGAACGCCAGGCCGAGTTGAAGTGAACCGAGACCATCACGCGCCTCGCTGACACCCGCTGTGATCACGACGATAATGAATGCCCCGGAGACCGCCGACAGCGTCGCGATCAAGAGCAAATCCATTGGGGAGCGAAGTGCAATGCCGGGCAATCGCGCTGGGATCGCCAACCGTATATTCCGACTCCTCAGGAGAAACCCAATGAGCCGCCTGCCCAGATTCGAGCCCTCACCAGACGTCGACGACTCGGACTGACTCACTGCGGCATCCCACTAAGCGCTGCGGCCACGTGGCATTCCGAGCAGATAGACGAGGAACATGAGGAAGGGCGAGAATATGAAAGAAAGAATGAAAAAACCGACGAAGCCAAATAGACGATCGCGAGCCAAGTAAGCGACCAACAGGCAGCAGGCGATATAAAGCAGGACGAAAAGAAGCATAGGAGGCGGCCTATTAAGAGGCCGCTTGTCCTTTGGCGCCTTTGAAAGCGCCCCTAAATTCAGCCTTCAAATCTTCCTTGATGGATTCTGCGCTGAAATCACCAACCCTGCCACCGCCTGCCAAGTGGCGCGTGAAGACCTTGCCAACAGCGTAAGTAGCGGCCGCGCCGAACACAGACATCGACACCATGCCGGCCAGAGTACCTCCCACCGGCGCTGTCTTGACGGCCGATCCCATTACTGCGCCAGCAGCGGCTCCAGGAACGAGGGTACCAAGAAGTACCGACACGATCGTCTTGGCTGACTCCTTGCCAAAGGGCTGGCCATAAACATCACTGAGATCAATCAGCATGCGCGTCTGAACGGCACCCAGTGCGACGAGATCCAGCACCGGGAATGGAACGAGACCAGCACCAATCGACCATTTGACGGATGACGATATAACCTCGCTGGCACGAGTGAGATTGATATCCTCAACGCCGGTTTCAGTGACGGTCATAGCGAATCCACCCCTTTAAGTTGCTCGCTTCCTTTAACACCGCAAGATTGTTTGGCAAATGACAAAACTGAAAATTTATCTTGGCTAATTGGTTTTAGAATCACGAATTTGTTAGCAAAGACGTGAGAGAAGCAGCCTCATTCCTGATAGGAAGCGGCGAGACTCAAAGCTGGGGGCACGGCGGGGCCAACTCTATGGGGAGCACGAGTCCAGCGAGGTGAGAGTCTATCAGGCCACGAGGTATTGACGCGGAGTGCCATACCTAGTGCTCCAAAATGAGCCACAGAGCCCCTTGGCTTTAGAACTCTAAAAGCACCATCGCCCCCCAGAGCGTGGATAACGATCGAAGGACTTGGAAATGCTTGACAAGGAAGAAATCAGGTCGGCCATCGACGGCGCCATACTAGAGGTCGTGAAGGCCTCCGGAGCAGCCAAAAAGTCGACTAGCGAAAGTCTTTTCGTTGAGCCCCAAATGCAGCTCGACAAAGATTTCGGCCTGGATAGTCTCGATATTATGGAACTGGTGAACGCGCTCGAAAATCGATTCGATATCGAGGTTTCGGACGATATTTTTGACACTGTCAAAACGGTTGGCGAGCTCTACAAGTACGTGTCGATTACCTTGGCCCAAAAGAGCTAAGTGATGTCCTCGAATGTCAGGCTAGCGAAACGCTTTCTGCACATATTGGGCGAACGGGATATATCCTCGCTAAAGGAGCTCTTTCGCGAAGATATTCGATTTGAGTACCCCGGAATCGGCGCGATCACCGGCAAGGGTCGGGTGGTGCTACTGCTGAAAAAAATAATGTCCCGGTTTGAGACATTGCAGTTCGAAGCAATCGACTTCGTTCAGGAAGGCGAAAAGCTTTGCGTCATCTGGAAGAATGCGGGCAGGCTCAAGACGGGCCAGGCATTTCATAACGAAGGTGTTAGCATCCTCCACATGAGGGACGGCACGATCAGTTACGTCAGCGACTATTTCAAGCAAGATCGGACAGACGGGCATCTATGACGCATGAACGGCTCAATTCTTTGGTGCCCAATCCCAGCTTTCGCAGATCCATCGGCAGCGAGAGCTATTCGATTGACCTGAAGAGTCCCGATTTTCACGCCCGAGCGGATCAATACGACATTCTCAAATATTTGCGGGATTGCCATCCGATTTATTGGAATCCGGAAAGCGGGGCGTCCGGCTTCTGGGCTGTGACCCGCTTTGAAGACATCGAAATCGTAGCCCGTGCTCGCGATATTTTTTCCAGCGACTATAGACGAGGCGGAATGCGCATCTTCGACGCCAAGGATGTGACACCGACTCTCCGCCCTGACATTTTCACCATTGATCCGCCAGACCATACAACCTTCAGGAAGGCCCTTCAGCCGTTGTTCTCTCCCGAAGCAGTCGCCACGTTCAGGGACGGCGTTCGGAGCCGGGCGCGCCGCCTGATTGCAAACGTCGCTGCCAAGGGGCGTGCAGAATTCGTCTCGGAGATTGCCAATCCTGTCGCCGTCGGATTACTGACCGATCTTCTCGAGCTTCCCGAATCCGACGGGGCGAACCTGATCAAATGGTCCAATGCCTTCGTCGGGGATGACGACAATGATTACTGTCCGTCAATTGATTATCGAATCCAGTGCGCACGTGCACTGGATCAGTATGTGGCGGAGCTTCTTCACGAGCGGGCAGGATCCGAGAGAAAGGACTTTCTGAGCATTCTGACCCGGCTGTCGATCAAGAACAAACCGCTCGATTTTGAGGCGCTTTGCGAAAATTTCGCGACCTTTATCGTGGCAACCAACGAAACGACCCGGCACACGATTACAAGATCGATGGATGCTTTGACCCAGTTTCCTGCCGAGCGGGGCAAACTCCACGCCGACCTCTCCCTGCTGCCTGCCGCCACAAAGGAATTCATGCGCTGGACGACGCCGCTCATCCATTCGCGTAGGACCACGACGCGCGACACAATTCTGGCGGGACAGGAGATCAAGGAAGGAAGCAAGGTTGTCATCTGGTACAAATCCGCCAATCGCGACGAACGGAGATGGCCGGATGCCATGCAGTTCCGAATTGATCGCTATTGCAGCAAGGATGCGCCAGGTCACATCGCCTTCGGCTCAGGCATTAATCACTGCCTTGGATGGCGGTTTGCGGAAATGCAGATTACAATTCTTTTCGAGGAATTGCTCTCGGCGTTGCCTGACATCCGTGCAGTCGGCGCGGCGAAGCTTCTGCGATCGAATTTCATCTCGGGCATCAAGGCATTGGACGTGGAATTTTCTCCGGTGGCCTACTGGGCCTGACCTGGCCGGAACTATCCAGCGGAGGGCGCGCCGGTGATCGTGCGAGTCATGTACCGGTTGATAGCCACGCCGATCTTGCCAGCATGCTCGACGTCGAAAAGCGAATAGTGGCACGCATCGGCTTCCTCTATCTCGATGGCGCCTCTTCTGATCATCCCGAGAGATGAGCTGAGATCACCTTGGGCGTTGTCCTTGGCGCGGAAGAATACGATCGGCCCACGAATCTTGCTGGGGGTGTGCTCGGCGATTAACCGCGCGCTTTGAACAAATGCCGCGGAGATCCGCTGGAGCAAAGGCTCGCTCGCTCCGTCCTGATCAAGCCCCTGTCCGGTATCATCCCAACCAATCATCGACCTGATCGCGCTTGCTGAGTCGACGACATCGGCATCCACGTTCGAAAAGTAGGAGTCGATCAGGAAAAGACGGCCAACCTCCTCGCCTCTTGCCTCCAGCAGGGCGGCCATCTCATGAGCCACGACGCCGCCGAAGGACCAGCCCGCCAGATAATATGGACCGCGGTCTTGTAGATCGCGAACGGCGTCGACGTAGGCCCTGGCCATTTCGGGAATGGAAGCATGCAGCGGCGCCCCGTCGTCGATACCTCTAGCCTGTAAACCGTAGATGGGAATGTGGGCGTCGATGCTATCGACCATGCGATCATACACCCGGGCTAAACCTGCCGCGGGATGAACGCAAAACAGGGGCAAACCAGGACCGGAGTCGCGCAACCGTACAAGCGGATAGTATGGTGGGGGATATTGCCCACGTGCAGAGATTGCCGCAGCTAGAGCTCTTGGCGTCGGATGAGTGAAGACGAACTCAAGCGGCAAGTCATGACCATGCTCACTCCGCAGACGCGACACGAGTCGCATGACAAGCAGCGAATGGCCTCCCAGCGCAAAGAAATTGTCCAATGCCGATACCTGTTTTACTCCTGTGAGGGATCGAAACAGCAAGCAGATATGCGCTTCCAGATCGGTGCCAGGCTCGACGTGATTGGACACATCGTCCGGCTGGATGCTCGGCAACGATGCCCGGTCCAATTTTCCATTGGGAAGGCGTGGCATTGTTTCCAACACTGCGATCGCTGACGGAACCATGAAGCCGGGTAGCGAGGTTGCCAACATCCTGCGCAGGTCCTGCCCGTGCAATTCAGCGCCGGGGGCCACTGAAACATAGGCCATAAGGCGACCGTCGGCGCCGTTGTCTTCCAAGACAACAGCGGCCTGCTCGACGCCGTCTTGACCAAGCAAGACTGCCTCGATTTCTGAGAGTTCGATGCGAACACCACGGAGCTTGATCTGGCCATCGTAACGACCGCCAAAAATGATGTCGCCATTCGCGTTGCGATAGCCGCGATCGCCGGTCCGGTACATGCGCTCTCCCGGCGAGCCAAACGGACAAGGCAAGAAACGCTCTGCCGTCAATCGCGCGCGGCGCCAATAGCCGCGCGCGACGCCGGCTCCCGCGATATAGATCTCTCCAACAACCCCTTGTGGCAACGGACGCAGGCATCCGTCGAGAATGTAGATGCCATAATTGTGGAGGGCGCGGCCAATTGGGATCGGCGAATCCGAGAACTCGGCAGCAACCTCGAATGCTGTCGCATCTACGCACGTCTCCGTTGGTCCGTACATATTGAAGAACCGGCAGTTTGGCAGGCTTGAACGGAGCTTCTGCAGCAGTTGCGCAGGCAGAACCTCGCCCCCGAGGATGAAGACCTCCAGGTATAACCGTCCAGTCAGGACCTGATCGGCGATCACGGAAGCAAAAGCTGGCACGACATCGAGATGCGTGACGGCCGATTTCGCGATCTCCTGCATGAATCGATCCGAATCGCGGACCTCTTCTGATGAGAGGACGACGCATGTGCCGCCAGCTGCCAGCGGCAACAACATTTGATGGATGCTCGGATCGAAATTGATCGAACTTGAAAATGCAAACCGTGAAGACTGATCGACATTCCACAGGCAAAGTTGGTCGAGCAGCTTGTTGGTGAGATTTTGGTGTGTCAGGCCTACCCCCTTGGGTTGTCCTGTCGAACCCGACGTATAGAGCAGAAATGCGATGTTCTGCGAATGCAGCGGCGTTATTCGATCCTGCTGCATCAAGGGACTCGGATCGAACGCGGCAAGTGCATTTTCGAACTCGCATTCTCCGAGCGGTATTGTTGGAATGCGATGGGCGGCGAACATGTCGGCGCCGCGCTGTGTCAACAAAACGTCGACACCGCTATCCACGAGCATGTAATCGAGCCGATCGACGGGATAATTAAGATCCAGAGGCAGGCAGGCAGCTCCTGCTTTCAAAGTGGCGAGGGTAGCGACAAGCATATCAAAACTGCGTTCAAGCCCTATCGCGACTATTGATTCTGGCCCCAGTCCTCGATGAACTAAAAAGCGGGAGAGACGGTTCGAACGCTTTTCGAGCTCATCATAGGTGAATGATTTTTCGCCACATATGACCGCGATCTTTGTCGGGCTTACCTTCGCTGTTGCGGCAAGAACATCAAGCAATGTTTCGCTTTGGATGCCGGCCTCTTTAACTTTCAGCGGCTCCGTTTTCAGTTCGCCGGTATCGCCGGACAAGGTAATGGCCCCGATCGGAACTGTCGCCGTTGCGATCTGGTCAATCACAGAGACGATCTGCGAAAGATGCTTCTTTAAGTCGGAAGGCTGGTAATGAGACGCATTGCCATCGAGGTCCAAGCGTAGCCGCTCCTGCGCCTTGTTGTCGAACAGCGTTAGCGACAGATCGCGAACGGGACCGTATGAGAGATAACTCGATGCTGATCTCAAACCATGCAATTGTAGATCTGAATCGACGGGCATGATGTTGACGGAAAGGCTAAAATGATCCGGTTCGCCAGGAAGAAGACCCAAATCGTGGCGCAGATCTTCGTACCGATAAGATTGATGACGCAATGCAAGTCGCATCTGACGCGATATCTCTTTTGTCAGCGCCTCACATTTGAGAGCAGGGTCGACCGTCAGCCGGATATGGCCTTCATTTGAAGCCATGGCAGGAAATGCTCTTGCTGAGCTTGCAAGACGGCCGAGCAATTGCGTGCCCAGGACGACATCCTGCAATCCCTGATAGGCCGACTGTATGATGGCGGCGGCTGCCATCACCAAATGTTCGGACCTTAGCCCTGCGTTTCGTGCCAGGTCGCGAACCTTGGCTGTGAGAGACGGTGGCAAATTGTCAGTCTCGCGTACAACACGATTGGCGACAGAGCCATGCCTGGATCGGCATGACCAGCTCATCATCTTTTCGCTGCTGGCCAGACTGGCTTCCCAGTAGTGTCGATCCTTGAGGAAGCGGGATGAGGTTCGATAGGACGCTTCTTCGCTTGTCAGAACCGCAATTCCTCTCACAGGGTACTCAGGCGCCGCCTTTCCTTCCCGGAGCGCAGAATAGGTTTCAGCGACACGATTACTGACAATCCATGCTGACTGACCATCGAGAGCGATGTGGTGGTAAATCTGGCTCCATAACCAGCGTGAATCCCCGATTCTGATGACAAGCCATCGGAATGGCGCCTCTTCTGCCAAGTGAAAGGGCGTATGCAGATTTTGATCGATCAGCTTAATGCCGGCGGCCTGCGGATTGACCGCATAGGTCACGTCGACCACTGGCAATTCGTAGCGGTGAGATTCGAGGACCTCCTGCCAGAGTTCGTCGTCGGCCGCATGAAATCTTAAACGGAGAGCGTCGGTGAGGTTTACAACGTGCGCCGCCGCTTTCTTTAAAGTCGGCAAATCGAATTCGCCGGTAATCTCCGTATACAAACCCGTATTGTAGGCGCACCTGCTCTTATCGAGCAGATGCCCGAAAAAGACGTCGCGCTGGGCGCTCAAAAGTGGGAAGCGCTCCGAATTCAATGGGCTCTCCGCCGCAGAGCCGTGATGTTCCTGTTGGCACATTTCGTCAGTTCGCAAATTTGTTAAGGCCGTTCTACACTGTGTCTGGCCAGAAGCCGATCGAGATGGACGGCGGCCTTTTTGCTGTTGGTCATCGAGCACATCGAGTAGTGCGGCGCATCCACGTCTATGATTTCGAAACGACCAGACGTGACTTGCCGAAGGTTTGCTTCCAAATCGGAAGAAGGGTTATCGTTACTTCTCAAATACGCGATTGGCGCGTTTATTTTCCTCGGCGTCCAGCGTTGGGATAGATTAACGGAGTGTATGAAATTCGCGAGGAAACGTTCGAAGAACTGAATGCCGTTGCTATCTGAAAACATTTTTATGGTCTTCATCTCTTCAAACAGAAGTCGTTTCGTTTCTCCCGAGCTTGGTTCTTGAAAATCAAATCCGAAGATATTGCAGAATAACCTGAGGCAGTCGGACATCGTCATTTGTTGAACGTCAGCCGACGTCTCCAAATTGCTGTCCATAAGAAAAACTTGCTCTGGCGCGCGGCCCATTTGCTCAAAGATCGCAGCCATTTCGAGGGCGACCAGGCCTCCAAAGGACCAACCCAAAATCCGGAGCGGACCTGACCGCTGGTATTCGCATATGGTACGAACATATGCCTCTGCCATATCGTGAATGGTGAGATGAGGTTCGATGTCGGAATCGAGGCCGCGTGCCTGTAGACCGACTACTGGGACGTCCGCCTGCAATTCCGACGCGATGAATCGATATACGGTTGGGACGCCGCCGGCAGGATGAACGCAGAAAATAGGTTGCTGCGATCCACTGCGCAGATAGATGGTCGCGACCTGCTCGGCAGACGAATGGTTGATCGGGATATGTGATTGATTCGAGCTTGCTGCAATGAGCGCGGCGAGTCCTCGCGGAGTAGGCCCCTCGAACAGCGAGCGCAAGGATAATTCTGTCCCTATCGATTGGCGTACCCGCGCAATGAGGCGCACGGCCAGCAGCGAATGGCCGCCCAGATCGAAGAAGTTATCGTCGGCGCCGACCCGATCGAGACCGAGGAGGTCGGCCATGAGCCTGGCCAGAGCTTCCTCGACCGGCCCCTGCGGCGTCCGTAACGCGGTGCTCTCGTCCCGGACAAGAGCCGGAACCGGAAGCGCGCGGCGATCTAGCTTCCCGTTCGGCGTCAGCGGCAACGCCTCAAGCACCACAAATGCTGTCGGCACCATGTAATTGGGAAGCTGCTGCCTCAGGTGGGCGCGCAGCTCGCCTATCTCCGGCGCAACCCCGCCGGCACCCACCACATAAGCGACCAAGCGCTTCCCGCCAACCTCATCGTCTCGTGCCGCAACGACTACCTGCTCGACCTGATCGTGCCCCAGCAGCACCGTCTCGATCTCGCCAAGCTCGATCCGATAGCCGCGCACCTTTACCTGGTGATCGATGCGCCCCACAAACTCCAACTGACCGTCAGCTCGCCAACGCGCAAGATCTCCAGTCCGATACAGACGGTCGCCGTTGCCAAAGGGATTGGGGACGAACCGCTCAGCGGTCAGCCCCGGACGACCCAAATAGCCGCGCGCCAGGCCGACACCGCCAATATAGAGTTCGCCGCTAACGCCGATCGGCACCGCTTCAAAATGCTCGCCGAGGATATAAGCCTGCGTATTCAAAATCGGCCGCCCGATCGGAATAAGCTCTTCCTCCCCTTCCGCAGCGTAAGCGGTTGCATCCGCCGCAACTTCAGTCGATCCATACAAATTGACAAAACGGCAATTTGGCAACGCCTCCGACAAGCGTCTCAATAGTTCTGCCCCGCAGGCTTCCCCGCTCAAGACCCAGCAATTGATCCCAGCAAGACGACCTGGTGCTTCAGGCAACGTTATCATCGTAAGCGCCAACGAGGGCACGCTTACCAAGCGCGTGACCTGGTGCCGCTTCAACTCCGATATAAGCTCCTGCGCATCGGTTGAGGCTTCGCTCGAGACAACGACCAACTTCTTTCCCCAACTCATTGGGGCCAAAATCTCGAATAACGAATCGACGAACCCAACTGATCCCTTTTGGCAGCACACATCTGTGTCTGAATAAGCAGCAATCCGCTGTTGTGCCGTCACTCGGTTCGTCACACTCGCGTGGCGTCCACCCACCCCTTTTGGCTTGCCGGTGGATCCGGAGGTGTAGATCACATAGGCGAGGTTGTCGGGCATAAGGCCGCTCGATGGCGCAGTGCCGGGCTGCTGCGCAATCTCGGCCCAATCCGCATCCATACGAACTATGCGCGCTTCGTGCCGCGGTAGCACATCCTGCAATCTCGCCTGGGTCACCAACACCGGCGCCCGCGCGTCCGCCAGCATGTAGGCCAGCCGCTCTTGCGGATAGCCCGGGTCGAGCGGCAGATAGGCGCCACCCGCCTTCAATATGCCGAGCAGGCCGATCACGAGATCGAGCGTTCGCTCGACACACAACCCTGTCACAACCTCCGGCCCAACGCCCAGGCTCCGCAGATGATGCGCCAGCTGGTTCGAACGCCGGTCAAGCTCGCCATAGCTCAGCTGCTGGTTTTCAAACACCACTGCTACGGCGTCCGGAGTTCGCGCCGCCTGCTCGGCAAAAAGCTCGTGCATGCATTTGTCACGCGGGTAGTCCCCCGCCGTATCATTCCACTCCACCGCAAGCTGATGCCGCTCCGCTTTGCTCAGCAGGTCAAACTCGCTTACCCGCCTCTCCGGATCTGCAACAATCTCCTCCAGCAGGGTACGGAAGTGCCCAACCAGCCGCTCCACCATGGCTTGCTCGAACAGGTCGGTCGCATACTCTAAGATTCCCGTCAGTCCTCCGGGGCCCTCGGTCAGTTGTAAAAACAGGTCAAACTTCGCCGAGCCCTGTCCTCGCTCGACTAGCGAAAGGCGGAGATCAGGCAGATTAAGCTTCTCTTGCGGCAAGTTCTGAAGCGCAAACATCACCTGGAACAGCGGCTGACGCGACAGGTCACGTTGCGGCTGCAGCTCTGCCACCAGCTTCTCGAACGGCACATCCTCGTGCGCATAGGCCCCAAGCGCCGCTTCCTTCACCCGCTCCAGCAGCTCAACAAAGCTTGGCTCTCCCGAGAGTTCGGTCCGCAACACCAGCGTGTTGACAAAAAAACCGATCAGCCCTTCGGTTTGCCGTTGTGTGCGGCCCGCAATCGGCGAACCCACCACGATGTCGTCCTCGCCGCTCCAGCGCGACAGCAGAAGCTGGAATGCCGCCAGCAGCACCATGTAGAGCGTCGCGCCGCGCCGCCGTCCCATATCAACCAGCGCGGCCGAAAGCTCCGCCGACAGCGCAAACGCCAACTGCTTCCCTCGGAAGCTCGGCACAACAGGACGACCGTGATCGGTTGGCAACTCCAGCGCCGCCGGCGATCCGGCAAGCCGTTCCTTCCAATACGCAAGCTGCCGCTCCAGAACCTCGCCCTGCAGCCAGCCACGCTGCCACAATGCATAGTCCGCGCACTGAACCGGAAGCGCCGGCAGCGGCGAAGGCCGGCCTTGCGAGAACGCCAAATACAGCAAGCCAAGCTCGCGTATCAACACCCCCATCGACCACCCATCCGAGATGATGTGGTGCATCGTCACCAGCAGCACATGCTCCTCCGCAGCCAGCCGCAGCAGGCACGTCCTGAGCAACGGTCCTCGCTCCAGGTCAAAGGGCTCGAGTGCCTCAGCCCGCATCACGCGTAGCGATTCCGCTTCCTGCTCCTCCGCCGGCCGCGGCGACAGATCCACGATCGGAAGCCGAAACGGGCCCGCCCCCTCGATCACCTGCGCTCCCTGCCCGTCCACCGTCACAATGCGCGTCCGCAGGCTCTCGTGACGCGCAACCAACTCCCCGATGCTACCTTCCAGCGCCGCAACGTTCAGTGCGCCTTCCAAACGAACCGACCAGGGAATGTTGTACTCGCTGCCACCGGGCTGAAGCTGATCCAAAAACCACAACCGTTCCTGCGCAAACGATAGTGGAAGGCGAACGGGTCGCGACTGCGCAACCAGCGAAGGCACCTGTAGCCCGAGACCCGCTCGTCGCTCAGCATCGACATGAACAGCTAGAGCGGCAATTGTTGCCCCATCGAACAGTACCCGCAGCGGCAGTTCGATCTTGAAGGCATCTCGAACCCGCGCCACCACACGCATTGCCAGCAGCGAGTGTCCGCCGAGCTCAAAAAAATTGTCCTTCACGCCCACCCGATCGAGCCGCAGCACCTCCGCCCAGATCGAAGCCAGCACCTCCTCGACCGGCGTGCGAGGCGCAACATGAGCGTCCCCCGAACGGCCCTCCGGAGCCGGCAGCGCGCGGCGATCCACCTTTCCGCTCGGCGTCAGCGGAAGCCTCGCAAGTTGAACGAAGGCCGCCGGCAGCATATGGTCTGGGAGCGTGCGTGACAGGAATGTGCGCAGCTCAGCGCCGCCGGGAACAGCATCGTGAGCGCTGGCGACGACGTAGGCGACCAGCCTGCGGTCGCCTGGCTCGTCTTCGCGCGCGATCACCGCGGCCGACGCGATCGACGGATGGGCGCACAGCGCCGCCTCGATCTCTCCCGGCTCGATCCGGACGCCGCGGATCTTGACCTGGTGATCGATCCGCCCTAGAAACTCCAGTTGACCGTCGGTTCGCCAGCGCGCCAGATCCCCAGTCCGGTACATGCGCGCGCCTGACTCGCCAAACGGATTGGCGATAAAACGTTCCGCCGTCAGCCCGGAACGCCCCAGATAGCCCCGTGCCAGCCCGACACCCCCAATATAGAGCTCGCCGCTAACGCCGATCCCGACTGGCTCCAGAGCCTGGTCCAGAACATAAACCCGCGTGTTCCAGATGGGTCGCCCAATCGGTATAACACGCTCGTCTACAACCTGATCGCTGACGGTGGCGCAAACCGTCGCTTCAGTTGGACCATACGCATTCACAAGCTGTGTCGCAGCGATATGATCCCCGACATCGTTATAACTCCATCTGTCGCCACCAACGGCAAGCGTCGCTAGATTGATCTGATCCTCAATCGTCCGCAGAATCGCAGGCGTAAGTATTGCAATCTCGACTTCGTTTTTTACGATGAGCGCACTCAGTTCCTCTCCGAGGCAGCCGCGAGGAGCTATCACGAGCTGGGAGCCAGAAACCAACGCGATTCCAATCTCAAAAATGGATGCGTCAAACGAGATTGACGAGAATTGCAAAATCCGGCTTTGGGGTGAGGCGCAAAACGCATTTGCTTGTGAGAGAGCGAAGTTTTTGAGCCCAGCATGAGTGATGGCGACGCCTTTTGGTGTTCCGGTCGATCCCGAGGTGTAGATGACGTAGGCGAGGTTGCGGGGGCGCAGCGGCTGGATGCGGTCGCGATCTCCGGGGTTGGCTGCCGGCATGGTCTGCAGCGCCGTCCCAGTATCGGCAGCATCGAGCCACAGGACGGGGCAGGACTGCGGGAGGCGGTCGGCCAGGCTCTGCTGGCTGATGATGATTTGCGCCCTGGCGTCCTGCACCATCAGCATGAGCCGTTCTTTGGGATAGTCCGGATCGAGCGGCAGATAGGCGGCGCCAGCCTTGAGGACCGCCAGCAGCGCGACTATCAGCTCGCTTGACCGTTCGAGCGCGATGCCCACGATGCGCTCTGGGCCGATGCCTTGCCGGATCAGCGCGTGCGCCAGGCGATTGGCCCGAGCGTTGAGCTCGGCGTAACTTACCCGCTCCGAGCCGCAGTTGAGCGCCGTTGCCTCCGGCGCGCGCCCCACCTGGGTCTCGAACAGCGACGGCAGCAGATCCTCTCCGCAGGCTACGGCGGTTGCATTAAACGCGTTCAGAACCAGATCGGTTTCCGTCGAATTCAGCATCGAGATGCTTGCGATCGACTTTTGGGAGTCCGCATCGCATATTGTTTCGAGCAAAAGCACCCAACGTGAAAGGTGCGCCTGCAGTTCGTGCTCGCTGTAACGCTGAACATTGCCATCCAAATAAAGCTGGATACTGCCGGCGGCTTCAGAAACGGTCAGGGCCAGGTCCCGCACGGGGCCGGTCCACAAAATCTGTGTGTTCGCCTGCGCGGCACCAAACGCTTGCGGCCTGTCGAAGATGAGGAGGTTAACCAAAAAGCTAAAAAGCTCTTCGTCGCGTCCAGCAAGTCCAAGATCCGACCGCAGATCCTCATAACGATAGTTTTGATGCCGAAACGCGGAACGCAGACGGACGCCCGCCAGCGCCACTGCCTCTGACACGGTGGCTGCCGCAGGGATTCGGAGGCGCATAGGAGCGATATTGGCTCGCATATCGATGGCGGACCGCTCCCGCCGACTAACGCGCGCCGCAACGGGAACCCCCAAAACGACGTCTGACTGCCATGTCGTGCGCGCAACATAGATGCCAGCGACCGCAACATAGATTTGCGCCTTTGACAGCGCGTTGTCGCGCGCAAACCGCTCGATCTTTCCCGCCAACGACGCCGGCACAGCCAAACTGCAACGATGTGAATCGTGGGTGGTGACTGCGGGTACGCCCGATAGACTCGAAGCCTTCGGGGCATCGCGCCAAGAATCGAGCCAGTAATCCCGATCGACTCGAAAACTACGCGAAGCCCTATAGGCCGCCTCGTCCGGCCGAGTCGTCAGAGGCGGGACTGCTGTCGCGGCGGCTGCTTGTCCATGAAGGAGCCCCGAATAGCGCTCCGCGACATGTCCTTCGAGCAGCGCAATACTCCATCCATCGACAATAAGATGATGGTAGCTTTGAAACCATATCCAGGATTCGTCCGAAAGCTTGTAAAGGCACCAACGAAACAGAGGCCCGGAAGTCAAATCGAATGGAATCTTCCGAGCCCGCTCGAATGACGCCATCGCCCCCTGTTGCGGCGATTCGTCGGCAGACAGATCAACCCGTTCGAGCTTCCAATCCAGATCGCTGATGATCGAAAGGCAAGGCTCGTCGCCAATGACCGTGATGCGAAGATGCAAGGCCTGCGCGTCCCGGACAACCGATGCCGCAGCCTCTTCAAACAGCTGTGGATCAAACCGCCCCTCAATGCGCGTCAATTGCGCAATATTATAGACGGATTGGCTCGGGTCCATCTGGTGAGCAAGCCAAATCGCGCGCTGCGCAATGGTAAGTGGGGTTGGCTCGCCCATCGCTTTTATGCTCTCATTGTACATTGGACTTCCGCCGATCCAGCCGGCCGCGCGCCGCGCCCAATGATGACCATTGCGGCCTGTTCCGCAGAGACCATACGCTGGCGTAGCGTGCTGAATGCCCGACTAAGACTTCTTGTTTTAAGCCCGCTTCATCTGATCCTGCAGGCTCTTGGGGCGCATGTCGGTCCAGTGCTGTTCGACAAAGGCCAAACACTCGGCTTTCGAAGCCTTGGGGCCCACTTGGCGCCATCCCAGTGGAACGGCCTTCGCGGACGGCCAGATCGAATATTGCTCCTCACCATTGACGAGAACAATAAATTCATCGCCATCGATCTGCCAATTGCCTGACGTTGAGCTTGCTTCCATCTTGCGTCACCTGATCGGTTCATGAAATCTATTTGCAAGCCTGCTCACTCACCGCAGTTGCCCAACTCTTCCGGACGCCGATATCTAACTCACCACAAGAGTGGCCGCGAGCAATTGTTCGCGAGCGCCACGTTATATTAGTGGATAGAGGCGATTATGGTTGCATGCTTTCCTGCTTACTCGGATTCTGCTTTCTCGGCGAGCAGATCAAAGGGAATTTCGAGGAAAACCGGATCGATCTCATTTAGAACCCCGGTGCGGACCCGAGCATGAGGCGTCGCTGAGCGCTGTGGGGCCGAGCAGCTCCGATGGCAGGCGGGGCGCCGTCCTATCGAGAACATCGATACTGCTGAATGGAGCCCGAAGGCCCAAGCCAAATGCCTTGGCCAGTGCCTCCTTACGTGTCCACAGTTGAATAAATGTCTCAATTGGATGATCGGAGGCACTCACGGCGCGCGGCTCACGATGGGTCAATACACGCTCGGCCACTTGGTCCAATTCATCAATCGGCGCGATCGCCTTGACGTCTACGCCGACGTCTGCCACCCGGCTGATTGCCACGGCGACCGCGCCCCGCGTG
>Ga0210400_10001924_pt1 | contig 19945 bp, 17 predicted proteins | sample IncBWH26MmetaG_FD_155456 | JGI IMG/M metagenome (GOLD analysis project Ga0210400, IMG submission 155456) | Forest soil microbial communities from Barre Woods Harvard Forest LTER site, Petersham, Massachusetts, United States - Inc-BW-H-26-M | ecosystem: Environmental > Terrestrial > Soil >...
CAACCTGCGCATGTAGGAAGCAACGGCACATCGCCGAAGGGCAATGCCCACCTACGATCTCATCGTGGAGGCCCACATGCCCAATCTAGAGAACCTCAAAAAGCAAGCCAAGCTCATGTTGCGGTGGCATCGCGAACGCCACTATCCCGTCGCCGCACAAATCCGCGGGCATCTGCCCCGTTTCCGGAATATGCCCGACGCCGAGATTCTTGCGGCGAGCTTTAAGCTCAGCGATGCGCAAGAAATGGTCGCAAGACAGCAAGGCTTCGATAGTTGGCAAGCCCTGAAAACTGGACTTTCGACCATACCGCTCAAGGTCAAATCATCGCCATCGAAAGCAACGATTGTCGGTGCAGAGCCGCAATTGTTTGTCACCGATATCGAGAGATCATGCGAATTTTTCCGTGAGAAGTTAGGCTTTTCGCTTGTATTCAGTTACGGCAATCCTCCCTACTACGCACAGGTGGGTCGCGACGCGGCGCGTCTCAACCTAAGGTGTGTCGAGCGACCAGTAATCGAGTCGACGGTCCGTGATCGGGAGGAACTGTTGTCGGTATCTATGACCGTCGCTACGGTGGACGAGATTAAGCTGCTCTTTCTTGAGGTTCAGTCCGCTGGTGTTGCCTTTCACCAGACGCTGAAAAAGCAGGCTTGGGGCGCCAAGAATTTCGTCGTCAAGAATCCGGATGGGAATCTGCTGCTGTTTGCCGGATCCGCAGACTAACATTCCATCAGTCGATTGGCCAGTAGAATCCTCGCCTTGATTCCAAGGGAGTGTGCCGACGGTGTGCCAGATCCTGCCCCCAACACCCTGCTGCCGAAGAAAAAGTGCTCGTTATCTTTTCAGATATGCGACAGCAAACAAGGGAATTAGACTTCGAGACGCCGTCGCTCGTGCTGAGTTTCAACCAAATTGGAACTAAGGGAGCGAAGATCGAAATTGGTAGTCTCGGAGGCGTTCACGTCTATGCCTTGGGTGTTGATGGAGCGGGTAAGTCGCTTCGCCACTGGGAGAGCTTGCGCGAGTTCTGGACCGACTACTTTCGCGCTAGTGGAGCACGGCTTGAAAGTTACACGGTCCTCCGCGAGGCGACAAAATAGGTTTCCGTCTCGAGCATCGTTCGGTTTCTATCTGCCGTGTCAGTACCTTCTATGTGATCTCCTGATCCGTTCTGACTTTCCTGTTGACATCCACATCTCTCCCAGGTAGTCTTGCGCGCAATCAGCGAACGGAATTCGCCGGGGGCGAAGGAGTTTTCAGTTCCGTCAGTGTGAAACCTGATTGCTGCTTCCTCTGAAATGTAATGGGCCGTGCGCACGCGCGTCGTGCGGGTGCAATTTAGTGTAGACACGAAAGTGTCGTAAATTGCCCGAAGCTAGCCATACAGACCATACTGTTCATTTCATTAGGAGGAAGACGGATGACGCCCTTCGTTCTTCTATTCACCGATTCATTGCTCGCCTTTACTCGGCACCTAGGAGCGGTCCGACTCGTTCGCTACGGTATGTTTTTCCTCCTCCTGAGCATTGCTACACGCATACCGATGCTTGCTCAGACCGACCCTACCGACGAACAGGGGCTGAAGCCGTTCGGCTCCTACCACGGCGGCGACATTGACGTGGTTAATTTGATGAACGGCAAACTGGATTTGCACGCGCCGGTTGTTTCCTTCCCTCAAAAGAGCGGCAAGCTAAACATGGGCTTCACGCTCCGCTACAACAATCCGTTGCTCTATGTCGATCAGATTTGCGTTCCTCCCGGTTCCGGGCAGAACTGCACATATAACATGCTCTTCGTACCCATGGGAGTCCAGGTCTTGCCCGACTTCCAGATGTCGCTTACCGGATACGTGGCAAACCAAAAAAATGTGACACAACTGAAGATGGCCGATGCTTCGATCCACGAATTGGGCACACTTAGCGGGACGGTGAGTGAGTCGCTGGATGGAACAGGTTGGCGTTACGACTCCGGCGCAGACGTTGCAACCGATCGCCGAGGGACTCGCTATACAGGGGCGGGAACCACCGGAATCATTTCCCAGGAAGACCCGAGTGGAAATAGGATTACGGGTTCAAGCTCAGGGTGGACGGACAGTCTGGGGCGCGTCATTCCCAATCCGCCGACCGCAGGCACTTCGAACACTTCGAACTATTCCAACTGCACTGGCTCGCAAACAACCACTGGAGCTTTTAATTGGGTCGTTCCCGGCCTCAATGGAGGCACTTCGACCTACAAGTTTTGTTGGGCGAGTTTCAGCTTTTCATTTCCTCTTCCAGAGACGCCAAACCAGAATTATTCGGGAGGGGCCACTTTACTGCAGAGTCTGGTGCTGCCGAATGGCCAGGCCTGGACCTTTGAATACGATTCCTCCGGCAACCTGTCAACCGTAGCCCTCCCAACCGGCGGCACAATCTCGTACACGTGGGGCACCGCCCGGATGTGCGGTCCGGGCACGCACACATATTCCTACTACCGTGGCATTGGCTCTCGCAGTGTCAATGCCAACGACGGCTCGGGAAATCACACTTGGAACTACGCATTGGATGGCGTGAGCATTTGGCCGAACAACCCAAACTTGCTCAATGCCACTGTGACAGATCCGGCGGGCAATGATACGGTCCACTCCTTTCCTGCGCTTGCGGCATGCACGTTTTATGAGATCAGTAGAGCTGAATACCAGGGTGCGAGTTCAGGAGGCAATGTCCTCCGGATGACGCTGACGGCATACACGTCGTCTCCGGATGAAAATGCGGCAGGAGGAGCAGGTACGACAGTTAACAACGTGCTGGCCTCCGAAATAGATACCTACTCATATTCGGGCACGTCGTATCGGATGAAGGGAGTAAAGAAAACGTATGACCCAGGCTTTACCTATGCGGGCGTGTGGGGTGGTGGGACAGCGGGGTACGGCAATTTGATGTCTGAGGCCGAGTACGACTACGGCACCGGCACCGGTCTTGGCCCTTTGGTGCGAACTAGCAAGACTCAATACGTTACAAGTTCCGCTTACACGAACAATAATATCGTCAGTCTGCCATCATCGGTAAAGGTTTTGGATGCCAGCAGCAACCAGATCGCGTACACAACCTATGTATATGACGCAATCAGCCTATCCGGCGGACCTTACGGGGCTTATCGAGGAAACCAGACTTCGGTCAACCGCTGGCTGAACACGACCGGTACCTATCTTACGACTTCGAAGGCTTATAACAGTACTGGAACTGTGGCTTCTTCCACCGATCCCGGCAACCACAAGACATCGTATACCTACGACTCCACTGGAACTTACGTCATCCAGACCAACTTTCCCGACACCAACTCTCCGAGTCTGGCGCATCACATCACGCACGCGACCTCTGACACAAACACAGGCCTTCCGCTTACGCACACTGATGAAAACGGTAATGTCACCAGTTACGGTTACGACTCGATGTTGCGCATTCAGACCGTCACCTATCCCAGCAACGGTGGTGCAGACACTTTTACCTACGACGATTCCCCTGCGAGCTTGAGCGTCAACTTGCAGCACACCATTGACGCCACTCGCTCCACAAATGAGTACATGCTTTTCGACGGACTGGGCCGCGAGATCAGTCGGAGCAAAGCTAACGACGAATCGGTTCCGTGGGACAAGACTGACACCTGCTACGAAGTACGTGGTCTGAAGAGTTTCATATCGTATCCCTACCAGTCGAGCGCGTACAACAGTGCGCAATCATGTTCGGGAGCTGGGGACGGCTATACCTACGACGCTCTAAAGCGAACCACCAGTGTGACCCATTCTGATGGCAGCAGCGTTGCCACAGCCTATTCAGGCGCCGCCACCAGCGTTACTGACGAAGGGAATGGAACGGTAGCGACGCAAAAAGTCAGTCAAGTGGATGGTCTTGGCCGATTGATCTCGGTTTGCGAAGTGACGAGTACAACTCTCGGAGTGGGGATTACTCCTAGTCCGGGGGCTTGCGGCCAGACCATCGCCGTTACAGGGTTCCTCACGAGCTATCAATACGACGTATTAGGAAACCTTGAGACGGTCACCCAGGGGGGCCTGAACACGCGCAATTTCACATATGACAGCCTCTCCCGTCTGCTTTCGGCCAGTAACCCGGAGTCTGGCACGACCAGCTATAGTTATGATTCCGACGGCGATGTCATAAGCCGAACGCGCCCCGCTCCGAACCAGACTAATGCCGGGACGACCGTGACCACCAGCTACACTCCCGATGCACTGCACCGCACGACCGCGATTACCTACTCGGACGGGACCACGCCGAGTTCTACTTTTCAGTACGACCAAAGTTCAGTTTCGGGACAGAGTCCCCAGAATCCTATTGGACACCTTACTTACGAGAGCTCAGCCAACGGAAGCGCTGGGGCAGTCTTCAGCTACGACAACATAGGGCGAGTCTTGAACGAGTGGGAGTGTACGCCACAGAATTGCGGAACGAGTAGTTTCTCGGTGTCATTTGGCTATGATTTCGCCGGGGGCTTGACCTCACTGAGTAACGGTGTGGGAACGACGTTCACATATGCGTTGAATCGCGAGCAACGGCCGACCACGGTGACGAGCAACTACATCCAGAACGGCAACCCCGCGACTATGTTTTCGGCGGTGCACTACGACGGCTTCGGATCGGAGTTGACTGCCACGATCGGCAACGGCGGGAGCGAGGTCTACGGATACGATCCACGAGGCAGACTCGAATCTCTTACCGCTACTGCTCCCGGAGGTGTGGTTCAACCAGCAACACCAGGCGCGGGTTCGGTCACAGTCAACGGATCGGAAGAGAGCGTTATCGATCCTGCCGCTGCAGGTACAGGGACCGTGACCATTCTTGGAGGCGAACGGAGCACGGTCGTCAACACCTGTCCAAAGTCACCAAGTCCGCCGAACCCGTGCAATGTCACCGTTTACGATACTGGTTACGCCAAAATCACTGTTAACGGCTTTTCGGTCCAAGCCAACTACTCGCAGACGTTGAACGCCACTGGAACCGCGATGGCCTCGGCTTTGACCTCTCTTTTAAATGCGAGCGGTTCTCCGGTTACGGCGAGCTCCAGCGGTGATGTCATTACTCTGACCGCCAAGGTTACGGGTTCGGGAAGCAACTATTCCCTTTCTGCTAGCTCTGCCACATCGCTCCCTGCGGACTTCTCCGGGTCTTCCTATACTCCCCAACCGTCTGGCTCGACGCTAAGTGGCGGGGAGGACACCTCCACAATTTACGACGCAGGCACGGTGTCAATTACCGTCAACGGAAACGTCCAGGCAACCGTCAACTACGCCTCGGGTAGTACCGGAGCCGCTTTGGCTTCCGCGTTGGCGAGTGCTCTCAATGGTTCTCTGGTTACTGCGACCGCAAGCGGCAACGTGGTCCACATCACCAGTGTGGCTACAGGCGCAGACACCAACTACACCTTGTCAGCCACGTCGCAATCCAGTAATCCGTCGCTGTTCAACCCGCCGTCATTTACCACGGCCCCTTCGGGATCCACTTTGACGGGAGGAACGAACGCGCACGACATCAGCGGTGCGGCCTATACTCTGAGCATCGGGTACTCCGGAAATAGCAACGTGATCAGCGCCCAGGACAGCGTCAACGGCAACTGGACCTACGCATACGACCCGATGAACCGGTTGGTCACGAGCGCCTGCGCCGGCAACTCCACGGCGAAGTGTCCAGACAACACGGCCACGGAGGGCTACAACTATTTGTACGACCGCTTTGGGAACCGCTGGCAACAGAACTTGGCACCGGGTAGCGGACCAGGCCCGCAGCCGCAGTACAGCTTTGACGCCAACAGTCATATGATCGGCCAATCTTACGACGCGGCCGGCAATGTGCTCAACGACGGCATGCAGACCTACGTTTACGATGCCGAGAACCGCATCATCCAAGTAGACGGTGGAAGTACCGCGGTTTACACCTACGACGCCGAGGGGCGCCGGGTGCGGAAAGTGGCTGGCACGACGGTGGATTACGTGTACGACCATGCCGGACACGAGATTGCGGAAGTGAACACGTCGGGGGGATGGACGCGGCAGGAAGTGCACGTGGGCGGGAGGCATCTGGCGACCTACAGCGGGACCACGACGTATTTCCACAACGCGGACTGGCTGGGGACGGAGCGGGTGCGGACGGACGTGAACGGGAACCGGTATGAGACCTGCCAGGGGCTGCCCTACGGCGATGGGCAGGCGTGCGTGGGAGGCGAGGTAACTCCGATGCATCACACCGGCAAGCATCGGGACACGGAGACAAACCTGGACGACTTTCCGGCGCGGTATTATTCTTCGACCCAGGGGCGCTGGCTGACGGCGGACTGGTCCGTGACGCCAGAACCGGTGCCGTATGCAAAGTTGGGCAATCCGCAGTCGTTGAACTTATATGGGTATGTGAACAGCGACCCGACGAACCATTCGGACCCCGACGGGCATTCCTGTTACGACAGGAGCGCGGGTGGGTGCGATCCGAGCAAGCAGGCGCAAAATCAGGCCAATGGCGCGGGCCAAGCGCATGGCGCGGGGCAACAGGGAGATGTTGCAGCGGCTAATCACTATCTCTCGCGAAGCAAAGAAATGCGTCTCGTACAGAAAGCCTTCAAGAGCGGTCACTTCCATCTCGAAATCATTCATGATGGGAATGACCGATATGATCCCGCGACCAGAACCGTATATTGGGATCCCCACAGCGCGCTAGAAACAACTGAAGGAGGCCATCAGACGCCTGCGCTTGGCCTGGGTCACGAGGAGGCCCATGCCACGGGCAACCGTCATGACAATGCGGTTCTCAGCGGCACACCGGACGCACGATACGACACGAAGGAGGAGCGCAGAGTGATTCTTAACTATGAGAATCCGGCTGCGCGGGAACTAGGGGAATCGACTCGCTCCAACCATGGCGGAGTTCCGTACAACGTCGATTGTCCAACGTGCCAATAGGATTGAACACCATGAGACGAATATCTAAACTGATCTTTCTTCTTTTAGTCGCTCCGGTACTTATGTCGGCTCAGACCTCTTCGCCGGGTGATCCCCAGGTTGAACTAGGGAAGCTGGCGGCGCTCTTGAAGCAGGGGGCGGTCGGGAAAGTTAGGGTGTTACACGTGCACGATTCAATGTTGACGCGTGTAGCCGTAAGCAAAGACGCCTTGCGTTCTATCGCGACCTCCACTCAAGACTTCAGTGATCAAATTGCAGAGAAGTTCGGCTCGCTCTTGTCGGGTGTATCCGTCAAAACGGAAACCCACACGCCGGACCTTCGCTGGGGAGTGTTTTTCTATGATCCTCAAGGTCGAGAGATCGGGTCGTTGTTCGTCGACCAGTTCGGGCAACATGGCTACCTAAACGACCAGACCGTGTCGTTTCAGACGGGTAGCTCCGCGCACAATCTCGCAAAGCGTCTGCACAAGATTACCGGCATTCGAAACTGATCGGTGCGACGGGTGATCTGACCGCCTCAGAGAGTACCTGTTGTTGGGGTTCCTGGGCGGGCAGGGCGAGCGATCCGAGAGCGGGTGAGGGTCGGGTGTAAGTGCTCGAGTTGCCGGGGTGTTCTGGAGGTTTTTCTTTTAGCCGTGGGTTTGGCCGCGCCGGGGTATGGCGCGGCCTTGCCGTCTGTGGGTGCCGATCTGGTTCCTGATTCCGGGGGGGTGAGGAGCCGCCGATCTTAGGTCTGACAGGGGCCGTGATCCGAGTCCGATTAGCCGTGCTTTCCAGTTCCGATTCCGGGGCCGATTCCTGACCGGGCGGTGTGGTGAATCCGGCACGGTGAGGGTGAGGTTCTGGCCTTCGGAGGCGGGTTGCTGTGGGGTAACGCGCAAAGTCAAAAACTGGCCGTGCTTCGCACGGGGTGGAAGGGAGACACTCCACCCCTGAAAGGGTGCTGCACGGTAACCTGCGGTTACCGTGCGCGAACCTGTTGAAAGCAGAGCAGCTAAAGGAAAATCCCGCCGATCCGGGTTGCAGTCGAGCAATCGGAAGTTAACGCAGGCGAACTTGTTGATTCTTAAGCGCGGCTGCTAGTCTCGGCTGGTATGGCGAGAGAGGAAGCCGGGACATGGTGAAGCCGCCGCTGCGCACGAAATCCATCGGATTCAAGGTCAGCGAGGAAGAGTACGCGCAGCTGGAAATGGCAGCGCAGGCCGACGGTCGGACGCTCGGCGAATGGTGCCGCGAGGCGATCCTGCGGGGAGGGTCGGCCAGCGATGCAGAGAGCCACGATCCGGCGCTGGCCGAGATCATCGGCGTTCGTTTGCTGCTGGTGAACGTGTTGGGGCCACTGGCGGGCGAGAAAGGGTTGGCATGGCTCTGCTATCGTCGGCTGCAGCCTCCCGTCGATGGTCCCTGTCCGGGCTGCTAGCGCAGGTGGAGTGAGCAGTGATGTTCGTCTTAGGAATTATCGCGTTTCTCATCTTCGGAGTGGTCTCCAGCACAGCTTCCACCGTGATGAAAATGCACGTCAACGACAGAGTCTCAGAAGACGAACGCTTCTCCTGGTGGTCTCGCAACTACGCTGACGTAGGTCGCAAGTACCGAGAGTTCTTTCCCGACAGTCCGCTGGCTGACATAGCCCGGTACAGCGGCTGGATGTGCCTTCTTCTGCTGGCCGTAGGAGTCGTAGTCTCGTTTCTCGAGAAGTAGGAATCAGATCGCGGAGCCGAGTTGTGCCTTAGTTGACCTGATCCCCTCTTTCCGCGCGAAGGAGGGTACGACAAGATCAGCTGTGAATGGGGCCGGATGGAAGGACGGAACCGAGCGGTCGGCGATTTTCGATGTAGACGATTTTGTAGCGGTCGAAGCACCGAAGCTCCACAGCGATCAACAAGCGACAAGGCTGCGTCTGCGGAACCTTTAACACCAACCACTTAGGGCCTACAGAATTCAATAGCGTTCAATAAACGTCGGAATCTGGTTCGGGACCAGGGGGTCGGAGGTTCAAATCCTCTCTCCCCGACCAATCTTTTCAAACACTTAAACTGCACTTCTGGTTTTCCGTCTGCATCGATGGTGTCGAAATTGTAGACCGTGCCGTTTTTCTGGATTTCCCGCTGGGTTTCCATCGAGACGTAAAATCCGAAAATCCCGCTAGAACTCTTAGTCGCTCAAGTGGACGTCCAAATGCAGGGTCCAGCACTCGTATCAGCGACCGTACTTAGCGGGTGACGGCCCATCAGCTAACCTCACAGGCGAACCGGCATAGAATCGCTCGCTAGCCCGTTCCCGATGTGCCAGTTGTGTGTCGTATTGCGAGCCGGGACAAGTCGGCTCCCCATCCATTCAAACTGTCCGGCTGTGGCGCCAGACCCACGAATTGCTAATACTCACTTTCTTTTCGTCTACGTCTAGTAATGAATCATTTGGGGTGTTAAGAGAGGGGTTCGACGCAGTATTCTGTCGATCTTTGTAGCAGGCTCTGGCGGGGCTTGCGGCAACTGAGCTGCCGAAAGTCACCCCGTACACATATGATGCACGCAGGGAGGTAGAATCGCAAGAAGCGAGCAAGTACAATGACAACAATGTGTTAGCTGCATGCCTTAGATGGCAGGGCGTTCGCTTTAGATGAGATTAAGACGTTGATCGCTGCTGCCAGCACCCTGCCGAACCCGCTTCTTGACGATTCTCATCCGGTCATCCATGCCATGCCACGCCATGGCAATCTCATCGAGTGTTCGAGCGTGGGCCAGAACAAGCCCATTGGCATCCTCGACCGTGTAGAAGCCGTCAGACTCTTTCGGCGGACGGACAAAGAAGTGAATATTGTCCGCCATCGACGTTCCCAACTCGTAGTATGAAACGCTGGCAAGCGGTGGGGTGTTATTTGCTGGTGGGATACCTTGCTTCGCTCTGCGCGAGTCGTTGAATGCTTTGTTGAGAACGAGAAGTTCCTGCATCAGGTCGTGCTGGAAAAATCCAATCTCAATCCCTGCCTCAACGAGAGTGGAGTGCCCATATACCGATTCGTCCTTGTCTGCGCTACCTGATACGACTCGCGCAACTTTGGCAGCGATCAGGCGTTCGGTGCAAGATTTCTTCGGCGGATTCCGCTCAGAACAAGGCTCCAACGTCGTGTAGACAGTTGCCCCCTGTACATCAGCTTCCTTCACTTTCTTTAACGCACAGTATTCGCCGTGATCCCCTTTGCCTGATTCACCCCGAAACCCGGTGGCCAAAATCTTGCCCTCCTTGACGATGACCACGCCTACATACGGATGCGGTCTGCCATCGTCCTCAGCGATGCTCTTCTTAGCTTCAGCGACCGCCATCTCGCAGAACTTCCGATCCACCGCAGTTTGAGTCAGTTCTGCTCCCTCCTTCGTTAAGAAAACGTCGATAAGACCGATAGGGAACAAATTGTTATTCGTTTTCTTGAGATGCCCGCTCGCGATAGCGATCTTTAGCATGGCGGCTTGTAGCGTTTCGGCAATGGTGTGAGCGGTCAGATTGTCGTCAATCGTGTGACCTCCACGGAACGTATCCAAGAACTCCCCGTAAGTGACCGGAGTCTGTGTAATCTGGGGATAGATGTATCCCTGTGGCAACTTTTCACGGATGAGCATCATGGGCTTCGACGAGATTATAAGCCTTGTGATCACGCTCTGAATTCTTTTCAGAGGAGATCAACAGGACTTATGAATTGCGGGGAACGAACTTCCAGTCTTCTTAATTTAGAGGCGAGCATGGTACGTGGCGAGATGCCACGGCGGGTAAACGGTGGGTGAGAACCTGCCTCGGCCTAATGAAACACTCGCCTTTCTTTTCCGTATTCCTTCAGTGGTGAGCAGTTGGTTAGATGACCTTGGTTATTAGAGACACCATTAGTAATCTTTCGCCTGGCCGTCTTCGGAGCAAAGCTATGCTCTATGATGTTCACCAAACTTGACGACCCTACGATAATCGATCCTTATTTGTCTGCCTTCGCTTGTGTACTCAAACCCGGTAAGGCGATTTATTGCAGCTCGGAGTTAACTTCCGGTCAACGTTGGAACCTTGTATTGGAACAGCACGGCGTAAACACCAATGCGGCTCTGAAGGACAAAATCGGCGGCGCGGAGTATGAACGCTACTTTCAAACTAACATGGCGTCTAACAAGGGTTGGTCGGCAAGATTCGCCACCATAGTTCGGCACGGTCAGGATGATGGAACAGACGTAATTGACCCCGGTCCGCTAGATATTCCTGTCTGGAAGGGCGACCAAAAGCTCTACTACGCATTCTGGGAGACATTAATCCGCAACCACGTGCGAGAAGTGCGCTTTAATAAGGACTGGCAGTTTAGCAGCGGATGTACCTACGAGTTCGCGGTTGCGTTCGATGCCCATCTCCCCACGCTCGATTCTGAGGGCACTGAACTTAGCCCCTACGCGGCCATTGAAATGGTCGAGAAGGCAATCGCGAGCCTAATGGAAAATGGTTTTGATACCACCAAGATTCAAAACCACCTTGAGCTGATGCAATCTGTGGTCAGCATAGGACCTGAACAAGGGAGTTCTCATCAAGACAGGCCGAGTGTCTGAACGTGCTGGGACTCAGCATTGTTCGGGCAGTCTGAAAAGCATGTACTGGAACGGCGGCTTCCGCGATGATCCGGATCTCCAGTGCGTCAGGCGATTTTTACACCTCGACGCATGAGGGCCACATGTTGTCGAAGTAGCCTGAACTGCTTCAAGACCCACGCACGATCCTCTTTTGTACCATGCAGCAGCTCATCCCACTTCTGGCTTCCCATTTCGACTCTGTGATGCTCGGCTCGGTCGTAAGCATGGATGTCAAAATGGAGCTTCCAGCATCCAGACGGCAGGCGGTCGCCAAATACGGCTCCCACATAGGCGCGGGGATATTTGAGGCACCGTTTGACGATCTGGGAAGGCCAGTTGGAAGGTTTGTTTTCTGGCCCGCACCAGAAATTTATGCAACCTAGGCGACCATCATAGTACGCCCCTTTGTTAAGATCGAGAGCATACGATTGGCGGAGCAACTCGCCCCACTCGGCACCGGATATAGTCATCTCGTAGAAGCAATGGTCATAATCGCATTCTAGTTTGGCGCGTCGTCTGGTAATCACCGGCATCTTTTGTCCCCTCAGCTGGAAGTATGATACTCCTCGCTTTCGTTTAACCCGTTATGATTTGGCGAAGGTGAGCTTTTTCTCGGCCAATCATTCTTCGAAGTCTTGCGTCGATCTCATCATCGGGTAGCCATTGCCAGTCCTCCGTCGTCAAGTGCTCAGCGTTCGGAATCGCAATTACATCTATGCCCTTACAACCGGGAATGAACTGCTCAGCCTGATGTATTAGGTAAATCGCCAAGTCTTTACCTGCGTCGAGAGAGTCTTGGTGTTCGTAGGCGGTTTCTAGATACCGAATCAGTGATGATTCCCCGGCTCCCAGGACTATGAACTCCCCTCCGATGTTGAATCCTCCTTCTCCGTCATAGACCCACATCTGTGTCCCGTCGCCGGGAACTGCACCGCCGACTAATAGTTGCAACGGCATCGCTCCAAGTCGATTAGCGTAAACCTCGTTAATCACCGTTTCCGTTATCGCACCGATGTCAGCAATGCGGAGCGCATAATCTGGGGTGTCTAGGGCGACAAGCCGTGTTTCAATCTTCTGTCGAACTTCTTTTGCGGCAACGGGGGAATCGGCAAACGCAAAGAAAATAGCTCCATGATTCAGTGGCCAGATGGTCACCTTTCGATTTCGATCCAAGAACTGATGTCTGTCAGTAGAAAGCAGGCGATCTGCTGCGAATATTAGGCCGTCGCCAATTCTCATTCCGAGTGCGATTGTCATACGAGCAGCTTGTGTTCTCGTTACGGGCGGTACTTGAAATAGAACATCATTCACCGTAGAATTTTAGACAGTTGCCTCGCCACGATGGTTGCGCAACGAGGCAATGTCGTTAGCGAATTATGTCAGTGGTGGTGGCGGCATGGACTGTCACCTGCTTTCTCTAGCCGCACAGCGTTTCATGGACGCTGTGCGGTTTCGTATTGGACTCCCAAAGTCAAGACGCCTTCGCGTTCTTCGCAAGACGCGCAATATACAACTGCATCATGCCGCTGATCATCTCCCAATCTTCGCCCGTGAGGGTTGAAGGCACGAAGATATTGGCAGTCCCTTTTTCCGGGACAGGGAACGAGAACTTTACCGTTCCCGATTGGGCGGGAGGATTGGGCGTTTCGATAAACAGGGTCTCATCAGGGAGTAGATCTCGCTTCGTGCGAGGAGTGCCCGCTCCCCGGCGTGCACGCGGCGCTTTCTCGGTGAAGTGCGGTGAGAAGGTGATGCCCGCTGCTCTGAGCCCACCAATGTAAAATGCGATGCACTTCTTCAAGACCTGACCATCTGCTCCTTTGGACTTGAACTTCTCGCTCAGCGATCCCAGCGTTGCATTGTCTGTATCCAAATCACCGATGACGTCGAGGTAGCCTTCGGTCACGACCCTGCCGATCATCTCCGGCCAAGTTGAGGTGCCATAGCTCGGCACCAGTTCCTTCAATTTGTCGGTCGAATTGTTCGCCTCGTCCACCAGTTTGAGGTAGCGAAGCGACGCGACAAGTTGACGAGCCATGCTGCCCGAATACGAGCGCAACAAACTCCCGTCGATTCTCGGCGGAACGGTCGTCTCTTTAAGTTTCTGCACGAATCCCTGCAACGTCTTGAACGGAATGTAAGGAGGGAGGGGGCCACGTTCTTGCCCATTTTTTAGGTTAGCCATCGGCGTACTCCGGGAAGCGATTCTAAGTGAAGGCTTCGACTGTCAGTATGCGCGTCGCCAGTCCAGTTGTCAAGTCACGTGTCGCAGATTGTAGTCTGTAGTGGAATCGCATTAGATTCATAGTGTTAAACGGTAGTGTCTGTGGCAAGATTATAAACAGACTATTAGTGGATGAGTCCAGATGTAAATAAAATTGAGCTCCCATTCCTAAGAGGCCAGCGTATACACACCTGCACCAAATTGAGAGTGCTCCGAGGTTTTGGAAGTTCTTCAGTACTCGGATGGGAGAAGAATGCACGTGCAGGAGCGGTCGGCCTCGGTAATGACCCAGATGCGCGTCCGATCCGTCAGCCGATACGCCGACAGGACGCGGAATCCTTTGGCAACGCTCAACTAGTTCTCCGCTATGTCCGCTGGCGACAAATCACCCGGATCGAGACGGAGGTGTTTAATGAGAAAAACCAGCGGGTCATCGCCGCTGGCTTTGAATGCTGCTGCCGCTCCGGGTGTCATCACGACATGCCGAGCGGAAAGAGACGGTCGTTCATTTCATGACCTTGAACTGCCCGTTGTTGACGCAGTAGCGGATATAGCGAGCAACCCGAGCAGCATCGACTTTGTGCCCATCGATCTGTCGTCCGTTGAACTCCTTCACGAGCGTCTCAGCATCCACCGTTCCTTTCTTCTTGGTGAAGTCGCAGAACTCTTTCAGGAACCCACGCTTGACAGTTTCGATTGAGCCAATCGAGTACTTCTCGTCAGCTGCTGTCTTGGATCCCTTCACGGCTTTCGTGGCCTTATCATTGCCGTTTTCTCTATCGTTTGCTGCGGCCTTCTTGGCATCCGTCGTTGCTTTCTTCATCGCTTCTCTCCTGTGAAAAGAGTGAACTCATAGTGGGAGAAGCGATCTCGTCCCGGCAGGGGACGATACGACATCAACTTTCTGAGCAATTTAGGATGTGCTTTACATTGACGTTTCTGACCTTTGTTATATTTACCAAGACGGTCTATCATTGCGTTCTTCCCCTGGGCCAAGGCTACTCAGCTAGAGACCAACCATCGATTAAAAGGTGTACGACTGTGGAAAGCGCAAGAGTGAAAAGGCTCGTCCTTGAATGGACGGGGCATATCCTAAACGCATGGACAGTAGGCGATTACCTTAACTCTGGAAAATCGGCTCTCGTATTTCGGGCAACCAAAGGAGCCACGAACGCCGTAGTTAAGATTTTTGACCCCGAAATCGTTGAACGCTTCGGTAAGGACGATGAAGAGGAGCGCATCAGACGAGAGCTAACACTAGTCGGTTCCCATCACGATAACTTAGTCCAGATTCTCGACGGTGGCCATTCGAAGGATCACGATTTGTTCTTCATCGTGATGGAGTATATCGATGCCCCAAACCTCGCTTCTATTCTCAAAGCAATTCCACCCGATCGAATTCGCCCTCTGATTTCTCAAGTTGCTGCTGCAGCTCGGTTCTTGGAGGATCGAAAGATCGTCCATCGCGACATTAAGCCGGACAATATCTGCATATCGCGCGACTTCACTCGTGCCACGCTGTTGGACCTTGGAGTAATTCGGCCCGCCAGCGCCGACGACGGGAAGCCGCTAACCGACCGAGACGAGTCATTGTTCATAGGTACCCTTCAATATGCCTCACCTGAATTTCTTTTACGAGTTGAGGAACAGACTGTAGAGGGTTATAGGTCGCTAACGTTTTATCAGCTCGGGGCCGTCTTGTACGACATGCTGGAAAAGCGGCGACTTTTTAGCGAGTCTAGTTCTCCGTTTGCAAGACTTGTACAGGCGATTTTGCATGATAATCCCAAGATCGATCCAACGGGCAAACCGCCCGACCTTGTAAATCTTGCGAACAACTGCTTGGTAAAGCAACCCAAGCTGCGCCTTAGCATTGTGAGTTGGGACGACTTCGCTCCGAATCTAAGCCTGTCGGATAACACGACGACCGCGAAAGAAAACATTCGAAAGCGTAGGGAAAGGGCACTTTATGACTCCGAATCGATCAAGTCTGTTTCAGGACACGAAGAAATGCGACGCCGAAAGCAGGTATCGGGAGAAGTTCTTTCGAAGATCGCTGAGCAAGTGCGTGCTGCAAGCGACGAAAGCGATTTACCTCCCCGAACTGTGAAGGAAATACCTGATGAGGAAGGAGCGGAATCTTTTCTAATCGCATGCTTCAAGGCATCGCCGAAGTTTGGCCTTTCAGTTGACTTCCATCTCGCGTTCAGATTGACGGTGCTGGATGTCAATGCTCTGGTCGTCGAGCTGCAGTGCGCAGCTGCCGCCTCTACTCAAACCGTCGGCGAAAATGACTTTCGGTCTCACTTGACCGTTATTTTTAGCGGCGTGTACGAGGACGCAGTTGTCCGGACCGCTCTTGAGGCTGCGCTTTTTCCTGCCCTTGAACAAGCGATGGATCTCACAAGCCCGACGGCTACAAGAGCGATTCCCGTATCGAAAGCGAGTGCTAATCTATGAGCAAGACATGGTGGCTGAAGCCCGGAGATCTTAACGAGGAACAAGGCCCCATAATCAATCTGCCGATCGGCAAAAGCTATCTAGTCACTGGCCCACCTGGGTCAGGAAAAACCAATCTGGTCCTCCTCAGGTCGAACTATCTTTATCTGTCAGGCATACAGAACATTGAGATAGTCGTCTTCACGCGTACACTGCAGGAATTCATCGCGAGTGGTGGAAATCAATATGATTTCCCGGTGCAAAAAATCAAGACGAGCAAGAGATTTTATATCGACCTTCTTCGTCGGTACGGAGTCCCGGTCGAACTGCCTAACGATTTCAATGAGATGAGAACCTATCTGATTGACGAAACTACGAAACTCGTAAAGAAGAAAAATCTCGCTGATGTATTCAAGGCAGTGTTGCTAGACGAAGGGCACAGTTTTCTCCCCGCAGAAATCGATCTGATTTCGCGGTTAAGCGAGACGGTGTTCATCGCATCAGATGCGCGGCAGAAAATCTACGACGGAGCAGATTCCTCTGAGAATATGAGAGCCGCTGTTGACCAGGAATATAAGCTGCAATTCCATCACCGCATAGGAAGGCAAATTTGCAAAGTGGCCGATGCGCTCATGAACGATTCTCCAGACTACCATCCGATGCGCGACGATTCACAATACGATGAGGTCGCCATGCCTTCGCGTGTCGAACTCCCGCAGAGATTCCCTTCGATTGCCGAGCAAGCGGCCAAGATTGTAGACTCACTCAAGTCCCAGCTTAAGACGTACCCGGACGAATTTCTCGGCGTTCTCTGCCCTACGCGGAAGGAGGTGCTCTACCCGATACGCGAGGCTATTTTGGCTTCGGATTTAGCGGATGCATCTGTTTGCCAGGGCGACAGCGATGCCGTAGAGTTTTTACCCGGCAAGAAAATAGTCGTGTGCACGATCCATGCTTCGCAAGGGGTGGAGTTTCGAACGGTTCACATTGCCGGGGCGGAATATTTGAAAAAACTGCACCAAGATCGTAATGCGGCGTTCACAGGCGTAACTAGAGCTAAGACGAATCTGTCCGTCTGTCATACCGGCACGCTTCCCGGCTATTTCGAACAGGCTCTTCAGGCAGCTCAACCACCCAAGCCGCCAGCGAAATTGCCGGACGTTTTTGGAGGAAAGAAGAGAACCTAAATGTGGAGCAAGAAGGTAAACCGGAAAGAGCTCGCTGAGGTCCTGAACTCTGGACGGATAACGTCGGCGGATGGGCTCTACCAGTCTGAGAGCGGCCTCAGTGCTCTAGGAGGGTGGGATGAAATTGAACTGCTTTGGAAGGACAACCCAGTAAGCGATAGTCGGTTCCCGTCGGTAATTGTCGTTGATCGCACAGAGCAGCGGGACTTGCTCGCTTGGCTCAATACGTATTCTCCTTCTACCCGTCCGGTGACTGCGTACAGCCATATTGCGGATCGGCAGACTGCTTCGGTGTTCTTGGAAGGAACTAGCGCGCCCCGTCTCGGAAGATTCGAGGACGCATGCTTAGGTCTAATCGTGGGAGAGACCGCCACCTATGTGGGTGGAAAAAAGGATTTGCGCAGTGTGACACATACGGCCTGTTTGTCGACACTATCGTTTGCGATTGCACGATCAGCAGCACTCGGACTCGATGCCAAGATGATTTCTGAAATTGAAGATCGGTGGTCTCGTTCTAGAGTTCTGATTGGCGCATCACCCCTGCCGGTTACCTCCGAACCACTTCAAGCAGCATGGAGCGTGATCCGGCATTTGGCAAAAGGTGAATTCAAACTTCCTTTAGGTGAGCCCGTTTCATCTCTGGTCTTGGAGGCGTGTGCACAAGTCTGGTCGCACGGCGAAATCAGCGATTCGGAGTGGCAATCTCTGACAAAGGATTTGCCTGAACTTGCACCTTTGCAAGATGAGCTTAAAGGACCTAGGGAGGGTCGCTTATCGCTCTTTGAACGCGCAGTGAGTGGTGCGCGTAGATCTCAAGTAGACAAAAACCGCAACGCGGAATTCCTGTGTGCGTATTTGGCGAGTTCGATCAGTCCCGGCACACTGGATCACTTACATGTTTTGCAGCCGTACCTGTACACGTTTCCTAATTTGTTGATTTGGTACGGCTTGTGCGCAGGATTGTCTAGCCGCGACACTCTGGGAACCACACTCAACGGCTTAGTGCGGAGAGTGAAACGTGAGCTTGTCCGTGAGGAGCATTTTTTGCAAAACCCGTCATGTGACATCGCATTTATTGAGTTGGAAATGATGAGTGGCAGTGCGAGGGATTGGACAACCGAACTTCGGGTCGCAACTCCCGGTCATTTGATAGTCGAATTGCTGCCGTGCATCAATTCTCACTATCGTGCGCCACGTTTGGAAGGTGCGAACGAACTGGCTTCTGGCGAACTCGCCCCTGCGCTAAATGAACTTTCTGCACTCTTGGATCGTGCACATGATTCGATATCGAAGGTCCGCCGAGCGGCGGGAATAGTTACGCCTCGCCCCTCGGAATTCCAAAAGGAAAAGAAGCGCAAAGCCGGACGATAAACTGCAAAAGATGGAATGGGCAACGCGGGCTCGCAGGGAGAAGCGACGCCTAGAGGAATGCTTCATGTGCGCCTTTAACGTATTTGACGGATTCCGAAGTTTAAACCCCCAGGCAGGGCAAACATTCGTCGCCAAAGCCCCTCGTGGGAGGCACAGTTTTGGGCTGTGGAGGACAGGCAGGACTGTCAGGCAGGAACCTCGCCGGCCGACTTTCCTACCTGAGAAGCCATTCTTCATAGCCTCGCGCTGACTTTACTGCGTTCTCCCTCCGGCCCGTCGATCAACCAATTTCACCGAATTGATCGAGCCGCGCCTTCTGTGGCACCGCATTGACTGAAGCAGGTGTAACGCGGACAACTTGCTGTAAAACACGACTGACTGTCGGTCAGTCCGACGCAGGTCCCAACTTCCTGGGAGCCGACTTCTAGACCGCTTTGGCTGTCGCTGGTCAATTTCTGGATTGCCCATGACTCGCCCGGAACCGGCAGGTCGACTGTTTGACGCCCACGCGACCAAGCCACCTTGGAGCAACAACGTCCAGCACGCTGACAGGTTACCCTGACGCTTGGACCGAGTTTCGCAGCTTTCCGGAAGGCGTACCGTAGAGGGCGGAACTCATTTGGGAGTTACCCTGCGCGACCGGTGGACCTCATTCATCCGCCTTCGCGCATGTCGGCGTCATGACGGGAGGCTCGAACAAAAGTGACATTCCAACACCCCAATTTCGTTCAGAGTTATTTTCATGGGACCAAAGTCAATCTGGGCATCGGGGATCTTGTCGTACCTGGCAACAATGCGAATTACGGTGCGCGGAAGGCAAAATTCGTTTACGCATCGTCGAACTTAAATGTCGCGATTTGGGCAGCAGAACTGGCCGTTGGCGACGGACCCGGAAGGATATACGTCGTTGAACCGCTGGGTACCATTGAGAGTGATCCAAACCTCACCGACAAAAAGTTTCCCGGAAATCCTACGAACTCCTTTCGCGCACGGGAAGGCTTCAAGGTAGTCGCTGAAGTAATGAATTGGCAGGGACATCCTCCCGAGGAAATCAGAGCGGCGCGCGACAAAGTTGACTTGGCTCTAAAAAACGGGACTCCAGTAGTTGAGGATTGAACGCCAGAATTTTCGCTGCGGCATAGCTCGGGCCCGGGCAACACCGATCACTCACGCACATCGCACCTC
>Ga0210400_10001925_pt1 | contig 19941 bp, 18 predicted proteins | sample IncBWH26MmetaG_FD_155456 | JGI IMG/M metagenome (GOLD analysis project Ga0210400, IMG submission 155456) | Forest soil microbial communities from Barre Woods Harvard Forest LTER site, Petersham, Massachusetts, United States - Inc-BW-H-26-M | ecosystem: Environmental > Terrestrial > Soil >...
GATTCGATCTGCTGGCGGGCGTCGGTAAACAGCAGCACGTCGCCGGTTGCCAGCATGAGCGCATCGTTGAGGCCAGCGGCTTTGCCCTGAGATTCCGGTTTCATGAGAGTTCGGATCCGAGAACAACGGGAATAGCCAGCCAGAATGCCGGGCGTGCCATCACTCGATCCATCGGAGACTACGACCACGTCGAGCTTGTCCTGGGGATAATCGAGGGCAAGCAAGTTTTCGAGCTTGCGAGCGATCACCGCTTCCTCGTTGAGCACAACCATCACCGCGGAGACGGAGGGGATGCCGCTGGTTCCACCGGAACTCCGGCGCACCGGGCGCGGCGACCAGAGGCTGCGCATCCACAACCACGCCGGATAGCCAAGGTAAGAATAGCCGATCAGCGCAGCCGCCAGCCAGAAGACGTATCTCATCTTCACTGCGCACCCCGCCGCAACAGAACCGTCTTGACCGTCAAGAACATGATCAGCAGATCCAGACCAATCGAAGCGTTCTTGATGTAGAAGAGGTCGTACTGAAGTTTTTCACGCGAATCTTCTACGGTGCTGCCGTACTTGTACTTGACCTGCGCCCATCCGGTGAGCCCGGGCCGCACCATGTGGCGCACGCCGTAATAAGGGATTTCCTTAGAGAGCCACTCGATGAATTCCGGGCGCTCGGGACGCGGGCCGACGAATGCCATATCGCCTTTGAGCACGCACCATAGCTGCGGAATCTCATCGAGGCGCGAGGAACGGAGAAACCGGCCCACGCGGGTAACGCGGGGGTCGTTATCCCCTGCCCACTGCGGACCGCTTGCGGCTTCGGCGTCCAGGCGCATAGTGCGGAACTTCACGACCTTGAAGATGCGCCCCGCCTTGCCCACGCGCGTCTGGGTATAGAACACAGGCCCCTTGGAATCCAGCCGGATGGCGAGCATGATCAACGGAAACAAAGGCAGGGCGAGAACAAGACCAGTCAGCGAGATGGCGATGGAGACCGCGCGACGCACCACGATGAAGGCGGTGCTGCGGCGAAAACCCTCGCCAAACACCAGCCAGCTGGGATACAAATTCTCGACTTCAATCTTGCCGGAGATTTTTTCCAGCCACGAGGTGGCTTCCTCGATCTTGACCCCACGCATGCGCAATTGAAGCAGTTCTGGCATGGGGATCGTCCCGCGGCGATCGGGCATGGCAACGATGACGCGATGGACTCGTTGTCTGTGCACGACTTCCATCAGGTGGGCAGCCACGGAGTCGCGGGTTACCGCGCCCTCCATTTTCCCCGTCCAACTGGCAATTTCGACGCCGATTTCAGGATTCTGGCGCAGGCCAAGCACCACACGCTGCGCGCGCTCGCCGGTGCCCAGGACGTAGACGCGCTCGACCAGAATTGGCAACTGGACCAGCCACGCGAAGCCGAGCCTCCATCCGAACAGAGCAACGGTGAGGATGAGCAGGCCGACCGCTGAAGAACCGCTTCCCAACAAGTAATCCGGCCGTACGTAGGCGACCCCCGCCAGAACGAAGGCCAACACGCCGGGAACCATGAGCAGGCGAAAATAAAGCTCCCCTTTAGTGTTGAGGCGCGCGGTATCGTACAGATCGAGCCAGTGCGAACACAGCAATACCAGTACCGTGACTCCGAAGATCTTGAAGTAGCCTCCTTCGTAGTTCAGCACCAGGTAACTATCTTCGCGAAGTTCGTACACTGCCCCGAGCAGGAACGAGGTCCAGACGATCAGAGCCTCTCCGATCAGCAGGACCAGAGTTCGAACTGGGATATAGACATTGAAGAGCCGGATCAACGGGGCCTCGGTTCATCACCCTAGACATCAGGCTTGGCTGTTCACGGCCTCGCCATAGTAATACTTTGACTGTGCAAGCTTTCCGGATGGGGCTCCGTTCAGCACAACTCCGAGCAGCAGCTTGTCCGGGAATTCCTCGCGGGCACGCCGAGCCAAATCGGACGGTGTCACATTGGAACGCACGACCATGAGGATGCCGTCGCAGGAACTGGCGACAAGTGTGGCATCGGACACGGGGATGACGGGAGATGTGTCGAGAATGATCCAGTCGAACATGGACTCGACGCGCTGCAGGAGGAGCTTCAGCCGGCCATTGGAGAGCAATTCAGGGGCGCTTGGAACCGTCCGGCCCGCGGGCAGGAAGAACAGATTTTCCATGGGCCCGCGTTGCAGGGCAGCGAACTCGTCGCATTCGCCCAACAGGTATTCCGCCAATCCGGGCGACTGAGCCGCTCCGAGGTGGCGGTGCATGCCCGGGTTGCGCAGATCGGCGTCGATAACCAGGGCGCGGCGCCCGTGCTGGCGCACCATCACCTGGGCAAGATTGGCGGCCACGAAAGATTTCCCTTCTTTCGGAAGCGCGCTCGTTACCATCAGTCGTTTGAGCTGCATCTTCTCGCGGATCTGGTAGAGACGTGAGCGCAGCGTGCGGAATTCTTCCGCTCCGATGCGACCGTCGTCTTCCTGGAAGAAGAGCATGGTGCGCGGGTCCGGCGTCCACTCGCTCTGGGGACAACGGGTCAGCAGCGATTCGTAACTCAACCCGGAGCTCATGGTCGGCATCGGTGTGGCGCCCAGGGATTGCAGCGAAGGCATATTGTCGCGGGCTTCAGGTTGTTGGTTGTAGATGGGCTCTACGTGCGTCCCCACGGAGGTGACTCGTTCCTGCTCGGCGCGTTTTAAAGCGTCATGGATGCGGCTCATAGTTTCCTTTCCTTGGGGAGTTCCTGTTGTTCTGACTGACGTAACCGGTCGGCCAGGGTTGCCAAGGTACGCAAGGCTTCGACCAGATCAAACTTTTCCGATGACGGAGGAACCGGCGCGGTCATGGCTGCGGCGGCGTTTCCGTCGCTCAAATCGAAATCGCGGGCGACCGAATCGATGACTTCGGCGGAGACCGTCTTTTTCTGATCGACGAACGCACTGACCAGACAGTGTTCGCAGAGCAGGTTGATGATGCGCGGAATTCCCAGCGAGTAACGGAAAATGGCGACGGTCGCGTCGGAGTCAAAAATCGGATCGCCATTCAATCCCGCAATGCGGAGGCGCTGGCTGATATAGGACTTGGTTTCCTCAAGATTAAAAGGATGAGTTCTGGCGCGCAGCGTCAAGCGCTGCCGCAACTGGCGCAACTGGGGCTGCTTCAGGCGCTGTTCGAGTTCGGGCTGTCCGACCAGAACGATTTGCAGAAGCTTCTCCGTGAAGGTCTCGAGGTTGGTGAGCATGCGGATTTCTTCGAGCACTTCATCAGAGAGGTTTTGGGCCTCGTCGATGACCAGCACTGCGGTCTCACCCGCGCGATAGCGGTCGAGCAGCCAGTTGTAAAGGCGCTGGAGGAGCTGACTCTTCGACTTGGTATCGCAGGGAATGCCGAAATCGGCCATCATGAAGTCGAGGAGTTGGGGTACGTCCATGCGCGAGTTGAAGATGAAAGCGGTCGCGACCTGCTGCAGGCGCAGCCATTCCATCAATTTATTGATCAGCGTGGTCTTGCCGGTGCCGACCTCGCCAGTAAGTAACACGAAACCCTTGCGGCTTTGTATGCCGTAGGTGAGGCAGGCCAACGCCTCTTCGGTGTGCCGCGTGAGGAACAGGTAGCGCGGATCCGGATTGACGTTGAACGGGTTGGCGCGAAGTCCAAAAAATTCTTTATACATAGGCTTGCGCTAGACCTCGATGTTCTCGTGCTCTTTGGACGAGGCGGTATCACCCCGGCCCCAGAGACGGCGAAGACCATTGCCATTGCCGTTGGTGGAAGCCTCGACCTCATCCTCACCCAGCCATGGCACGGAAATCAGCAGCGGCAGATCCATGATGGCGGCGGCATCTTTCTCGGTGCGGATCGACGTATCGCTAAACTCCAGAAAGATGGCGATGAGGAGGCCGAACAACAGACCCGCACCCAAGCCGCCTGCGGCAAAAAGCGGGCGGTTGGGAAAACTGGGAGACTCCGGCAGACCAGCGCCGACCAGAATGTGCATCTGTTCGCCCTGCTGCTGGTTCTCCATGCTGGTGCCCAGTTCGGCGGAACTTTTCTTGGTCAGCAGGTCCTTGTAGAACTGCTGGGCATTATCGTTGTCGCGGGTTAGCAGCTTGTATTGCTCCTCGACGCTCGGGCTCATGGCGGTGCGGCTCTGGTAGACGCCGATTTGGCTTTGCAGCCTCTTCTGATCGACGGTGGCCTGTTCGATTACGCTCTGGTATTGGTGAATTTGCAGACGGAGCTGGCGAATCTCCGGCGGTTCGGAGGCGCTGGCCTTGTCGCTGCTGTCGGTGCCGGTGCTGGCCGCCGCCGCGGTGTTGATCTCCTTCAGCCTCTTCTGGACCTCGGCGATGTCGGCCTTGGTCTTAATCACGTCCGGGTGATCGTCCGTATAGCGCGCCTGCAGTTGCAGCAATTGCGTCTGCAACTGGGTCAACTGTTGTTCGAGCGTCTGCGGATTGGTATTGGACTGCGAGCTTTTCCATGCCGCCGTCTGTTGCGCCAGCATGCTTTCGGTATAGGCCTTATCCTGCTGGGCGCGAGCCAGAGTCTGCGTGGTGGCATCGAGCTGGGTGTTTAGCGACATCAGCATGCGCATGTTGTTGTCGGCGTCACCGGGCAACTGACCCATATATTGCTTCTTGAAAGTGGCGAGCTTCGAATCCTGTTCGTCAATGGCGCGCTTGGCGTCTTCGACCTGGCGGCTTAGAAAATCGGTGGTGCCCTTGGCGGCTTCGGCGCGCGAGCGGAGGTTTTCATCCACGATCAGCAACGCCATTGCATTACAGATTTTTTGTGCGCGACCCGGGTCGCTGTCGGTGTAATTCACATTGAAGCCCGGCAGCGGCACGTCGGAACCAGAAGCTTTCTTTTTCTTGGCGCCGGCAATTCCCGCGGCGCTCATCGAGGTGATCACCGGCTCGACGCTCATATTGTGCTGGATGTCGTCGATGAGCTTGTTCTCGTCGTCGGGCTTGACGAGCGCGAGGCTCTGAATCACCGGACGCAGGCGGCTAGGACTCAGCACCTGTTGGCTGAGGGTCTGGATGCGCTGCGTGAAATCAGAAGTAATGACCGACTGGACCAGGCTGTCGGGCACCTTCTGGCCTTCCACCAGAACCGTAGATTGGGAGGTAAATTTCGGCGAGAACGCATAGGAAATCCCGTAGCCCGCCAGTGGGGCAAGCAGCGCCGGAATCAAAATGACTTTAAGGCGCCGCCGTAGCATCGCCAGATAATCGTCCATCGTCAGTTCGCGATTTTCACTCATGCTGTTCACCAATCCGGCCGCCCGTGGCGGCCATAAAATCTATTCGATACGAGTCGGCTTGGGGTGCCATTCCAGCCCTATGGTGCCGACGTGACGCTGAGCAATCCTGCCGCCGGTGTTACCCAGGAAAACCGGTACATTGAACGCCACCTCGCTGAACCGATAGGCGGCGAAAAAATCGTAAGAACGTCCCAGGTGTTTGCGGAAAACGACCCCGGCAGAACCTTCGTCGTAGCTCGAAGCGTTCGCGGCCCCAATAAAAGCGTCCTGGATTTTCGTGTTATGGGAGTAGCCCAGATCGCCATACATTTCCCACGTGCGTCCCAGTGGGCGCGTATACCCGAGCCGCGCAGCCTGGGTACGGGCGCCGGCGAAAAAGCCCGATCCTGCCGAAGTGAATTTTTCGTAGGACGCCACTACCGACGCATGGCTCAACTTGTAACGCAGCTGAACTCGCGTGCTCAGGGACCAATTTTTAACGAAGCCACCCTGCTGCAGGTCGGTGTACTCCGGACCGGCTCCGGCTATCAGGCTCAGCCTGCCGGTGATGCTATGGCTCCAGCGCACATTGACGATGTGGACATAAATCTGGCCGCCGGTGCTTTGGGGAAATTGAAAATTCTGAAAAGCGTAGATAACACCGATCTGATCGTGACGCGAAAGCAGATGGCTGTAACCGGCCTGAACCGTGACTTGGTTGCTGTTGATGAGAGTCTTCGAGGGGTCGTAGAAGTGAGCGTTGCTGAATCCACCCGCCACAGTAACCGCGGATACCGGACTGAGAGCCTGAACCACGTCGAGCATCGCCGTATTCGCGAGCCGCGGAATGTTGCCAACCGAACCGAACTGGCCGCTGCCGAACTGGTGGCTGCCGGGCAAGCCACCACCCGCCCCGCCAGTACCCATGCCACCGGTGGCAAGATTCAGGCCTGGGTCGCCGCCGAAGCCGATTTGGAAGGAACCGTCGGGCAAATAATTGAAGGAATCCCGCAGCGTCACTTGCCCAGTTCGCCAGCGCGTCACCGCTTCCAGACCGACGGCTTGCAATTGCTTCGCGTCATAAGGGCTGCTGTAGAACGCTCCGCCGCCAAGGTACTCGAGAAAGAGATCGCTCTTGGGCCAGAATTGCTGGAGATCGAGAGCTCCGAGAACGTGCGTGATGGAGTCCAAACCGGTGCGGCCGAGTTGGTTGCCCCCGTTTGTGTCCGCCGATTCGCTCACCTGCAAAGCCGGAGCGATGAAACTGCGGGTGGCCGTTCGGAGCTCGAGCCCGGGCTCGTCCAAGCCGGATACCGGCGGGTTCTCCGGATTCAGCACCGGTGCGTTCTGGCCGAAAGCCGGCGCCGGTGCAGCGGGTGGCTGGGACGGCGGGTTCTCCTGGGCGGCCACGCAGATGCTTGTGCCGAAAACCAGCAGCGCCAACCGGATTTTTCGCATTTTTGCCATGCTTTTCACCGCCGTTGCGAAACCTGAATCTCCCTTACGGGACAACAATTGTATCCCCCGGTTGCAACATGTAGTTTTGTTCGATCTCTTCCCCTTTGACCAGCTTGCGATAGTTCACGGGCAGCTTCTGCTGCTTGCCGTTCACGGTGCGCAGGACATAAATGCGTTTAGTGTTGGCGAACTGGTTTAATCCAGCGCTGGACAATGCCTGTAGAACGGTCATGTTGGGCAGCATCGGCGTGGCCCCGGCATGCAACACCTCGCCGACCAGGTAAATCCGCTTGCTGTTGATCGCAGTCACCACCACGGTGACGCGCGGGTCGGCGATATACTTTCTCAGCTTCTCCGTTACCGAGTCGGCCAACTGTTTGGGCGTCAGGCCTGCGGCCTGCACATCGTCGAGCAGGGGAAGAGAGATTTTGCCGTCGGGACGCACCGGCAATGTGGTGGTAAGGTCGTTCTCTTTCCAGACCGCTATGTGCAGCACGTCCTCGGGGCCGATGACATACTCGGGCCCGGCTTGGCTGATGTAAGCCGCCGTCGCCTTGTCGGTGGCGGTCTTATCGGAAGCGGAACTGGCGGCGGGCCGTGCGGGTGCATTCTGCCCCAATGCGATACTGCCCATCAGCATTAGGACGACTGCCGCAACCGCCGCCTTCCATATTGATCTCATATCTTCTCCTCTAAACCCATTCACTCTCCCTCAGGCCCTGAGCCGATCAATCAGGCCCCGTACTCCTGGTATCCGATCTGCTTCAGCTTGTACAGAAGCGCTTTGTAGCTGATCTGCAACTCCTGCGCGGCCCGGCGCCGGTTCCACCGGGTGCGAGTTAAGACCTGAAGGATGATCTCGCGTTCGGCTTCGCGGGAGGCGGCGCGCGCCGCGTCTTTCAGAGAAATTTTCTCGCTGCCGCTGCGATCGACCCGCCGCAACAGAGAGCGCAACCCTCCCATGGCAAGCGTTTCATCGCCGAGGGCGACAATGGCCCGGGCGGCGTCTTTCAACTCCCGAATGTTTCCCGGCCAGTTATATTCCAGAAAGAAGTTTTGGGTCTCCGGACTAAGCACCGGCACGGCTCGGCTAAAATCATGGGCAGCCACCGACAGAAACCAGTCGCGCAGAACGGGAATATCTTCTTTTCGCTGGCGCAAAGGAGGCAACCGCAAACACACTCCACTGATTCCGTAATAGAGGTTTTCGCGGAACTTACCTGCCTTGACCTCGGGTTCCAACTCGCGCGAGGTTCCGCAAATGAAGCGCGGCACACGGCGCTGCATTTCGCCACTGCCGTTCAGACCAATCTGACGCACCAGTTCCTTCTGAGCCGCCGTACTCAGGTCCCCCACTTCCTGAAGATAGACGGTTCCACCTCGCCCATCGTGCGCAGCCAGAATTTCTTCGCTGGCCTCACGACCCTGATAGATCTGAAACGGTTCCGATGCGCGGCTGGACAGAACATGGATGCGCGCCGCCGCCGCCGCTTTGCCGGAGCCGTGTTCCGCCACCACCAGCACCGGAACATCATTCTGCGACAGTTCGCGGATCACGGCTTCGACCGTTCGCATGCCCGCGCTGACGCTTTCGAGCCAGATGCGTGCGCCGTTCTGCGGCACTCTTGCCGTTGCCAGGATGTCGGGTCTGTCCAAATCCATACTTTTCATGTCGTTTATTGCCAGGCGCAAGCAGCGGGGAGAAGTCTTGCACGAAACCTTATACAGTGCTGATAGCACCCGCGCTGCCAATCCGGTCAATAATGGACAGCCATCCCTAGAACAATATACTCTTATGTTTCAATGACTTGCGACTCCAACTCTCTATCGCCACCTGATTCATACGTTACCACATTGCGGACAAATGGGAAATTTATTGCCCACATCTCGGGTAATCCCTGGGGCATTACTTTCCACCGCTGTTGGGCATAAAGTCCTAACTACTTGCAAGTAGTAGCGAAGTAGCATCTCCCTTAGACGGCGGAGGGGCTTCCCATGGTTGGCGGGAATGAATGGGAAATAGTTTTCCTTTTTTAGGCGCCATTTTCCGGTGCGCTTTTCCTTTACACCGCGCTACCTGCCCAGGCGCTCCCGGTTCGGGTCACCCCGAAAGTAACTTTTAATGGAAGTCACTAGATGGTCGTAGTTAGCAATGCGGGGTTAGCAGTGCTGGCCGGAGCGCCGGTTTTACTTTGCGCGGGAACCAACTTTCGCATATTCTCAGATACTAGCGCGCTATGAGTAACTCCGTAGAGGTAGCTCCGCTCCTCTCGACGAGGGAGGGTCGCTTGTCGTCCGGCTTACCCCGTTGGCAGGGAGCGGCGTTACTCCTGCTGATCGCATGGCTCTACGCCTCGATTCTTGCCCGTCTTTTTCTGCAGTGGGTTGGGCCGGCCCGCGATCCGAACTTCGAGCACGGTATTTTCGTCCCCCTGTTTGCTTTATTTGTCCTCTGGCAAGCCCGCAACCGACTGAAAACAATTCCAGCAGAGCCATCATGGGCTGGTCTTCCTCTGGTGATGCTGAGCCTCATCATGCTGGTTTTGGGCGTCTTAGGAGCGGAGCTGTTTTTCTCACGGGCCTCGCTCCTGATCCTGCTGGCGGGTCTGGTCATTCTATTTCAGGGATGGACGTTCTTTCGCGCGATCCTTTTTCCCTGGGCTTTTCTGACCCTGATGATCCCGATTCCCAACCTGATCCTGCAACAGGTCACCTTCCCCCTTCAACTGCTCGCCTCAAGGCTGGCCACCGCCCTCCTGGAACTAGTCGGAGTTCCCGTGTTGCGGCAGGGGAATGTGATCGTGCTGGCCTCCATGCCACTGGACGTTGCGGAGGCATGCAGCGGAATCCGGTCCCTTCTAACCCTGGTCACGCTGGCCATCATTTACGGGTACACGATGGAGACTCGAATCTGGGTTCGGGTGGTACTTGCGATCGCAGCAGTACCGATCGCAGTGGCGGCCAATAGCTTTCGCATTTTTGGCACGGGGCTGCTGGTGCAGTACTGGGATCCTGATAAAGCCGAGGGATTCTTCCATATCTTTTCGGGATGGTTGATCTTCGTGGTGGCACTGGCCATGCTGTTCGCTGTCCACCGGCTGATTTCGCTTATCTGGATTTCGAAGCGCTTAGAGGAGGAAAAATCCGCATGAATGCCGGCTCACTTCGCTTCGGGATTGCGGCAATCCTCATGTTGGCCACAGCGCTCGTACTCCAGGCCCATTCGCGCAACGAATCTTTCCCGCCCCGCGCTTCTCTGAGTTCTCTGCCCCAGCAGATTGATGGGTGGACGGGGATCGACAGCGTTCTCGACCAGGAAACGCTCGACATCCTCGGGCCGGGCGAGTTTCTGATACGCGACTACGAAAACGCGAGCCAGCCGCAACCTTGGATCAATCTCTACATTGCATATTTTCCGACGCAGAAAACTGGCGATACCATCCATTCGCCGAACCACTGCCTGCCAGGCGCTGGGTGGGTTCCGACTTCGCGGGAGGTGGTTCAGATTATCGGCCCTGACGGATCTTCGTTCCCCGCCAATCGATACGTGGTTTCAAAAGGGCAAGACCGGGAACTGGTGCTGTACTGGTTCCAGGCTCATGGCCGCGAGGTGGCCAGCGAGTACTGGGCCAAGTATTATCTGGTGTCCGATTCGGTTCGCATGAATCGTAGCGACGGCGGGCTGGTTCGCCTCATGACCCCCATGCTTAACGGCGAGTCTCGCGATGCCGCCCAGGCTCGCTTGATGAAGCTTGGATCACACTTTCTGCCGCTGCTCGATAATTACATTCCGCGCTGATTCCCTCCATTGCCTGGGCGCGGCAAGTCGCGTCTCTACGGGAAAGCTTGCTAGGCGTGAAGGCGAATCTCTCCGGATTCCTGATTCCGTGTCTGCGCAAACGCCTGGGGCAGGAAGCGCAACAAGTCCGTCGCCACCATGTAATTCTCGCCGACGGATTCCCTGGCCAAGTCCCCCGCCAATCCATGAAGATAGACGGCGAGAGCGGTGGCTTCGAGCGCATGCTGCGGATGTTGGGCGATCAGGCCGGCCACCATTCCTGTTAGAACGTCTCCCGTGCCTCCAGTTGCCATGCCGGGATTGCCGGTGGGATTCACCCAGACGGTGCCATCGGGCGCTGCTATCAAGCTGCGATGTCCTTTGAGCACGACAATCAACTCATGCTCGCGAGCGAAGTTTCGCGCCACCTCCAGGCGGTTCGCTTGAATTTCGGCAATGCTCAGTCCAGTCAAACGCGCCATTTCTCCCGGATGTGGAGTGATGACGAGAGTCCCTCTGCGGCCGTTAAGTTGGCCGGCTGATCCTTCGAAGGCGTTCAGCGCGTCCGCATCCACAACCATATCGACGACTTCCGAATTGACGAGTGCCGACGTGCCGCCGCGCTTGACGATCCCGCGTACGAATTCGGCGGTATCCGCATTGCGCGAGATGCCTGGGCCAATTGCGAGCGTCTTGCGTTCCAGCAGCGCCTTGAGGCTTGGTCCGAGGGCTCGCAGTGAGATCGTGCCGTCTTCGGTTTCCGGCAGCGGCTCAGTCATCAGTTCGGGATGGAAGGCGGCTACGGTTGCGAGAACGGATTTTGCCGTGGCTACTGTAGAAAGGCCCGCGCCTGCTCGAAGCGCCGCAAATCCCGCCATCGCCGCCGCGCCCGCTTTGCCCAGCGACCCGCCAATCACCAGCACGTGTCCGTAGCTACCCTTGTTGGCGTCGCGCGTTCGGGGCGCGAGCAGCGGAGCGAAATCGAAGGATGTACTGAGGTTAAGTCTGAGCTGCGAGACAATCGCTTCTGGCGGTGAACCAATGGGTGCAATCACGCTCGGTCCATTGGTTAGGGCCGCGAAAACATGCGCCGGACGCGCAGCCGTGAAGGTGACTATGGCATCGGCACGTGCTGCGTTACCCGAAGCATTACGCGGCCGCATGGCATCGGCATCCGCGCCTGACGGAATATCGACGGCAACAACGGGAGCCGAAGCCGCGTTCATCTTGCCGATCGCCGCCGCATAGAGCGGGCTGACCGGCGGACGAAATCCTGTGCCGAGAATTGCATCCACAATTACGTCCGCGGCGAAGATCTCTGCCCCATCTGACGAATCGAGCCCACTCGCATCACGCACGATCAGCGGCGCATTCTTCAGCGGCCGTAACGTCTGCACCAGCTTCTGAAACATAGCCGCTGCATCCCCGCGAAGCTCTTCGGGATCGCACAGCAGCAGAACGCGCACAGCACGTCCCGCTTCGACGAGCTTGCGGGCCACGACAAATCCATCGCCGCCGTTGTTGCCTTTGCCGCAGACAATGCCGACACGCTCCGCTTGCGGGTAATCAGAGAGGACGAAACGAGCGACGGCCGAGCCGGCGTTCTCCATCAAGGTGATGGACGAGACTCCGAAGCGCTCCGAGGTGGCGCGGTCGATCTCGCGCATTTCCGCCGCGTTCACAAGTTTCATAAGATCTGGGATCGCACGCCAGCCGCGCTGCTCCTCGTAGAATCCGAGTATAGACCGGGCCCCGTTCCCACGGAGGCATGTACAGTCCCAAATTCATCCCCCACCAGGACGCGAAGGCACACCAAGGTTGAACCTTAGTAAGGATTTCCTTCGTGGTCCTTCGTGTCCTTGGTGGTTAATGATCTCACTGCAAGCAGCGACGTCCAGTTGTACAGCGAGCTCGCGGATTGAGCATCGCGACCGCTAGCATTTTCTTGCTTGGCGTTTAATTCCTCGTGACGTCGGCAGACGACGATATCCCGGCTTTCTAATACCCACCCGGAAGCACACCGTTTACAATCGTGACGAATCCCGAGAGTCCCTTGCCATCAATAGGCGCGCTATGAAACTTTCCGTCGTAATGCCGGTATACAACGAACGCGCCACGCTCTGTGAGGTAGTCATGAAGGTTCTTTCCGTTTCCCTGGATATCGAACTCATCTGCGTGGACGACGGCTCGCGGGATGGCTCGCGAGAGATCCTGGCCCAACTGCACGCCGAGCATCCGCAGATCCGCATTATTCTTCAGCCGCATAACATGGGCAAGGGAGCGGCGCTCCGACGCGGCATTCAGGAAGCCACCGGCGACTTCGTCATTATTCAGGATGCCGACCTGGAATACGATCCGGCGGAGTATCCGCTGATGCTCGAGCCTTTGATCCAAGGCAAAGCAGACGTAGTGTTTGGCTCGCGTTTCCTGGGCAGCGCGCCCCACCGAGTGTTGTACTTCTGGCACTCGGTCGGCAATCGGGCCCTCACTCTACTGTCGAATTGCCTCACTAACATTAATCTTTCCGACATGGAAACCTGTTACAAAGTCTTCCGGCGGGAAGTGATTCAGTCGATCCCGATCGAGGAGAATCGCTTCGGATTCGAGCCTGAGATCACAGTGAAAGTTGCGCGGCGAAAACTGCGCATCTATGAGGTCGGAATCAGTTATTGGGGACGCACTTACGAGGAGGGTAAAAAGATCGGATGGAAAGACGGCGTGCGAGCCTTGTATTGCCTGCTGAAGTATTCCCTCAAAGAACCCAGCACAAAAGCTCTTGCGCAGGCAGTCCCGCCCCCCGATCACTCCAGCGTTCCGCAATGAATTTAGCGGTGGAGCGCTGTCTTCAAGTTCTAGTGAGAAGTTCTAGTGAGAGTGTTTCTGCCTTAGCCGCCCTTTGTAGGGGTTCGGACCTTGGTTGGTCATTCCCGCATTCTTGCCGCCGCCGGTTCCGCCGAAGTTGATTGGCGGATTCGGCTTATCTTTTACCGGCTTCAGTCCGGCCGAGGTTCCCGGCGTTCTCTTTTTGGCAGGTCCGGATGACGCGGAGCCCTTCGCGGCGCTCTGCCGCTCCAAGCTTTGCAATTCCCTGGCGTTAGCCGCAGAAGCCGTTGTGGGAGTCGCTGTCATGCCGATGGGCGCACTCTTTTTCGGAGCCTTTTCAGGGGCCGAACGTTTAGCCTTGACTGTATTGCTTTGCTGCGCCAGTCCGCTTACGCCGATCCCCACCAACACGATTGCAACCGCCAACGAAGACCTCATCGGTAAAACCCCCAATTATGTGCTCGGAACTTCGAGTCCACCTGTCGCCTATAGTTAGATGCACGCAAGATGCACGCGCCGTTGCCGTAAGCCGCTCTTGCCTCTCTATGTTAAACCCGCCTCCCCATGAAAGCACGGGCGAAAAAGGAAGAGGACTGACGGGTTATTGAGTTACTTACGGCGGCTGACAACCAAATCGACGCATTTGAAACAAACGCCAGTGTAATGACGAACATCGTGTAAGTTTTCCCTACAGAAGACGAACGGAAGGTCCTACAGGAGGCTCACAACCGATTTAGTCTCATAGACTTGAGAGCAGCCATATTCACAAGCTGTCCCGCGCACTTCGGCAGCATACCTGCTTTTAGTCATCCATTATGATGAAAGAAGCCGATAGCGACCGCATTCGCGAACTCTGCTCTGTCATCGCAGTGGAGCAGAATCACCATAAGCTCCTACAGTTTATTGAGGAGCTAAGCCGCCTCCTTGGCGCGAAAGACGAACAACGCGCCAAAGGCAACGAGTTTGGCGGTTGGGCAGGCAGCTGAGCAGTCTCGAAAGAGTTTGTCTCGCTCGCGTAAATTCCGTCCCCTGTCAGGCAACGTCGCGTCCCTTCGGACGCAACTTGCGGGCAGCTAATTCTCTTAGGCGGTTCGAGTGCTCGCGAAGAGATTCTCTGAGTTTCTGCATTATTTCGTTAAAATCCGCAGGGTCATCGTCGGCCACAGCCTTGGCGCACAATTCGCGGATTCGATCTTCCAGACGACGAGATGGCACCGGTATCGAATGTCCCAAGCAATAGGAATATGCCAAGAGTCGCACACTCGGAGTCTTTGTTCGATACAGTACTCAATGTAGGCGGTTAGCCGAAAAAGCATTGAGAGTGTGAGGCTCTGTCCTTGAATCTCCGGTTATCCAACGTCGAGTTTGAGGAAAAAAATGGTGCGAAAGGGGGGAGTCGAACCCCCATGGGTTGCCCCGCCAGATCCTAAGTCTGGTGCGTCTGCCAGTTCCGCCACTTTCGCATGATTTGGAGCATGATGGGCAAATCAACCTTGCCCCAGTCTAGATGCGAAGCTCCGCCGTTTGCAATGTCGCATAACCAAGGCGAGGGTCACGCCCGAAATGGGCGGGCCACCCGAACTTCACGGAACGATGCCGCCTCCCGCTGAAGTTGCCCCAGCGGGAAGCGGCTTGGGGACTACTGCACTGTGAAAGTCCCCGGGCCCGTGGCGCTTCCGCCCTTGGTCTTCACTGCCACCTTGCCAGTTTTTGCGCCGGTCGGTACCGTCGCGGTCACCTGGGTATCGGAGTTCACGGTGAAGGGCGCTTTGACCCCGCCGAAACTCACGGCCGTGGTCTGTGTGAGACTCAGCCCGGTGATTACGACGGAAGTGCCAACCGGGCCACTGGTCGGCACGAACTTCGAGATGGAAGGAATGACCTTGAACACTTGCGGCGTGATGAGGTTCCCGGCTGGCTCAACCACGGTCACGTTGCCGGTGGTTGCACCAGCGGCGGCGGTTGCGATCATATAGTTATCGCTCACTACGGAGAACGTCCCCGCTCCCGATCCAAATTTCACACCCGTGGCACTTGAAAAACCTTGGCCGAGAATACCGACCGATGTTCCCAACTTGCCCGACCAGATCACAACCAGCGAGGCAAAAGGCTTCAACCCGTCGTCGAAACTGTAGACCACACCGTAAGTATTATTTTGCGGGCCGCCCGTTTGCGTAACACCGTAGATTTTGCCGTTGGTGTGAAGTGTCGGCGTAGCAAACGGGACCGCCCCGGTTTGCTTGTCGAAATTGTGCAGCACCGCAAACGTCGTACCCGTGGTGTTGATCTTGTAAAGCGTGCCATAACCGTTAGCGCCTCCAGCCGACATGACACCGTAAAGAAACTTGTTGCTGCCCTGCACCAATCCGGAGGTCGAGTAGGTGCCGTCGGCCGTGCTTTGAAAGTTGTGCAGCACTTTGTAAGCGCCGCCGGACGTCACCGAATAGACCACGCCCTGGCCGAAGGTCCCTCCGTCCGTGGTTGTGCCATAGAATTTTCCGTCGCTGCCCTGCATGACGGGACCGACCGGTATTCCACCATGAGTGGAAGCATCAAAGCTGTAAACGATCTTGAGCTTTCCCTTCGTCGTCAACTGGAAAACGGTGCCCCGGTTGTAGGTACCACCGTATTGGGTCGTTCCGTAGAGGTTTCCGTCCGCTCCCAGAATCAAGGGAGCGACGGTGCCTGACGGGAGATTCGCGATCACAGAGAAGGTACCGCCGGGCGTAATCCGATACGCGGTCCCCGGAGTGGCGCCATCGTACGTCACGCCATAGATATTTCCGTTCGGGGCCTGGATGGGAGGAGCCCAGGGAAAGGCTCCATCGGCGCCGTTGAGGAAATCGTAGAGTTCCGTAACCGCTCCGCCCGAGAGCTTGAACACCACGCCGTCGTGCGAGGACCCTCCAAATTCTGCTGTGCCGTAGAGGTTTCCGTCGAATCCAAGACTTAGTCCTGATTGGGGCGCATAGTTTGAGGGACCGAAGTTATACAAGGTGCTGAACGTGCCCGAGACTGAATAGCTGTCGACCGTACCATTGCCGAAGATCTGAGTTGGCAGCGTGCCATAAAGATTGCCGTCCTGGCCCTGAGCAAAGAGCGCGGGTTGATTCGGATTGCATCCGTTCTTCACGCAATCGAAGTTGTAGAGCTCGGTGTAGATTTGGGCGCGAACCAGCGTCGAGACCACGACGAGGCCGGCAAACAGAAAAAACTTGAATTTCTTCATGGGTTTTCTCCCTGCAGCCTGGGGGCGGGTGTATTGTAACGCCGCTTGGCGAGCGAAGCACGGACGTCTTACCGGCAGAGTCTTGAAAACGTGGGCGCCAAGTGCCGAATCCCACCCGCAGCGGGTTTCTGTCAGATGGAACGCGGCACGTTGCTGACGACTGTCGAATCACGACTTTGAGGAGAAGGTTCTGGTGCGAGTCGGACAAGCTTTGCATCTCAAAGCGGCAAAAGCCTTCAACGTGGTTGCGGCAAACTGATTTCTTTCAGTGCCACCAACTCCGCCGTCGCCTTCTCCGCCGTCTCTTCGCTGTAATGCAATACGCGCAGCCCATTGCTGCTAGTGGAGAGCCGGGAGGGGACGCCAGGTTGGACAGGCGAGACGCCCGTCACTCCACCGTATGCATTGGCCAGTTGCAAAAGTTCGCCCGCCTGAAGCAAGTACGCCGGGTTCTTCGGGCCGCCCGCCAGCTTCGCCTGCGCCACGGTGTACGTCTTGTAGATGAACAGTCCGCCTGGTCGCACCGCCTTCACCATCTCAGAGAATATTCTCCGCTCCAGATAGAAGAACGCCATCACCACTTCGAACCCTGCCTCGAACTCGGTTTGCGCGGCCTTGAAGCCAGTGAGATCATTTACTACACAGTGAATCTCGGACGCGAGCGGTCCAGCATTCTGCCGTGCCTGTTCGACTCCAGTCTCGGAGATATCAATGAGCGTGACTTCCCAACCCTGTTTCGCCAGCCAGATCGAGTGCCGTCCGGCTCCTCCGGCGAGATCAAGCGCTCTGCCTCCGCGCGGAAACAGCGGCAGAATATATTCGGAAAATGCCTGCGGCAGGAATGGGTCGGGAGCCATCGATACCGATGCGCCGGACGCTTCGCGATATTTCTGGTTCCAGCGCTCGCGTTCAGCGTTGGAATTAGCATCAGAATTGGAAGAAGCAGAGAACGCCATGCTCATCGATTTTAGCCAACTTGATTCTAATCCGGGCCCGCGAAGCGAGCAGTGGAGATGCCCCAAGTGACGCCCATTTCGACGCGCGCCGGTCATCACGGCGCCGCGCTTCCGCCCCGCGCCGGCGGAGGTGGCGACGGCGGTAGCGGCGGCGGCCGCGACCGCGGCGACAGCCTTCCCGACGCTGTTCCTAATTATGGCGAGCGCTTGCGCCGCGCTCGGATGGGACTGGCCGTCGCCATGACGCCTATCCTCATGCTCTTCATTTCTTTCACGGCGGTCTACCTCATCCGGCGCGGATTCCTAAGTCTCGATGTGCGAGACGCGGCCTACATCCGAACCTGGATTCCGGTCCGATTGCCTTGGACGTTATTGTTCGTCAACACTACCGTCCTTATTGCCAGCAGCATCACGATCGACTTAGCCCGGCGCGAAATCACGCGCGAAGCCGCGCTCGCTCCATTGCAATCGATTCCGGGCGTCTCGCTCGGCGACGAACGCCACTTCCCCTGGCTTGCCGCGACCACCGTCCTCGGTCTGCTGTTTCTTGCCGGGCAGCTTTTTGTTTGGAGCAAGCTTTCCGCCGGAGGTTTTCACCTCACCGGCGGTACCAGCAGTTCCTTCGTTTACATTCTTACTGCGATGCACGGTCTTCATCTGGCCGGAGGCATACTGGCTCTTATGTGCGCCAATATCGCAGCTGTGCTGCATCGTCCGGTCGAAACTCGCCGCATCGTCGTCGACATTACGTCCTGGTATTGGCATTGCATGACAGGACTGTGGATTTACATCCTTCTATTGTTCTCGTTCGCGGCACAGTGAAGGCGGTCGCTAGACGGTGACAGATAATGGGAGCGGTTCAGCAATCCTGAAGCATACTCACCCGCGTGCGGATTGAGGGGGGCAGATCAGTTCGTTGTAAGTCATCACACTGCCGGGTACCGAATCAAGCCACACTGTGATTACTTACTGCGGTGGCGTCCCTCTTAAACGTGCCACTCTAGCTTGATTGCGGTCGATAGCCCGAAGCTCTTCGACAAAGGAGTCGATTGCTGCAGCTTCGGTTGGCATGACGAACACTATTGACTGTCGCGGAGCTGCCGAATCTGAGTCCGCCTCGATTCTCGATTCCACTACGACCTGAGCGGCACCGCCACAGGTCCGGAAACGCAGGCTAACACCACCCCCAGCAAACTTGCCACCAAATGCGCCGAGAGTAAACTCGCGATTGTCGGTAACTGACGAGGGGAAGCCCTGAAGCAAAGTCGCAACCTCGCCTAGGCGTCCGATTCCGACGTAGACATCAGCGACTCCGCCAAACGCTCCATTGCATCCGGAGACACGGACTTCCAGCACGTCAGCGTCTCTATATATATCCTCGAACTTAAATCCTGCTTCCATCTTCATTTGAACTTGAAGTCGTCGACCTCTCCGGTCACGGTGTTTTCTACATAGTGGACCTCAACTCCATTTACATTCTGACTCATTTTGACCCACCCTTGGCTCCCAGGCCAGGTGGGATCGTTCATTTGAAGAGGCATTTTCTTGCCGGCGGGTGGGTCACATTACGTGGGAAGTTTAACCCGGGTTTATCTTTTAAACGTCGACCGAGACATGGGGGTGCGCACTTCACAAAAACATCCGAGAGCATGGAGAGGACCGCCTTACCCGGGTAACCCGATACGGTGTACTAGTTCTTGAAACCGCGGATCGTGACGTAGGGGTTCGAACCTGCGTCCCGGCACTTTGAGATATGTAAGTTGAGGGTCGCGCTCCTCGTAAGCCTTTTCCAGCCAGGCGAAAGCCTCATTCAACTCACCCAAGGATCCGTAGAGAATCGCGATTGAACCAGATGGCACAAGTCCACGCTGGTGTAGCTTTTTCAATTTGGCAAGAATTCTTCGAGCCTCCTTTCGGTTCCCCGCTGTGGCATAGGCGAAACCAAGATCCAGCTCAAGGTCCATGTCGTCAGTTCCGGAGAGTTGGAGCGCCTGTTGAAACTCTTTGATTGCTTCTTCGTGCTTTCCCCTATTCAGGTATGCCCAACCCAGAGTCTGGTGGGCCGGCGCAAAATGAGGATCCAGTTCCAGTGTTTTATGCACTTGCTCCAGAGCCTCGTCGTAACGGCCGGCTACGAGCAATCTGCCCGCCAGCGCGTTATTAACTGGCAAAGATAACGGATCAAGATCCCGCGCCCGCCTGGCCTCAGAAATCCCGTCCTCGAATCGTCCTACATACATCAGGTAACCGGCATACCAATGGTGAGCCCGGGCATCACCGGGGTTGAGTTCCAGGGCGCGCTTGTATTCCCGCTCAGCTGTTGCCCAATCCCACTCATGGGTCTCGGCGATGAATGCCAGCGATGCGTGAGGTTCGGCGAGAGTGTCATCCAATGCTATGGCTTTCAGCGCTGCGGCCTTGGCTCGCGATAGCGCGTCTTTCGACGG
>Ga0210400_10001927_pt1 | contig 19927 bp, 11 predicted proteins | sample IncBWH26MmetaG_FD_155456 | JGI IMG/M metagenome (GOLD analysis project Ga0210400, IMG submission 155456) | Forest soil microbial communities from Barre Woods Harvard Forest LTER site, Petersham, Massachusetts, United States - Inc-BW-H-26-M | ecosystem: Environmental > Terrestrial > Soil >...
GTTGTGTGGATTCCCACCTCATTCTGTGGCTCTGTTCTACGAATTCGTCGACTAGGGTGTTGGTGAAATCCGACGCCAGCCGCGGATCTCCGGCCTCGAAAAAGATTTCAACGATGCGCGTCTGGCCAGAGGCGCGGACGGTAAGTTGGGAGGCAAGCTTCTGAATTAGTTTCTGGCGATCGCCAGGCGACTGGGGCTCCCGCTTGGGCCAACGGCGCCACCCGAATTCCGATTCTCGTTTCTCAAGTGCAGCGGCACCACCGAGCCTATCGACGACATGCTCTAGCAGCGATTGGCTCTCCAAGACCTTGATCTGTGTCAGAAAATAGGACTCTGGTGCTGCGTTCGAATTCGACGTCGCGGTGGGGTCCTCTTTCAGATTCAGGAAATTCTCATTCAAATCCTGGATCGCCAGGGTGGTCCGTGCCTGATAGACGGGCTTCTGAAGTAAGCTGAACCCAAGAGCGGCTAGCAATCCCAGCAGAGTAAGACGCAGAATCAGGAACCTATGCGAGCGGAGAATTCGCCAATACTCCACAAAATCCATGGATGTTGGCTGGTCATTCCAATCCGCCTTCGGCCAGTGTGGGTAGCTGTGCTGCACCGGCCCGATCTCGCCAGTGGCGCTAGCATTCAGAATCGGCAGATTGGACTTGGCATCTTCCGATTCTGGGGGCGCATTGTCCATGTTCATTCTCCTACCCCTATTAGCGCCGAAAAACCGCAATCCCTGTCGCGGTTTGAACGATCGCTTCGACGCTTCGCACGCCAACTTTCTTTCCTGTATTGACGGGCAAGAACAAAATATCTCCGGATTGCAGCGGTATATCATCGGATTTGCTTTCTAAGATCTTTTTTACGTTCACTGCAATTTGGGTTCGTTGCTCATGGCCCGGGACCACGCGAAGGATCTTGGCATGCGAAGCGTCAGCTGTTTGGCCGAGGCCTTCAGCCAAAGACAGAGCCTGTAGGACAGAGATATTATTTTGCTCTGTTAGAACAAACCCTCCCGATTTCTTGACTTCGCCGATTACGTAAACCAGTTCCGCCCGCGGCACACTGATCACGTCATGTGGCATCACCAGGATGTTATTCAGGGGATTGTTGGCTTGGAACATCTCTTTAATTTCAACCTCCGCGACACTATATTTCCCGGAAGAATCCATCGTCGCGTTCGGTAATGGAATCGCTCCCCACTCCAGTTCCCGGGTGATCTTGATGGTGTTCCCGACGTCTTCGCGAAATCCTCCCGCCAAGGCAATCATTTCCACCAGAGTCTTTCGACCCTCGAGTTGATGGGTGCCGGGCAGTTTGACCGCGCCGACCACCGAAACAGGTTGGCTGCGAAATTCTGTGATCGAAACAACGATATTAGGCTCGCGGATATATGCTTCTAGGCGTTTGTTCAGTGCTTCTTCAAACTGGGGGATCGTCAAGCCGGCAGCAGGCAGGCGCCCGATCATTGGCAAGCTGACCTCACCGTCGGGACCTATGCGGAAAGGCTTGTTCACAATTTCCTCCGCATCAATCCCTAGGAGCACGAACTGGTCATCTGGTCCCAGAGTGTAGGTGGATGGAGTCCGAATGTCGGAGTTAATCTTCTGAGCCGTCATCGCGCCCTGCGAGTTCGTCGCGCCTAAGGTCATGAGCAGAGCGAGGAGAAACAGCCGGTGTAGTTCAGGAAGAACGCGCAACATGTTTTGCCCCTTAGCCTATTTTCTAAGTGACTTGGATCCTGGTTGGGATTTGCGATTGGGTCTTTGTGCGCTTGGCCTACTGTAGAGGAACCGGGACGTGGTCATGACTTGGTAGCGAGGCATTCACGGAGAAGTATGCCGAGCAGTCGTTCGCATCCTGCGGAATCGGGTGAATCCGGGACAAGCTACCGCCGTCTTACCCCCAAAACGAGTTCGCCAAATTGAAAAGGCCCCGATGTGCCGATTTGCACACACCAGCGTCAAAACCATGCTTGCCCCTACAAAGAGCGGGCTCCAACCCGTGGCTTTGGCGCGCTAGGACTCCCCGGTTCCACTCGCGGCCGTTTTTTCGCGGCGGCTTCTATACTCTCGGCGGCCTTACTTCTCGGGATTATCTCCCTTTGCCGCTGCCCAGGATCGTGCTCTCGCCGATGACCGCAAACCCGGTGTGATCCGGATCGGCTTCGCTTTCCTCAATGCGCACAACATGTCCGCGAAAAGCGATCCGAAGTGACCCTGCTCCTTCACGAAACGGCGGGAGATCGAATTCCACGCGAATCGGAACATTTGCGAGAGGAGGTACGGCCGAATAAATAAAAGCACCCGTGGTACTTATGTCGCGAGTAATGCCTCCGCCCTGCTGCCGAACTCCAACCTCGTCCTGCCAAGTGAAAACTGCGCTCGCGCTCAATGCATAACGAAATGCCTTTCGACTTTCCACAAGACCGCCCCATTTCGGAGCGGAAAAGATAAAAGGGAGTTGGAAAACATCCTTCACGAATTCCCTCACGGGATTGAGATGGACTTCGCGTATCCCCACCCTTTTCGGCTCCGACGTTACGCGGACAGCAACGGCCTGACAAGAGAGCGAAAGACCTTAGTGTGCGGTAACCTGCGCATCCGAGTCTTTCGAGTGATCTTGCGGTATCTTTAGCGATGCTTGGCCTGGAGTTTCGCACCGTGCTTCTCGGGGCCTTTCGTCTTCAGCCTCCCTCGCTCATTTGGGACCTTTGACTCATGCATTTGGGACCTTTGACTCATGTTTGAGTCTTAGCTTAGATACTAATGATCAACGTAATTACTGAGTGCTCCTCAACGTTTATGTCTGTGTGATTTGTTAGCATCAGCGCAAAATCTGTCTTTCTAAATCTACTAATAATTGTCAAGAGTGGCAGTTCTGGCAGAAACCATATTCGGAGAATGCCGTTGCGATTTTTGGGGGTAGTTCGGACGTACTGAGTAAATAGACCCCTTGACAATGAACATAGACTGCGTTATCCGAGTTAAGACCCGGCTGAAGAAAGCTGGGGCGTACCCATGGCCCATGCTGAGCATTTCTCGGGAGAAACGGCACACATTCTCGTTGGCGACTCTACTCCCATGCAGTGTGAGTTGTTGGCCCGGGTCCTGAAAGCAGAGCGCGATTTCCACATCGCCGCCATCGCGTCGGATTCCGAGCAGATCCTTCGTTACCTCAGCGATCTCAAGCCCAGCATTGCTGTCGTCAGTGCCGATCTACAGGATGGGCCGGGCACCGGGCTGAAGGTCCTGGCAGAAGCGCACACCAAGCACTTGCGCACGCGATGCATCTTACTGCTGGATCTGTCTGACCGCAGATGGGTCATCGCTGCCTTCCGGAACGGGGCGCGAGGTGTCTTTTTTCGAGCACAACCCCTGGACCTGCTTCCCAAGTGCATTCGGATTGTTCACCAAGGGCAGATTTGGGCGAATACGAGGGAGTTGAATTACGTTCTCGAGGCTCTTGCGGGTGCCGGCGCATTACATTTGTTCGACGCGAATGGAAAATCGATGTTGACGCAGCGTGAGGCCGAAGTGGTCCGCCTCGTGGCGGAAGGGCTCACCAATCGCGAAATAGCTGGGAAGTTGCAGTTGAGTGAACACACGGTCAAGAATTACATTTTTCGGATCTTTGATAAGACCGGAGTCTCAAGCAGGGTCGGTCTCGTGCTTTATGCATTTAGCCAGCAGAAAATAGCCCAGGGGCAAAAAACTTAAGGCCTCTGTCCTTTACCGACGGTCTCAAAGAAGTACCTGGAGGAGCCTTTCCTGCGCAAAGAACATAAGGATTGGCGGCGAGGCTGGTTTCAAGCGTGACCTTGTGACCGAGGCGTTCGAGGCGCTTGACGTAATAACGGTCAGAGAAAAGATTTATATCAGATGGTGTTGCATCGACCGGTTGAGCTGGCACCGCTTATCAGAATGTGACCCCTGGGGTCACGTTGGGCGGAATCCCAGTTACCAAGATCCCTTTTTCTCCGGAATTTCGACGACGAACAACAATTTGGTTCACCAGGAAGGCCCTCGGGGTGTATAAGTGTGCCTCTCCAAGAGACGGGGACGAAATTCCGGTCTAATCCACGACGAAGAGCCATCGCACGAAATGCTGTATGGGAGGGTCAGGATGACTTCGAAAGTTATCAAATATGCTGTTTGGACGGGAATGCTCGTCAGCGCGTTGAGTATGTCGCGCATTGTTCGTTCGCTGGACGCACAGCAGTCCGGCGCGAGCGCTACGGACGCCCTGCAGAAAGCCCGCGTTTTGGACCGCCTCGCCACGGCGATGCCCGCCGAGCACAAAGGAAGCGCGCCGGGCTTTGTGCTCGATCCTGCGTGGCCCCAGCCGCTGCCTCACCACTGGGTGATCGGCGATGTTGGAGGAATTGCCGTCGATAAGCATGACCACATCTGGGTTTACCACCGTCCCCGTTCAGTCAGCTCTAGCGATAGCGGGATGCAGGGAGTAGCGGGTACGGACGCAAAGGGCAAGCCGATCAGCGCGCTCGGATTCGCGCGGCCCTATGGGCAGATGAATGGCTGCTGCACGCCCGCGCCATCGGTGCTCGTGTTCGACAAAGCTGGCAAATTGGTGCAGTCCTGGGGCGGTCCGGGTGATCCAGGTTTTCTGGAGACTAAGTGCCGCGAGCAGGACGGTTGCGTCTGGCCTGCGCGTGAGCACGGAGTCTACGTTGATCAGAACGACTTTGTCTATCTCGCTGGTAATGGCCAGGCGCGTAATTTCCATGGTCAGTTTCCGTGGGCGCCAAACTTCGGGAACGATTCGCAGATCCTGAAATTCAAGCCGGACGGCACGTTCGTCTACGAGATCGGCACAGCAGGAGCGAAGGGGCCGAACAGCAACGATACCAACGGCGGCGTCAACGGGACGCCCGAGCCTTACTGGCCTGCCGACATGGTCGTTGATCCCAAGACGAACCTCATGTACGTCGCCGACGGTTATGGGAATCGGCGCGTGCTCATTGTGGACGCGGCGACCGGGAAGTACGTCGGGCATTTTGGCGCTTACGGGCAGAACCCTATAGTGGGTGAAAATGGCGGCGGCGAAGATGTTGGCGAGGGCGCTGGATCGTGGCCGGCCGATTTCAAGGCTGGCAATATGAAGCCGAAATTCTTCCGCAGTCCTGTTCACTGCGCCAAGCTGGCCAACGACGGTCTGCTCTATGTTTGCGATCGCGGCAACAATCGTGTGCAAATCTTTAAGGCCTCCGAGATGGGAAAGCCCTGCTCAAACCCGGATGGCCAGGTAGGCAAATGTGGTTTTGTGGGCGAGGTCCACGTTGCTCCTCAAACCATCGGCGGCACGTCGGGCACGGTGAACTTCTCGACCGACTCAAAGCAGAGCTGCATGTACGTTGCCGATCTCCTCAATGACACAGTCTATGTCATCAACCGCCAGAATCTTACGGAGCTCAGTCGCTTTGGAGGCGGCGGCCGCCAGGCAGGCGAGTTTCACTGGCCACACATGGTGTCGGTCGATTCCGAGGGAAATGTTTACGTGGGCGAAGTGGATGGCGCCGCGAGAACTCAAAAATTCCTGCGCTATGGTGCGACCGGCTGCAGCGGCACTGGCGATCCGGAAGTGGGCAAGTACCTCCAGTGAACAAACATGCTGAAGTAGAAGGCTTAGTAGATGACGGTCTGATGGTAGCCCGACTGGAGCATTGCATGTTGACGGGATTGCCTGTACGTTATCGGTCGGCCGGGAAGTCAAGATGGAAATTCCGGTCTACCCAGCCCTAGGGAGGCACGCGATGGATCCCCAGCAGACTCGCACGTTTAAAGAGGGCGTCCTCGCCTAGCTCTTTCTCACTCAAACAATCGCAGGAGAATCGCAATGCGAATTGTCCAGTGTATTTTTTGTTTGGTAGCAACCCTTTGCCCCGTTGGCAATGGCGCATCGACCAGACCGGCACCGCAGGAGCGCCAGGGCCAGATCATTCCGTGTTCTTCAGATGACGGAGAGAAGCACTACTGCACGGCGGACACGAGGTATGGCGCGCGACTGGCGCGACAGCGCAGCCAGGCGCCGTGCAAACAGGACGAGTCGTGGGGCTATGACGAAGAAGGAATCTGGGTGGACAAGGGATGCGGCGGTGAGTTTACTTTGGGACGCAGCGAAAACGGCGACGATGCCAGCAGTTCGGGTGGTGGAGCGACGATAACGTGTGCGTCGGACGATGGCCGGCGAAAAGTTTGCCCGGCAAATACCAGCAATGGGGTACAGCTCGTGAGACAACGAAGCGGCGCGAAGTGCAAGGAAGGCTCCTCGTGGGGACACGATACTCGCGGGATATGGGTAGATAAAGGATGTGAGGGGGATTTTGTGGTGGGCGTACCTGGGCACCCGGCTGGCTCCGGAGAAGCCGGGGGCAAGAGCCAGACGATAAGCTGCGATTCGTTCGACGGGAGAAAGAATTATTGCGACGCGGATACGCAGGGGGCCAAGGTGCGACTGACGAGACAGATAGGAATGGCGCCATGCATGGAAGGTTCGACGTGGGGATACGATCGCAGGGGTGTCTGGGTGGATCGGGGTTGCAACGGGGAATTCCTGGTGCAGGCGGGCAGCGAACTAGGTGCCGGGGATTCCTCGGGGAAGAGTTGCGCGAAGACAGTCAGCAAGCAGGTGGCGAATGAGTTGGTAAGGCGGTGCCTGCAAGTATCGCCGGCAACACACCCGGCGTGCAACGCGCAAAACTCGTGCAAGCTGATCGAGGACGAAATTCAGCGAGGATGCGAATTGTTGGGCGCGAACGCGCCGGCATTTTGTGGTGAGAGCAAATGAGAGGTCGGCGAGTCGTATCTAGTCTACTTCGAGCGCAGCGACAGTGACTGTTTCCGCTTCACCCAGATCTGCGAGAAAACGGTCGAAACGGAATACTCTCTCTCTTCTGTTATTTTCGTAGCAGGTCAATGCCAAGACCTCGACGCCGAAAACGCGGCGTTACACGGTCAGCTCTTTTGCAGCACGCTGCGAAGCTCGCGGACGTCCTTTACTTTTTCGATCCCGAACACTCTATCAATCAGGTTCGTGCAGTTCGCTTTACCGAGGACTGGTTCCACGAGGTCGCGGCATTTTTGGACCACCTCTTCGCGAGTCATCGGATTGTCCACCGTGCCGCGCACGTCCGTAACGCGGTCGGAAAGAACTGTTCCGTCGTTCAAGGTGATCTCCACGATGGCCTGCCGCGCCGGTTCAAGGCGTTCGAGCTCATCGCTTGGAATGAGCTGCACTTTGGCGCGAACGCGAAGAACGGCCGGGTCTTTCATGCGGGGCTTGTCGTGCGCAGCATGGAAAGAGGCGGTTTTATCCAATAGCATCACGGCGATCATATGTTGGAGGCAGATATCGGGCATCTCGCGATTGTCGACGACTCGTGCTTCAGTGTGGGCAAGTCGCACGACTATCGTCTTCACCTCGTCGGGATCAACGGGGCGCTTTTTCAGAATGTTGTACACGGCATCGAGCGGCGCCTGGATCGGCGACCCGACAGTCCATTTCTTGATGTTGGTTCGGGCAATCTCGTAACGCTCGCCGAGCTTTTCGATCAGCTCCGCCGGATTGGCGTTGGGAGCGTAAGCCAGGAAGTAATTGTCGGCGCCCGAAAAGATGTCGTCGATACCGTCAAATCCGGCATGAACCGCCAAGGCGGAGGTGACCCCGCTACGTGCCGTCATGCCCGCGAAGACGAAGGCTTTCTCGATGTGCTCGGTATCGCGATTCCATGCTCCGATGCCCGAAGATTGCTGGGCTGTGTAATCCAGCAGCCAGCGCATCTGCTGTGCATTCAAGTCCGCGGCGCAGCCCGCTGCAGCCGCCGCGCCGAAAACACTCGAAATGGCGTGCGTGCTCTTATGGCTTGTGTTTCGAAACTCGATCGCACCGAAGCTGATCGTTACGCGCGGCCCGATGTCGTAGCCGAGGGTCACGGCGCGCAAAAAGCGCGTTCCATCGATACCAAACCTTTCCCCGGCCGCCAGAGCGGCGGGAACGACCGCGCAGCCGGGATGCGATTGCGAGAACTCGTTGGAGTCGTCGGTTTCATCGGAATGTGCCAGCATGCCGTTGACGAACGCTGCTTCCGGTGGGCTCGAAGTCATTTTCGAGGCAACGATCGTCGCAGTCTTGTCGGTTGTAAAGTCGCGAGCGTACTGAAACGCCGCGCGAGCTGGAGGCAGGTCGGATCCGGAGATCATAGCGGCAAACGTGTCGAGGATATGGTGCTTCGCCTTCTCGACCACCTCATCCGGGAGGGTGCGGCCACCAGCTTCGCTCATGTACGCGCTGAGCTTGGCCATAACGGGGCTAACGCTGTCGGCGGCAAACGCTCTGCTGGGAAACGCTGCTGCCGCGAGCGTCCACCCGGCGCGTTGCAGAAGGCTGCGCCGGCTCAGGCTTCCAGAGCCGCTCGTTGGCAGAATGTTGGCGTTTCGATGATGTCCCATACTTTTCCTCCCGCGGAATCCTAGCATGTTGTTGCCGCCTCACGAAAGCTTTACCGCAGCCTCGTTATCGGAATGTGGCCCGCGTAAAACCACGTACACCGTGTGTTCTACCCTGCAATGCTCGATAGGTCGCAATCCCACCCTTTCTGCGCCGATCTCTCTATGCTCAGGATCTACGCGGAAGTTGTATTTTGCGGACCTCCGTAACCGGATGGATAGAGAATGACGAACAGGCGTTTGCTGGCGAAGTGCTTCGTTATTGGGAGCTTGCTCATTCCGGCGCGCGTCGCTCACGCGCAAAGCATCGGAGGCGCCATTGTTGGCCACGTCAAGGATTCGTCTGGATCGAGTGTTGAAGCTGCGCTGGTGCAAATTGCGGACACGGGTACGGGAGGGGCACGCGTTGTGAGCACGGACCACGCAGGCCGATTTGCTGCGCTGGAGATTCCACCCGGGACATATGACGTAACTGTCCTAAAGGGGGGGTTCAATACAGTACGGCGAACGGGCATCCAGCTTGGCGTGAGTCAGGTCGCGCAGATAGGCGACATCGATTTGACAGTTTCTCCCGTTGGCGTGGAGTCAGTGGAGGCAAATACGGCGGACGTCTCGCTGCTTGAAACCGAAACCCCGGCGCTGAGCGTGCTGTTTGGCCAATTGCAGATCCGGGAGTTGCCGCTCGTCAGTCGTGACCTCAACACGCTTGCGCTCCTCGCCCCCGGTGTTGCCAACGCCCGCACTTTCAGTTTCGCGAGCACTCTTGTTTCCTTTGCCGTAAATGGGTCGCGCGGACGTAATAACAATTTCATCATCGACAGCGTGGATAATAACGAGCCGCTTTTTGGCGGCGCCGCAGCACAATTTACAAATACCGACCTTTTCAGCGAATTCAGGATCTATACGAGTGCCTTTAAGGCGGAGTACGGCCGCAATTCCGGCAGCGTCGTGAATATCCTGACAGCGCAAGGCGCAAACTCCTGGCATGGCACAGCGTTTTGGTTTGCGCAGCGGGACGCACTTAACTCCATGAACAGGGTCGAGCACGCAGCTGGCGTCAACCAACCGGCCCCCTACCGTCACGACGTGTCAGGAGCGACGCTGGGTGGCCCACTAAAGAAGAACTCGACGTGGTTTTTTGCGTCATATCAATGGGACGGCATCCTCAGCGATCTGTCGTCTCTTTATCCGGAGGTGGCGACTCTCCCGACACTCTCTGGATTGAACGCCCTCTCGAGTATGCCGCAGGGGCCCACGATCCAGGCGCTCGTAGCGGATCCGACCGTGAGCGTTTTGCCGATCGCGCATACGCCGTGCGCCGGTTTTGTCGCCGCCCTGCCACCCGCGAATCCATGCACGATCTCGGGACCGCCCAACAACGGCATTCTCTTGAATGGCACACCCGTGGAATTCGGAAGTTATCTCGTTCCAGGTGCCGGAGCATTTGAGTCACGCGATCATCAGGCTTCGTTTCGTGTGGACCATCGCCTGGGCAAGGCCGATGACGTCTCGGGGCGCTACCTCATCGACGATCTACGCACGCCCCGCAATGCGGGATCAACACCGATCGAGGTGGGGTTCTTTGATCCGGGATTGTTTCCTGCTTACGGAGATATCCTGGAGCAGCGGACGCAAAATGGCGGTTTTTTTTGGACCCACGCATGGCCACGGGCTCTGCACGAACTACGCATCTCGGTATCGCATATTGGCTCCGATTCCGGTTCTTTAGATTTGAGTCAGAGGGCTCGCGAGCTGCTGCCATCAGCTACGGTTTCGGATACGTTTGCTCAGCAAGTCGCTCCTGGTGGCACACCTGCGGCCACTGCGCAGTTTCTATTCGATTTTCCCGCCGCGGGGAGCCTCTTCACCATCGGACGCGATACACGCCCGACCGAGAATTACGCAACGCTCATACAGATCCAAGACAACCTATCATTGGCAATCGGACGGCACAGTCTGAAACTAGGCGTGAATTTTGTGCGCACGCAAAGCAACATTCGTTCCGTCCCCTCCGACCTGGGGGAGTATTTTTATTCCGCGACGACCGCATCTGGTTTCCAGAACTTTGCCGCGAACACGCCACAATTTGCCGTCGAAAGCTTTCCGAACTCTGGAGGACGCGGTGGAGAGGTGCTTCCGCTTAGAGAATTCAGTCAGTTTTATTTTTTTCAGGATGACATTCGGTTAAGCGACACGCTCACCGTGACACTCGGCCTACGGTATGAGAACTTTGGCCAGCCGATCAATCGCATCGCCGAACTGAATCCGGGCTTCGGGCCGAAGATCGAACGAGATAATCTGGATTTCGGACCTAGAATCGGATTTGCGCGGACAATCGGGGCGCACACGGCTGTTCGTGGCGGCTACGGAATGTATTACGATCCGACCGTATTCAACGTCGCGCTGTTGGCCTGGCAAAGCGGCCCGGTTGCTCCTTTCGTGAGTGGCACTCCCACAAATGTCTACCCACAGCCGCCGTTCGTTCCTTCGGACGCGCTGCGGCGGGTCACCGACTGCGACTCGCTGGCCATTGCCTCGAACCAGTCCGATGCAAGTCTGCCCAGCTTCGTGGACTGCACGCCGCAAGACACAATCGCCCACAATCTAAAACAGCCGCGCACACACAATTTCGCGCTCAGCCTGGAGCACGAAATTGGCGGAGATCTGCTCTTGCAGGCCGCTTACACGGGCACCATCGGGACACGCCTCCCCCAGCGTGTGTCATCCAATCCGCGGACGGGTTATGCCCCATGTGTGACATTGCCCTGCACGTACCTTCCCCGCCTGAATCCGAACAGAGGAGACATCTTCACCGTTACGAATGGCGCGCATTCGACTTACCACAGCCTGCAGGTCACGGGAACGAAACGCGCCGCAAGAGAAGGATTGTTTCGCGGGCTGTCGCTAACCGCCGCTTATACTTGGAGCCACTGGATTGACAATGCCAGCGAGATTTTCGGACCGGAGGTCCGGCGCGTTCGCGATTTCAAATTTCTAAGGAAGAACGCCGCGCCCATCGAAGTTATCACACCCTTCGCCGAAGATTTTGCCAATACGACGAGCGGCGAGCGCGGCGATTCATCTTATGACCGGCGAAACCGAATCGCCCTGTCGTTCGTTTGGAGTTTGCCGTCGCCGAGCAGCAGTTCGATGCGCTGGTTTTTGGGCGGATGGGAAGTCAGCGGCATTTTCACGGAGCAGTCCGGTGCCCCTTTTAGTCCGCTAAATAGCTTCGGTGCCTGCACGGATGCCAACGGCGACGGCAATCTGACGAATGACCGGCCAAGCATTGGCGACCCTCGCGCGCCAATGAATGTTGTCGCGCTAGTGAAGGACCCCAATTGTTTGGACCTGACACAGGGATATGTCGATGTCCTTGGCAATCCGATCGACCCGACGACGGCGCATTTTGTGCAGGTTCCTCTCAACTCTCGCACGGGGTCATCCTTTACAGCAGGCGGAGCAACCTTTGTCGCGGGAAATGCGGGCCGGAATATTCTGCGCGGCCCGTCCTCGAGCCAACTCGACCTCTCGGTTCACAAGAATTTGCGTCTTACGGAAGGCCTTTCGCTGCAGCTTCGCATGGAGGCATTCGACGTCTTAAATTCGCAGAATGCGGGTAATGCCATCGGAAATCCTTTCCTTGTGGATACGGAAGCGGCGCCGGCGTTGGCGTTTGGTACGGTTCTGCCGTCAGTGACGCCCGCCCGGGCGACCGGGATCATTCCGGAAAATTCGATCGACGCCTTCGATTCTGCGACCCAACAACCGCTGTTCCTGAGCCGCCAGTTCATGAACACAAGCAGCAGGCAACTGCAGGCCGGGGTGAAATTGATTTTCTGAGTAAGCGCGAAGGAGCACTACGGCGTGAACGGCACGTCCACGGCAAAGATGGTCTTAACAGGCTTACCCTGAGCACGCGGTGGAGTGGTCTTCCACCGGCGCGCCGCAGCGACAGCGCCATCTACGAAACCATAGGCATCTGCCGCGCCGCGTGGGCGAACTTCCGTGACGTCGCCGTTTCCGTCTACGGTAACGGATAGCATTGCCACTCCTTCTTGCCGGTGGGCGTCACGCGCGCGTTGTGGAAACTCTGGCCATGAGAACTGATCCCACTTCAAGCGGGGTTGATCGAGCAGGCCGCAAGCGACCGTGTCGCCAGGTTTGATATTCATGACGAGACCGCTTGGAAGAGCTGAGCAGCCAATCGCCGGCCAGGGGCTTACTTCACGGATGGCGGCGGGAATCACCGAAGAGACGTACCGTTGCGCCTCCTCGGCTTTTCTTCCCCCACCCTGAGCGATCTTCTGAAATTCAGGCAGGACATCATTTTTCAAGGCAGAGAGATCGCGCACGCGCGAAGCTTTTTCAAAATGTTCGACAGCGGATAGGAATCGGCTTGCTTCAGAGACTTCGGCAATCTGTTTGTCAAGCATCTTCGGTGCTTCGCGCGCAGGTTCTGGATTTGCCTTCGCCAATTCGGGCATCGGCGCGGATGTTACGGTTACGGATGAAGGCGCCGTGTCCGACTTCTTCTTTGCAACCAGCGCTGCCAATTGGTCAGTGGCCAGTTGGCGCATTCGCTGCGCTTCGGGACGGTGCGGGCCATTTAATTCGACGATACGTTGGAGCAAGCTCGACTCCTGTTGCAAGCTAGCGGCATCAGCGCGTGGCGCAAGCGCGCTGGCCCGAGCGAAAAGCTTCTCTTCTTCCCTTCTCCGTGGAATCTCCTGACTTAGGTAATGGTTGGCATCCTCGCGGCGGCGGCCGCCTTCGGGAAGCTGCAGGATGGTACGCAACGCCGAGTCAGCCTCATCAAACCGGTTCCGGCGCATCGCCTCCATGGCTTTCGTCCAAAGTTGACCTTCTTGGCGAGCAACAGCACGCACGCCCGCGTTTTGCATTTCCTGCGCGAAACGCTGGCGGAGGTCGGCAATGCGCGGACCGAGTGGACCCTGCAAATGATCTGCTTCGTCGAGCTTTGCGGTCGCAGTCGTGTAGTCATTCTGATCGGCGGCTTCATAGGCCCGTTCGATGAGTGTGCGCTGGCTGTCTTCTAGGTTTCCGGTGACTGGCTGCGGGGTGGAACTTGCGGCGGTGGGAGGTGATGCCAGAGACGGCGAGGGCCTGCGATAGACCATCAGACTAGCAACCCCGGCGAGTGCGACACCCACGGTGATGCCCACAAGCCACCGTAACTTCGTCTGCGAAGACGCTTTAGGCTGGCCGGCGGCGACAATTGTACCTGTGGAAGCGCGTTTAGGAAGATCCGCACGGACGGTCGCGGTTGCGAACGGAACAGAACCACCGAATGGACGAGACGGCTTGCCACTCTTGGCTTGAAAAGCATACTCACGCTCGAGGACGGGCGCTCCCATCGGCGAGTCCAGGTAAACAGATTGCGCCGTGGCTTCGATCTTTTTCGCGTCGTCCAGCAATTCGCGTGCGGCTTTCGAGTTGGGATCAAGCCGGAGTGCCGCACTTGCTTCGGCTCGCGCATCGCTGAATAGACCTTGCTCAAGACAGGAACGCCCTCGTTCGATCGCTTCGAGCACCTCCTGCTGAAGGACGAGACCTTCGCGGGCGCAGCGAAGTTCCTCCAATAGGACAGCGGCCGTTAAATTCTCGGGGTCCAAGCGCAAGACCGCTTCAAGCTGTCTGCGCGCGCCCTTGTAATCGTTCTTCCCAAAGCTCTGCTGCGCTTGGTCGAGCATTTGGCTCGAGCCCGCCGCTAGTTCGCGTTTCCAAATAGGCTCGATATCCGCAAGCATCGCCCTCATGTTTTGATAGCGGAGTGTATCTTCCTTGTGCATCGCGCGTGCCACGACCTCCTGCACGTCCGGAGGACAGTCGAATACAAGACTTCGAAGGGGATCTGGAGTTGTGGTGAGGATATCCAGGATCATCGCGCCATGATTTTCACCTCGGAAGGGTTTGGTGCCAGTTAACCATTCGTACGCCAGGACGCCCGTGGCCCAGATATCGGAGCGCTCATCGGCGCGTTGTCCATGGAGTTGCTGAGGAGACATATAGGCGATGGTCCCAAGAATCGCGCCAGTCTGGGTGCGGGTGGCATCGATGAGCCGCGCGATGCCGAAGTCAACGACCTTGATCGTACCGTCTTTCTTCACGACGACATTGCCGGGCTTAACGTCCCGGTGCACAACGCCGTTTTCATGCGCGTGATGCAGCGCCCGGCACAATTGAACCAAGTGGCTGAGCTTTTCGAGGAACGATACTGGCGCGCGGCGGGCGATGAGGAGGTCGAGCCCCTCACCATCCAGATATTCCATAACGAGAAATGGCACGTCATCCTCAGTGCCCATTTCATAGATCGCGACAATATTGGGATGTTGCAAACTGCCGGCCGCTTGGGCTTCACGCTGGAAACGCTGAAGGTGTTCGGAATCGCTCGCCACGGCCGAGGTGATGGTCTTGAGCGCGACCAAGCGGCCGATAAATGGATCACGTGCTTGGTGGACGACTCCCATGGCTCCGCGACCGAGTTCGCGGAGAATTTCGTATTTGCCGATTCGCTTCAGAGGGAAGCTCCGCGACGGACGGCCCGCATCTTTGGCGCCCGTACGATCTCCACGGAGCGACCTCTAGTCGCAGCAAATGTGGAACGCCGCGACCCGTGGCCGCAACCGGGCGATTCGCCTACTATTATAGAGGTCGTTCTCAACTGCGAGCGTGAGCGTTACCCTCCGTTTTCTCAGGCGTAACCCCTGACGTTGAGAATGCCAGGCCGATTCCGGGACCAGACGCCCCAGTCGTTCAGGGGAAGAGATATGGGGACAGTTACTTTTGGAGAGTTCCGGCAGTAGCTAGGTTGCGTGAGCGAAGTCGGTCCATTGCCAGACCCGCTTGAGCGGCGATGACGGCGAACACATTCAACTGCTCGACGGTAAACATTCCCCGTCGCGAGAGATTGTCCACATAGAGCAGTCCGTAACGGCGGCACCGAGTGCCGAGCGGAGCGCATAGGGCCGACTGGATTCCCGCAAGAGCCACGCTCTGGCTCTGTGAAAGCCGGCGGTCGGACTGCGCGTCGGCAATCAAGAGGGGTAGTCCTCCTCGCATCGCCTCGCGAACGATGCTTTGGGACATGATTAGATTTTGACTGCTCTCCTTGTCGTTTCCCGTTAGCTCGCGACGATAACGGATCAGTGCTGGCTGAAACTCGTAGCCGCGGCTGAAGTCACTTTGGCCCATTAGAGCCTCAGGCAGCAGCATCGCATAACCTCGTTCAACACCTTCGATTTCCAGCACTGAGTCGAGAACGCGATGCGCCATTTCGCTCACTGTCGTTAACTCGCTGAGCGCGCGATTAACACGGTAGAGAATGGTGAGAAGCCGGTTCTCTCGCTCGAGTGCTGTAACGCGCTCGGCGAGTTGTCCGCCGCGCTTTACATCAGGCAGAAAAGCGCTTTCGAATGAAACGATCCCACCAGGCGAACCAGAATAAGCAGATTCAGTCAATTCCTCAGCAACGCGACGAGGCAATTGGCCCGTATCATGTCTGATGACTCCGCGCACGTCGGGTTCTTCGAAGCGAAGACGATAATCTCCCAAAACGATCTCGTCGTTCGGTCGCAAAATAATTTCCTTAACGAGCACACCGTTGACTCCCACACCGTTCAAGCTGTCACGTTCGATGATCTGCCACTGGCCGTCAGGTGTTGCCCGAACCACGGCGTGTTGGCGCGAAACGCTATCGTGATCCAGAACCAACGTGCTGGATTTTGCGCGCCCGATCGAGACGGGCCGGTCGCCAAAGAGTTCGAAGACGCGCGCCCCCTGACCAGGGCGACGAATTACAAGTCGAGGCATCCGTACCTCCCAAAACGGTCCGGGCGCATAGACCCCGGATACCGTTCTATGGTCGATTGCTTCAAGACCACTGGTTTCTGACCGCCTTCATCCCTTCGTCCGTGAGCTCGATCGGTATGTTGAGGTTCATTTTCGGATGCAGCCTTGTCCAGTACAAGGGACTGTAGGCTCGCAATTGTCGCAAGGCTAACGGCCATAATTGTCAACTCCGCCCTGCGCGGAGTTTGGGGGGCAGGTCAGAACCGCCGGCATCCTGCGCCAGAAGCATTGAAAAACTGCAATGAGGGCTACGTCCTACGGCTAGGATCGACGGAGCGGTACCAAGCGACAAACTGTTGGAGCCCATCGGTGAGCAGTTTTCGAGGCTGATAACCGAGCAACCTCCCGGCCTTGGAAATTTCGGCCCAAGTGAGCGGGACGTCACCGGACTGCACTGGCTTCTGCTCCACAATCGCTTTCTTCCCTGTGGCTTGTTCGAGCAATTCGACCAGCTGGCACAGCTTTACGGGATGCGAATTCCCGAGATTGAATATTTCGAATGGAACTTGCGAATCATCACGCGCATTGTAATCCATTGCCGCCAAGATGCCGGCTACAATGTCGTGAACATGAGTATAGTCGCGCCCAGTGGAACCATCCCCAAAGATGGGAATCGGCCTGCCCGCTTCGATCAGCCCGGTGAACTTGTGGATGGCCAAGTCCGGGCGCTGCCGGGGACCGTACACCGTGAAAAACCGCAAACAGACAGCCGAAAGGCCAAATAGGTGAGCGTACGTGTAAGCGAGGGATTCGCCAGCAAGCTTGGTTGCTGCGTACGGCGAGATTGGCCGCAAGCCGGCTTCTTCCTCGGAGAAGGGAGCGCGGCTCGTAGCTCCGTATACTGAACTCGACGAGCCAAAAATGAATTTGGGGATCTTGAACTCGCGGCAAAGCTCGAGAAGAGTAAGTGTGCCGGCGATGTTCACACGCTCGTAAAGGAGGGGTTGTTCAATGGAGGGCCGGACACCAGCGCGTGCGGCCAAGTGAATTATCAGGTCAGGCCGTGCCCTTGAGAGAATCTCGCGAAGCTGCACCATATCGCAGATGTCTGCCGGAAAGAATTGGAAGTCGCCGACGCGCCGGGTCTCATCCAGGTTCGCTTGTTTCCAGGCCGGCGGGTAGAACTCGTCCAGCTTATCCACGATTGTCAGCTGACAACCGCGACGCAGCAGGGCTTCGGCTAGGTGCGAACCGATGAAGCCAGCTCCCCCTGTAAGAACAACGCGCCGCGAATCGGTCATTCCGGTCCTCCTGCTCCTTAGCTTCAAGAAAAGAGCGCCAGTACAGTATTAAAAGCACACCAAGACATAGAGACACGCTGTAAATCGCGGCAGTCAGAATCGTCCATGACAATTCAAAAATGGAATTTCATGGAGAATTGCACTTGGCGAGCGGGGTTTGCCGCGTTGGCGCGGCCGTAAAAGGGTGAGCTCTGTATGCCGACAAAGTTCTTGACATTGACACGATTCAGGACATTGAACGCATCAATGCCAAGCTCCAACCAAGCCCCGTGGATCCGAACGGAGGGTGAGGGCTGGTCGACACATCCTTTGGACGTGCACCCCGCAGGCCCGGGACCTTCTTCACTATTGTTCGAGATGGGGCCGCCCACAACTCTACCAGCAGGCCGCGCCCCGCTGCCTTTACCTTCTCCTCCCACGAACCTAATCCGCTTTGACAAATGCAAGTCAACACTGGCGTAACCCGGTCCCGCTCCTGTGTTTCGGCCAATTCCGAGCGGTCGATCGTTTGGCACGGTGTCTCCGTTGTTGTCGAAGCCGGTCGTTATATTGTAGGGGCCGCCTGAATTCAAGCTCACAATCGTGCCCGCCCTGAAGCCCCAAGGCAAATGAGAGGTGCTGATGAGACTGAATCGATGACGCTGATCGTAGTCCGCTCGCCCGTATTCCGGGCCCAGGTCATAATTATTTGCGGGCAGGGAAAACATTCCGCTCGTGTCGTCCATGGACTTGGAAAACGTGTACTGCCCGAGAATGTCCCAAGTGTTTCGCAGGCTGGTCTGCAAGGAGACGGTCAGACTGTGACTGCGCGACTTTCCGGACGATTCGAACTGATTGAGGTCCAGGAAAGAAGCATCGGGTAGTGCACCGCTTCCCGGCAGCGGCGCATTGATGTTCCGAGTGCGGTAGAGCCTTTGTCCTCGCACCATGGTGTAATCGACCGACAGGAAGTTCTTGCCTCTGCCGAGCTTGCGTTCGATCCCCAAACTCGCTTGTGTCAGGTAGGGAGTACGGATATCTGGAACGATCCGCAAGAGGCTGGGAGGAGGAGGCGTTGCCGGATGATAAGGGGCCGGGTAACCCGGATTCTCAACGATAATCTGACGGCCCTGCGCCCCGTCATAAAGCAATGCCTGCTGCTGCATGATTTCCGGCTGACGGTCATAAAAGATGCCGAATCCACCGCTGATCACCGTTTGCCCGCGGCGCGGGGCATACGCGAAGGCGATCCGCGGCGCAAAATTTTTGTGATCGGACAGGTTGGACTGCCATTCGTAGCGCAGCCCAAGAGAAACGGATAGGTTCTGCCGTGCCTGGATCTCGTCCTGAAAAAAACAGTAGTACTCGCGTTGCGCGAAGGAAATCTGGGGAAGGCCCTGGTTCATGGTGAAGACTTCGGGCTGACCCGAGGAGTAGGCAGTTAAACTGGCAAATGTGAAGGTGCCACCAAGGTTCGAGGCATCGGTTGTTTGAAAGGATCGCAGTCGCGCCCCCACCCCAAAACTCAAGGCCTGTTTTCCCCTGATCAGCGTGGCGGCATCCTGGAGGGTCACTGCCTTTTCCCGCTGGCGCAGGCTGATCTGTGCGCCGCCGGAACTGAAGGCGCCCAGAACTATGATGGCCGGCTGGTCGGAACGACTGGTGATTTGCTGAGGCTCGTCTTTGAACGCGAAGCGCAGCTCGTGCAAAAAATTGGGGGAAAGGATAGCGTGCTCGATGATCTTCACTTCATTTTCGTGAATGGAGAAGTCCGTGGCGTGCTCGGCAAGATTGAATCCGCCGACTCCCTGATTCTGCTGCGACTTGTTTTTAAATTTATAGGTGAACGTCAGAGTGTGCTTCGGTGTGAGATCAAAATCGAGACGTCCGAAAAGGCGGGTATTGCGCTCAGGAGTGGGAATATTTTCTACCACGGAGCCGGCCGGCGTGCGGGCGTGGACCGCGGCACTTTCATCGCTGGCGTAATAGCGGCCCGCCAGAAGAAAGCGAGCCTTGACTGGATGGTTGAAGATAAAAACCGTTTTCCCGAGCGGCCCATCGAGCTCCGTTTCCGCGATCTCTCGTTGCAACGGCGGCCGAGTACGGGAAAAGGCATTGCGTGCGTCCAGCGCAGAATTCCGCAGCAAGAAGGTGAGATTGCCATGATAGTCGCGGCGAGAACCCTTCCTGGTCACCACTTCGATGCGTCCCCGTCCGGGCCGTCCAAACTCGGCCGAGTATGGGCTTTTGTTTACATAAACTTTTCGGATGCTGGTCAGCGGCACCTCCAGCCCGCTCGACTCCACTCCGTCAACGATGATTTTAGGTCCCAGAGCGCCGGCCGCCGCTGGATTCAAAAAGATGGAAGGCACCGCC
>Ga0210400_10001928_pt1 | contig 19926 bp, 20 predicted proteins | sample IncBWH26MmetaG_FD_155456 | JGI IMG/M metagenome (GOLD analysis project Ga0210400, IMG submission 155456) | Forest soil microbial communities from Barre Woods Harvard Forest LTER site, Petersham, Massachusetts, United States - Inc-BW-H-26-M | ecosystem: Environmental > Terrestrial > Soil >...
GGGTGGGATTGCTGATGGCGCTGAAATTCGCCGAGGTGTCGGTCGGGGAGCACGCGCGCGGCTACTGGCCCTATGTGCTCGCTCTCCTGATCGGGCTGATGCTGATCATCTGCCTGCCCGAACTGTCGCTGATGATTCCGCGCAGCGCCGGCTTCGTACGCTGACCGGCGCGGTTATTCGGCTGCCGCGGCCGGCTTTTCGTCCGTCGCGGCAGTGGCCGCTGCTTCGGCGAGACGCGGGAAATAGAGATGCACGGCGGTGCCGACGCCCTCGGCGCTTTCGACGCGGGTGAACCCGCCAAGATTGCGCATCGTCTCGGCCGCGGCGGCGGCGCCCGGCCGCGTCGTCAGCGCCGGGTCGAACACCTGGTCGAGCGCCTCGTCGGACAGGCCGGGCCCGCTGTCCCGCACCGTCACCCGGACAAATTCGCCGATCTCGGCGCCCGGCGTATCGGCCACCGAGCCTTCGTCGAACGCTGCGTTGCGGGTCCCCACAATCAACTGGCCGCCTGCCGCGAGATTGGCGCCCGCCTCGGCGACGAGACCGAGCACCGCGTCGCCCACTGTCTTCGGATCGGCGCGGCACTGCCATAACCCCGACAGCAATGACACCCGGTATTCGACGCCGCGCCGGAGACGCTGGCGGATCGCGCGTTCAAGCCTGGTCAGCACTGTATTGAGATCGGCGGCAACCGGCTCGCGGCTCGGCGGTGTCGCCCGCGCAGCAGGCCGCGCTCTGACGCGTTGCGGCGGAGGCGAGGCGCTCGGAGCGCCGGCGCTCGCTGTCGCGGGCGCCAGGCGACGGCCCCAGCGCAGCCATAACAACGCGATGACCAGAAGGCCGCCGACCAGCGTCGCGCCGAGCAGCGCGAAGGCGCGCAGATCGGTCCGGCTGCGCGCCTCGGCATCAGGGTCGTAGAGAAACTCGTCGGCATCGACGGTGCGAAGCAGGGCGCCGACGCCGAGTAGGCTCGCCTCGATGCGGTTCCAGCGGTCGGGATTGGAGTGGCCGAGCGGGATATCGGCGTAACGGGTCAGCCGGCGCGCCACATCCGCCTGATAGCGGGCAAACCCTGCCGCGTCGGTGATGCCCGGCGGGCGCGGCAATGTCGCCACCAGCCGGCCGGCGATTTCATCGGGATGCTGCAGCGCGTAGTCCCAGCCCTTCAGCGAGGCGAGGCGGAAGCCGCGCACCACATCGGGCTGGTTCTTGGCCAGGCGTTGCAGCGTGAACAGCGTATCGCCGTAGAACTCGACGCGGTAATCGGCCGGATTGAAGGATTTGAGATTGAGGTTTCTCTCTTTCGCGAGCCACGGCAGCTCCCAAGCCGAGCCGGGGGCGACATCGACCGTCTTGTCGGCGAGCACACCGAGCGTCTGGCCGGGCTCGACCGGCGTCGATTTGAGCTTGTCCGGGTCGACGCCCTCGGCGCGCAACGCCGTGGCAAGTTCAAGCCCGACAATGTCGCTGGCCGGCAAACGCGCCACCTTTGCCTTGCCGAGCGCGGCCGGCGAACCGAAATCGCCATCGGCGCGGTAGTACACGGCAGCGCCGCTCTGCTGGAAGATCGGCGCCAACAGAAGCAGCGGCAGACCTTGCGCGGCGCGGATCACCAGTTCGGCGCCGCCGACGCCAAATTGGGCGCGCCCTTCCGCCAGCTCGCGTACCGGGTCGGTCGGCGTCTGCCCGCGCGGCGCACCGGGCTGGATCTCGACCGTCAGCCCGGCCTCGGCATAAAACCCCTGCCACAGCGCGGCGTAGTAGCCGGCATATTGGAACTGTGCCGGACCGCGCAATTGCAACACGAGCGGATCGGCGGCCGCGGCGTTTGCCAGCCCGGCCACCGCCAGCGCCACGGCGCAGGCCATTATCCTCGACATCGCGCCTCCCCGCATCGCGTGCCGGTCGTTCCCTGACGCGCGTTCGCATGTCAGCGCGAAACCGTCGCGAAATCAATCGTCGTGCGTCGTGAGCCGCGGCTGAAGCGTGTTTGCCGTCATGCCGGGCGCCCGGTCACCGCGTCAGAAATGACTCGACGATCGCCAGAAAGGCGGTTGGCTGCTCGGCATGCAGCCAATGGCCGGCATTGTCGATAACCGCGATCTCGGCGGTAGGAAACAGATGCCGGATCCGTGGCTCGTGCTCGGGCCGCAGATAATTCGATCGGCCGCCGGCGACGAACAAAGCCGGGCCATCATAAGTGTGGTCCGATGGCAGGGCGGGAAAACCGACGAGGTGCGGCATCTCGCGCTCCATCGCCGCGAGGTTCAGGCGCCATCGCGCCTTGCCGTTTTCGAGGATCAGGTTCTGCAACAGGAAGGCGCGCTCGGCGGGATCGGGGATAGCCGGTGCAAGAGCGGCATCGGCGTCCGAACGGCGCTTGATCTGGGCGAGATCGAGCCCGCGCATCCTCTGCACATGACCGAGATGATGCGGAGCGTAGGGTACCGGAGCGATGTCGGCGACGATCAGACGCTCGACCGCGGCGCGATGCTCGAGCGCCGCGATCATCGCCACCTTGCCGCCCATGCTATGTCCGAGCAGGGCAAAGCGTTCGTAGCCCCGCCCTTGCAGCGTCATTCGCACGTCTTCGGCCATTTCGCGGTACTCCATCGTCTCGGCCCAGGGCGAGGCACCATGGTTGCGCAGATCGACGGCGATGATTCGATGATGCGCCGCGAGGCGCTGTGCGATCGTGGCCCAGTTCCGGCCCGAGCCGAACAGGCCATGCAGGATCGCCAGCGGCGGCCCCGCGCCATATTCGACCGCGGCCAATGGAACGGTCATGCATGCCTCGCTTTCTGGGGCGGTAATGGGGCGGCTCATCTTCAATCTACGACGGTGACGTCGCGTTGCGAGACGTGGTGCGGCAAGGCCAGCAAGCATTGGCCGCTTGGCCACCGTTCCGGTGAACAGCACCATTAATTGAAATTTTACTTCTATTAGAATTTATGTTATTCCGTCTAGTGTCATCCAACCATCGATTGGGCGGAAATTCACCCGATGAAGAGCCGTGGTCGCCCGCCGAAAAACACCGGCCCGCCGCGTTACGTAAATCGGCTGCGCGAGTTGCGCCAGCGTCTCGGCCTGTCGCAGCAGGAGGTTGCCGCGCAGGCTGGGATCAGCGCCGCCTATTACGGGGCGCTGGAACGCGGCGACAAGCGGATCAACGCCGATACCGCACAGCGCATGCAGGCGCCGTTGCGATGTGCGGTCAGCGATCTGTTGGCCGGGACGCGCGGTGTTTCGGTGCCGTTGCGGTTTGCCATTGCCGCGGCCGAGTCGAAGCGCCCCGAGAGCTTCGATCTGCCGGAACCGCATGAAATGCTGCAGCCGGGCCGGATTGCCGAGCCGCATGACTGTTTTGCCGCGGAAATTTTCGACGATAGCGCCGACCTCGATTTTACGGGCGGCACGGTGCTGTTCTTGCGCCCGCTTGCGGGACTACAAGAGCCGTTGCGTGCCGGCGTCAGGGTGGTCGCGCGGTTCCTGCTCGACGTCGACGGCGAACGCAGGACGCACGAGATTTTGTACGGGATACTCGACCAAAACATTCTCGGCGATGTCGTCCTGATCACCCGGACTCGCAATCGCCTGATACCGCGGCACGCGCTGATCCATGCCGCCGCATCGCGGCGCTCGGGCCTTGCCGAGGGTGCCAGGCCGGAATTGTCGCACGACCGGAGGATCGATTATCAGCTGCGCCACGACGATCCCGCGGAGATCCTCGGCCTCGTCGTTTATGCGATGGGCCCGATAGGAGGCGACTAGAATAGAATTAAATTAAGTTTTAACACCTATCGAATTATATGGGCATGTCAATTCTCCGGCCTGTCCCGAGTCTCGCGATGCCTCTCCCGGCTTCAGACCTCTCGTCTCCATCCTCGCTTCGGGCAGCCGACTTGGCCGCCCGTCCCGAGGCTGCGCATTGGGCTTCCGCGTGCGGTTGGTTGCCCGGAACCGGGCATTGCCAAAATCGCGACTGCGGCGAGGAGTGCCTGTTCCGCCTTCAATGCGAGGCCGACGCGGCCCAGCTTATCCAGCGGCGCCGCCGGCGACGCCCGTCTCAACGACCCTTTGCCACACGCGCAAGCGGGCGCTGAGCGTCGTGTCGGCTCAATCCTGCGGCTGAAACCAAAGCGGGCAGTTGTAGTCGATTGTCACCTCATCACCGGCGGCGATCGGCGCCAACGCGAGCAAATCGAGCGTGTCCTGTGCTAGGTTGCGCCGCACCCGGGCATTCGGATGGCGCGAATGATTGCACAGCGCAACGAGCCCAAGCGCCACCGCCCCACGGCCCTCGCCGTCGGGATCGCCATCCCAATGGAAGTAATAATCGTGCAGAATTGTCCGGTCCAGCAACCGACACTGCTCGGCCGGAACGATAATGACCGGCGCGGCCTCGATCTGCGCACCGGCCGCGATTGGCTCGCGCGCGAAAACGCCGCGGCCCTTTAGCGGATCGCTGCGAATTTCAAGACGATCGTTGGTGCGCGGCAGCAGATGGTCGAGAGCGCGCCCCCGATGTGCCGCTGAAGCGGCCACTCAAATCCTGCGGATCAGGCGTGGTCCCGCGGGCGATCGCCGACGCCAACGCCTGCCGAGGCGGTCGACGCGGCTGCGCCGGCGGGCGGCGCCACCTGAGCCGGCGGGGTGGTCGCGGCCGCTTCGTCCTCTTCCTTCATCCCGGATTTGAAGGCCTTGATGCCTTTGGCAAAATCGCCCATCACCCGGGGCAGCTTGCCGGCGCCGAACAAGACCAGGACAATGGCCAGGACGACCAGCCAATGCATCAAACTCATCGAACCCATGTGACGACCCCGGAAACTTGGAACAGATGATTTTAACAGACACCGCGCCGGACTTCGCGGCTAATCGCCGTTGCGATGCCTCCAAACAGCACGGATAGGTCACGAGGTCGTGCCGATTCGCCGAAAATCAAGCCTGAACCCCTTTGGAAAGCCGATGATGCCCTATCTTCCACCACGATCTGCAGCCGTTTGGGAATATTCCACGCCGGAAGCGGCCGGTCTCGATCCCGCGGCGGTTGCGGCCGCGGCGCGTTTTGCCGCGGAGCGCGAGACGCCGTGGGGCCGCGATCTTGCCGAGGTCGTCGAACGCGATTTCGGCGAGGAGCCGCCGTGGAACGAGGCGCTCGGGCCGGTACGGCCGCGCGGCGGCCCCAACGGTCTCGTGCTGCGCCACGGCCGGATCGTCGCCGAGTGGGGCGACACCGGGCAGATCGACCTGACCTTCAGCGTCGCGAAGAGCTATCTGTCGATCCTGGCCGGACTTGCCTTCGATCGCGGCCTGATCCGCGACCTCCACGAGCCGGTATGCCGCACGGTCGACGATGGCGGGTTCGACCCGCCGCACAATGCCGCGATCACCTGGCATCACCTGCTGCAGCAGACCTCGGAATGGGAAGGCGAGCTGTGGGGCAAGCCGGATCTGGTCGACCGCAACCGCAGCGTCGGCGGCCGCGCAGCCGCTGGCAAGAAAGGGACGCATCGTGACCTGCAGCCGCCCGGAAGTTTCTGGGAATACAATGATGTCCGTGTCAATCGGCTGAGCTTGGCGCTGTTGCGGCTCTGGGGGCGACCGTTGCCGCAAATCTTCCGCGAACTCGTCATGGAGCCGATCGGCGCCTCGCCCGATTGGGAATGGCATGGCTACCGCAACTCGTTTGTCGAGATCGCCGGCGAGCGAATGCAATCGGTATCCGGCGGTTCGCATTGGGGCGGCGGGGTCTTCATCCATGCCCGCGACCAGGCGCGCATCGGTCTGATGCTGCTGCGCGGCGGCCTCTGGGGAGACCGGCGGATCCTGTCGACGGCCTGGATCGAGCGCATGCGCGAGCCATGCCCGCTCAACCCGCAATACGGCTATCTCTGGTGGCTAAATACCGATCGCAGCCTGTTTCCGACCGCTCCCGCTGACAGCTATTTCGCGAGCGGGGCCGGCGGCAACCTGACTTGGATCGATCCTGAAAACGACATCGTCGCGGCGGTACGCTGGATCGACCCGGCCGCACGGGACGGCTTTATTCGGCAGGTGATGACGGCGATTCGGCAATGAGCCTAGCTTGCGCGAGCATCTGATGGTGGGCGGCCTGCGCCGGTAAACCTTTCCCCAAAACTCGTTGCGGCAACGGGGATTTGGCGCTAACCCGTCCCTGTCTAGTATTTCACGATGGCACCGATTTTCGTATGGCGGGCAATCTCGTTCAGGGGGCGCTTTTCACCGTGATGGTGGTTCGCGCGGGAATCCTGCGGGATACTGCCTTCGGCCTGGAACTGGAGCAACAGGTCGGGCGCAGCCCGCGATTTTTCCTCAACGCTCCGGTCGTGCTCGATTTGAAGGATTCCGAAGGGTTCACCAGCGAGGATGAGTTCTTGGACGTCGGCGAGATGCTGCGCCGGCACACGCTTGCCCTCGTCGGTGTCCAGAACGCCTTGCCGGAGCAGCTCACCGCCGCTGCCGCGGCAGGCCTCGCCAGCTTTGCGCCAAATGCAACACAACCGAGCCGGCGCGGGTCCGCGCCGGCCGCTAGCGCCCAATCGTCCCGAGCGGCGGCGCGTCTGATAACCGAGCCGGTGCGGTCGGGGACCCAGATCTATGCCCGCGGCACCGACCTCGTCATCACCGCGGCGGTCAGCCCAGGCGCCGAGCTCGTTGCCGACGGCAACATTCATGTTTATGGCGTGCTGCGCGGCCGAGCGCTGGCCGGCGCCAGCGGCGACGTCGAGGCGCGAATCTTTTGCTCGCGACTGGAAGCCGAACTGGTCAGCATCGCCGGCCGCTATCTTGTCAGCGAGCAATTGCCGCAGGAACAGCACGGTTCGGCAGTCCAGATCGCGCTCGTCGATGACCAGTTGACGGTAACAAAAAATTAACGCTGATGATTGGGACGGGGGTTGCGCGCAAGGATAGGGGGACGGGAGAATGACCAAGCCGGGTGCGGCGAGGGGGAGGGAGGATTTGTTGGCCAAGGTAGTGGCGATCACATCCGGCAAAGGGGGTGTCGGGAAGACCACCACCGCCGCCGCCTTTGCCGCCGGGCTGGCCCTACGCGGTCATAAGACAGTGGTAATTGATTTCGATGTAGGCTTGCGCAACCTCGACCTCGTAATGGGCTGCGAGCGCCGCGTCGTGTTCGATTTCATCAATGTCATCAACGGCGACGCCAACCTCAACCAGGCGCTGATCAAGGATAAGCGCAACGACAATCTCTATATCTTCCCGACGTCGCAGACCCGCGACAAGGATGCGTTGAAGCGCGACGCGGTTGAACGCGTGCTCGAAGAGCTGAAACAGCAATTCGACTTCATCATCTGCGACAGCCCGGCGGGGATCGAACACGGCGCGGTCACGGCGTTGTATTTCGCCGACAGCGCGATCATCGTGACCAACCCGGAAGTCTCCTCGGTGCGCGACAGCGACCGGATCATCGGCATTCTCGCGTCGCGCTCGCGCCGCGCCGAGCGCAACGAGCCGCCGGTCGAAGTCAATCTGTTGCTGACCCGCTACGACCCCGCCCGGGTTGCCAGGGGCGAGATGTTGACGGTCGAGGACGTTCAGGAAATCTTGTCGATCCCGTTGCTCGGCGTAATCCCGGAGTCGGAGACGGTATTGCGCGCCTCGAATACCGGGACGCCGGTCGCCTTTGACGAGGAAAGCCCGGCGGGGCGAGCCTATCTCGATGCTGTCGCGCGGTTCCTCGGGGAGCAGCGCGAGATGCGCTTCGTTCAGCCGGAGCGCCGCGGCTTCTTCCGCATCTTGTTTGGTAGAGCATGATGCGCCTACTCACCTATTTCTTCCCGCCGCGGCCGACCAGCGCCGCGATCGCCAAGGAGCGGCTCAAGATCGTGCTGGCGCATGAGCGGGCCGGCAGCCACGCGCCGGATTTCCTGCCGCGGCTGCAGAAAGAGCTGATCGACGTCGTCGGCCGTTATGTCGACATTCGCGACGACATGATCCGCGTCAACCTCGGCAAGGCCGGCGAGACTTCGCTGCTCGAGATCAACATCGAGATCGAGGGCGCCAAGACGAAGACGAAACTGGGCTCGGTGGTGCCGGCCTGACCGGCGCACCGCAACCTGCTGGCGGCAACGCGCGTTTCCAAGGGATGAAACGACGCCTGATCAACGGTGATACCGGCGCAGCCTTTGGGCTGATCGCCGGCATCATCCTGGGTTCGCTGGCACTGAACCTGAGCGGGCGGGCCGATCCGCCGCGCTCAGGACAGGACACCGCGATTCAATCGGCGGCAGCGGTCACATCGGCGGCCACGACCGGCTCCGTCGTCGCCAGCCAGCGATAGGCCACCCCTCCCAGGATCCCGCCCAGGATGGGCGCGAGCCAGAACAGCCAGAGCTGCGCCAAGGCCCAGCCGCCGACCAACAGCGCCGGGCCGGTGGCGCGCGCCGGGTTCACCGAGGTGTTGGTGACCGGAATGCTGATCAGATGGATCAAGGTCAAAGTCAGACCGATCGCCAGGGGCGCGAAACCGGATGGTGCGCGCGTATCGGTCACGCCCATGATCACAAACAGGAAGCCAGCGGTCAGCACCAGCTCGGTGACGAAGCCGGCGAGCAGCGAATATCCGCCCGGCGAGTGCTCGCCGTAGCCGTTGCTGGCAAAGCCGCCCGCAAGGTCGAAACCGGCCTTGCCGCTGGCGATCACATAGAGCACCAGAGCCGCGACGATCGCGCCGGCAAGCTGCGCCAGGATATAGGGAAGCAGCTCTCCAGCCGGAGTGCGGCCGCCGGCGAACAAGCCGACCGTCACGGCCGGGTTGAAATGCCCGCCCGAGATATGGCCCACCGCATAGGCCATCGTCACGACGGTCAGCCCGAACGCCAGCGCGACGCCAACCAAGCCGATGCCGATTTCCGGGAATTTGGCGGCCAGCACGGCGCTACCGCACCCACCCAAGACGAGCCAAAAGGTCCCGAGAAACTCGGCTCCGAGTTTTTTGTATAGCGGCATGGCTGAAACCCCCGGTTGACACGGCGACCACCGGGAACACTTGCCGCCCCGAACAGTTCCCGTGTCAAATGTTGGGAATACTAGCGCTTGCGGGCGAAACGCTGCAGGGCGCCGAGCAGGAACAGCGGCACGACGATGACCGCGCCTAATAGGATGTATGGGATCGCCCATTGCAGCCAATCGGCGAGCAATGCAAACACCGACAGGATTGTCGCCCAGGTGTCGGTCAGAATGCCGCGCGCCGTGATGCCGAGCCGGCTGAGAAACAGCCCCGCGAGAAAGCACAGCACGATCAGGCCGATGCCGCGGCCGACCATGGTCATCGCGGTTCGGCCGGCAGGGCCAGAGGCTGCCATTCGGCCCTGACCTCCGGGTCGGGCTCGGCGGCGAGGCGGGCTTCGGCTTCCGCCGCAACCTGCCGCGGCGCAGCAATGCGGCCAAAGGCCCACACCGCGGCGCCGCGCACCAGCGGCGAAGGATCGTCGAGGCAGCGCCGTGCCGCCGCGACCAGCGTCGGCTCGCCGGCCGCAGCATTGCCGATCGCGGTCAGGACGTTGCGCAGAAAACGGTCGCGGCCGGTACGTTTGACCGAGGTGCCGGCAAAGAGAGCGCGGAAACCGACATCGTCGAGCATCGCAAGGTCCGCCAGACGCGGTGCGGTCAATTCCTCGCGCGGCAGAAAGGCCGGTTCGTGACGGGCTTGCGCGAATTTGTTCCACGGGCAGACCGCGAGGCAATCGTCGCACCCGAAGATGCGGTTGCCGATCAGCGGGCGCAGCTCATGCGGGATCGGGCCCTTGTGCTCGATCGTTAGGTAGGAGATGCAGCGACGGGCATCGAGCCGGTAGGGCGCCGGGAAGGCATCGGTCGGGCAGGCGTCGAGACAACGCCGGCAGGCGCCGCAATGATCCTCTTCCGGTGTGTCGGGTGCGAGCGCCAGGCTCAGATAGATCTCGCCGAGAAACAGCCAGGAACCCAAGTCGCGCGACACCAAATTGGTGTGCTTGCCCTGCCAGCCGAGCCCGGCCTGCTGCGCCAACGGCTTTTCCATGACCGGGGCGGTATCGACGAACACCTTCAATTCGCCCGGCCAGTGCGCCGCGATCCAGCGCGCCAGCGCCTTCAGCCGCTGCTTGACCGTGTCGTGATAATCCCGGCCGCGGGCATAGATCGAAATCATGCCGCGCTCGGGATCGGCCGCGCCGGCGAGCGGATCCTCCGTGCCGCCGTAATTGAGGCCGAGCACCACGACCGTGCGGGCGTCGGGCCACAGTTCTTGCGGGTCGCCGCGCCGCGCCGCGGTGTGGGCCAGCCAGCCCATATCGCCGTGATAGCCGCGGTCGATGTACTCGGCGAGATCGGCGCGCGCCTCTTCGGCGAGCCGGGCTTCGGCGAAGCCCACCGCGTCAAAACCCATCGCCAGCGCCTGCGTACGGATTGCTTCGCGGATCTCGGCCGACATGACGGTCAGCCGCGGCCGCGATAGGGCGGGACGCCGGCTTCGGGCAGCCACAGCCCCGAAGGCGGCTCGCCCGTCTGGTACAGCACATCGATCGGGATGCCGCCGCGCGGATACCAGTAGCCGCCGATGCGCAGCCAGCGCGGCGACAACGCGGCGACGAGGCGCCGCGCGATCGCCAGCGTGCAATCCTCGTGAAACGCGGCGTGGTTGCGGAACGAGCCGAGGAACAATTTCAGCGATTTGCTTTCGAGGATCAGCGCCTCGGGCGCGTAATCGATCACGAAATGCGCGAAATCGGGCTGGCCGGTGACCGGGCACAGCGCGGTGAATTCAGGGCAGGTGAAGCGCACGAGGTAGACGAGGCTGGGATGCGGGTTGGGCACCGTGTCGAGCGCCGCCTCCTCAGGCGAGGCCGGCAACGGCGCCGGCCGTCCGAGCACCGGTTCACTGTTCACGGCGCCGCTCCACCAAAGGTAAAATTGGCGAGCTGGCCCTCGGCGATGGCCTTGCGCAATCCCAGCATCAGATCGGCGTAATAGGTCAAATTGTGCGCGGTCAGCAACATGCTCGCCAGGATCTCGCCCGATTTGGTGAGATGGTGGAGATAGGCGCGGCTGAAGCCGGCGCAAGCCGGGCAACGGCATTCCGGGTCGAGCGGTGCCGGGTCATCGGCATGGCGGGCGTTGCGCAGATTGAGCGTACCCTCGCGGGTAAAGGCCTGCGCGGTGCGGCCGGAGCGGGTCGGCAACACGCAATCGAACATGTCGACGCCGCGTCTGACCGCGCCGACGAGATCGGCGGGCTTGCCGATGCCCATCAGGTAACGCGGGCGGTCCTCGGGCAGGACGGGGGCGGTCGCATCGACCATCGCGAAGGTGGTGTCCTGGCCTTCGCCGATCGCCAGCCCGCCGATCGCGTAGCCGTCGAAGCCAATCTCGACGAGCCGCGCCGCCGATCGCTGCCGTAGATCGGCGTGAACCCCGCCCTGCACGATGCCGAAGACCCCGTGCCCCGGCCGCGGCACGAAGGCATGGCGCGAGCGCTCGGCCCAGCGCATCGACAATTCCATCGACGCTTCGACCGCCTCGCGCTCGGCGGGGTAGGGGGTGCACTCGTCGAAGGCCATCGTGATATCGCCGCCGAGCAGGTGCTGGATCTCGACCGAGCGTTCGGGGGTCAACAGATGCGGGCTGCCGTCAAGATGCGAGCGAAACTCGACCCCGTCCTCGCTGATTTTTCGCAAGGTCGCCAGCGACATGACCTGAAAGCCGCCGCTATCGGTCAGGATCGCGTGCGGCCAGTTCATGAAATGGTGCAGCCCGCCGAGCGCGGCGATGCGTTCGGCGCCGGGCCGCAGCATCAGGTGATAGGTGTTGCCGAGGACGAGGCGCGCACCGGTCGCGGCGACGCCATCCGGGGTCATCGCCTTCACCGTCGCGGCGGTGCCGACCGGCATGAAGGCCGGCGTGTCGACCCTACCGTGCGCGGTCGAGAGCCGCCCCACCCGCGCCATGCCGTCGCGCGCCAGGATTTCGAAGCCGATGCCGCTCACCGCTGCATCCTATTTGGCGGCGAGCCGCGCGACCACCGGCGCGAGATCGTCGAGGTAGGGTTCGTGGATGGCGTAATAGGAAATGCCCCAGCGCTGCCGCCGCACCTCAAGGTCCTCGATCATCTGCTCCACGGTCCCGATCAGCAGATACGGGGTCTGAAGGATGTCGTCGACGCTCAGCTCGGGCCAACGGCCGGTCAGTTCCTCCGCGGCGGCATGGCGATCCTCGGTCACGATCACCCGCTGCACGAGCGCATTGAGCTCGATCCGGGCGTACCGGTGCTCGCCGGCGGCCTCGCGCACCAGCCGTACCCGTTCGTCGACGGCGGCAGCGCGCCACGCGGAAACATCCGGCGAGGCGCCGCCATCGCGGAACGTGATTCCGGAAAAGCCCACAATATCGGCCTCGCGGGCGGCGAGGGCCAGCAGCCGCGGTCCATTGCCGCCGATCAGGATCGGCGGATGGGGTTTCTGGACAGGGAGCGGCGCGATCCTATGGCCGGCGACCTGATAGTGCGCGCCGGAAAAGGTGACTTCCTTACCCTCGAGCAAACCTTTGATCACGCTCACCGCCTCGGCGAGCCGCTCGACGCGAACTCGGCCGGATTCGAAGCGCAACCCGGCTTGGTCGTATTCCGATTTGATGCTGCCGGCGCCGAGTCCGAGTTGCAGCCTTCCGTCGGTCAGCAGGTCGACCGCCGCGGCCTCGCGCGCGGCCAGCACCGGGTGCCGCAGATCATTGTTCAGCACATTCGTGCCGAGCCTCAGCCGGCTCGCCGCCTCCGCAGCGATCACCAATGCCGGCATTGGCGCGATGCGCTCGTTCAGGTGATCGGGGAAGCTCAGCGTGTCATAGCCGAGCGCTTCGACCTTTTTCGCCTTGTCGGCAAGCTCGGCCCGCGATGCGGCGTGCCAGACGCTGATTCCGAACCGGAACGGCTTCACGGTGCACCTTGGTGCCGCTCGATCAGGCAGGCGTCGCCGTAGGAGAAGAAGCGGTAGCGCGCGGCGACCGCATGCGCATAGGCGGCTTTGATGCGGTCGAGGCCGGCGAGGGCGGCGACCAGCATCAGCAGGGTTGAGCGCGGCAGGTGGAAATTGGTCAACAGCAGATCGATTGCACGGAAACGATAGCCCGGCAGGATAAAGAGGCGCGTGTCGCCGGAGAACTCCCGGATCTCGCCGCTCTCGCCGGCGGCGCTTTCAAGGAGGCGCAGGCTGGTCGTGCCGACCGCGACGATGCGGCCGCCCTCTAAGCGCGTCCTATTGATCCGGCGCGCCGCCTCGGTGTTCACCACGCCCCATTCTGCATGCATGCGGTGCTGGCGCGGGTCGTCGGTCTTGACCGGCAGAAAGGTGCCCGGTCCGACATGCAGGGTCACGGTCACCCATTCGATACCGCGTGCGGCCAGCGCATCGAGCAGGGCAGGGGTGAAATGCAGCCCGGCCGTGGGAGCGGCGACCGCGCCTTCCTCGCGCGCGAACATCGTCTGGTAATCGGCGTGATCTCTGGAATCACCGCCCCGTGGGCGTTTGATATAGGGCGGCAAGGGCATCGCACCGTGACGGGCGAGCGCGTCGCGGAACGCCGCGCCCTCCCGGTCGAACCGCAGCGTGACCTCGCCCTCGGGGCTCTTTTCGATGATTTCGGCGGCAAGATCGGTGGCAAATTCGACACGATCGCCGGGGTGGAGGCGCCGCGCCCCCTTGGCATAGACGCGCCAGGCGCCGCCAACGAGATCGCGGGCCAGGGTGATCTCGACGGTCGCCAAGCCGCGCCTGCCGACGAGGCGGGCCGGGATCACCTTGGTGTCGTTGAAGACCAGGAGATCACCCGGCCGCAGCAATTGCGGCAGATCCGCGATATGCCGGTCGGCGACCGCGTCCGCGGCCGGCAATAGCAACAGGCGAGCGCTCTCGCGCGGCTCGGCCGGCCGATCGGCGATCAGTTCGCGCGGTAGATCGAAATCGAACTCTGCAAGATGCATGACCAACGCGAAACGGTCGGAAGTTGTGGCGGGTGCGCTCGGTCATATGGGCGTGGGCGCGGTTCTTGCTATGCTTCCAGGCAATCAACCGACCGAGCAGAGGAGGCTTCGATGGCCTACAAATTGACCCGGCGCGATTTCGGCAAGACGGCGGCGGCAGCCGCCGCGCTCGCCGCCTCGGTGCCGCAGGGGCCCGCGCGCGCCGCGGACGACAAGAAGACATTGCGCTTCATCGCGCAATCCGATCTGCGCGTGCTCGATCCGATCTGGACGACGGCCTACATCACCCGCAACCACGGCTACATGGTGTTCGACACGCTGTTCGCGATCGACGCCGAATTCGCGCCGCATCCGCAGATGGTCGGCGAGCACGGCATCTCGGCCGATAAGCTGACCTACAATTTCAAATTGCGCGACGGGCTCGGTTTTCATGACGGCAGCCCGGTGCGCGGCGCCGATTGCGTCGCCTCGATCAAGCGCTGGATGGCGCGCGACGGGCTCGGCCAGTCGATGAAGCCGCTCGTCGACGAGATCCAGCCGGACGGCGACAACGGCTTCACGATCAAGCTCAAGGAGCCGTTCCCCTTGTTGCTCGACGGGCTCGGCAAGGTGTCGAGCCTGGCCCTGTTCGTGATGCCGGAGCGGCTCGCCAATACTGATCCTTTCCAGCAGGTCACCGAGATGGTCGGCTCGGGGCCGTTCAAGTTCGTCAAGGAGGAGTTCGAGCCCGGCCACCGCGTAGTCTATGTCAAAAACAAAGACTACGTGCCGCGCAAGGAGCCGCCGAGCTGGGCCTCGGGCGGCAAAATCGTCAAGGTCGATCGCGTCGAATGGCTGTATATCCCGGACGCGATGACCAAGGCCGGGGCGCTCAATGCCGGCGAGGCCGATTGGTGGGAAAACCCGCCGCACGATGTGCTTCCGGTGCTGACCGCCAATCCCGACATCGAGATCGTGCCGGACAATCCGATGGGCAACATGACGATGGTGCGCTTCAACCATCTGCTGCCGCCGTTCGACAATCCGAAGATGCGGCAGGCGGTGCTGATGGTCACCGACCAGTCGGATTTCATGAACACGCTGGTCGGCAACCCGAAATACTGGAAAGTCTGCCCGTCCTTCTTTACCTGCGGCACGCCGATGGCGAGCGAGGCCGGGTCTGAGGCACTGACCGGCAAGCGCGATTTCGACAAGGCCAAGCAGCTGATCAAGGAGGCCGGCTACAAGGGCGAGAAGATCGTCGTGCTCGACGCGGTCGATCAGCCGAACCCGCACGCCCAGGCGCTGGTCGCCTATGATCTGCTGAAGAAGCTGGGGCTCAACGCCGAGCTGGTCTCGGCTGATTGGGGCACCGTGGTGACCCGCCGCGCCTCGAAGAAACCGATCGACGAGGGCGGCTGGAACATTTTCGGCACGGGTTGGGTCGGCGCCGATCTGATCGACCCGACGACGAACCTGGCGCTGCAGACCAAAGGCGACAATGCGTGGTTCGGCTGGCCGAAGGACGACAAGCTCGAAGAGTTGCGGGCGCAGTGGATCAAGGCCGCGACAGCGGATGACCGCAAGAAACTTGCCGAGGCTATCCAGCAGCGCGCCTTCGAAGTCGTGCCGTACCTGCCGACCGGCCAGTGGACGGCGATGACCGCCTACCACAAGAATGTGAAAGGCATCATCAACGCGCCCGCCTTCCTGATGTGGAACGTCGAGAAGACGTGAGACCAATCATGCCAATTCAGCGGTAAGCTGATAGTTATTTCCGAACAGAGGAGGCAGCGCTGATGTTGCAGAGGATCGTCGTCAGCGTCGCGCTGGCGGTTGCTGCGGCCTGTGCATTCGCGGCCTCAGTTGCGGCGGACACGGTCAAGATCGGCCTGATCATTCCTTATTCCGGGCCGTTCGCGCAGGCCGGCGACGAGATGGACAAAGGGCTGCGGCTCTACCTCAAGGAGCACGAGAAGGACCTCCCGCCCGACGTCAAGGTCGAGCTCGTCGTCCGCGACTCGACCGGCCCGAACCCGGATGTCGCCAAGCGGCTGGCGCAGGAGCTGATCACCCGCGACCACGTGCAGCTGCTGAGCGGCATGCTCGAGTCGCCGAATGCCGCCGCGGTCGCGCCGCTGACCGCCGAGGCCAAGGTGCCAATGGTCATCATGAACGCCGCCGGGGTGAATATTCCGCGCCTGTCGCCCTACATCGTGCGTGTCTCGTTCACCTTGTGGCAGATCAGCCTGCCGATGGGCCAATGGGCCGCCAAGAACGGCTACAAGAAGGCCTATGTCGCGGTCAGCGACTTCATCCCGGGGCATGATGCCGAAGGCGGCTTCACTAAGGGCTTCACCGATGGCGGCGGGCAGATCGTCGGCAGTACCCGGATTCCGCTGTCGCAGCTGGACTTCGTCCCGATCCTGCAGCGCATCAAGGACGCCGGCCCGCAGGCGGTTTTCATCTTCGTCCCGGCCGGCAAATATGCGACGGCGGTCATGAAGGCTTGGGCCGATCTCGGGCTCAAGGATGCTGGTATCCAGCTGGTGACGACCCAGGACGTCATGCTCGACGAGGAATTGACGAATATGGGCGACATCCCGCTCGGCATCGTCAGCACCGGCAATTATTCGAACGCCGCGACCCGGCCGCAGAACAAGGCGTTCCTCGAGGCATGGAACCGCGCCTATGGCGACAAGGCGGTGCCCGACTTCTTCTCGGTCGGCGGCTGGGACGGCATGGCGGCGATATTCGACATGCTGAAGAAGACCGGCGGCAAGTTCACCCCAGACGAGGCGATGGCGTTTTTCAAGACCTGGAAGAACTCGGACAGCCCGCGCGGCCCGATCATGATCGATCCGGAAACCCGCGACATCGTGCAGAACATCTATCTGCGGCGGGTCGAGAAGGTAGATGGCAAGCTCGCCAATGTCGAGTTCGACACGATCCCGCAGGTCAAGGATCCGTGGAAGGAACTGAACCCGCCGAAATGACGAACCGCCGATCGGCTCTGTGTTAGGCTCGGAGACCACGGAAGGCCGACCGCCGGAAGCCGGACAGGGGAGGCGAGCAATGATAGGCAGGCGATCCGCCGCCGCTTCGATCGCTGTCGCGCTAACGTCACTGGCGCTTGTTGCACGACACGCTCCGGCGCAGACCGTCGTCAAGGTCGGGCTGATCAGCAGCTATACCGGGTTTGTCGCGCAGGCCGGCGACCAGGCGCAGAAGGCTATCGATCTCTATCTCAAAGAGCACGAGAAGGATCTGCCGCCGGGGGTCAAGCTGGAGATCCTGCGGCGCGACGACACCGCCAACCCTGAAGTCGCAAAGCGGCTGGCACAGGAGCTGATCACCCGCGACCACGTACAATTGCTGACCGGTGTCATTCTATCGCCGGCTGCGGCGGCGATAGCGCCATTTACGGCCGAGGCGAAGGTGCCGCTGCTGATCAGCATCGCCGCCGGCGGTTCCGCAATCCCGCGCATCTCGCCCTATGTTGCGAGGGTGTCGTTCACCCTGTGGCAGCAGGGCTACCCGATCGGCAAATGGGCCGCCGAACAGGGCTGGAAAAAGGCGTTCACCGCGGTCAGCGACTTCATCCCCGGGCATGATTCGGAAGTCTCTTTCACCAAGGGCTTCACCGATGGCGGCGGCCAGATCGTCGGCGCCGTGCGCATGCCGCCGCAGAACCCCGATTTTGTCCCGTTCGTGCAGCGCATCCGCGATGCGAAACCCGATGTCGTCTTCATCTGGGTCCCGAGCGTGCAGGGGACCGCGTTCGTCAAGGCGATCCGCGATCTCGGATTGCGGGATGCCGGCGTGCAGATCACCTCGGCACAGGATTTGCTGCCGGATGAACAATTGCCGGCGATGGGCGATACTCCGTTAGGGATCATCACCTCCGGCATCTATTCGACGGCCGGCGAGCGGCCGGCAAATGCCGCCTTTCTTGCCGCCTGGCAGCGCGAATATGCCGACGCCGCGATCCCAAATTTCCTGTCGGTCGACGCCTGGGATGGCATGGCTGCGATCTACGACCTGATCAAGGCGACAAAAGGCAAGTTCACCGCCGATGAAGCGATGAACTTCTTCAAGGGCTGGAAAAATCCGGACAGCCCGCGCGGCCCGATCATGATCGATCCCGACACCCGCGACATCGTTCAGAACATCTATATCCGCCGCGTCGATAAGCTCGAGGGGAAGCTTGCCAATGTCGAGATCGCGACAATCCCCCAGGTCAAGGATCCCTGGAAAGAGCTGAACCCGGTGAAGTGACGAAGTGATCGGCACGCCGCTTCGCTCATGAGCAGCAGCCTTTCCGCCGCCATCAGCATCGGCTTTCACGGCCTCGCCTTCGCGATGGTGCTGTACCTGATCTCGGTCGGGCTGTCGGTGACGATGGGCATGCTGGGCTTCGTCAACCTGGCGCATGGCGTCTTCGCAATGCTCGGCGGCTATGTGCTGACGACGCTGATGAGCCGGGTGGGAGTGCCCTTCGTGCCGGCGCTGGTTTGTGCTTTCGTCGCAACCGCGCTGGGCAGCGTCATCGTCGAGCGGCTGCTGTATCGACGGCTCTACGGTGGCGACGAGCTCGACCAGGTGCTGCTGACGATGGGGCTGATCTTCATGTCGGTGGCCGGCGCGACCTACATCTGGGGGCCGTTGCAGCAGCCGATGCATCCGCCGCGCTGGCTCACCGGCCAGGTCGATTTCGGTTTCCGCAGCTTTCCGGGATATCGCAGCTTTCTGATCCTGTGCGGCGCGGCATTGGTTACCGCCTTGTGGCTGGGGCTGGAGCGCACCCGCTTCGGCATGAAGGTGCGCGCCGCGGTCGACAATCTGCGCATGGCGCAATCGGTCGGCATCAACACCTCGCGCCTGTTCACGCTGACCTTCGCGCTGGGGAGCGGGCTCGCCGGGCTGGGCGGCGCGCTTGGCGCCGATCTGTTGGCGATCAATCCGAGCTACGCGCTCGACAACCTTGTCTTCTTCCTGATCGTCGTCGCGGTCGGTGGGCTTGGCAGCATTCGCGGGCCGTTCATCGCAGCATTGCTGATCGGCATTGCCGATACCGGCTTCAAATACCTGCTGCCCGAATTGGGCGCGTTCTTCATCTACACTCTGGTCATGGCGATCCTGTTGTGGCGACCGAGGGGCTTGTTCGGCCGGGCCTAGCGGCGGGCCCGCCGCCCGCGCATCAGGCGATCGACGCCTTCGCCCGGCGTCATCGCTACCGCTTGCCCGAAACCTTGCCATGGGCCGCGGCGATCGCCGCTTATGTCCTGTTCCCGAGCTATCTGCCATTGGGGGCGCAGATCCTCGCGACGATCCTGTTCGCACTGTCGGCCGATCTGGTGCTGGGCTATGCCGGGATTGTCACCTTGGGTCACGCCGCATTCTTCGGGACCGGGGCGTACACCGCGGGGATTCTCGCTGCCAATGGCTGGGGCGAGCCGATCAGCGGGCTCTTCGCGGCCGCCGCGGTGGCGGCGCTGATCGGCCTTGTCTCCGGCTGGATCGTCTTGCGGACGACCGGTTTGACCTTGTTGATGCAGACCCTGGTCGTCGCGACGCTGCTCTACGAGGCGGCGAACAAGGCCTCCTGGATCACCGGTGGCGATGACGGGTTGCAAGGGATGGAGGTGTGGCCGATCTTCGGCCAGTTCCGCTTCGATATGTTCGGCCGGGCCGGCTATCTCTACTGCCTCGTCGTGCTGTTTCTGTGCTGGTATCTGGCGCGGCGCATCGTGCATTCGCCGTTCGGACGCTCGCTGACCGGCATCCGCGAGAATGTCCGGCGCATGCACGCGGTCGGCGCGCCGGTGCGCCGGCGGCGGCTGATCATCTACACGATCTCGGCGGCGTTCGCCGGCATCGCGGGCGCGCTGATCGCGCAGACGACGCAATTCGTCGGGCTCAGTTTCCTGAACCTCGAACGCTCGGGCGGCGTC
>Ga0210400_10001929_pt1 | contig 19926 bp, 15 predicted proteins | sample IncBWH26MmetaG_FD_155456 | JGI IMG/M metagenome (GOLD analysis project Ga0210400, IMG submission 155456) | Forest soil microbial communities from Barre Woods Harvard Forest LTER site, Petersham, Massachusetts, United States - Inc-BW-H-26-M | ecosystem: Environmental > Terrestrial > Soil >...
AAGCGCGTGGAGCAGCCGCAGAAGATTTTGGTGCGGGTGAGGAGCTGGACGTGGACTTCCAGGCCGATGACGGGCTCGTATTTGGCGAGGACGTCGGGCGTCAAGGAGGCGGCGTCTGGAGCGGATTTCTGCATAAGGGAGTGAAGATTATAGCATCGGCGGGTTTTTAGTGGTCAGTGGCGAGTTTTCCGTTGGAGAAGAAGTGTTGAGGAGGTGAGGAAACTGGCGGGTGTAAGCAGCGATGGCGTTGCGAGCGGTGATGGTGAGATTCGGGGGCAAATCGCCGAGCGGGAACCAGCAGACCTGGCGCGTTTTTTCAGGCTCACAGTTGCGGGCCTCGCCGGCGAGGACTTCGCCGAGGTAGGCGGGTGAAACCCAGTGTTGACCTTCTTGGGGGAGATGATGGTCGGTTACGCAGAGGAGGCGGACGAGACGGATTTCGAGGCCGACTTCCTCGCGGGTCTCGCGAACGGCGCATTGCTGGAGCGTTTCGAGATAGTCGACCTTGCCGCCAACGATGCTCCAGAAGCCGGCTTCGGGCGGCCGGTTGCGGAGCGTGAGAAGGACGCGGCCGAGTTTATCCACGAGGAGGACACCAACGCCGACGCGGGGATGAGGCTTGGCGTCCTGGAATGAGGGATTGGCGTGGGCCGCGGCCATGGCGCGATACCAGATCAGTTCGATGAGCGCGACGCAGCGGGCTGCACAGATGGGCGTAACGCCGGGAACATACGCTCGGCTAGAGCGTAGCCGCCGAAGAGGAGGACGGAATAAAAAGCGTCGCCGGCCAGGGTATTCCTGAAGAGAGGGAGGCCGGCGAGGTAGCAGGTGGCAAGGCCGGCGAAGGTCCGAGGATAGGTGTCGAGGAGTAGCCACACGCCGAAGTTGGTGACGAGGAAGAATTGGATGGAACCGGCGAGAGTGGCGAGGCTGATGCGGCCGACGGTGCGGCGGTCGCGGAGCCAGAGGCCGAGGGCCACGTTGATGAGAAAGCTGGCGCAGACGAGGAGCGTTAGCTTGTGGTAGCCGATGAAGAGATCGCGGGCGAAAAAGGCCAGCAGAGGAAAGACGAAGGCGATGCGGCGATCGCGAATGATGGCGCCGGAAAAAAGGGCGATGGCGCCGATGGGCGTGAGGTTTTGCGGGTGCGGGGCGAAGCGGAGAGCGCCGGCGAGAAAAATAACGGATAGGGCGAGCAGGGTGCGGTAGAGCAGAGATTCTTTTGCTGAAAGTTCTGTGTTCATTTTGTTGCTTCCTCCATTTGGGGTAAGAGATCACAAAAAATAAAACCGTCGCGGTTCACAACTTCGCCTGTTCGAACAGGGATGGGCGAGTGGAAAATGGGGGCGTCGAAGACGAAGGTGTGGAATTCGCCGTTTTCGCCGCAGGGATCGGCGTGGGGCGGGAGATCGCGGAAGAAGGAGGCGTCGAGCTCGCGGCCGGCGAAGCTGGGGTCGAGAACTTTGGAGTCGATGCAGGCGGCGATGGCGCGGAAATGGTGCGCGTGGAAATGGCGGATGAGTTCGCGGGTGTCACGCTTCCAGAGGGGGAAGAGGGCGGTCATGCCGATGCGAGCGAGATTTTTTTCGCGGTAGGCGCGGAGGTCTTCGAGGAAGATGTCGCCGAAGGCGACGGTTCGAACGCCCCGGTTGTGGAAGAGACGGAGGGCTGCTTCCATGCGGGCTTCGTAGATGGGGTTGACGCATTGCGGGGGGATGGAGACTTCGTGGAGCGGGAGGCGAAGTGATACGGCTTGGCGATGGAGGAGTTCGCGGCGTACGCCGTGCATGGCGATGCGGTCTTCCGTTGACCCAGGGTTTGCAAGTACAAACCCTGGAACCCGGGCTTCGGTGATGGTGGTGAGAAGGGCGACGACTTGGAATTGATTCTGCTGGAGCAGGGTGTGCAGCGCCATGGCGCTGTCTTTGCCGCCGCTCCAGCAGAAGAGGATGGGTTCGGGTGCGTGCATCGCGATGCTCAAGCGTCAGCGCGAGGGGAATTGGTAACGGACTCCGGCCATGAAATTCAAGCGCAAGGCCGGGAAACCGAAGGCCGCTTCATAACGCTGGTTGAAGACGTTGTTGATCTGGCCATGGATTTCCACGCCAGCCGGCAGCTGATAAGAGAAACCGGCGTTGCCGAGGGTGTAACCCTTAACCTGAAAGAGACACTGGAGACCGAGAGTGCAGGCGAAAGTGCCGTCGTTGGGCTCGACATCGAGGACGCGGCCGCGGATGTAAGCGTTGGTGTTGAGAGTGAGAGCGCGATGACGCCAAGTGATGTTGTAGCCAGCGGATTCGCGCGGCCGGCGAAGCAAAGGCTGGCCGACTTCAAAAGGAGCGCCGACGATGGTGGTGCCATCGAGGGCGAGGATCGAAGAGTTCAGCCAAGTGTACTGAGCGGAGAGTTCAAGGGAACGAAACGGACGGAGACGAAGAGTGGTTTCGAGGCCCTGCGCACGTGCGTTAGCCAGATTGTCCGTCTGGAAGTGGCTGAGATCGGTGAGAGCACCAACCGAGACAATCTGATCTTTAAAGCGATTGTAGAAATAGGTGACGTCGACGGCCGCGCGATCGGAAAAAAGGCGCTGCTCGACGCCCGCATCAAAGCTGACGCTTTTTTCGGGTTTGAGCCTGGGATTATCGGTGAAGGCCAGCTCGAAACCGTTGGGTTCGCGGATGCCGGTGCCGAAGCTGGAATGCAAACGCGTGGCGCCGAAATCCGCGGCGGAAGAAGCATCCCGCAAGAGAAACGCCGTGGCGATTCGGGGATTCACTTTGACGATGGAGTTCTCCGGGAACGCGGGGCGCGAGCCGAAGGCGTCGGGCGGAACGGCCGCGGTGCGGAAATTATCGATGCGCAGTCCGGTGGTCAGGAACCAGCGGCGATTGGGATTCCAGCGATTCTCCGCGAAGTAAGCGTACGCGGCGCGGGGAAGCACAAAGACGTCGCCGCTTGCGTTAGTGATGAACGTGTCCTTGATCTGTTCGTGATTGTATTCAAAACCGTAGACGAAGACGTCCTTCGACGAAACGGTGACTTCTCCGTGGGTATTGAAAACAACGCGAAAGCTGTGCAGGAAGGAGTCGCCAAAGGCGGAGACGAAGTAGTCGTTGTTCGGCGAAACGCTGACAGAGACGACCTGCTTGAGGCGATCCGTGAACTGTTCGGAGTAGCTGGCTTGATACGCGAAGAGATTCTGGTTGTAGCGCGAAGTGGTGTCGAGTCCGAAGAAGAGATGATCGGGATCGGAGCCATACGGGCCGGGGGAGCCGGCCTTGCTGGCGCCGCCGAAAAAATGAAAGTTGAACTGGCGCCTTGGCGAACGCGAGTAACCCAGACTGAGATATGAAGACTGATTGCGATAGTCATCGTTGGCAACGACGCCATCGGTGTCCAGGCGAGAGAGATTGTAGGCCCAGCTGAAACCACCGGTGAGACCGCTGCCGCCGGTGGCAAAACGGCGCGTGGAATAGCTGCCACCTTCGGCGAGAGCTGAAAAATGGGGCGGACCTTCCCCGCGTTCGCTGACGATGTTGATAACGCCAGCGACGGCGTTCGAACCAAAAAGAGCGCTTTCCGGGCCGCGCGAAACCTCGACGCGATCGACACCGTCGGTCGAGATACTCGAAAGGTCGAAGTCGCCGCCGAACAAATTGACCTGAATGCCGTCAATCATGACAAGGTTGTAGTTGGAATTGCCCCCGCGAATGAACGCCGTGGTTATGGCACCGCGACGGCCAGTCTGCGCGATTTCCACGGAAGGCAGCCCTTGCAAAACCTGATAGATGCTTTCAGCGTCGCGATCCTGAATCTCCTGCTTCGTGACGACGCTGACCGAGTTGCCGACTTGCGGGGCCAAGGCTCCGGAAAGGGACGCGGAGACGACCACTTGATCCTGGACGGCGCTGAGCTGCAAATGGAGATCGAAGGCGAAGTCCTGGCCGGACTTGGCATCGATGTCGGTGGTTAGCGCGGAGAAACCGACGGCGTTGGCAACGAGAGAGTAGGGCCCCGGGACCAGATTGTCGAAACGGTACGCGCCGTCATTTCCGACGATGCGCTCGTCGACAGCGGCGAGGCCGTTGAAAAGAGTGACACGCGTTCGCGCGACAGGCTTACCGTCCGGATCAATGATCTGACCGTGAATTGCGGCTTTCGCGGAGCGATTTTGTCCACGCGGCGAAGACGGCGGCGATGCAACCTGCGCGTTTGCGGAACTGGAAATGAAATTGAAAAGAACGAACAGAAAAGGAACTGCGAATCTGAGTGGTTTCATGGTGTCCTCCGCTCCCTCTCGCGCGGGAGCTTGAAGGTTGTCCTTCGCGACGGATGAAGATCGCAAAGGCTGCAGAGTTCGCCGGTCTCCTGGCTTGGCGGTAGTACGCGTTCCGAGCGGGCGGGCCGGGCTAAGGCCCGGCGCCTACAAGGAACTGGCGAGCGGCCTTCCCGCGGCGCGCCCCGAAAAAAGGATGTGGCGCCACAGTGGCTTGCTCGCTGACTTTGAAAGCGCGGCGGCGAAGCGAACTTTGACGGCGTTCGCTGAGCGACCGACTTCCGCCTTACAGTCGCGCGGCGGCGACGGCTTGTGCATGTTCGCTGCGAGCACTTCAGGGGCTAAGCCCCACTGTTGGGGCGACCAACGCCGGAGCTAAAGCTCCGGCCTCCTGAAAAACTCAAATTCGAACGCAACGAACGATGCCCGTCTTCCCGAGCACGAAGTCTGCGGTGATTGTGGTCCGCGGCGCGGGGCCGCGGGGTTGGGGTTGACGATGAGACTGCTGCTACCGTTCCGATACGACCGTCACGTGAGGCCGACCGGAAGAGCCGAGCGCCACGGTGAGCGGAGTCTGGAAAACCTGTTCGAGCAATTCGCGCTGGTAAATGGCCGCGGGCGGACCGACGCGCAGGCAGCGGCCACGCTGCATCAAGACGACTTGATCGGCATATTCGGCGGCGAGATTCAGCTCGTGCGTAACGACGACGACGGTGTAGCGATTCTCGGCGGCGAGGCGGCGCAGAGAATGCAGCAGGTCGACTTGCGCGGCGATGTCCAGGTGAAGCGTGGGCTCATCGAGTAAAAGGAGCAACGGCTGCTGGGCCAGGGCGCGGGCGAGAATGACGCGCTGCTTTTCTCCGCCGGAGATTTGATCCATCCAGCGGTCGCTGAGATCGGCCGCGCCGACCTGGGCAAGGGCGTTTTTTGCGATGATGACGTCGTCTTCGGATTCGAAGCGCAGCGTGCGGCTGTGGGCGTGGCGGCCCTGAAGGACGAATTCCCAGGCTCGCGCGGGGAAGAGCAGGCGGCTCTCCTGCTGGACGACGGCGATGCGCTGGGCGCGGGTTCGCGGCGTGAGCGAATGGGTGACGAAGCCATCGAGAAGTATGCGGCCGGAGAGGGGCGCGAGAGCTCCGGAGATCAATTTCAGGAGGGTGGATTTGCCGCTGGCGTTGGGGCCGAGGATGGCGACGATTTCGCCGGGCTTGGCCTGGAAGCTGGTGGCTTCGAGGGTGAAGAGGGGCGCCTGCGAAGGATTGGCGGAGTAGGCGTAGCTGACTTGCTCGACGCTGAGGCGAGCGTCAGAGCTAGAGCGAGCGGGGTCGCCAGCGTTGCGCGCCAGAGCGGAGCTGCTCATGACGCGCCCCTGCGCAGAAGATAGATGAAGAGCGGCGCGCCGACAACAGCGGTCACTGCCCCGACAGCAAGCTCCGTGGGGGCAACCACGGTACGCGCCAAAGTATCCGCAAACACCAAGGCGATGGCTCCGCCGAGCGCGGCGGTGGGCAGCAAGGTGCGATGGTCGGACCCGAAAATGAGACGCATTATGTGAGGGACGATCAGCCCGACATAGGCAATGGACCCGCTGACGGAAACTGCCAATCCGGTCAGAAACGAGGCTGCAATGTAGACGACCAAGCGGACGCGCGGCACGTCCACGCCAAGGTGCATCGCTTCCTTTTCTCCAGCGAGAAGCAGATTCAAGTCGGTGGCAGTGGTATAAATGGCGCCGGTGGCGACAAAGAAACCAATTCCCAGAAACCAAAAGACACTCTTCTGATACGAAGTTGAGAGATCGCCCATCAGCCAGAAGGCCATGCCGCGCGTGTTGCCGCTAGTCACAGTGCTCAATAAGAACATGATAATGGCATTGAGAAACGAAGCGGTGATGACACCGCCGAGAAGCAGAGTGGTGCTGTCGATCTGCCCTTCGCGGCGGCCAAGAAAATAGACAGCCGTGATGGTCGCGGCGGCCCCGAGGAATGCACCCATCGGGGTGAGCAGAGCACTAACCGCGGGCGGCAGAGCGAGATATGGCGTTGCGATTAACGCCAAAATGGCGCCTACGGAAGCTCCGCTGGAAACACCGAGGACGTAGGGATCGGCCAAGGGGTTGCGCAGCAAAGCCTGAAAGCTGGTGCCCGCGACGGAGAGTGAGGCGCCGACAATGATGGCAAGGAGAATGCGCGGCAGGCGGATATTCCAGAGAATCAGGCCGTAGTCAGTGGAGATCTGGCTGGTCTGCCCAAGCAGAAATCGCAGCACATCGCGGCCGAGCGCGTAAAGCGAAACAGGAACCGCGCCAAACTTCATGGCGACGACTACAACGACGAACAGAATCACGGCGAGAATGAAACATTGGATGAAGAGACGGCGGAAGGTCAGCGGGCGCATGCGCAGCCTCCGCGGCTCACGGCGTCCGGCGAGGAAGAATGGATGTCGAGAGGCAAGTGCAAGAAAGATTGGTGCGGAGGCGGGGGAATTTCTTTCCCGGGCCTTTCTTTGCCAGCTTCCGGTTTTTCTGCAAAGGCCTCAGGGTGAAGTTGTTTAGCAAGATCCTCGATGGCTTCAACGATGCGGGGCGCAGGACGATTCACGGCTTCGCTTATTACGGCGTAGCGGCGATCGCGAACGGCATCAATGATGCGCCAGCCGGGGAGGCGGGCCAAGGCGTCCAGCTGTGGAGCAACTGATTCTGCGTGGGACGCGGCGAAGACGAGATAGTCTGGCTGAAGGCGGGCAACTTCCTCGAGATTAACCTGGGGCCAATCTTGCGAGGAATCGACGATGGAGACGCCGCCGGCGCGGCGCAAGGCATCGGCTATGAACGTGTCTCTGCCGATGGAGATGAGCGGCTCGGTCCAAACGGCGAAGAGCACGCGCTTCGGGGGCAGAGCGCCGATACGGTGATGCAAGTCCGCGAGACGGCGCTGCAAGTCGGCAGCTATCAAATCGCCGGCTTCGGGAGCGCCCAGGACATCGGCCAGTTTTTTGGAAGAGGAAATAATTCCGTCGACAGTGTGAGGGTCGACGGCGTAGGCGGAAATTCCGAGGTTGTCGAGGGAATAAACGGTTTCCAGGCGATTCAGACTTTTTGCCATGAGAACGAGATCAGGATGCAACGCGGCAATCTGTTCGAGGCTGGGATTGATGGCGCCGCCGACTTTTGTTTTTGTTTTGGCGTCGGGAGGGTAGTCGCAGTAGTCGGTGTCGCCGACGAGGCGGTCCTGGAGGCCGAGAGCGTAGACGGTTTCCGTGAGGCTGGGTGCGAGGGAAACGATGCGGTGGACCGGCTGTGGGATGCGCACGGTGCGGCCAGCTTCGTCGGTGACTTCGCGAAACAGGGGAGTTGCAGCGGGAGTTGCCGACGAAGCAGATTGAGCAAACAGGGGAGGAGCGGCGCAGAGCATGGCGGCGACCGTGACGCAGACTGCGGATTGAAAGCGCGGGATTGAAACCTGTGTCACTCGCTCCCCTTCGACGGCAAAATTCCGGTGGCGCAACAAAAAAGCCCCACGAGACACCCTGGGGCTTGCGGCAATGCTCTTTCTCGCGAAGAGCGCGGCCTTCTGCGGCGCGGGAGGGTGGCCTGGCTTACGGCTTTTCAGCCGATTACAGTGGCGGGACCGCGGCCGATTCACACGGCCTTCCCCGCTGCCCTTGCCTGCAAATTGAAAAACGAGTGTAAGCCGCGAGCGGCGGAGTGTCAATGCGCAGGGAAACTATTGACGCTTGGGTGGGCGCCGCCGATGCCACAGCTCAGCGATTTTTCCAGTTGGGCTTGCGCTTTTCGATGATCGCGCGCAGGCCTTCCTGGGAATCATCGAGACGGTAAAGCTCATTCAAGAAAATGCTCATCGATTGCTTGAGGCCCTCGCGGAGCGACAAGCCCATGCCACCGAGAATGGCTTTCTTGGCCATCATCAAGACGGGACCGGAGTGACTGTTGATGCGATTCACGAGATCGGTGACCGTCTGCTCCAATTGGGATTCCGGCACGAGTCGATTGATCATGCCAAGCTCAAGCGCGCGTTCGGCGGTAACCGGTTCGCCGGTGAGAACAAGCTCCAACGCGACCTTGGGCCCGACAAGGTAGGGCAGAATCGTGGAGGCGAGCGGGGGAAAGATGCCGATGCTAATCTCCGGCTGAGCAAAGCGGGCTTTCGGGGTGGCGATGATCAAATCACCGAAGGCCGCCAACTCCGCGCCGCCACCAATAGCAGGACCATTCACGACGCAGACGACCGGTTTTCCAACGTCCAACATTGCGGAAAATACGGCATGGAAAGCATCGAGCATCTGGAAGACGCGCTGCGACGTGTATTCGCCAATGTCGATGCCGCCGCAAAAAACTTTGCAAGCGGAATCGAGGACAATCAATTTAACGTGGCTCTGCTCACCGGCATAGACAATGCCGTCGGCAAGCTCGCGCAGCATGGCTTCATTGAGAAGATTGTGTTCCGGGCGGCTGAGGGTCATGCGGGCGACGCCGGAGTCGATGCGGAATTTCGCGAACTGAAAGTCTTCCGGCTTGCGGCGTTCCGGCTGGCTGACGAATTCTTCGGCGTTGACGGGTTCAATCATTTGCTGCGCTCCTGGGTTTCCGCTGGGTTGATCCTTTAAAAGAGTGCTGGAAGAGGCTCAAGTTGATGCTAACACGGCGAGGGAAAACGTCCCGGGCGAGAGAAAAGCGTGGTGCGCAAAAAGTCTGCGGGGGTGGGGCATGGGAGGTTCAAGGCTTGTGACGTGGAGGAGTTTTTTCGCGAGCGCGCTGGTTTTTTCTTGTGAAACACAGCGCAATCGCTATCCTGAGAGGAAGCGCGAGTGGTGCGACCACCCGAAATGACGGAACATAACTTTTTCCCAGATGGACGGACGGCCGTGGCGGTTCGAATGACGGAACCGGCGGAGGGCGAAGGATTTCCCAAACAAGATTCCTGGGAAGCAGCGCGAAGCATTCGATTCGACGCCGACTGGCAAGGGAAAAATGCGGATCCAGAGCGGGAGACCGAAGTTCGGCTTCTTTGGACGCCGGATTGGCTTTATCTGCGATTCCGAGCGAGGTACCGCTTGATTACAGTTTTTTCCGATGCCGCCGAGCCGAATGGACGGCGGGACCAGCTTTGGGATCGCGACGTCGCGGAGATTTTTCTTCAGCCCAATCCGGCGGAGATGCGGCGCTACAAGGAGTTCGAGGTGAGTCCAAATGGGATGTGGATCGATCTGGACATTGCCCCGGGTGAAAAACATGATTTGAAAAGCGGGTTACGGCGGCGCGTCGTCTTAGACGAGAAAGACAAGACGTGGATTGCGGAATTGGCGGTACCGATGAAATCACTGGTCGAGCGGTTTGATCCTGAAGCAATCTGGAGAGTGAATTTTTACCGTGTCGAGGGAGCGAAGGAGCCACGGTTCTATTCAGCTTGGCAGCCGACAGGGACAGCGGTGGCGAATTTTCACGTTCCGGAGGCGTTTGGACGATTGGTTTTTGCGCCTGGAACACCGGGACAAAAATAAAGCATGCTCGATGCCGCGGATAAGTGCGAGTACTGGAATCCCGGCTTATTTTTCCTTATGCTCTTCCCGTGAGAAAACAACTCTTACCGATTTGGCGATTCTTCTTCCGAACGTTTTCGATTGTATGCGTTTTCCTGCTTGCCGGCGGAGGCTTCGCGCTTGATACCGGCGCGCAGGAGAAGCCGAACGATTCCGCTCCCGCAGTTACGAAAGTGGAGCCACCCAATTGGTGGGTAGGGCTGACACCGGAAATCATGTTGCTGCTCTCCGGGCGCGACCTGGAAGCAAACCACGTTTCCTGCAATCTTCCGACGCTGACTGTGTCGCGGACACAATCCGCGGCGGGCGGGAACTATCTGTTTGTGTGGCTGAGGATTGGGGCGAACACCAAGTCGGGGACGGCGGTGTGCCGGATCACGGCGCCAAAGGGGACGACGTCATTCGAATTGCCGCTGGCGGCGCGCACGCCGACGCTGGGAAAATTTCAGGGGCTCTCGCAAGACGACGTGATGTACCTGATCATGCCGGACCGGTTCGCCAATGGAGATCCGACGAATGACGAGCCGGCGGATGCGCCGGGGTCGCACGATCGTTCGAAAGCGCGGGCGTATCACGGCGGGGATTTGCAGGGAATCAAAAATCATTTGGGATATTTGAAGGAGCTTGGCGTGACCACGCTGTGGCTTACGCCGATCGTGAAGAACGGCGCGACGCAGGACTATCACGGGTACGGCGCAGTCGATTTGTACGCGGTCGATGCGCACCTGGGCACGGTGAAGGATTATCAGGAGCTGGTGGCGGCGGCGCACGAGCAGCAAATGAAGGTTTTTTTCGACGCGGTGCCGAACCACGTGGGACCGAAACATCCGTGGGTTACGAATCCGCCGCTTCCGGACTGGTTTCACGGGACGCTGCAGCATCACATCGATTCGTTTTCGCCGCTGAAGGGAACTTTTTATGGGAAGCCGGCAGGGCAGGCGGGGAACGATCCATTCGAATCGCTGATTGATCCGCACGCACCAGCGTGGATGAAGCGGAATCTCACCGAAGGATGGTTCTTCGGGATATTGCCGGACATGAACACGGAAAACCCGATAGTGGCGCAATACCTTCTGCAAAACAGCATCTGGTGGGCGGAAATATCGGGGCTGGACGGGTATCGTGTGGACACGTTTCCGTACGTGGGCCGGAAATTCTGGGCGGAGTGGCATGCTGGATTGCGCAGGATTTATCCGTACCTGACAACGATCGGCGAAGTGTTTCATCCGGATCCGAGCGTGACTTCGTTTTTTGTGGGTGGAGTGAAGCGCTACGACGGGATCGACAGCGGGCTTTCGACGGCATTCGACTTTCCGATGTTTTTTACCCTGCGGGATGTGCTGCTGAAGAATGCGCCGGTTGGGCGCATCGCGGACGTACTGCGGCACGATACGCTGTACGTGCATCCGGAGATGCTGGTGCCGTTTTTTGCGAATCACGATGTGGGGCGCTTTGCGAGCGAGGGAGGGAGCTCGGTCACGAAACAAAAGCTGGCGTTCGGGTTGACGCTGACGCTGCGGGGAATTCCGGAGATTTACTATGGCGATGAGATTGGGATGCCGGGCGGCGGAGATCCGGACAACCGGCGGGATTTTCCGGGCGGATGGATTGGCGATTCGAACGATGCGTTTACGCAAGCTGGGCGCACGCGCGAGCAGCAGGAGATTTTTGGGTACGTGCAAACGCTGCTGAGAGTGCGGCGCGAGCATGAGGCGCTGCGCGGCGGGCGGCAGTGGCATCTGGCTTCGGATGAGTCGTCGTATGTGTTCATGCGCGAGGCGGAGGAAGAACGGATTGCAGTAGCGTTCAACAATTCGGATAAGCCGAAGGAGCTGCGCGTGACGCTTAAGGATACGGCCGCGCAGAAGGCGGCGGAGATCGCGCTTCTTTTTGGCGAAGCGAAGGTGGAGCTAGCAGGGGGCGAGATTCATCTGATAATGCCCGCACAATCACTGTCGATTTTTTCCTTGAACTGAGACGCGCAAGGAGATGCACTAAAAGGTCAGGCGAACGGTCCAATTGTTGACGGCGTCGGGGACGGTAAGAATGACGGCGTGAAGCTGGCCGTCGTAGCGCCAGTCGTGGGTAGCTTCGCTGCCGACGCGCACCTCTTTGGGTAGAGACGGGACACCATACAGAGTTACTTCCGCATTTTTCCACCACGGCTGAAAAGCGTTTTTCTCGATATTGCTGGTGAGTGTCACCGAGCCGGGGAGAACCCGGCACGAGTAATTGACTCTGAGGAACTCACCCTTCTGATAGGCGAAGGTGTGGCCGTCGTCCTGGTAAAGGGAGCCGCGGCAATCGGTGGATGATGTGCTCGCTGGGAGGTAGGCGCGTAATTGCAGCGGGCCATCCGGCGTTTCGGAGGTGGATTGCACGACGGGTTGCATGGGGAGGATGGCTCCGGCGCGAACGTAGAGGGGGAGTTCGTCCAGGCGGGGGTGAAGATTGATTTTATCCTGAGGGGTGTGTTTTTCCGAAGTCCAATAGTCGAACCATTCGCCGGGCGGGAGCGCGATGCCTTGGGGATCGATCGTTTCGGAGACGACGGGGGAGACGAAGAGATCGGGGCCGAAGAGAAAATCGTGATCGTCGGCGTAGAATTCCTGGGCTTGCGGGTACTCAAGGAAAACGGGGCGCATGAGCGGGAGGCCAGTTCGCGTGGTTTCTTCGGTGAGCGTGTAGATGTACGGCAGAAAGCGGTAGCGCATTTCAATGTATTTCGTTCGAATGGCTTCCTGCTCCGGGCCGTTGACCCAGGGCTCATGGTCGGCGGTGCCTTTTGCCGCGTGATTGCGATAGATGGGATTGAAGGCACCGACTTCATACCAACGTGTGAGCAGATCAGCCGGCGGCGAACTGCCAAAGCCGCCAATGTCATCGCCGACCAAAGGGTAGCCCGAGACTCCCATGCTTAACAGCGTCGGCGTACTCATGGAAAGATGATTCCAGGTGGCAAGATTGTCTCCGGTCCAGGTGGCGGCGTAACGCTGTGCGCCGGCAAACGCAGCGCGGGTGAGAACGAAGGGGCGCTCGTCGGGCTGCAATTTGCGGAGGCCGTCATAGGTGGCGCGGGCATTCTGCATGCCGAAGACATTGTGGATGGCGCGATGATCCAGAGTCGTGCCGTCATCCAGGCGGTGGACGACGTCGAGGGGCATGGTTTTGCTTGGATAGCGGAAGACGGCGGGCTCATCCATGTCATTCCAATAGCCCGACACGCCCATGGCGGCGAAATCCTTGTAAAGATTGCCCCACCAATCGCGGACGCGAGTGAGGGTGAAATCGGGGAAAACGCTTTCGCCCGGCCAGACGGGGCCAACGTAGACAGAGCCGTCGGGATTCTTGACGAAGACATCATTCTTTATTCCCGAATCGAAAGGGGCGTAGCCGCGATTGGGCAAGCGTTTGATATGCAGATCGGTGATGGTGATGATGTGAAAGCCTTGTTCGCGGAGATCAGCGACCATTTTTTCAAAATTGGGAAAATATTGGCGGTTGATGGTGAAGGGCGCGTAGCCTTCCTGATAGTCGATGTCCAAATAAATCGTGTCGGCGGGAATTCTCTTATCACGCAAGAGTTGGGCGATTTCTCGGACACGGGCTTCCGGATAGTAGCTGTAGCGGCACTGCTGGTAGCCGAGGGTCCAGAGTGGGGGTAGCGGGGCGCGTCCCGTGAGCGCGGAGTATTGCTCGATGATTTTTTTCGGCTCGGGACCGGCGATGAAGTAGTAGTTCAGCTCGCCGCCTTCGGCGCCGAAGGAAAAATAGTCCGGTGATTCCTTTCCGAAATCGAAGCTGCTGCGGTAAGTGTTGTCAAAGAAGACTCCATAGGCAACGCCCTTCATGAGCCCGATAAAAAAAGGAATGGTTTTGTAGAGGGGATCGGTGGATTCCTGCCAGCCGAATGCATCGGTGTTCCAGTTGGTAAAGGAACGATTGCGGCGATTCATGGGACCGGCTTTGTCGCCGAGTCCATAATAATTTTCGTCCTGTGGCATTTTTTTCCAGGCGTGGACGCGCTGGCCGTTCCATGCCATAGGCAAAGTGGGCTCGTCGGCCAGGAGGATGTTTCCGGCGGAGTCCGAGAAACTGATGAGGAGGGGTGATTTCTGGACGGTGGCGATCAGTCTGGCGGTGATGATGCGAATTTCCTTTTGATTCTCTTCGATTTTCACAAGGAGGGAATCAGGCGAAGCAATGACAGCCCAGGAAGAATCTTTGGGAAAAGCCCCCGTTGGCGCCAGGCGGACGCGGAAGACGCCGTCATTAAATGCGGTGATGCGAACCCTGGCCGCTCCGGCGGAAAGCTCGACGCCATCTTTCAGTTTTTCGACGCGCTGGACTTTGCCAAGGTGCTGCCAGCCTTGCGCGAGTGCGGTCCCGCCGGCGAGGGCGCAGATCAGCAGCCCCATTCCGATGCGCCGAGCAAACCCTGTCATTTCATCCTCCCGGGAGCCGGGAAAAAACGAAGCATGGTCCTCAACAATCTTACTTCCGGCGGCACGAATCGTGCACCGTACTTGAGCGTCAGGCGGCGAGCCATTGTTCGAAAAATGCGGATGCCTTGGCGCCTTCGATGCGGCGACGCACAGCATCCAATACGCGGCAACGCACGGTTTCTCCGCCACCGTAGAAACCTAGCCAATAGGGGAGATAGATTTCACAAGGCTCGCGCGTGATATTGAGACGAAGCTCGCGCAGCTTGAAGAAACCTTGTTGAAAAACGATGCGCAGTACTTTCTCGCGAAGGAGTTCCGCGGCGCGTTCTTCTGGAAGCGCGGGAGCCAGGCAGTTGCGGCTATCGATGGAGAGGAGTTCACGTTCCTCAGGAATGCGGGGGAATTCGAAAAGGTCGAGCGAGCCGTCGACGGCATCGATGGCAAACAAGCGAGCGTAGGGTGTTCTGCCGAGCTGATAGCGAACGCGATACAGGTGAAAAGGGACGTAAACACCGGCGATCTTTTGCAGGGGGCCACTGCGCATGCGCCAAAAGAGCGAAGACAAGCCGTGAGCGGAGAAGGTCCGAACAGCCTCCTCCTGGGTGACATTGGGTTTCAGCGTTCGAATGGCGGACGTGCTCATGGTTGGTTCCCGGTTTCAGCGGAAGTAGATCCACAAGCCAACCACGGTGGCGATCAACACACCGGTAAACGCCAGGTTGGCCATGCGCTCTGCTCCGGTTTCCCGCTGAAGGTGCGGCACATTTACGTCGGCGAGGTCGAGCTTGTCGCCAACGGTGGCAAACGTGAGTCCGGCGATTTTTTTCCGCTCGGGCGCGGGATACATCATGCTGACGAAGATGAGAACGACCGTGCAGATGACAAACATGAGGATCGCGTAGTGCAGAAAGTTCATGTCCACGAGCCAGCGGATGGCGTTGGAAGCGTAGTGTTCCGTTTTATCAAGCACTTCGAAGATGAAGCGCACCGCGCCGAGGACAAAGCCAATCAGAAGCGAACTGATAGCCCCCTGTCCGTTCAGGCGAGGCCAGAGAATTCCGAAAATGAAGCAAACGGCAATCGGCGGGCTGATGTAGGCCTGCACGCTCTGGAGATAAACATAGAGTTGCGGACTGAGATTGTGAATATAGGGGACCCACAAAAGGCCCAGAAGGACCATGGCGCCGGTTGCGATTCTTCCGAAAAAGACGAGTTGCTTTTCGGAAGCAGCCGGGCGGAACTTCTTATAGAAGTCCAGGGTCACCATGGTGGAGGCGGAATTAAACACGGCACTCATGGCGCCCATAAGGGCAGCGAGGAGAGCGGCAATCATCAATCCCACGAGTCCGGCCGGGAGCAAGTTGACGATCATGGTCGGATAGGCGATGTCGCCATTGGTGACTTTTCCGCCGACGACGTGGAAGAGCTGGGGGAAGAGGGCGAAGGCAATCAATCCCGGGAGAACAAGAACGAAGACAGGAAGAATTTTGAGAAAGCCGGCGAAGATGGTGCCGGCCTTGGCATGGCCCTCGTCTTTGGCTGAGAGCACGCGCTGCACAATGACCTGGTCGGTGCACCAATACCAAATGCCCAGAATTGGTGCGCCGAAGAAAATGCCGGTCCAGGGAAACTCGGCGTCGGTGGCTGGCTTCATCATGTGAAAATAATCGGCAGGAACGGCGGCGCGCAACCCGGCGAACCCACCGACTTTGTCCAGGCCGATGATCGTGAGGGCGATCGCACCGGCAAGAAGGATCAAGGTTTGAACAAGATCGGTGTAGATCACCGCGGCCAACCCGCCTGCGATGGTGTAGATACCTGTGGCCACCACCAGAATGACGGCGGCGGTCAATGGACTCCAGCCGACCACACGCTCGAGAACGATCGCAGCTGCATAAAGGTGGACTGAGATCTTCGTGAAGATATAGGCGATCACCGAAATAGTCGCGAGGTAGGTGGCGCAGTTGCGGTTGAAGCGGCGCTCCAGGAATTCCGGCATGGTGAAAACGTTGGAGCGCAGGTAGAACGGGACAAAAACCCAGCCGAGCAGGAGCAACATCAGGCAGGCCAGCCATTCGAAATGACCGACGGCCAGTCCCGAAGTGGCGCCAGACCCCGCCAAACCGATGAAATGTTCAGTAGAGATGTTGGAAACAAATAGAGATGCGCCGATAGCGAACCAGCCGATGTTGCGGCCGGCAAGGAAGTATTCCTCGGAGGTGCGTTCTTTCCTCGAAAAATAATAGCCAATGCCGAAGACAAGGGCAAAGTAGACCCCGATGATGACGAGATCCAAAGTTTCGAGGGTGCGGTGGGTAACCGCGACTGAAGATGCAAAGAGCATCCATACCTCCCTGGCGTCCGCTACGGGCAGCAACTGAAAGCAGCGGCCCGCGCTGGACAATGATTCTCTACGGCACCGACGATGACCCGGACTAGAAGGTCGTGAAGAATTGTGCGTGCGAAGTCTATAACAGGCGAATGGCAGGCTCAATGCCCGATTCGCGGATGGGGAATATTTGAAGGATTGGAGCGGTACTCTCAGATGCGGCAGATCAGGCGCGGATGCGAATTGCCGCCAGGAATGGAACATAGTAAAACAATAGATAGACGGAGGAATCATGACAAAGCTGGTGTTTTGCCTGCTATTCTGCGCGGCCGCGGTGATGGCTGCGGATAAGACGGTGTACGACTTCACGCTGAATGCGATTGATGGGCAGCCAGCACCGCTCGCGGCCTACAAGGGGAAAGTGGTGTTGCTGGTGAATGTGGCTAGCCGGTGCGGCTACACTCCGCAATACACGGCACTGGAGTCGATCTATGAGAAGTACAAGGGCCAGGGCTTTGTGATCGTGGGGATTCCGGCGAACAATTTTGGGGCGCAGGAGCCGGGGACAAACGCGGAGATCAAGACATTCTGCACTTCGAAATATAACGTCACTTTTCCGATGATGGCGAAAGTTTCGGTGAAGGGCGACGAAACGACTCCGCTCTACCAGTTCCTGACGGACAAGGCGGCGAACCCGCAGACTGGCGGGGAGATCAAATGGAATTTCACGAAGTTTCTGATTGGGCCCGACGGGCATATCCTTGCGCGGTTCGAACCAGCAGTTACGCCGGATTCGCCGCAGGTGACTTCGGCGATTGAGAAGGCGCTGGCTTCGCTCAAATCCTGAACGGTAGAAACCAATACTGGATCGAAGCGCAAGACTTTGGACGCCAAGCGTGTGCGTTGAGGGACGATTCGCCGTAGTCTAGTGGGGTGTCGGCGGCTTCCGAAACGATGGTGATACTCTCGCTGCAAAACGTTTCGAAGGACTATTTGAGCGATGGGCAACGTGTTCCGGCGCTCAACAGAGTTTCGTTAGACGTGAAACGCGGGGAATTTGTGGCGCTGGTGGGCCGCAGCGGCTGCGGGAAGTCGACGCTGCTGAATCTTGCCGGGGCGATGGATTTTCCGACTGCGGGGCAGGTGCTCCTCGATGGAGTTTCGACAGCTTCCTTGAAGGATGCCGGACTGACGCTGCTGCGGCGCGAGAAGGTCGGCTTTATTTTTCAATCGTTTCAATTGCTGCATACGCTGACGGTTTTCGAAAACGTGGAACTGCCAGTGCTGCTGGCCGGAAGAGCGAATGCGCGCGAGGCCGCGCGGGAACGGCTCGCCTGGGTGGAACTGGATGACCTGGGCCATCGCTATCCGCACCAGCTTTCCGGCGGGCAGATGCAGCGAGTGGCCATCGCGCGGGCGCTGATCCATTCGCCGAGCCTGCTGCTGGCCGACGAACCTACCGGTAATCTCGATACTACGACCGGCAACACAATTCTCGAATTGCTTCAGCGGCTAACGCACGAGCAGAACACCGCGACGATTATGGCTACGCATAGCGTGGAGGCAGCTGCGCTCGCCAATGCGGTGGTGACGCTACGCGACGGAAAGATCGAAGGGATCACCAGGCGCTGAGATGCCACGCCTCATGCTCTTTTACCGGTTGATGGTCCGGCCACTCCTGAAGGAGCCGGTGCGCGCCACGTTGACGGTTTTGGCTGTGGCGCTGGGCGTTGCCGTAGTGCTGGCGATCGAACTTTCCGGCTCGGCCGCGACGGGGTCGTTTCGGTCTTCGATGGAAACGCTGGCCGGGGACAATGATCTTGAGATCACGGCATCAGGCGGCGTGCCGGAGGATGTTGTTGGTTTGCTGGCTGCTCTGCCGTATTCGATGCGAATCTCACCGCGCATGGAGGACTACGCGATCGTCGCGGATACGAAGAAGTCGCTTCCGCTTATCGGAGTGGATCTCATCGCTGAAGGCGGCAACAACGAGCAAATGGATTCTTTGAGCGCGGGGGAGCTGCACGCTCAAAAGAGTTTAGACGAGACATTCGAAAACTTTAGCGACGACAAGAATATTTGGGTGGGCGAGAGTCTTGGCTACAAGGCAGGCGCGCATGTCCGGCTGCTGATTAATGATCAGGTGCGCGAGTACATCGTAAGGGGCGTGTATCCCGATTCGAACGGCAACGAATCCGCCATCTTGATGGACATTGCGGCGGCGCAGCACGCGCTGACGCGGTACGGCCGGGTCGATCGCATCCTGCTGAAAGTACCAAGAGCACCCAGCCTTGATGAATGGCAGCAGGGTTTGCGGGCCGTTCTGCCAGCCGGAGCGGAGGTTCGCCCGCAGGGCACGGGCACAAATGAGAATCGCCGCATGCTGGCGGCGTTTCGGTGGAATCTGCGGCTGTTGAGTTATGTTTCGCTCGTCGTCGGATCTTTCCTGATTTACAACACGATTTCTGTTTCGGTGGTTCGGCGGCGTCCGGAGATTGGAATTGTTCGTGCGCTAGGCGCGAGCCGCGGCGCCATTCTCTCTGCGTTCGTGGGTGAGGCTGGTTGCTTCGGACTTGCCGGGGCGCTGATCGGGCTTCCGCTCGGGCGCTTTATGGCGACAGGCGCTGTGAAATTGATGGCCAGCACGGTCGAATCGCTGTACGTCAGCAGCCGGCCAGGGCCGATTGAATTGAGCTTCGCGTCCGTGCTGCTGGCGCTCGCGATTGGCGTAGGAGTTGCGGTCGCATCGGCGTACTCGCCGGCGCGCGAGGCTTCGCTGGTTTCTCCCGTGGAGGCGATGGGGCGCGGGCGGCGTGAATATGATGTGCGTGTAAATAAGGGGCGCGATTTGTGGCTGGCTCTAGTGCTTGGGCTGGCTGCGGGGGCTGCTTCACGGGCGCCGGCCATCGGCGGCAAGCCGTTGTTCGGTTATCTGGCAGCGATACTGCTGCTGGTAGCTTCCGCTCTGGCCATTCCGGCTTTTGTTTATGCGCTTGCATCATTTTCTTCGAGATTGCTCGGCAAACTCCTTGGCGTAGAAGCATTGCTGGCTTCGCGGAGCCTTGCGGCTTCGCTGCGCCGAACTTCGGTGCTGGTCGGCGCCCTATCGACGGCCATCGCCATGATGACCGCGGTGGGAATTATGGTTGGGAGCTTTCGGGAAACGGTTTCTGTCTGGATGGACGACCAGCTGCCGGCGGATCTTTATCTGCGGCCTGCTGGGTCGGCCGCAGCGGATCGGCATCCGACGATTTCGCTGGGGTTGGCGGAGGAGATTGAAAAATTACCGGGGGTCGCGGCCGTGGAGAGGCTGCGTG